>Ga0335077_10002092_pt1 | contig 23823 bp, 21 predicted proteins | sample Lox_Sample_31_FD_207151 | JGI IMG/M metagenome (GOLD analysis project Ga0335077, IMG submission 207151) | Soil microbial communities from Loxahatchee National Wildlife Refuge, Florida, United States - Lox_Sample_3.1 | ecosystem: Environmental > Terrestrial > Soil > Wetlands | place: USA...
ATCGCGCAGCACGACCTGGCGGGCGCGGAATCGCTGCTGCGGGCATACCAGGCGCAGGCCGGTCCGCAGCCACAAGTGGCGGCGGCGTACTCCTGGCTGGCGCGCGCGTTTCTGGACGCGAAGTCGCTCGACCGTGCGGATGCGCTGGCCTCGGAGACTGCCAAGATGGCGTCGCGCTACCTGATGGGGGAGAAGCTGGACGACGATCCGTGGCTGCCCACCGCGCAGGGAGCGGCGATCGAGGTACACGCGCAGGTGCTGGCGGAGCGCGGAGAGCGCGGGGAAGCGATCCAGTATCTCCAGGAGCAGGCGAAGCAGTTCGCGGGCACGTCGATCGCGGAGCGGATTCACAAGAACATCAACCTGCTCAGCCTGGAAGGCAAACGTGCTCCGGCGCTCGAAGCGACGCAGTGGCTGGGCACACGCCCGCCGGCACTCGCGGCGCTACGGGGGCACGTGGTGCTGCTGTTCTTCTGGGCGCACTGGTGCGCCGACTGCAAAGGCATGGAGTCCGGTATCGCGAGGGTGCGCGACGCATTCGCATCGCAGGGCCTGGTGGTGATCGGACCGACGCGGTTGTACGGGTATGTCGCGGGCGGCGAGGAGGCTCCGGCGGAGAGGGAAAGAGCTTACATCGAACAGGTGCGCAACCGTTATTATGCCGATCTTTCGAGCATGCCGGCGCCGCTGAGCGCGGCAAATTTTGTAGCGTATGGCGCGAGTACGACTCCGACCCTGGTGCTCGTGGACGGGTCAGGAGTGGTTCGCTACTATCATCCCGGGGCGGCGAATGAAACTGAGCTGGCGGCGAGAATTCGTGCGCTGCTGGCGAAGTAATTTACGCAGATTTACGCTTAGGCTCTTCCACTCTGCGGGCGCGAAAACGGTCGTATTCTTCCAGGGATTGGATGAGGATGTCGATTGCGGTGCGCCGGGCGTAAAGGTACTGAAGCTCTTTGCGATTCGGTCGAGCGGGGGAGGTGGAAGAGAGGCCTTTCTTGACGAGCATAGTACACATGTACCAGATGGTCTAAGAAAGTACAATAGAGATTCCTGTACCAAAGAGGATCTACTTTGTGGGGGCATTCTTTAGCCGCAAACGCGGGTGATTTTTGGTTAACCACCGATAAATTCGGCGATTATGTCTCCATCATTTGGAAAGACAACTGGAGGATTGCCGAAATTCGCGACAATTTGGCCGCCGCAGGGGTCCTGGAGGCGCCCGGTGTGATATTCATGGATGTAATTAGCGTCTTTTAGGACATTCCCGGTAAGGACTGCGATAACATCCGACCTCTTTTTGATGATGCCGGCCCTAGTCAATTTGCGGATGCCGGCCAGGGTAGCGCCCGATGCCGGTTCACAACCGATTCCGCAAAGTCCTATTATCGACTTGGCATCAGCGATTTCCTGCTCGCTAACTTTTTCGACTACTCCGCCGGACGTACACACCTCGTAGAGAGCCTTCGGCCAGGACACGGGGTCGCCGATTTTGATGGCGGTGGCGAGGGTTTCGGGGTGTGCCACCGGGTGGAGGCGGGAGCGATCCGGGCTGTGCACGAGATCGTAGAAGGGGGCGGCGCCCTCGGCCTGAATTACGGCGAGGCGGGGAAGGCGGTCGATGAATCCCCACTCTTTGAGTTCGCGTAAGCCCTTACCGAAAGCTGAGGTATTCCCGAGATTTCCGCCGGGCAGCACGACCCAATCGGGGACTTGCCAGTCGCGCTGGTCTAGCATTTCGGCCATGATCGTCTTCTGGCCTTCGATGCGGAAGGGGTTGATGGAATTGAGCAGGTAGATGCCGAGCCGCTCGGCGAGCCGGCGGACGAGGGCGAGGATCTGGTCGAAATTGGCTTCCACCTGGACGGTTTTGGCGCCGTACTCGAGGGCCTGGGCGAGTTTTCCGAACGCGATGTTGCCGTGGGGGATGAAGATGATGGGCTGCAAGCCGGCGGCGCTGGCGTAGGCCGCCATGGATGCTGACGTGTTTCCGGTGGAGACGCAGGCGACGCGCTTCATGCCCAGCCGCAGGGCCTGCGCCGCGCCGCAGGTCATGCCGTTGTCCTTGAACGAGCCGGTGGGATTGAAGCCCTGGTGCTTGAAGGAGAGCGAATCGAGGCCGCCGAACGCGGCGGCTTTGGGCGCGGGCAGCAGGGGGGTGCATCCTTCGCGAAGGGTAACAACGCTGGCGTAGTCGTCGAGGAAGGGGATGAACTCGCGGTAGCGCCAGACGCCGCTCTGGTCGAGCGGGGCGTTGGAGGCGCGCCGTTCGCGCCACAGTTTCTTCAGTTGACCGGGTGCCTGCGCGGGCTTGCCGTACACCGCCTCGAGCAAGCCGCCGCAGAGGGGGCAGTTGTAGAGGACATCGGTGATGGGGAAGCGGGCGCGGCACCGCTCTTCGAAACAAGCGAGTTCCGCGGGCATGAAGCTCTATTATAAGGGCATGCTGGCGGTCCACCTGGAAAACGGCGTGGTCTCGGTGCGCGACGTGCCGCGCCCGGCGCGTCCCGAAGGCTTCGCGCTGCTGCGGCTTCTGGCGGGCGGCATCTGCAATACGGATCTCGAGCTGCAGCGCGGCTACTACGGTTTCTCCGGGATTCCCGGCCACGAGTTCGTGGCCGAGGTGGCGGAGGCGGACAGTCCGGGGCTGATTGGGAAGCGGGTGGCCGGGGAAATCAACCTTGCCTGTACGCAGTGCGACTGGTGCCGGCGCGGGCTGGGGCGGCATTGCCCGAACCGGACGGTGCTCGGAATCGTGCAGCATCCCGGCGCGTTCGAGGAGTTTTTCACGCTGCCGGAGCGGAACCTGCACGTGCTGGCGGACGATCTACCGCTGGAGCGCGCCGTGTTTCTGGAGCCGCTGGCCGCGGCGTGCGAAATTCTCGAGCAGGTGCCGATTCCCGCGGGCGAACGGGTGGCGGTGCTGGGCGACGGCAAACTCGGGCTGCTGATCGCGATGCTGCTCCAGGCGCACGGTTATCGGGTACATCAATTCGGGCGGTACGCGGGGAAGCTGGCGATCGCAGGGCGCGCGGGCGTGACAGTAGAGCAGGTGGGGGAGGCCCTGCCCGTAGCGGAATACGATTGGGTGGTGGATGCGACCGGCTCTCCGGAAGGCCTGCGCGCCGCGGCGGCGATGGCGCGGCCGCGCGGCACGGTGATTCTCAAGAGCACGGTACACGGCGCGGTTGCCGTGGACACCGCGCCGATCATCGTCAACGAGATCACGCTGGTGGGCTCGCGGTGTGGAAGATTCGAGGCGGCGCTGCCGTGGGTCGGGCACCCGGCCATCCGGCTGGAAGAAATGCTGATTGATTGCTACCGGCTGGCGGACGCGCCGGCGGCCTTTGCCAGGGCGTCGGAACGCGGGGTGTTGAAGGTGATGCTGAAATAAGGCGTCAGGCTTCAGCTTTCAGCTATCTGCTATCAGCTCGTTAGGCATCAGGCTCGTTAGCTGATGCCTGACGCCTGATGCCTTGTTAAAGCTCTTTCCAGGACGCGTCGAGCTTGATCCAGCGGTCTTCGCCGCTCATGTCGTTCTCGGCGACGCAAAGCGATCCGTGGCCTTCGTCGCAAATCATCTCGGTGGTGGCGGGATCGAACACGCTGGCCCACGATCCTAGCGCCACGGGGAGGGCGAGGCGTCCGAGGCAGACCGGACAACGCGCCCGCTGGTCGGCGAAGACCCAGATGACGGAGCAGCCGAAAGCACCGAAGAAGACCAGGGTGAACGCGGTGGCCAGGGCGACGCGCAGGGCGCCGGCGGCCAGGTGCTCGCGGAGCAGGCCCTCACCTTCGATCCACGCCAGGGGGACCAACACGGCGACCAGCAGCAGCTTGGCTAAAAGGAAGACACGGTACTTCCATCCGCAGCGGCGCATCGAGCGGCGGGCCAGGAGCACGAGCGCAGCGCCCACCATCAGGGCCATGGCGATGGGCACGACGTGCGCCACGACAAAATCGGCGCGCGGATCGTACTTCATGAGCTTGGGAGCGAGCTTGTCCGTCCGCCAATCGATGATGGTCAGGACGAGGTGACGGGTGGCGCGAAAGCCGTGGGAAACCGCGGCGATGAACACGAGGGAGGCAGCGCCTCCGGCCAGGACCGATCGCGGCCCGCGCAGCCAGCGGCGGAGGCTGGCGCGGTTGAAGCGCATCCAAAAGGCGGCGGCAATCGCGTCGCCGCAAAGGAGTGCGGTTTCGGTGGATGCGTGGGCGGCCAACTCGCCGCGGTCGACGAGCACCCACAGGTTCCAAAGGCGCGAACTCCAACGCCGGTTCCACTCCTCGCGTCCATCGGGCGGAGCGAGCCAGGCGGCGACGCGGAGCAGCCACAGCCAGAAGACGGGCGGCGCCGCGGAGCCGGGTTCACGCGGAAGTCCCACACTGACTTCGACGCCGGATTGGCTCTCCGTGTTCCCTGGATGGCGATGGAAACCTGGACCGGCTCAAGCCGGTCCCACAGATTCGGCGGCGTGATAGGAGCTGCGGACGAGAGGGCCGGACTCGACGTGAGCGAAGCCGAGCTCATATCCGGCGCGGCGGAATTCTTCGAATTCGGGCGGCGGCACGTAGCGCACGATGGGCAGGTGCTTTAGGGAGGGACGGAGGTATTGGCCGAGGGTGAGAATATCGACCTGGTGAGCGCGGAGATCGCGCATCACTTGCAGGACCTCATCGGGTGTCTCACCGAGGCCCAGCATGAGGCCCGACTTGGTGGGCGTGGCGGGGCGCACGCGTTTGGCGTGAGCCAGGACGTCGAGGGAACGCTCGTAGCGCGCGCCGAGGCGCACCTGGCGGTAGAGCCGGGGGACGGTCTCGGTATTGTGATTGAGCACATCGGGGGCGGCATCCATGACGGTTTCCACGGCGGCACGGCTGCCTTGGAGGTCGGGGATGAGGACTTCGACGCTGCAGCCGGGGACGCGCGCGCGGATCTCGCGGATCACCATGGCGAACAACTCGGCGCCGCCATCCTCGCGATCGTCGCGGTTGACGCTGGTGATGACGGCGAATTTCAGGCCCATGGCGGCGACGGCTTCGGCGACGCGGCGCGGCTCGTCGTAGTCCACGGGGAGCGGGGCGCCTTTTTCGACGGCGCAGAATCCGCAGCGGCGGGTGCAGACGTTGCCGAGCATCATGAAGGTGGCGGTGCGGTGGTTCCAGCACTCGCCGACGTTGGGGCAGGCAGCGCTCTCACAGACGGTGTGGAGGCGGAGGCGGGTGATGAGGCTCTTGAGATCGCGGTAGTTTTCGCCGACGGGGGCAGGAGCGCGGAGCCACCTGGGCCGGTCGAGCTGGGGGGAAATGGAGACGAGCACTGATTTGATGGTAACGCGCCTGCATTACAGAGCGGCTACACCGACTTTGGCGGCGGCTTTGACGAGGAGGTCCCAGTTGCCATCGGCGATGGGGATGCCGCTTTGGCGGCGCTCGGCCTCGATGCGCCATTCGGGATCGCCGGCGACCATCACTTCGTCGTAGCCTGGAGCGGCGGGCGTGGACTTCATGATGCGGACCAGTTGCTCGACGCGCGCGGTGAATTCTTCGACAGGCATGAAGCGGGCCACGTCGATGGCCATGTACATCTGGCTGACGCGCACCCGTTTGCCGCGGAAACGGATGCCGCCGACCTCGGTGGGCATGACGCCGCCACTGAGCACGCTGCACAGGATTTCGACCATCATGGCGAGACCGCTGCCTTTGTAGCCTCCGAGCGGCATCAGCATGCCCTTATAGGCCGCCTTGGTGTCGGTGGTGGGGCGGCCTTCGCCGTCGAAAGCCCATCCCGCCGGGATTTCGGGCTGGCCGTTGAGGAACGCCTTGAAAATCTTGCCAGCCGCCACCGTGGTGGTGGCCATATCGAGGAGCCAGGGGCCAGGGACGCTCATGCAGATGGGGTTGGTACCCATACGGCCGGCTTTGCCCTGCCACGGCGGCACGATGGGCGAGGCGTTGCACATGACGATGCCGATCTGGCCGGCGTCGCGCATCTTCTGCGCCCACCAGGCGGCGGCGCCGAAGTGGTTGGATTCTTTGGCGACCACGAGGGCCATGCCGTGATCGCGCGCGATGCGCACGGCGTGGCGGCAGCAGGTGTCGGCGACCCATTGACCGAGGGCGTTCTGGCCGTCGAAGTGGAGGCAGCATCCGCTCTCGCCGGTCACGCGGCCATCGGCCTGCGGGTCGACTTCGCCGGCGAGCAGTTGGTCGACGTAGAAGGGGAGGAGCTGGATGCCGTGGGAATCGACACCGCGGAGGTTGCTGGCCACGAGGCAGGCGGCGGCGACTTCGGCTTTGTGGCGCGGGACGCCCGCGCCCTGCAGGATGTCTTCGCAGAAGCGGTTCAGTTGGGGCGCGGGGACAGTGGGCATGTCTAGCGGGTGCTCACCTTGTCGGCGGTAGGGAAATCGGCCGGGACCTTCTGGGTGACCTTGCCGGTGGCGGCCCATTCGGCGCCGCGGGACAGGGTCACGATGAAGCCGACGCAGGCCATAGCGGCGGGATCATGGCCGAGGGTGGTGTGGAAGATGCGGCCTTTGCCGTAGGTGAGGGCCATGAGCATCGGCTCGTCGTGGCCGGTGCCGCGGTTGGCGGGGTCGGAAAACGCGGTGGCCAGGACGGTCATGTTCCTGCCGGGTCCGCGCATTTTCGAGTACAGCTCGTCCGAGGCGTGCATCCACTGCGGGGGCAGGCCTTCGGTGATGGGGTGCGCGGTGTTGCGGGTGACGACAAGGAAGGGGGTGCGGGCGCCATGGTTGCCGGCGTTTCCGGGGGTATCGTCGGAAACCAGCTTGCCGTCCTTGAAGTACCAATATGGTCCGGATTTCTCGTTGCGCCCGAGCCAGCCGCCGATGCCGATCATCAGGTTGTAGTCGGGCCAGTCGGGGAAGGCATTGTCGGCGGCGTGATAGGAGACGTAGCCGCCTCCGGCATTCATGTACTTTTCGAGGGCGGTCTTGACCTCGTCGGGCCACTTATTGCCGTTCGGGAATTCGTTGTAATTTCCAACAATCACCTGGTAGCGGGCGAATTCGGGGCGGAAGGTGGAGAAGTCGCCGTCTTTTGGGGGGGACGTGAGGACGTCGACCTGGAAGAGCCCGGTATCTTCGAGGATTTTCTCGAGGACGGGCGTAGTTTTGCGCCAATCGTGGTTATTCTGGCCGTCGATGATGAGCGCCCGGATGGCGGGGGCGCTCCGCCCGGCCTGTGCCAGGCACAGGGCGAGGCAAGCTAGGAAACGCGCTTTCATGATCTTTGCCCAGATTGTAGCATCCACGGAACTTTTCGCTTCCGCATGGTGTCTATTTGAATGCAAGGCGGCGTTTTTTCTGGTAGTTTGATAATCAGGTTGAATGTGAGGTTCCCGGTGACGACCTCAATCCTTGACTTGAGCCCGGATCGGCCCGCGGAGACGGGGGAGGCGGACGACCTCCTTCTGGTGGAGCATCTGCGTCAGGGCGCGGAAGGCGCCTATGAAGAATTGATCCAGCGTTTCCAGCAGCCGGTCTATGCGCTTGCATTGCGCCTGTTGGGCGATCAGGGGGAGGCCTGCGATGTCGTACAGGAAGTGTTCCTGAAGGTTTTTCGGAACATTGCGAATTTCCGCGGCCAGAGCTCGTTAAAGACCTGGATGTATCGAATCACGGTGAACGAGGCGTACAATGCCCGCCGCTGGTTCTTCCGGCACCGCCGGCGCGAAGTCGAGCTGGACAACAATCCGGACGAGACCCGCAACTGGAAGGAGAATATTCGAGACAGCAGCCGCTCGCCGTTCGACGTCGCGTGCGATCACGAGCGTCACGTCATGGTGGAGGCGGCGCTGGAGAAGATCAATCCCATATTCCGCGAGGCCGTGGTGCTGCGGGACACGATGGATCGCAGCTACGAGGAGATCGCGGAGATTTTAGGAGTTTCCCTCGGGACGGTGAAGTCCCGGATCCTGCGCGGCCGTGAGGCGCTGCGGGATGAACTCGCAAACAGCCTGCATGTAACGCCGGCGATGCGATTAGTGCCGAAGACGGCAGAGTGATGTTATGAGCTGTGAGAACGTGCAAAAACAGATCGGGCTCCTGCTGGACCGGCAGTTAGATGCCGACGGGCGGGAGCGTGTGTTGGCGCACATCGAGACGTGCCGCGCGTGCGCCAAACGGCTCGAATCCATGCAGGGCCTCCGCGCGACCATGCGTGGGATGTCTCAGGTGCAGGTGCCGCCCGAACTGACTGCGCGATTGCGGGTCTCGGCATCTCACTATTGCGCGTCGGTCGAGAGGCGGCGCAACTTTGCCGCCCGCATGTCACATTTGAGAGAGCGGATTCGCCTGGAGTTCGATAACCTGATGCGGCCCATGGCAGTACCGGTTGCCGGCGGCGTGCTTTCGTCATTCGCATGTTTTCTTTTCCTGGTGCCCAGTCTCTCGTTTCAGCACAACTACGGCCTGGAGCCGCCGATTTTCCACCCCGACCCGGCGATTGTGGCCGGGTTCACGGATCCCGAGGGCGAGTTGGTAGGCGCCACCAACGTGAAGCTGGAATGGGGCAGCTCGCTGATTACCGGCGACGAAATTTCCCTGACGGTGCTGGTGGATCCCAGCGGGCAGGTGCAGGATTGGACGGTTTGCGGCGGCGAGTTGACGGATGAAATGAAGAACCTGATCATGTTCTCCAAATTCATTCCGGCGACCGCGTCGGGTCAGCCCACGTGGGGCCTGAAACAGCTCGTGTTTCCGCGGCAGCGCCACTTGAGGAGCTAGCGGGCCGCGTGCCGCGAAGGCTCGGGCAGCACTTTCTTCAATCGGATTCTATTCTGAATCGCATCGCGGACGCGGTGTGTCCAGCGCGCGAACCCCTGGTGATCGAAATCGGTCCGGGGCGGGGCGCGCTCACCGGGAAGCTGCTGGAGCGTGCTGACCGCGTGATCGCGATCGAAGTCGATGCGGAGCTGGTGGAGTATCTCCGGGCCCGCTTCTCCTCGCCGCGATTCGAGGTGCTGCACGGGGACGTGCTGCAGACGGACCTGGGCCGGTGGGGAAGGGCGGCCATAGCGGGGAATCTGCCCTACTACATCACTTCGCCGATTCTGGAGAAGGCGGTCCGGCTGCGCCCGACGCGGGCGGTGTTTCTGGTGCAGAAGGAGGTGGCGCAGCGCCTGGCGGCAAAACCGGGCACGCGCGACTACGGGTACCTGACCGTGCAAACGGCGGCATTCGCATCGGTGCGGGTGCTGTTCGACGTGAAGCCGGGGGCGTTCCGTCCGCCGCCGAAGGTGGATTCGGCGGTGGTGCTTCTGGAGCCGCGGGAGAGCGAGGTCCCGGACCGCGAGGCCTTTCTCGAATTCGTGGGGCGGTGCTTTCGGCAGAAGCGGAAGACGCTGCGCAATAACCTGGCGGGATTCTACGCGGAGGTGGAGAGTTTGCCGGAGGCGGGGATGAGAGCGGAACAACTCTCGCTTGAGCGGCTCTTATCCGTGTTCATCCGCGTGCATCCGTGGCCAAAACAGAAAGAGCCACGGATGCACACGGATGGACGCGGATAAGCAACTCCTTACCGAAGCAGTGCGTGGGCGGCCAGTATGATTCCGAGGCCTAGGGTGGCGGCGACGGTTTTCATCGCGGTCCAGGTCTTGAGGCACTGCGGGACGCTCAGGCCGTAGTATTGCGAGACGATCCAGAAGCCGGAGTCGCTCATGTGAGAGAATGCGGAGCCACCGCAGCACAAGGCGAGGACCAGTTCGTTGGGCGAGTATCCGGGGATGTTCTTCACCAGGGGCGCGGCGATTCCGGCGGCGGTGATGATGGCGACGGTGGCGGAGCCCTGAGCGAGGCGCATGCAGAGCGAGATCAGCCAGACCACAACCAGAGGAGAGATGGCGCTGGTCATCAGCATCTTGCCCAGATAGCTGCCCACGCCGCTATCGACGATCACCTGCTTGAGGGCGCCGCCGCCGCCGATGATCAGGATCAGGGAGCCCACGGGAATCAGCGAGTCGGTGGCCATCTTGAGGGCTTTGTCGCGGGAGAGGCCGCGGCGCAGGCCGAAACAGTAGATTGCCACCAGGGTGGTCACCAGCAGCGCGGTGTAGGGATGCCCGAGGAAGACCGCGGCGGATTTGAAGGGGATATTGCGGAGGCTGGCCATGGTGGCGCCGAAGGTGAGCAGGACGGGCAGCACCAGTAACAGGATGACCATGGGCACCGGGGGCGCGCCGTCGGTCTCCGGGGCGCGGGTGAGCGTGTCGGCGATTTCGGGCAGGCCGATGTGCATGCGGCGGGCGATCCACTGGCCGTAGATCATGCCGGCGGCAATGGTCATGGGGATGGCGAGCAGCACGCCGTAGACGATGGTCTTGGCGAGATCGCCGCCGAGGAGTTGCGAGGCCGCGGCGGGCGCCGGGTGAGGGGGCACGAGCGCGTGATTGACCGTGAGCGCGGCGGCCATGGGGAGGCCGTAGAACAGGAGCGAGCGTTTGGTTTCGCGGGTAAGGTTCCAGACGACGGGCACCAGGATGATGAAGCCGACCTCGAAGAAGATGGGCAGGCCGACGAGGAAGGATGCGATGAGGACGGCCCAGGCGGCGCGGTCGGTGCCGAACTTGAGGAGGAGCCAATCAGCGAGGGCGCGTCCGCCGCCCGAGTATTCGAGGAAACGGCCGATCATCGCGCCCAGGCCGATGACCACCGCGATGAAACCGAGGGCTTCTCCGAAACCGTTCTGGATCGACTTGAGGACCTTCTCGGGGGGCATGCCGGCGGCGAGGCCCATGGCCATGCTGGAGATGAGCAGCGCCAGGAAGGCATGGAGTTTCGTCACCAGGATCAGAGCGAGCAGAAAGGCCAGGGTGGCGGCGGTCAGAAAGATGAGGTAGTTCCCGTTGGCGGGCATGTTAGATGGTGTCGGCATGACCGGCTGAAGCCGGTCCAACAATCACAATTACTGGATCCATTCGAAGACTCCCGCGGCGCCCTGTCCGCCGCCGACGCACATGGTGACCATTCCGTAGCGCGCACCGCGGCGCGGCATTTCGCGAAGGAGGGTGGCGGTGAGCTTGGCGCCGGTGCATCCCAGGGGATGGCCGAGCGCCACGGCGCCGCCGTTCACGTTCACGCGGTCGATATCGAGACCGGCTTTGCGGATCACGGCGAGCGCTTGCACGGCGAACGCCTCGTTGAGCTCGATGACGCCGACGTCATCGAGCTTGATGCCGGCCATGATCAGGGCCTTGGGAATCGCGACCACGGGGCCGATGCCCATGATCTCGGGCGGGACGCCGGCGGTGGCGAAACTGGCGAAGCGGGCTTTCGGCTTGAGGCCGAGCTTGTGGGCCCGGGAATCGGACATGACGAGCGCGGCAGCACCGCCGTCGCTGGTCTGCGAGGAGTTGCCGGCGGTCACGGTGCCAGAGGCGTGGAAGACCGGCTTGAGCTTGGCCAGGGCTTCGAGCGAGGTGTCGGCGCGCGGTCCTTCGTCGGCGGCGAAGGTGCCGGCCTCGGTTTCGACCGGCACCAGCTCGTCGGCGAACCTGCCTTCGTTCTGCGCGCGCAGGGCGTTCTGGTGGCTGCGCAGCGCGAAGGCGTCGGAGTCTTCGCGGGTGACGCCGTACTTGCGCTGGACGCGCTCGGCGGTGAGGCCCATAGTCATGTAGACCTCGGGCCAGTTTTCGACGAACCATGGGTTGGGGGCGGCCCGACGGCCGCCTATGGGGATCATGGACATGGACTCGGCGCCGCCGGCGACGATGACCTCGGCGCTGCCGGCGCGGATGCGGTCGGCGGCGAGGGCAATCGACTGCAGGCCGGAGCTGCAGTAGCGATTGATGGTCATGGCGGACACAGAATCGGGCAGGCCCGCGCGAAGGGCGGACTGGCGCGCCATGTTGCTGCCGGATTCGCCTTCGGGCATGGCGCAACCGAGGATGACGTCTTCGACGTACTCCCTGGCCGCGGGGTAGCGGTCGAGGAGGGCGCGGATGGCGAGGGCTGCGAGGTCGTCGGGGCGGGTGTTGCGCAGGGCGCCGCGCGGGGCTTTGCCGACCGGGGTTCGCAGGCAGTCGATGATGACGGGTTCGGGCATGGTTGTGTCTCCAGACGGGGCAGGCCGGGAGCCGGCCCCACGGCTCATTTCCTCATGCGCTCCTGGCTTTGGGGGTTGCCAGAGAGGCTGAGGAAGGCTTCGCGCTCAAGATCGAGCAGGTGCTGCTCGCTGACGTTGCGGCGGCCGACTCCACGGCCGCCGCTCAGGATGTGGGCCAGTTTTTCACCGATGACGACATCGTAATCCGTGATGTAGCCGCCTTCGCGCGCGAGAAGGACGCCCATTTTGAGCTGAGCGTAGCCGGCCTCACCCTCAACGGGGATATCCTCCCGCGGAACCCCGGGGGTCCAGGAGGGGACGGCGGCGAGAGCGGCCTCTTTGGCGTCGGACAGCAGACGCTCGCGGTTCATGGTGATGCCGTCGGATTGGCGCAGGAAACCGAGCTGCCGGGCGTGTGCCGCGCTGTCGCTCACCTTGGAATATCGGATGAGGTCGAAGGCGCGTTTGGGATCGCCGAGGCGGAGCAGCATCTCCTTGCAGCCTCCGGCGGCGGGGACGAGACCGAAACCGACTTCCACGAGGCCCATGCAGGTTTCGGCCGCCGCCTGGACGTGGCGGGCGGCCATGGCGATTTCGCAGCCCCCGCCCAGCGTCATGCCGAATGGAGCCGAGACCACCGGCTTGGGAGCGTATTTTATGGTCATGACAGCCTGCTGGTAGCGCCGCACGATGGTCTCGAGGCGTGGCCAATCGCCGGCCTGCGCGGCTTCGAGCACGATGGCGAGGCTGGCGCCGACGCTGAAGTTCTCGCCGTCGTTGGCGATCACGAGGGCCTCGAAATTGCGATTCAGCTCGTCGAGGGCGGCGTCGATCATCTGCGCCGTGTCTTCACCCAGCGAGTTCATCCTGCTGTGGAACTCGAGGCAGAGCACGCCATCGGCGAGGTCCATGAGGGAAGCGCCGGCGTTCGTGCTGATCACGCCTCGCGCGCGCTTGATCTCGCCGAGCAAGATTACGCCGGGGCGCGCTTCGAGGTCACGCCAGGTGCCCTCGAGCAGGTCGAAGCAGCGGGTGCCGGGCCGGCCCTCGCGATCGGCGGCCTCGTAGAAGGAGCGTGCGCCGCTGGCCAGCATGCGCTCGATCATGGCGGGGATGGCGCAGCCTTCGCGGCGCATGCGGTCGATGGTATCGGGGACACCGAGCGCGTCCCAGAGCTCGAAGGGACCTTTCTGGAAGGCGAATCCCCAGCGCATGGCGCGGTCGATTTCCACCGCGCGATCGGAGATCTCGGGGATCATCTGCGCGGAGTAGAGGACGAAATCGCGGAAGAGCCTCCAGAGGAACTGGCCGGCGCGGCCGGAATCGGCGGTGAGGGCGCGGAGACGTTCTGAAAGATCCGGGATGCGGCGGGCGGATTCGAACTCCGGGAACTCCGGCTTCCGCGCCGGGTGATAGTCCATGGTGCGGCGGTCGAGCGCCCAGATTTCCTTTTCGGCGCCTTTGCCGACGCGCTTGTAGAAGCCCTGGCCGCGCTTTTCGCCGAGCCAGCCGCGCTCCATCATGGCGGCCATGACGGGCGGGGTGACGTAGAGGTCGCGGGCGGGATCGTGCGGGGCGGCTTCGCGAAGATTTTGGAGCACGTGGACCCAGACATCGACGCCGATGATGTCCACGAGGCGGTAGCTCGCGCTACGGGGCAGGCCGATGAGGGGGCCGGTGAGCGCGTCGACCTCTTCGACGGTGAAATCGAACTCCTCGGTGAGCTGGTGCACCTTGGCGCCGAAGAAGCACCCGATGCGGTTGGCGATGAAATTGGGCGTGTCCTTGCAGCGCACGACGCCTTTGCCGAGGTGGAGGTCGCAGAACGAGGAGACCCAATCGAGCACTTCGGGCAGGGTTTCGGATCCGGGGATGATCTCGGCGAGATGGAGGTAACGCGGCGGGTTGAAGAAGTGCGTGCCGAGGAAGTGGCGGCGGAAATCGCCGTCGAAGCCTTCGCCGATGCGCGCCAGCGGGATTCCGCTGGTGTTGGTGGAGCAGACCGAGCCGGGCGCGCGCAAGGCGGCCACACGCGACCAGAGAGCGCGCTTGATTTCGAGATTTTCGGCGACGGCCTCGACGATCCACTCGCAGCGGGCGACGCGGGCCAGATCGTCCTCGAAATTGCCGGGGGCGATGAGGGCCCTGGCGGACTCGGTCATGAAGGCGACCGGCTTCTGTTTGGCAGCGCTTTCGATGCCGGCGAGCGCCGCGGCGTTCCGTTTGGGCTGATCGGGGAGGACGATGTCGAGCAGGTCGACCGGGAATCCCGCGTTGGCGAGGTGGGCGGCGATGCGAGAGCCCATGGTGCCGGCTCCCAGTACGGCGACACGGCGAAGGGGGTTCATCACGTCTAGGGTAGCTTGAAAAGGGGCGCGCTACGCGCGACTGGGCAGGTCGGGAACCTGCCCCACGTTATTATGAAGACGGTGAAGGCGGAGCGGCGAAAGATTCCGGCGTGGCTGCCGCAGGTGTTAGGGTACGCGGTGTCGGCCGCGTGCCTGTGGTGGGTGCTTCGCGGATACGACCTGCGGCAGCTCGCCACGGATTTCCGGACGCTCGACTGGCGCTGGATGATGCTGGCCGTCGTAGCCGATTTGCTGGTGTACGTCTGCCACGGATGGCGCTGGAACACGCTGCTGGCGCCGGTGTCACGGCTCAGCTTCTGGCGGACCGTGCAAGCCATCTACATCGGACTGTTCGCCAACGAGGTGCTGCCGCTGCGTCCGGGGGAAGTGATCCGCTGCTACCTACTGGCGCACTGGAACGATCTGCGCATTTCGGTGGGATTCGCGAGCGCTGCACTGGAGCGCATCATCGACGGGTTCTGGCTGCTGGTGGCGGTGATTCTGGTGGTGGTCCGCTCGGAAAGGCCTATGGATCCGCGCTTCGAAGTGGTGATTGAGGGGATGGCGGTGCTGCTGGTGATCGCCGCGGCGGGCTTTCTGTGGATCATCAAGCACAAGGAGCATCCGCACGCGGTGGATCATGAGAGCCGGTGGGCGGCGATGATGCGCCACGTGACCGAAGGCCTGCAACTCATGGGCAATGCCCGGACGCTGCAGCTTACGGCGCTGGTCAGCCTGCTGTATTTCGCGCTGCAGGGCGTCACGATGTGGGCGCTGATGAAGGCCTACAGCCTGGACTATTCGATCTGGGTGGCGACCGGCGTGTTGACGCTTTACCGACTGGCTACGGTGGTGCCAAACGCGCCCGGGAACTTCGGGCTGGGGAACCTGGCATGCTTCATGGCGCTGCGGCATTTCGAGCTGGGCGCGGAGTACGCCAAGACATTTTCGTTCCTTTACCTGGCCGCGCAGACGCTACCGCTGCTGGTGGGCGGGGCGATCGCCACGGCGCTCACCGGGCTGAACATCAACGAGCTTCGGGAGCAGGCGCACCGGGGGACCATGGCGGCGCCGAAAGCGGCGATCGAGCCGAGGGTGTGAAGCGTGCTGCCGGCGGCCGAATTCGACGCCATCGTGGAGAACGCGCTGCGGCTGATTCCCAAGCGCTTCCGGCGCGCCATGCGCAATGTGGCGATCGTGGTGGAGCCGGAAGCGCCGCGTCCGGGGCTGCTGGGACTGTACCAGGGGCGTCCGCTGGCGCAGCGCTCGGTTTTCGAGGGCTTTGCCATGCCGGACAAGATCACGATCTTTCAGGGGCCGCACGAGCGGCTGGCGCGCACGCGGGCCGAACTGGAGCAGATGGTAGCGGACACGGTGTGGCACGAGATCGCGCACCATTTCGGCATGGACGAACGGAGGGTGCGGCGGGCGGAGCGGCGCAGGGGCGTGCGGTAAGTTATTTCGGGTACACCCGGAAATCGTCGAAGTAGGCGACGGAATCGGCGACCGTACACAGGCCGACGTGGCCGGAGCCGGTGAAGGTGTTGTCGTAGCCCTGAAGGATGCGGCGGTGATCGAGGTAAACCTGGTATCGGCTGCCGCGAAGCGAGACTTTCAGGATGGTCCAATCGTTGGCGGGGATGTCATGGTTGGCGACGGTGAGCAGCGGGGTGCGCTGTCCATTTTGTACCTTATAGACCACGACGTTTTTTTCGAGCGCGCTGGCGCGCGCCAGGTAGTAGTTGTTTTCGTCGCGATAGCGCCAGACGAGGCCGCCGCCGAGGACTTCGCGGCCGGAGATGGGCTTGATGCGCACGCTGAGGTCGCCGTCGCGCAGGGTCATGGTCTTGAGAATGGCGAGCGGCATGCGGTCTCTTCCGGATTCGGCGGAGACCTGCGCCAGGACATAGGGCTGCGTGGCGGCGGAGTTATCGCGGCGGATTTCCCACTGCGGGGCACGGCCGTGATTAGCAACCGAGAGCCAATCGGGCGGGGTTTTTCCGAGTGGTCCGGTATCGAAAGTGATAACTCGCCCGTTGGAAGCTGCGATCCCAAACAAGACCAGCCAGGTGGCGACTGTCATAGATTCACACGTCTGTCTTGGCGCACGACGTGGCTCACCCTTCACTCTTTTTTAACATAGTTCCCGATCGCCAGGTATTGAGCACTGTGGCGCACACGATGATGGCTCCGCCGGCGAGCGAGCGGGCTCCCGGACGCTCGCCGTGGACGAGCCAGGTCCAGACGGGATTCATGGCGACCTCGAGTTGAAGGGTGGTTACGGCTTCGAAGGCGGGCACGCGGGTGATGCCCGCGGTGAGGCACCAGTAGGCGAGGCCGATCTGGGCGATACCGAGGTAGAGCAGGACGGCGGTGTCGCCGGGTGTGAAGGGCGCGAGCGGAAGCGCCGGGCCGAGGGCGGCGGCGAAGGCGAGCAGGTTGCCGGCGGCGACGGTTGCGATGCCGGAGTCCGCGTCGCCGCGGCGGCCCAGCCAGCGAAGGCCGAGGAGCATGAAGGCGTAGGCGACTCCGCTGGCGAGCGCGAGGACATTGCCGAGGGCGGGATCGGGGGCGGTGGCCATGGCGGACTGCCGGCTGGTGAAGAAGCAGGACATCCCAGCCGCGACGCCGGCGATATAGAACAGGTCGGCGCGCCGGATGGGCTCGCGGAGCAGGAGAGGGCTAAGCAGGAGGACATAGAGTGGCGCGGTGGCCTGGAGGAAAATCGCGTTGGCGGAAGTGGTGAGGCGGTTGGCGAGAACGAACAGGATGAGGGTGGCGGCATAGGCCGCGGCCACGGGAATGGTGCGCCGGTTCCATCCGCGGCGGGCCGCCGGGATGACGGCGAGTAGAGTGACGGCAGCGATTCCGGAGCGGAAACACGCGATCTGCCAGCCAGGGAGATTGGCTGCTTTGATGGCGGCTCCGCCGGTGGAGAAGAGCAGCGCGGCGGCCATGAGGAGCAGCCGCGCGCTGCGCGCGCCTGGCGGCCGACGAAAACCGATCGTCCGCCCCACTATTTGGCGATGCCGACCTGGCTCAGGAGCCACGCGTATTCGAACGCGCTGTCGTGGAGGCGGTCGTAACGACCGCTGGCGCCGCCGTGGCCGGCGGGGTCCATTTTGATCTTGAGCAGGAGCGGATTGGAATCGGTTTTCAAGGTGCGCAGGCGGGCGACGTACTTGGCCGGCTCCCAGTACATCACCTGGCTGTCGTTGAAGCTGGTGGTGACGAGGATCGCCGGGTAGGCGCGCTTTTCGAGGTTGTCGTAGGGGCTGTAGGTCTTCATGTAGTCGTAGGCCGGTTTCTCGTTGGGGTTGCCCCACTCGAGGTACTCGCCCACGGTGAGCGGAAGAGAAGCGTCCATCATGGTGTTCATCACGTCGACGAACGGGACGGCGCTGTGCACGGCACGGAAGAGGTCTGGGCGCATATTGACCACGGCGCCCATGAGCAGGCCGCCGGCGCTGCCGCCCTCGATCACCAGACGATCGCTGGAGGTCCACTTCTGCTGAACGAGGTACTCGGCGCAGTCGATGAAGTCGTTGAAGGTATTCTTCTTCTTCATGAGCATGCCGTCTTCGCGCCACTGCTCGCCCATTTCGTCTCCGCCGCGGATGTGGGCGATGGCGTAGGCCATGCCGCGATCGAGCAGGCTCACGCGGTTGCTGGAGAAAGTCGCCGGCGTGCCGATTCCGTAACTGCCGTAGCCGTAGAGGAACAGCGGACCCTTGCCGTTGCGCTGGAAGCCTTTCGGGTAGACGATCGAGATGGGCACCTTGACGCCGTCGCGCGCGGTGGCCCAGAGGCGTTCGCTGGCGTACTTTTTCGGGTCGTAGCCGCCGAGCACTTCCTGCTGTTTGAGCAGCGTGGATTTACCGGTGTGGACGTCGTAGTCGAAGACGCTGGAGGGCGTGATGAAGCTCTGGTAGCTGTACCGGTAGGTGGTGGACTCGTAATCGGGCGTGCTGCTGGGGAAGACGGAGTAAACCGGCTCGGGGTATTCGATGGCCTTCCAGGCGCCGGTCCTGAAATCGTAGACGCGGAGGTGATTCAGGGCGTCCGACTTTTCGATGGAGACGGCGAAGTCCTTGAAGAGGTCGATGTCCTGGAGGCGGACATTGTCCCGGTGAGCGATGAAGGTCTTCCAGTTCTTGGGCGACGGGTCGTTGGGCGGCGCGGTGACGATGGCGAAGTTGCGCCCGGGCTTATTGGTACGGATGTAGAACAGGCCCTCGCGATGATCCAGGTAGTAGCGGTGGGCCTTTTCGCGGGGGAACAGGGTGGCGAATGAGTCGGCGGGACGATCGGCGCGGAGATAGCGGACTTCGCTGGTGTCCTTGGCTTCGATTTGAAGTATGAGGTACTTCAGGTCGCGCGTCTTGCCGAGGTAGATGTCGTAGAGCTCGTCCTTCTCGTTATAGAGCTCATCGAATTTCGACGAGCCGAGCACGTGGCGGAAGAGCCGGTCGCTGCGCTTGGTGACGGCATCTTCGGTGGTGAGGAAGATGGTCTTGTTATCGGAGGCCCACTCCAGCGACGTGACGCGCTCGGTAGTGTCGGGCATGGTCTGGCCGGTGCGAAGGTCTTTAACCTTAAGCGAGAACTGGCGGAAGCCCGTGAAGTCGATGGTGTAGGCGAGCAGGTTCTGATCGTCGCTGACGTTGAAGCTGCCGAGCCCGACGAACTTGTGATCCTTGGCCAGCTCGTTGAGATCGAGCAGGACTTCTTCGGACGCCTGCATGCTGCCTTTGCGGCGGCACTGGATGGGATATTGTTTGCCCTCCTCGGTGCGGGAGTAATAGAGATAGCCGCGGCGGGGGACGGGCACGGAGAGGTCGGTCTGCTTGATGCGGCCGAGCATTTCTTTGTAGAGCGCGTCCTCAAAGGGTTTCAGACTGGCGGTCATCGCCTCGGTGTAGGCGTTTTCGGCCTTGAGGTATTCGGCCACCTTGGGGTTGGATTTCTCGCGCAGCCAGAAATAGTCGTCGTTGATGGTGGCGCCGTGGCGCACCTCGCGATGTTCGATGCGCGGCGCGGCGGGGGGTGTGGAATCTGTCTGGCAAAGTACAATCATGGCGGAAAAGAAAGCGAGCACGACGGTGCGCAGAAGTGGCTGCATGCCCCTAGGCTACTGCGGGCGCGAACGCGGGGGCAACCACGTTGGTCCGGTACAAACTGTTAATCTGAAGGATATGCATCAAATCTGGAAAATCCTGGCGGGTGTCGTGTGCCTGATGCTGGCTCCCGTGCAGGCCGTTCCCAGGCAGGAATACCGTCTCCGATTTTTTCATACGCACACGGGCGAGCGGCTGGACATCGTTTACCGTGAAGGAGACCTGTACTCAACGGACGCTCTGACAAAGCTCAATCGCTATCTTCGGGATCACCGCACAGGAGACGTCCACGAATACGATCCCAGGGTCTTCGATCTGCTGCACGACCTGGTCACCAGCCTGGGCAAGCCGGACGCGGAGATCGACGTGATCTGCGGGTATCGGACGCCGTGGAGCAACGAGTTTCTGCGGAGCCGGAGTGCTCACAGCGGCGTGGCGCAGCATAGTCTGCACATGCAGGCGGAGGCGATCGATATCCGGGTGCCGGGAGTCGATACGGCGCGGCTGCGCGACGCTGCACTGGCGCTGCATCGCGGCGGAGTGGGCTACTACGCGAAGTCCGATTTTGTACATGTGGATGTGGGGCGAGTGAGGCGTTGGTAAGGACGGGCTGGACAGGCTGAAGCCTGTCCCACAACTATCCCGGATACGGGTAGCCTTTGGCGAGCACTTTTTCCAGGTCGGCGTCGAGGCCGTAAATGTCGTTGAAGAAGAGCACGTCGCCGGCCTCATTCACGATCGCGGTGCCGTAGAGGATCAGGACCGGGATGGGTGTTGCCAGGTTCACCTGCTGATTGTCTTTGCCGGCGGTCATGGCTTGGCGGACCTTTTCCACTTCCCATCCCGGGTTGTTGCGCAGGGCCCAGGCGGTGAGCTCGGCGGGCTTCTCCACACGGATGCAGCCGTGGCTGAAATCGCGGCGCGACTGGGAAAACAGCTCGGGTACCGGGGTGCTGTGCAGGTAGACGTTGTGGCTGTTCGGGAAGATCAGCTTGACGAGTCCAAGCGAGTTGGTGTTACCGGGCTTCTGGCGGACGGCGTACTTGCCAGACCGAAGGCCCGCCAGAACCTCGTCGCTGATGGTGCCGGACGTGACGACTTCGCCGCGCTGGGTGGTGACCTCGAATCCCTTCTTCGAAATGTAGTCCCGGTCTTTCTGGATGTTGGGCACGATCTCGGAGCGCTGGATGCTGGGGGTCACATTCCAGTAGGGGCGCAGCACGACGTACTGCATGGTGTCGGCGAAGATGGGGGTCTTGTGGCCGTATGCCTTGCCCACGATCACGTTCATCTCCAGGGCGATCTTGCCTTGCTGCCCGGAGCTGTAGGCTCTCAGGCGGAACTCGGGGACATTGACGACGATCGGCGGCTGCGGGAAATCCTGCGGGAGCCAGCGCCAGCGCTCGAGGGTAAGCTGCAACTGACGTAAGCGGAAGCTGAGCGGCACGTTCAGCATTTTGACCGTCTGAGCGCCGAGCCGGCCATCGGGCTGGAGGCCGTGGCGGCGCTGGAAGCGCTTGACGGCGTCCACGAGCGGTCCGTCATAGAGGTTGGGATCGGCAGGCAACTGGGCATCCTGCGGCAGGTCTCCCACGAGGCGCAGCAGCCGGCCGAGTCGCGGAACTCCGGGGTACGGGGAGCCGGGGGCGACGGTTTTGGCGGGCACCGGCAATTGCTCCCCGTCGTCCTGGCGGGCCAGATCCAAATACCGCGCCAGGGCCTGCTTGGTCCGCAGGTACCCGGGGAACTGCAATTCGACGGCCTCCAGGACGGGGCCGGGATCGGGGGCGGCGATCAGGCGCTGGCGCAGAAAATCCGGTAAGTTGTATTTCTTGTGTTCAACGTCGAGGCCGAACTCGAAGTGCTTCGGATTGACCTTGCCGATGTGCAGGTCGGAGATGTAGCGCATGGTGCAAACGGTGAGCGCGATATCGAAGCGCGCGCGGTCCTGGTCGGATGCGGAAGCGAGGCGCTGGAGGCGTGCGGCCCAGCGCGAGCCGTCATAGTCTTCGGCGGCGAGACCTTTGGCTTCGGCCTTCTGGAGGATGGCGATCACAGCGAGCGCCTGAGGAGTAGGCTGGGTGCCGCGGAGCCAGGCGGGCGCATACCCGGCGGGCTCGTAGAAATTCCTGACGTGCTGGCGGTAGTCCGAAAAATCCGGCCAGCGGAGGTCCTCCAGGCGTCCGGCATCGGCGATCTGGCGCAATGCGGCCGAGGGTTGAGCGTGCAGAGCCAGCGCCAGACAGGCGCCGGCGAGGAGTGTTGCAGGTTTCAGCACGAAACCATACTAACAGCGTGCGATCATGTGGAAATGACGATTTGCCGGCCGGCGCTGGTTCTGCTGGTTGCGGGCGGCGCCGCATGGGCACAGAACGCGCCGAAGGATCGCGAGATTCAGGAGATTCTTATGAAGTCCAGCCAGGCGTCCGCGGCGGGCGACAAGGCGACGGTGGTGACCCTGCTGGAAACAGCGCTCCAGAAAGTGCAGAAGGATCCGGGGCTCAAGGAAGACGAACCCGAGGTATTGGCTCGATTGGGCAAGGCCTACGTGGACGCGCAGCGTTATCCGGACGCGGTGCGCACGTACCAGGTTCTGATGGAATCGATCAAGCAGGACTGCCTGCCGGGCAGTCCCCGGGTGGACCGCTGCGCCGACGGGCAGTACGGGCTGGGGACGGCGCAGATGTACAAGGGCGATTTTGCGGGTGCGGCGACCACGCTGCGGCAGGCGATTGCCGGCTACGCCGTGCTGGTGAAGGGCAGCGTGGCCGAAGATTTCCGAATGGCGCGGCTGAAACAGCAGGCGGACGCGCAGGCGCTGCTGGCGGCGGCACTGTTCCGCACGGGAAAGAAGCCGGAGGCCATCGCTGCCTTCGAGCGCGCTATCCAGCAATTCGGCACAGTGGAGAAGAGCCCGGCCAGCAGCGACGCGCTGCGCACCGCGGCGCGGGCCTCGACGAAGGACGCCCAGACTTCACTGGACCTGCTGCGGAAGAACTGATCCGCGGCCGAAGTGCGGTTTCACCGGCTTGCGATCAGTTTCTTCTTGCCCTAGTGGGGATTTCGTCGGAAACTGAAGGTTTAAGGAGAGCCAGGGATTTGGAAAGAAACGGCCGCAAGGGCTCGCTGGTGATGGAGCCCACGGAAAGATGGACGCCGCAGACGGCCAGCGATTTCTACGATGTCGCAAGCTGGGGCAAAGGGTACTTCTCGGTAGGCGATAACGGGCAGCTCCGCGTTCACCCCGAGAAGGAACAGGCGCGCTTCATCGACCTCAAGGAGCTGGTGGACACGCTGGTTCTGCGCGGCATCAACCTGCCGATTCTGATCCGGTTCGCCGGCATTTTGAACCACCGCCTGGGCGAGATCCACAGCGCGTTTCAGACCGCCATCGCGGAGCACAAGTACCAGGGCGGCTATTGCTGCGTGTATCCGATCAAGGTGAATCAGCAGCGGCAGGTGGTGGAAGAGGTGTTGGAGTTCGGGCGTCCCTACCGGTTCGGCCTGGAAGCCGGCTCCAAGCCTGAGCTGATGGCGGTGATGGCGCTGGCGGACAACGAGACGCCGATCATCTGCAACGGTTTCAAAGACGACGAATACATCGAGATGGCGATGCTGGCGCAGAAGGTGGGGCGCAAGATCATCCCGGTGGTGGAGAAATACACCGAGCTGCACCTGATTCTGAAGTACAGCGCGCGGGTGGGTGTGCGGCCGAACATCGGGCTGCGGGTGAAGCTGGCGAGCCGCGGGTCGGGGCGATGGAAGTCGTCGGGCGGGTACCGGTCGAAATTCGGGCTATCGGCGACGGAAGCCACGCGGGCGCTGCAGGAGCTGAAGGACCTCGGCATGGCCGACTGCCTCAACCTGCTGCACTTCCACCTCGGCAGCCAGATCACCAACATCCGCCAGATCAAGGGCGCGGTCAACGAGGCCGTGCGCGTCTACGTCGACCTGGCGCGCGCCGGAGCCGGACTCAAATACCTCGACGTGGGCGGCGGCCTGGGCATCGACTACGACGGCTCCCAGACCGACTTCGAATCGAGCGTCAACTACACTTTGCAGGAGTACGCCAACGACGTCGTTTATCACATTCAAAACGTATGCGACGAAGCCGGCGTGCCCCATCCCACGATCATTACCGAAAGCGGACGCGCGGTGGCGGCGTATCACAGCCTGCTGGTATTCAACGTCCTGGGTGTCTCGGGCATGGGCGAATCCGACGTGCCCGCGGAGGTGCCCGCCGACGCCGAGCAGCCGCTCATCGATCTGCAGGAGACCAATCGCGCGCT
>Ga0335077_10002093_pt1 | contig 23821 bp, 26 predicted proteins | sample Lox_Sample_31_FD_207151 | JGI IMG/M metagenome (GOLD analysis project Ga0335077, IMG submission 207151) | Soil microbial communities from Loxahatchee National Wildlife Refuge, Florida, United States - Lox_Sample_3.1 | ecosystem: Environmental > Terrestrial > Soil > Wetlands | place: USA...
GGAGGTTGCCTGCTCCGGGGAGCAAGATGAAGTCCTGAACCGGCTCGCCCGCACGGATCGGCCGATCGTTTTCCATCATGTACCCGAGGGCTTGCACCCTTGCGCCGGCAAAAACCGACGAGGCTTCGTGGAGGGCATGCGGGCGCCGCTCGAGGTCGGGCCAATTCAAGATCAGATCCCCACCTATCTTCCCGGAAATAGGAGTCAAATCGGAAATGTCGGGTTTCGCGGTCGACGATATCGCTATGAACGTGCCGAGAGCTGGAACACACAGGCCCGCCGTCAGCAAAGCCAGAAAACGAATCTCGTGCCGCCGCGCGATGCCGGCTTTCTTCTTCGCGTGAATACCTCTCACGGCATCATTCGATCGAACTGCGGAAATCTCAAGCAGCCCTGGAGCGCTTGGGAGAACAAAGCCTATGCTGGCTGCTCCAGGGTTCGAGGCAGCGCGCTTTGTTTCTAAAAGTGGAATCCGATCGTTCCTGTAACAGTGCGAGGCGTGACGTAGTGCGTGCCGCTAAAAGTCGATATGAAATTGTACAGTGCATATTTGTTGGTGAGGTTCACCACCGACACGCGCGCGCTCCACTTATACTTATCCCCGTGGAAGATGTTGTCGTGCCCTAAAGAGAGGTCGAAAAGATGACGCGCAGCGATTCGCGGCGGGTTGTGATCGTCATCTTCGGTTCCTGGAGCCGGAATTTTAACTAGCGAGGATCCGTATTGGGATGCCGGGCAGGTTCCGTCCGGGCTGATTCCCATGGTCGGGGTGGCGCGCACGCTCCCGCAATAGAGGCCCGCCTGGAATTGTTGGTCGGGCGTTATCCCCGAAACGTCGACAATGCTGTCGGTCCCGTTGGGGCCGTTGGCGCAATTCCCGCCAACGCATGGCACGGGGCCGGCCACCAAGCCGCTATCGTAGCGCCAGTTGAAACCGAGCCACGGCCCCCTCTTGGGGAACTGGTACTGCAAATGAAAGGTGGAGTTGAACGTCTCATCATGGTCGATACGAAATACTCCGTTGCCGCCCTGTCCCGCCGGTGTAGCGCCAATGCCGCTGACTTGCGGCTCGAAGAAGCGCGCCGCGACGCTCGAGAAGACCAGGAATGCCGAGAAGCCATGGAAGTTCGGCATACTGGCGCGCACCGCGTATCCCGGGATCTTAGAGCTCGCCCACTCGATCGGAAAAGTAACTGGCGTGGCGCCCAGCACGCTGAAGTCGTAAGCCAAATGAGTGTATTTCCAAATGTACTCGGCATCGACTACCAAAAATCTTCCAAAAGCTTGCTCCAGGCCAGCGTGGAACTCATTCCGCCAGCCGGGCCGCAGGGGCTCCGTGAGACAAGGATAGCCCTGAATTGCAGCCATGAGATCGTTGACCACCGCGTCGTTGCAGCCGAGGCTCGCCAGTACCAGGTTCTCGTTAAACGGTGTCTCCAGCGTGCGCGCATAGGAAACCCGTAACACCGTATTGCTCGGCTTGATGTTATAAGCAATCCCCAGCCGAGGTTCCGCTTGATTGACCGAGGTGATGCCGTCGTAGTGATCGAACCGTAAGCCTAAGTTGAATGTCCAATTCTTGACGGTAATGTTGTCCTGGAAAAAGAGCGCCAGTTCGCGGACATTGGCGTGGCCCAGAAACCCGTATAAGCCGCTGGTGGAGTTCGGACAACCATTGGACGCTGGGAGCGGCGCCGTCCTGGTCAGGTCAATGCATCCCAGCAGAGGATCGTACCCGGGATTCGGCTGCAGCACCCCAGTGCAATTGTTCGGGTCCGTAAGCGTCGGGTCGGTGAAGGCGCTTCCGTCCGGGTTGATGCAGGGCGGATTGAACGTCGGATTAACGATACCGAAGTTATCCCTCTCGGTTAGGATTGTGTCCTCGTAGGTAATTCCAGCTTTGATGTTGTGGATACCCTTCGAGTACGATATGCTGGCGCGCCCACCCACGTTGGTCAATCGGCGAGTCTGTCCTATGGTTTCGTCTTGAAGATCTGGAGTGAAATCCGCGAAGAGGTTACGGCTTGGGTAGTAGTTGTATTGATCTTGACGCACGAACGCACCGACCGTAAGAACCGTGGTTGGACTCAACAGATGTGTCCACGTCGGCGCAATGTTGAACGTCACAATTCTCGATCGCTGATCCTGCGAGCCCACAGGCAGTCCATTTGGGCCCAGCCCTCCGTTGTCCACCACTAATCCGTTCCAGGCGGTGGCGTTCTGGGCGTCAAATGAGTTAGGCGTCTGGAACCAGGACCGTGTAAACCCAAGATTGAAGTTGATAGTGTCGTTCTGCGCCGGCTTTAGGTCGATGCGATCGAAGATGTTGGCTTCATTCCCCTTGTCGTGCATCACGGTAAATTCCGGCGGATCAAGAAACCGCCCGGTGTCGAGACCATTGGCAGAAATGAAATTGCCCCAGTTCTTCCCCCCGTATTGGAGGTTAAAACCGCTATTGGTTGTGCCAAATGTGCCATAGGAAGTCGTAATATCGCCGTGCGGCTTCGTGACCCCAAAGCCCGAACGCGTTGTGACATTGATCACCACGCTGGTCTTGTCGCCATATTCAGCCGGAGGCGCGCCCTCGATCACTTCCATCGATTGCACCGCATCGATCGGGATTTGATTAGAGAAAACCTTGCTTTGCTGGTCCGTAATCGGCTGGCCATCTAAAGAAAATGAATTCGACGCGTGATCGCCGAGGCCATGAAACAGCCCGTTTGAGTCGGCCGAGATGCCCGGTGAGGCCAGCGTCACCAGTGAGCTCAGCGAGGAAGATTGACTCTCCAGAGGTAGCTTGTCGAACAACAACCGGTCGATGTCCGTGTGAGTGGTCGGATCGGTCTCGATCAGATCCGCGGCCGCCTCCACCGTCACGCTAGTTGCGGCGGAGCCAATCGTAAGGCTGATTTTCAGCACCACCGGCACTGACGACCGCACATCCACGTCCTGCGTGCCGGTCTGGAAGCCCGCTGCGGTCGCGGTGAGGTGGTAGGGGTTGTACGGAAGATTGTCCAACTCGAAGTTCCCTTGTTCGTTGGTGACAGCGCTTTGGGAATAGTGGGACACCGGGTTTTGCACCGTGATCAAGGCCTTCCCGATGGCCGCGCCTGAGGGATCCAGCACATTTCCTTTAATCGTGCCTGCGTTTCCCTGCGACTGGCCGAACACGGGACGCGTCATGACGGCAGAAAGCAAACTGAGGACACACAGAGCGAGAGTTCTCTTCATGGGGTTCAGTATTGGTCTGGCAAGAGCTACCGACCTAGATAAATCTCACAACCGGACGGAAACTCTCATGAGCGGGCCCGAAGCGTCAGTGAACGGATGTTCCGGCGGACTTAGCTTACCACTGCAGAATATGACGTATCTTGTGGGCTTGCCGTTTGCTGACAACAATTTGCAGAGAGTTGCTGAGGGTGATGCACCAGCGTTGGCTACTCATGGCAGTCATCTTACGGACCTGATTGACATTCACGATAGCATTGCGGTGAACCCGCTGGAACTGGGGTTCGCGGAAGCGTTCTTCGATGCCGCGGAGAGTTTGGGTTGCCAGTAATCGTTGCCTCGATGTAATGATCCAAACCAGTTCCCGCTCCGCCTGAAAGGCTAATACCTCATTGGCATCCAACAGGATGTAGTCGTCTCCGCTGCGGCCCACGACTTTGCGGCTCGTTACCGGGTGGGAGGGTGTGGTCACAGACGCTATCCTTGCAACTTGATCGGCAATTTCGCCGGGCTTGGTCAACAAGTTCTTGGCGCGTTCGACCGCTCTTGCCAGACGTGCTTCACTGACTGGCTTCAAGAGGTAATCGATAGCGCCGGCCTCGAACGCCTGAATCGCATATTGGTCGAAGGCAGTCACGATGACAATGATTGGCAGAGCACTTCCACTTAAGCCACGAACCACTTCGAACCCGCTCATCACCGGCATCTGCAGGTCGAGGAATACTAGGTCGGGCTGGAGCTTTCCAATTTGTAGCAAGGCTTCCTTTCCATTGGCGGCCTCGCCGACAACTTCGATTTCGGATAGGGGTTCCAGCCCTTCGCGCAGGAGACGCCGCGCCACCGGCTCATCGTCTACAATTAGCGTTTTTATCGGACGAGAATCCACCTTCTCTTAGATTTACGCTAACCGGCTCTCAGGACCACCATAAAAAATGATGAACGTAGGACCACCCGCCACGAGCGGGTAAATTTGGTCAGCAGACGGACCTGTCTTCCGTATCTGTTCACGCCTAGCCCGCTTAGCAAGGTTTGGTGGCCGCCTGTGGAATTATTGCTGCGATCTACGGGTAGTTAGGCGATAATCAGGCGGACAGATTCCGGCACGAGGAAAGATATGGGGATAGCGGCAGGCCATTCCGTTCCGAGATCGGAGCCCGCGACTCAAAAAAGCGGTCCTCCGGTTGCAGAACACGGTCACACCAAAGGTGCAGATCTAGTCACCCTTGCCCTAGTCGGAATTGCTGCTGCTGTCAGTTGGGCTGGAATTGTTCCGCGGATCAATGGCATCGACCTGTTGGCGGTGGTCGCCGTGCTGGGTGGGGGCTACTCAGTGTTTCTCGAAGCTTTCGAGAACCTGGTCGCCCGCCGCATGACGATGGAACTCTCCATGACCATCGCCCTGATTGCGGCGCTGGCAATTCAGGAGTTCACCACTGCATTGTTCATCCTGTTCTTCGTGCTGGGCGCGGAAATCCTGGAGGCATTGACGGTAGAGCGCGGGCGTAGAGCAATTCACAACCTGCTGACTTTGCTACCGAGAAAAGCGCTAGTGCGGCGGAATGGCGAACTGCAGGAACTCGAGATCGAGGAATTGCAGATAGGCGAGGTCGTGCTCATCCGGCCAGCGGCTGAGATCCCGGTTGACGGCGTGGTCGTACTTGGGCACTCGACTGTCGATCAATCCGCGATCACCGGGGAATCCAAGCCCGTGGAAAAAGTGGTAGGGACGGCTGTTTTCGCCGGTACCACCAACCACGCGGGGATGCTCGAAGTGCGAACGGAAAGGTTGGGGCCCGACACGATTTTCGGACGGATCATCCTCGCGGTGGAGACAGCGGAGCACTCCCGGGCGCCCATCCAGAAGTTGGCCGACCGCCTCGCTGGCTGGCTCGTTTATTTTGCACTGGCCTCGGCGCTCATCACATTGCTGGTGACCCACAACATTCGTTCCACCATTGCTGTGATCATTGTGGCTGGTGCTTGCGGTATCGCCGCCGGCACGCCGCTGGCGGTGTTGGGAGCCATCGGGAGGGCCGCGCAAGGGGGCGCCGTAGTCAAGGGCGGTCGCCATTTGGAAGCGCTTGGGACTATCGACACTGTGGTCCTGGACAAAACCGGCACGCTCACCTTCGGGGAGCCGTATGTAGTGACAGTGACGCCTTGCGCTGGCATAGAAGTGGCCACGGTCGTGCAATTGGCCGCCATCGCCGAAGGACCGTCTGAACATCCGCACGGCAGGGCCATCTTGAAGGAGGCGGCACGCTTGAAGGTGCCGGTCAGCGAGCCCGAAACGTTCCAGTACCTGCCGGGCAAAGGCGTCCGAGCCCTTTGGGAAGGGGGAGAGATTCTGGTTGGAAATTTCGCCCTATTGAGTGGCAGTGGCATCGAAGAATTGGAGTCGCAGCTTCGCCGTTTGCCGGAGGAAGCTGGTGACGTGCTGGTGGCTTATCGCGGTCGCCTGGTCGGCGCGTTGCGCACAGAAGATGTTCTGAGGCCCGAGGCGGTGGAGGCCGTGGCGCGTATCCGCGATATGGGGATGGAAGGGATGCTGCTGACAGGAGATCGTGGCCCGATTGCGGAGAAGATAGCCCGGCAGTTGGGGGTTAGGGAATTCGGTGCGGAAATGTTGCCGGAACAAAAGTTGGAAAGAGTGCGGCAGTTGATCGATTCCGGTAAGCGGGTGGCCATGATCGGGGATGGGATCAATGATGCGCCAGCGCTCGCCGAGGCGACGGTTGGGATCGCGATGGGCTCGGGTACCGATTTGGCCCGTCACAGTGCGGGCGTACTCTTGCTGGGAAACGACCTGGTTGACTGCGCGGAACTGCTTAGAACGGCTCGGCGCTGCCGGCGGATTATCCTGTTTAACTTTTCCGGAACACTCATCGTGGACGCCCTGGGCATTGTGCTGGCGGCTAGCGGTTTCCTCACGCCACTTCTGGCTGCCGTTGTTCACGTTTCCTCGGATATCGTGTTCATTCTGAATTCAGCTCGCCTGGTGCCCGCGGCGAGTCTGAGGCGCCATCACTAGCCGCCCCAGCAGTCGCAACGTCCCGCACTCTGGATTTCGGGAATAGGCAAGGTCTCTGCAGTGCCAGTGATTCTACTGCCGCTCATGACTGATCACACTCTCGCATTCTTCCTCGGCATCATCGAAGGAGTCACTGAGTTTCTCCCGGTCAGCTCCACCGCACATCTGCGTATCGCCGAGGCTCTGTTCGGAATCGACCTTTCCAACGGCTTCTGGAAGATGTTTTCAATTGTGATCCAGCTAGGAGCGATCCTGTGTTTGCCAATCTATTTCAGGCGTCGGATCGCCGAGTTCTTTGCGACATTCCCGCACGGCATCCGCGGCGATCGTACGGAATTTGATCATCCGCTCACGTTGACGCTACTGGCATTCCTGTGCACCGCGGTACCGGCGTTCCTGCTAACTAGAGTCATCGGCAAGAATCTCGAGAGCTTGGGCTTGATGGCGTGGAGCCTGATCGCCGGCGGAGTGGTGATGTGGGTGGTGGACGGCATCTACGGGAGGCGCGAGAACCTAAAGGACGTCGAGAGCATCCGGTTGGGCCAAGCTATCTGGATCGGATTCTGCCAAAGCTTTGCAGCGATTTTCCCAGGCACGTCACGATCTATGGCGACCATAGCTGCTGGCGAACTGGTCGGCTTATCTCGCGCGACAGCGCTTGAGTTTTCGTTCTTGCTCTCCATCCCAACTATGGTTGCCGCGACCGGATACGACCTGCTGAAATTCATCAGGCATCCGGAAAGCGACGGCTCCGGCGGTGCGCTTCGGTTGGACTTTCACGGCATAACCGTACTCACCATCGGTTTCGTGGTTTCCTTTTTCGTTGCGTGGGGAGTGGTGGCGTGGTTTATGAATTGGGTCCGCCATCGAGGCTTTGCGCCCTTTGCGCTTTACCGGATTCTCGTGGGCGTTGCCGTGCTGGTTTGGATGGTGACATGACATTGGTCCCGCATGTCGGCGGACAAAATGAGAGGCCATGCCGGGATTTACCCAACCTATTCTGATTAATGTTCTCGGCCATGCGGCTGGCACCCTGATCTTCGCCATTTTCCTGGTATTGCTCTATAGCGGGCGAGGCTGGTCCGGAGTTCAGGGTCGCTATCTGCCAGGAGTTGCCGCGAGTCTTTCGCTGGTGTGGAACCTGGGTTCCCTCCTGGTGCTAGCCTGGCCAGGGCTATCAGCTCCCGTTTCAGATCTGCTGGCTGCGGTCAGCTTCTCGGCACTGAGCATTCTGCCCGCAGTGCTTCTGCACGTCTCTCTTGAGGGGAGCTGGCCAGCGCTGCTGCGCGCAGGTTATCTGCTTAGTGCGGTGGCGGTCTTCATGCATTTTTGGGAAATCCGGGGAAACGGTGCGGCAATACACCAGCGCGCACTCCTGGTGATTACCGTTGGGTTTGTGATTTTGACGACAGCTGCTGTGCTCCATGCGGCGCTTCAGAACGAAGCCAGCCGTCGGCCAGGTGGAATCCGCATAGCTGCCTCCATGTGCCTGGCGCTCTTTGCCACTTCGTTCGTCCATTTTGGTGCGGGTCACACCAGCGAGGCGTGGTCGAGCGAACTGGTTGTTCATCACGCGGGCATACCGCTGGCCCTTTTTATCCTCCTGCAGGACTATCGCTTCATCCTGCTAGACGCTTTCGTGCGCTTTCTCGCGAATGCGTTGCTTGCCGCGATACTAGCGGCGGTGTTGATTGGGGCTGCGTTTCGCCTGATCTTATCGGAGCGTGCTGCGCCTAAGCCACTGCAGGAAGCTCTGCTGCTAATCATTGTCTGTTTCTTCCTGGCGCTCTTCGCGTGGTTGCGCAGCCGAGTCCAAGCATGGCTCACGCGTGCTATTTTCAGGCAAGGAAGCGTCGCCGGCCTTGCATTGCGGGTTAAGGATTGCCCGGCCTTTAGCAGCGAGGGTCAGTATCTAGACTGGGCCGGCGCGGTGATCGCAGCTGCGCTCAAAACTAAGGACTATACCGTCGTCGGTCAGAGTGAATCCGAAGCTGCCTGCGCTCCGCACGTCCCAGTCCTCGCTGGCCTTTTCCTCGACTCAGACCTGATACGGCAATGGAGTTGGGCTGAGGCAATTGTGCCTTTAAGGGTGGGCCCTGGGAGCTCCAAATTGATGCTGTTCGGGCGGCGACAAGGGGGCCAGCGATATCTCGGCGAGGATCTGGATGCGCTCGCCAGAGCGGCAGCGGAGATAGGGGATCGAGTCGAGACGTTGCGGCGGCAGGAGATGAACCGTCTCGTCACCCAGGCGGAGTTGCGCGCGCTACAGTCGCAGATCAATCCGCATTTCCTCTTCAATGCTCTCAATACGCTATATGGAACCATCCCTCGGGAAGCCGGTAGGGCGCGGCGTATCGTGCTCAATCTGGCTGAGATCTTCCGGTACTTCCTGCAGTCCGATAAAACATTTGTGTCACTCGCGCAGGAAATGGAGATCGTGCGTGCGTATTTGGAGGTAGAGCAGTTGCGGCTCGGCGACCGGTTGACAGTGGAAACGCACGTGGATCAGGCAGTGCTTGCCGTTTCAATTCCAGTCCTCTCCTTACAACCACTGGTGGAGAATGCGATCAAGCATGGAGTGGCTCAGCAAAGCGAGCCTGGTTATGTTCGTATCGCGGGCGTACTCCATGGCGAGCAAATGAGGATCTCTGTGGAAAACAGCGGTAGCGGGATCTCGGTAGAGACTACGGGCAGTGGTGTAGGTTTGCAAAACGTTCGCCGCCGGCTTGAAATCTGCTACGGGCCCGCCGCGGACCTTCGCCTAACAGTCAGTCCGTTCAAGACCGTCGTCGAGATGGATATCCCCATAGCGAGACTAGTTGACGGCCGGTAGCGGAGAGTCCAGCTGGAGAGGCTTCAGTGAGCATGTTGGTAGGTGTCTCACACCTGTACCCTGACTGACGGGGCATGGGCGGACCTGCATCGTTGGCGTGGTCCACCACGTAGGTTCCCGCATTGGCAATGTCGGCGGGAGCGCCCTTTCTCCACTGCATCTCATCGGGCAGCGAAAGTTTTTGCGGATCCGGTCTTTCCGCGGCGCGGCTCGGGCTGGGAGTGAGCCAGACCGCGGCTACCAGGTTTTGGGAAAATTAGGCGTTGTAAGGTCGATATGGGTAGTTGGGCGTGCCCGCTATTGATCAGCTCGCCGCTTCAGCGTAGGGCGCTCATCCTGATCAGGCTTCTCATCACCTGTGCTCTCGCCGGTCGGCCCAGTCCCCGTGCCCGGTGCGCGGCGCAGGCGCGGACGGTTGGGATCGTCCGGCTCCGCCTTGCGGTGATTGTGCAGCATCGCCAGCCGGTTCTTCACATCGTTAAACTCGGATGTGCTCACCACGTATTCCGGCTTCGGCTTGAGGTCCTTTTCGATCTCATCCTGCGCCGCCTTGATGCGATCATCCGTCATCGGGTGAGTGGAGAAAACTTTGGCGACAGTGCCGGGCTTCTTCTTTTCCATGCTCTCGATCTTTTCGAAGAAATCCACGAACGCCGTGGGGTCGTAGCCGGCCTTATACATGTACTGCAGGCCTAAGTGGTCCGCCTCCCTCTCATTGGCACGTGAGAAGGTCAGAAAGCCCATGGGAATGGCCATGCCCGCGCCCTGCCGGATGGCGTAACCGGTCCAGCCGTAAGGGATGGCGATCGACATGGCTATCATCCCGATTTGCGCGATCTCGCCACGCGTGGCGTTCCGGGTGCCGTGCCTGGCGGCCACATGCGCAATTTCGTGCCCCATGACACCGGCCAACTCTGCCTCGGTGTCCGCCTTTAGAATCAAGCCGGTGTTGACAAAGAAGAAACCCCCGGGCAACGCAAAAGCGTTCACCTCTTCGGTATCCAACACCTTAATCGTGAAAGGAACCTTAGCATCGGAATTCCGAACCAAATTTTGGCCCAAGCGGTTCACGTATTCCGCGATGACCGGATCGTTAACAACCTTGGCTTGGCGCTCCACTTCCTGGGCCAATTGCTTGCCGAGGGCGATTTCCTTCTCCAGCGAGTAGAAATTCACGCCCTTTCCAACGTCTCGGTTGCCGATCTCATCGGGATCGTCCTTTTTGTCGCTGGCGTACCCGCTGCCAGCCAGCAGGGCAACAGTAATCAGAACCCCCGCTCGCGCCGCCACACGGCGGTTGGTTCTCCAGACTTCGCGGCCAGTTGAAGTGTTCATGACGGATGACCCCAATTAATCCTTATCGCAACCCAGTCAACTGTTCAACAGGATTATTGTGAACGGCCTCAAAAGGAGGCTCAGCGGACTATTGCGCTCTCCTGCACCCGGGCCGAACCGGTGTAACTCCTATCTCAAAGGACGCCCTGGAAGAGTTTGCTCACCAGCATCAGGCGATACACCATTCATTGCGTTTGCGCAACCGGATACTAATGATTCAGGCCGCTCACAAGATTGTTCTAAGTCAAGGTTACTCCATCGGCCTAAAATGGCATTCTGCGCGGTCGCGGCCCTCTATGGCGAAGTCAATACTAGCGGTCCATGACACCATGACGTTCGAGCATCGAGGACAGGCCTTCCGGGATCGGTTTCCAATCATGAGACTGGCCATTGTCTTCATCCTCGTTCTCGTACTCCTCGGCGGCCTATTCCACCATCACGAGTCTCAGTCGGATTCCGCAGCCTGTTCCTACTGCCATGCCGGCGTTCAAACGCCTGTAATCGATCTGGCCAGCGCCCTGGCCGTCCCCTTCCTTGCGAACGTCGGATCTGTAATTCCAACTCGGCCTTCCTGCCTTCCCCGAGTTGTTCAGTTTTCGACGCTTGTTCCCCGGGCGCCGCCCGTCACTACCCATCCCGTCGTGTTTTGGGAGGGTTGTGATGGACTCGTCTGACTAACGCCTCCACTATCCCTCCTTAACCTGCCACCAGTTAACGCAGATTTGAGGAGATTTTTGTGAAGACCTGTCTCCGTTGGGGGCGTATTTCGGTGATGGACAAGCCACCACTCGATAACTCGCGCGCCGACCGCAGCGGGATGCTGATCGCATCCCTTTGTTTCGTGCATTGTGTTGTTGGACCAATTTTGCTTTCCTTTGCGGGGTTGGCGTCCTTGGTAAGGGTCTCCGAGAAACTCGAACCTCTATTCCTTCTCGGGTCGGCTGCGATGGGCGCGATCGCGCTTGTTCCGGGCTATCGAAAGAAACACGGCCGAGTATGCTGCCTGGCATTATTCGCGTCCGGCCTCCTCTGCTTATTCATACGCCGTCACGTCCAATGGCGCGATATTTCCATTGAACCGGTGGCGGTTTCTGTCGGAGCGAGCTTGATAATAGGCGCTCACGTACTAAACCTAAAGTTCTCGAGGCGTTGTCAGTGTTGCGAACCCGCGTCTGGCACGAATTCCAAGACGGCTCATCAAGGCCAAGATTCCCCGCCATAAGTGCCTACCGCGAAAAACCTGATCGTTCGTCCGTCTCGGAAACGCCCGACGTGGGTCTTTGCGCAACCTAACGTGCGAAGAATATAGGATCCAGCCGACTTCTATTGGCTGTCGCTTCCGCCGAGCGTCTTTGTCCGATCAGCAAGTAACCGATCCCGCTCACGCCGACGCATTACCCGCCAGCACAGATTTGGTTGCTAAAACGGTAGCTTGTGGTAATGTTGGAGGCCACTAAGTTCTCTGAGGAGCCCGGAATCGCCGCGGCGAAAGTGTCATGGAACTTACAAGGAGCAAGGACACATGAGACTAACCACGATTCGATTCTCATTTGCGATTCTCGGAGCGTTGGCCGTCATGGAAGTCGGCGCGCACGCCCAGGCGCAACCCGATTTTAGTAAGGTTCAGATTAAGACCACAAAAATCAGTGACAATTTCTACACACTCGAGGGCCAGGGCGGCACCATCGGTGTGCTAGCAGGCGTTGATGGGATCTTCATGGTGGACGATCAGTTTGCGCCGCTAACCGACAAGATTGTCGCCGCCATTCGACAGTTCTCCAACGCCCCGATCAAATTTGTCGTCAATACGCACGTACACGGGGACCACACCGGCGGGAATGAGAACCTGGGCAAGATGGGTGTCACAATTCTAGCCCGCGGAACTGTGCGAGACCGGCTCATGCACCCGGCGGCGGCCGCGAACGGAACACCAGGCAGGCCTACACAGCCCGTGGGGCTTCCCACAATTACCTTTAACGACCCGCTGACATTTCACATGAATGGAGAGGAGGTGCGATTGATTCCCATCCCAGCGGCCCATACAGACGGCGACACAATGGTTCGCTTCGTGCGAAACGACCTGATTATGACGGGTGATTTCTACCGTTCGATCCAATATCCCAATATTGACCGGGTCAACGGGGGCAGTCTGAATGGGACCATCAATGGGCTGGGCCAGATTCTTGCGCGTTCCGGTCCGAATACCAAGATCATCCCGGGTCACGGGCCAATGGTAGATCGCAATGCGGTGATGGTGCACCGCGATATGATTCTGGTGGTTCGGGATCGCGTGGCAAAACTCATCGAGCAGGGTAAGTCCGAGGCCGAGGTGCTCGCAGCAAACCTCACGGCCGATTACGATGCAAAGGTTCCCAATTCAAAAGAAACCACGCAGCGTTTCATCACCCAGTTGTACGCTGAACTCAAGCCGGCCAGGTAGTTCTGCTGGGTGATGGCGATGACAGGTTCGCCATCCGATTAACAATCTGCAAGCGTGCTCGGCGGTGACAGTCACTTTGCCTTATCGCGGCAAGAAGTTTGAGCGTGAACCTTACAGCTGGCTCTTGTCCACAGGCCGCTACGCGTTTTGCATTAGCCTCCGGTTCGAACCCCGCTACCTTGACCTTGCCGGGATACGATCCCGGCACGGCTGGTTTGCCATCTATGGATCACCAATGAAGATCAGGATGGCCTTCCGAAGATTATCGTCCGGTTCCACGGAACTCATGATCGAGATCCCATTCAATGCAGTGTTTAGCGCTCGCCCAGCGGCGATCGAATCTCGCGCCGCCCAGAGGACAACTCCACTATCACCGCCTTCGCTCTCGATCGCCATTTTGGTTCTCTGGAAACCGGCGGCTCCCTTTCTTTGGAGAACCACCTGCGACTCAATCCAGCCAGCGGAAAGCAATGCTTTCCTCAGTTCTTGACCAAACTTCGTTTGCTTAGATTCCGGAGCGTAGACTCCGGTTTCTGGGATTATCCAGAAATGTTGGAACGCGGAAGCTCTGAGGTTGGTGCCAAGGCTTCGACTCGGTTGTTCTGTCAAATTTCTTTGGTTGACGTTCGCGTTCCAGCTCGCGCTAGGGCCACTCGCAAGCTTTGGCGGCTCAGCATCTGTTACCCTTTCCGGCCCAGACGTGGCGATTTTCGCCCTTGTATACCAGAACAGTATCGCCAACGTTAGGCCCAAGCCGATACGGTAGAAAGATTCAAGTGACATCCAGCGCTCCAGCGGGAAGCCGGGTCGATTATCGTTGACCCGGCGACGCGATCGCACAGAAATCTTGCTGGCGGGCCAGCGCTGAACGTGACTGGCCCAATTAGAGCGGTAGGCGGATCGCACCCTGAACTAATGCGGCACGCGCAGTCGGGAATGCCAGATCGAAAGTACTTCGTGAGTTCCGCTGCCAAGCGGAAATCCTCGAGATCGGAAGAGGTCGCGCGCAAAGCGGCTAAGCCGCACACGATATGCACACGAATCCACTGGGTGCCCGAAAATGTCCAACGCATTGAACCCCTAGAATCGGACACTGATCGGCGAATCAGATTCAGGGTGGCAAAGCAGTGCCTCCGGCTCCTTTTTCCTGACAACGCGCGAGGATTAATCCCCACAAACGCCCTACAGTCCGGCGATCCAACTCGGGGTTTGTCGCCTCTGCTGAGAGCGGTCTTCGTCGGATGGAACGTCAGATTGGGGCTACTCCCGTGTAAATGGACCTGGAGATTACCGGCTGTGCGGATGCCACGAATCGTGAACGCTATCACCATTATGGACGTCCTGTTCATGCCGCGGTCGGGTAAACGGAACTATGGTCTCCCGCGCTGCGTCTGCGCTCTGGCTCCCGGTACACTTCGACCCCACTCCGGCGCCGGGATGCTATTCAAATGACCGGCTACCATGCTCGACCGACATCCGATTTCGTGGGTATCGACCGCCGTCACGGTGGCATAATCGCTTTGCCGGATGCAGGCTTCGGGGCTGGTTTTTCGACACGGAGGGCGTTCCCGACTTCGTATCGCAGTGCACATTTCCAGTTCGCGCCGGTTATTTCATTGCGCGGATGGAGGACCCCAACCACTGCAGTTCATCCCGCCGAGTTCGCCGACTTCGCGCATCTCCAGGCGCACTTCTGCATTCAATTTGTTCCTGCTGGCATGGTTCGGAGTGACGATGACGGCCTTGCTTTCTCGTCGGTTTCGCGCTCTTGAGACTACTCTCGGTACTGCCTCACAGTGGGCCTGAATCCGTTCCTTTTCGCCGGCAATCTCGTGTGTCCGTCGAGCTTCTCCAAACCTTCTGTGCCATGTCGGTGACCGGCTCTGGTACCACCCCGATTTCGGGCGGACGACGGCGTCGGAGCTTCGTCGTCGCCATCCCCTCCCGCCGTAATTGCTGGAACGTGAGCCGGCCTTTTGGAGGGTGTCCGGGGCGAGCCCGGATGCCCCCAGCCGGGTGGCGGCTCCGGTGTTCGAAGCCAAGTCTTTCACCTCATATCCGGCGCGCTCCAGCTCATGTATGACCGGCTCCAGGAACGTGGTCCTCCCAGCGCCGGCGCTGCCCTGAATGCCCTGGATTCGGTCTTGGTTCGTCAACACCTGATAGGCACCTTCCCACTGTTGCCTCATTGAGTTTTTGGAGCTCGGGTTCGGCTGAAGCCGCTCCCAACAGCCCTCGCTGTAACCCTCTTTTGGATTTTCCGCCCGTGCTTCATCACGTCGATAATCGCCTGCGCCTCGGCGATTTCGCGGTCGATCGTAAGGACCCGATCGAGCCCTTTCAATGTACTCCCCGGCGCGTTCCCGCACTGCCATTTCCTGGCGGAGGTCCACAGGTCTCAAAATCCCCTGACCCCGGTTCAAGGCATCCCAAAAGAGCCTTCTTTCGCTCACCGTGATATTGCCTTCCAGATTGTGATCGCGGGCGTAGGTGACGGCCTCCCGGGCGGTTTGTTGGCGCTCACCTTGGGACAGAACCCGTGGCGCTCGCTCGCTTGCCTGACCCGCAATCTGGCTGTGATCGATCCCATGTTTGTGGCCGATTTCCTGCTAGACCTGGCGTGTCTTCTCCGAGTCGATGGCGTGCTTTCCCTCGCGTTTGGAGACCGCAATCCGGTCCCGCGGAGCGATGCATTCGAGCCCCAGTTCCGCTGACTTTTCCCAGGTCTGTCCGGACCGTTTTGCTAACTTTTGTGGTCCTGGCATAGCCATTTACCCGCTGGGCGGAAGTGTGTGTTCGAAAGAAGCCGCTACCATTTTTCCGGTGTGCTTGGCCGTCCGGTCCCTTCCTACAAGTGCCTAGCCCGGCTCTTCCGCGCCTTTTTTCCGTCGGATTTCGGGTGTTGGCGCGCCCTCAGCCCTCACAATTGCTCGGGTGTCGCAGCCCCGGAAAGACCCCATTCCTGGGCAAGTCTCCCCGGCCAAACGCCCTGGATTTGGCCACCTTGGGAGTAATACGGTTCCTTGCCGTTGGCGAAATCTTTCTTGAAATAGTGGCCTGCCTCGGCGGAGGATCGGAGGACGTTGACCTTGAGCATGGCCATGGGATTGGGTTACTGCAGAGCCTCTGCGAGCGCGTCCAAAGCCTTCTGGTGGCGCAGCCGGTTGGAATCCTTGCTGTGGTCCGAAAGCTTGCCGGCGACTGCCCGGAACTCCTCAGGAAACATGAGCATCAAGGCCGGCAGGAGGGTGTCTTTAGTAGTGATGGCGTTCTCCAGCGTGACCAGAGTTTGGCGTTCCAGATTCCTGGTCGTTTCCCGAATCGATTCGAGAAGATTGAGCTTGGGCGCGTGCTTGTCGAGCGCCTCAACCAGCAGCTCCCGGACGACGCTAGCGGCTGGTTTGGCGTGCAGTTTGGCTAAGATTTGGATCCGTTCCGGCGGTCTGTGGGCACGCGAATGGTCACTGACACCAGGGACTCGGGCGGGGCGGTCGGGGCTTGCACAACAAAGCTATCGGCGGGTTTGCCGCAAAGGTACAGGAGCATCGGCGTGTTCCGTAAAAGGAAGAGTCTGCGAGCGAAGCGCCGAGCACCGCTTTTGCACGCCCCGTTCGGGGGTGTGGTGTGGATGTTTGGATGTTTGGATGTTTTTCTCAAAAAACATCCGGTGCAGATAGCGATGCGAGCGAAGCGAGCAGCGTTCCTACAGTTTCGCACGCGTGGGCTGGGCGCCTCGTCGTGCTGATAACTGCGCTCGGTGGAGCAGCGAGTGAGCACAACGGTTGTTGCAAGTCTTGCTCTACCGATATGAGGATCCGAGGATCAAGCATGTCACAAAGCCACACATCGCTGCTGTTCCCAAAAAGTGCGGAAGGAGGACAGGAATGGGTGATGATCACGTTCCTGCAGACGCGCGCCTCTGCGCCGATTACGTCAACGGTGAGCTGTCGTACGTGTGCACCGCGGCGATGCGGAGCATGGCGAGCCAGGATTACGGCATTTGAAGAATAGCGGAAAAACTGACAAATCCCGACCTGCGCCAGCGCCGACCGCAGCAGGCGGACTGTTCGAAAAGACGGCCTCGCTGCTCGGCCGGACCGCGCTAGCGTAGATACGCTTTTGCCCCGACTCCTGGCTTCGTACCGCAATTGACGCGGCATCGTAGAGTTCCACTTGTGATCGATCGATACTATCGATCGACGATCTTCGGCAGTCTGCGGTTCTCAGTCAGAGCTCTTCGCTCTTGTCGCGAATCTCCAACTTGAACTGCCAGCCCTCAAAGCACATCAACATGCGGCCGAATTCATTCCAGGTAATCTCCCGGCCATCGACGATCACAAGCGGCACACGACCATCCTCCGCCTCATCCCAACCAATCCGGCCTCGCACCAGGCGATCGGCGATCTGTAATCCGTACTCACCGTCTTCAACGTGTGTGACGGACAAAGCGCGGCGCATCTTGGCGATCAGTCGGCTCAGCAGGCCCAGTAGGTCTTCCTCTGCATCACCAATAGTTTGGAATTGATACCCAGATGGCTGCCCATTGCAGACCTCAAAAGCGTCCACGGCGACGCCTGGGCCGAACAAATGGGTACGAAGGTGGAAATCGTGCGGTTTACCCGCACAGTCAATCAGCCGAATCGGTTCAAAGTTGAGATGCTCAAATCTGTCCAGGCCACCGGCTTTAGCTGCTTGATTATTAAAACACTGGCCGCACAATTCGCTGTAACCGTGCTCAAAGGAACCGTAGTGGACAATATCGTAATCCGGTACAACTCTGCCGCACTGGCTGCACCGGGTTTTCAGCCGTTGTTCGCTTTCGACTTGATCCATTTCCCGTGAGCATAGCAGGTCCCCTGGCTGCCGACTACTGGTTGTCCAAGATATCGAGAGTCGCCTTCAATAACGCAGGAGAATAGCGGAGATTCGCCTTTCCTGAGCTGATCGATCGTATTCGTCACATTGGACCTGCTCTCGCAGCGGTTTCGGCTAGAACGGCGGCGTTTGCGCGATTCGCAGCATGCGATGATCAGCAATCCGCTGTGTGGATTTCGTGGAGGTGGATTACGTCCCCGTTGGTCGATTCTGAGAGCAGGATCGCTGCCCGTTCACCTGCCCGGAGTTCCCCACCGGGGATTGGTGTCTGCAATACCTCATTGAACGAGCAGTGAGGAGGGCAGCTTCGCGGTCTATTCGCGAACCACACCTGGGGCGTCTTCGTGAAGCAACTCACCTACTACAACGGCCGACGGTACCGACCAGATTCAAAGGCCGGCGAAGGAGATCGAACTTCGACGATACATCTGCTATAGAGACCGCGACGTATCCTCGACAGTTAGGATGCATCGCTTACTGCTGCGATGGCCGTTCCAGGTCAACGCATCGTGAGTCGTGATGTGCTTCGACGCGGTGAAGAGATTCCGTTTCCCAAGGGTGTTTCCGCAGGGCGAGCGCAGACACGGCATCTGCCGCGTTTGGGAAGGCGTGATGGTGGCCGAGCGATATGCTTCGAACCTGCGGCATCGAAGTACGGGTCCCGAGACGTCACCCGCCTTTTCTCCTACTAACCTCGCAACATCGTCGCCGATTCTGAAGCCAACTTTCACGGCGCGGCAGGATGGAAGCTGTGAAGATCCCGGCCACCGGTATCGCGAAGCTATTTCTGATCGCGTGCGTTTGGGCAAGATGCCCCGCGGCGAACTCAATTTTTGCAGGATTCTGCCGATTAGAGTAAGAGTATTTGCTCGCGCGTTCGTAGACGCAGAGCAGACCAACCAGGTGTTAACGACATGAATCCTGCTGCTGAGCGCCATTACCGGGTCCGCGAACTCGCCTCGCTCTGGGGATTTTCCCCAAAAACGGTCGTCCGTTTGTTTGCGAGCGAGCCGGGAGTGATCCAACTGACTTCAGGGACCGGAAAGCGCAAGTATGTGACGCTATCGATCCCCGAGAGTGTGGCTCTTCGAGTGCATCAGCGCCTAACTCGGGCCGCATCCGAAGCGCAGCTGCCGTCAAGTCCAGTTCGCATTCTCCGACTTCGTGAACTTAGCGGAGCAACGGGCAAAAGGCCGCGAACGATTTTGAATTTGAGGGCTGGCTGAGCTAGCGCACGCGACGGAGGTTTTTCCGGCTATCGGCTGGTGGATCCAGAAGTGATTCTGCAACCAGCCGCTCCAGCCTTCGTTTCCGGCTACCAATCCATCTCGCGTAGTACGTTTCTGTGACCTTCACGCTCGCGTGTCCAAGCAGCCGCGAAACGTCTTCAAGCTGCATCCCACGAAGCAGGGCTCGAACCGCAAACGTATCCCGGAGACGATGCGGACGGCAATCTGCGATTCCGGCACGCTCGCCGATATTCTGCATTCTTTCGTAGACGGCCTGTGCGAGTGGTGTCGGATCGCTCCCAGCGCCGTACCAAAATGGGCCCTTCGTCGAAAGCCACATTGATGCATCGATCCGCTTCTTCATTTCGTCCGTGATGTACGCTTCCAGGAGCTTGGGCTTTTCGGAGCGTTTCTGTTTCTGTGGCTGATAGGTGTAGATCCACAGGCTGTCTCCCTTCGAGAGCGAACGAGGATCGAATCCGACGGCATCGCCAACCCGCAATCCGGTAGCGAGCATCAATTCCAGGAGCAGCCGGAACGTAGCTGCCTGCTTGGCGTATCCGTGTGTTCCCCCGTCGAGTTGCGAGGCATGGTCGAGGATCGCCGCGATTTCTTCATCGGTGTACGGTTCCTTCTGGTCGTATACCGCCTTCACGGTAGTGACCTTGTCGACGAGCGCCTCTGTGATCCACCCCCGCCGAAAAGCAGCGCGGAGAAAGCACCGAATCTTGGCGAAGGTCGTAGCCTTCGTCGTCATCCGCATCGCCTTGGGCAAGCCGGCCGTCTTGAACGTCTCCAGATGATCGACGGTCACCTCGCGGATGTGGACAACGTTCTGCGCCTCAAGGAAACGCTGAAGCCGTTCGAGCGCGAGCCGGTGCTGATTCAGTGTGCGCGGATCAAGATCTTGTTCGCGAGTCGCCAAGTATTTCAGGACGCACTCGGATACCGGTGGCCCCGTGACGGAATCCGTTTGCACCTGCGCCATGAGTGAAGCACGCAGAACTTCCGCCTTCTTCAGGTCGGAGAATTGTGTGCTCTGGCGCGGCACGATATCGCCGCGCGGCGTGCGACCATGAATCCAGATTGGGCAATCACAATCCATCCAGAACCGGCGCTTGCTGCGCGGGACACGGCTCTTGTGGACGGAGCAACTTTGGAGGTGTCGCTTGTACAAAACGAGGCTTTTTATGGCCTGAGACACCCCTTAAGTGTACGAGTACTCGTACACAACGTCAAATTACCGTTGTAAATTCTTGATTTTAAATGAAGTGGCTCCCCGGCATGGATTCGAACCACGATTCACGGCTCCAAAGGCCGCTGTCCTACCATTAGACGACCGGGGAAGAGGTTTTCTCCAGTGTAGCGTCGCGACCATACTGCCGCAATAGGGGTCGATCGAACCGGTGAGCGCCCGTGTGTCACAGATCTGTCGTCAGATTCTTTCGACACTCGCGCGGACCGGCTGCTCCGGAACGTATGATGAGAACTGGCGAAACCCGCATGAAGGCGACCTGTTTTCTCCTGTGTTTGTTAGCGTGCGCCGCGCTTGCGCCGGCTCAGGATGACCTGCCGCGTCACGGCGTCATCGGGTTGGTGGTGACCGTACGGGACAAAGGGAAAGCTCCCGCCTCTGACAATCCCGCGATCGTCCAGCGAGTGGTTGAAGGAAGTGCCGCTGCCCAGGCGGGCTTTCAGCCGGGTGATGTGATCCGCAGTATCGACGGCGTTCCTGTCACGGCTCCCACCCAGTTCGCACAGGCTGTCAGCCGCCACCTGGCCGGTGATGTGGTTCGCGTCGAGGTCGCGCGCGGCGCGCAGCCATTGAACCTGGCGCCGGTCCTGCAGCCGCGTCCTCTCGAGACCGCTCCGAATGCCGAGGTGCTGTACCGCTCGATCGGCGTCCGCGGGTTGCGCCGCCGCGTGATTGTGACTCGGCCTAACAACCATCCGGGCCGTCTGCCCGCCGTGCTTCTCATGCCAGGGCTGGGCTGCGAATCGCTGGACAATATTGATCGCAAAACCGGCTACGGCGCCGTGATCGCTGCCTTCGAGGAGCGAGGCTACGTCACGATGCGCGTCGAGAAGACTGGAGAAGGGGACAGCCAAGGGCCGCTCTGCACCGATTTTGCGGCCACCCCGGACCTGGAGGCGGAAGGTTACCTGGCCGGACTGCGCGCCCTAAAGACGTACGATTTCGTCGACCCGCAGAAAGTCTTTGTCTTTGCCCACAGTATGGGTCCGGTAGTAGGGTCCCTGGCCGTTGCTCAGGAGCCAGTCCGTGGCTTTATCGCCGTCGAGACCGTAGGTACGAGTTGGTTTGAGTATGATCTCGAACGCTCGCGGGTGCAGCATGGATTGCATGCGCTGCCCGACGAAGTGGATCGCTACATGCGCGAGTATGAAGTCTGCTCGCATCATTTCTATGTGGAGAAGATGCGGCCTGAAGACTTGGCAGCCACTCCCGGTTGCGAAGACATGACCTCGCCCTTCGGCCCAGTGCCCTATACATACATGCAGGCAGTCGCCGACATCAGCTTGGGCAGGCAATGGAAGGAGGCGGATTTCCCGATCCTGGTGGTCTATGGAACAACCTCTCCCGTCACCACCGCTCACCAGAGCCACTATCTGGTCGACCTGATCAACCGCTTCCACCCGGGCCGCGCCTCTTACGCGGAAGTGCCGGGAATGAGCCACGATCTCGCGCGATACGAATCGCAACTTGATTATCTCGATCGCGTGCCCGGCTCCGTCCATCCATTCCACACGGGATTGATCGATGTGGTGATGGGCTGGCTGGACTCGCTACCGGGGTAACCGGCCGGCAATTAGTGCGGGACACATTATTTTCCGCGCCGGGACACATTATTTCCCCTCCTTCGGGCCGCTGAACTGAGGGCAACGCCAGGGACACAAAGAGCGTGCCGCCTTCGCAGCACGCTCGGTCGGACGGATTTTGGTCGGTCTAGGCCTTCGCTAGAGCGGCCTCCTCGCGCTTGTCGTACCATGTGCGCTGTCGCGGGACGCCTAGGGCGTCCTGAACGGCTCCCGACGCGCCAGCGGCTTTGGCAAACCGCTGGTCCGCCCGCAGCACGAAGGTCGGAACCCGATTAGCGGGCGTCTTCTCGGTTGGAATCTGCGCGCTCATGACTTCACCAACTGCTGCCCGGTCGTCGTATTCGTGGCGTTGAGCGTGACGTCGCGGTTGAGCACCGCGTCGTTGACGGCCGAGATTAGATCGTCGATCTTTCCGTACACTTGTCCGGACACGTACACGCTCACCGTGGGACCAGGCTGGCCGTAGGGCGTGGAGGCGGTGGAATTGGCCGTCGCCATCGGCCCCGATTGCGAGCCGGCGGCCGAGCTGCTGCCCGCGCCGCCCGAGCTGCCGCCCGGCACGAAACGGCCGGCCGCGGCGGCCGCCCGCCCACTAGGCCGAAGATGGCCGCGGCTTCAAATGCCGCCGTGGCACCGGCGTAATGGCCCTGCGCCAGATCGTAGAAGCCCCAGGCGAGCGATTGGATGGCCAACACCAGGGCCTGCGAGGACACCGATTCGAGGGTCGATTTGAGCGCCGCCTCCATGGCCGCACCGATCGATTTCTGGTACACGATGGCACTCGCGATGTTTTGCCCGATGCCCTCTTCGAGCTGCTCGAAGGCGCGCTGCCCGATATCGCCGAGCATCTGGAGCGAGTCCTTCACCAGCAGCGCGGACTGATTGGCTGAGGCCGCCCACTCCTTCAGCTTCTGCTCATCGCCCTTGAGCAGCTCGCCGAACTTGGAGCCGAAGACGCCCTGCCAGCCGCTGGAGTTTTCGAGCTGCTGCAAATCGGTTCTGTACTTCTGAAGCAGGGCCGCGCGGACGGCCGCGAACTGCTGGTGCACCTCCAGCTCTTTGCCGGTGCCCTTGACCGAGGCCGCGGCCTGGCCTCCTCGGCGGCGCTGTACTTGGCAACGTCGTTCTGGTATTGCTGCGCCAATTTCTCCTCGGCCGTCTCGTTGGCTTCGACTATGCGGCCCAAGTGTTCCTGGAGACTCAAAAGCTCGCGGCGCAGCGCTTCGTCGGCCTTGAAGTCGATGCCGTCCCAGGCCATCGCCATCACGGTCTGGAGCGCGCCGGCGGCTTGTGTAGCCTGCTGCTTCAGCGCATCCTGGTCGATTTTGAAGCCCAGCTCTTCGCCCTGGCCGGCCAGCTTGCCCCACTCGACCTGCTCTTCGCGCGCTTTCTTCCAGGCGTCCATCAGGATCTTCAAACCCGCGCTCTGCATGTCGATCCAGTCGATCGTTTTCTTCGCGCCCTCGTCCCCGCCGGGCGGATTCAGCGCATGCTTGTTGGCTTCGTCGGCCGCCTGCAGCGTTTTGGCGAGGCGCTGGATGTGCTCGACGATCTCGTCGGTGGCCTTCTTCCAGTTGTCCACGATGCCGCCCGGCGCGTTGGCCATGCCCTTGACGGCCTCCGTGTAAATCCCGGTGGCGGCGCGCAGGTGCTCCGGCACCAGCTTGCTGAGGAAATCGCCCAGGATGATGGTGGCGCCGGCCATGGCCCCGGAATATTCGTGGACCGCTTCCGCTCCGGTGGTCAGCTCCTCTTTGGTGCGGCGCACGGCCTCCGGAAAGGCCAGAATCATCGCCAGGAAAGTGGTTAGATACGGCAGCCTCGCGCCCGATCATCACCGATAAACCTTCCAGCGTTTCCTTCAGCGCGTTGGCGGCGGCCATGTGCTGGTAATACGCCAGCACGTCGTCGGCGCCCAGCTTGAGCCCGAGCCGCTGTAGCGGACGCCGAGCTGCGCGATGGGCATGCGCCCCGATCTGCCGCCGTTGCTGGCCAGGCTGATCACATACGTC
>Ga0335077_10002094_pt1 | contig 23815 bp, 18 predicted proteins | sample Lox_Sample_31_FD_207151 | JGI IMG/M metagenome (GOLD analysis project Ga0335077, IMG submission 207151) | Soil microbial communities from Loxahatchee National Wildlife Refuge, Florida, United States - Lox_Sample_3.1 | ecosystem: Environmental > Terrestrial > Soil > Wetlands | place: USA...
GATGCCCCTGCGTGACGAGGGCTGATAAGAGAGATACTGACTTTGAAGTGTCCTGCGTTTCCCCGAAGGCGGCACTTCATCGTCGACTCTCAACCTGAGGAACTGGTGCCGTCTCGGTGGGATCTTAGCTGGGCGGCACCAGCGCTTTCGGGAGCAGGCGCCATGCGCGCTGGTTTAGTGCTGTTTGCCGCGTGCGCCGCTCTGGCGCCCGGCGCGAGTGAAGCGGATCGAGTGAGTGCGACGCCGCCCAGCGTCTCTCTTCGAGTATCGGGCAACGACGTTCCGGCGACGAATGAGGAAGCGCAGAATTACTGCGCTCGGTATGGCCGCGCGGCCCAATACCGCGGCGTTCAAGATGCCGCGGGAGGTGAGGTGGCGGTCTATACATGCGATGGCGCCCCCGCAAGTGCGCTCAACGCAACACCGGCGCCGTCGTCCGGCAGCACGGTCCCGCCAGGCACGGCGGGAGCGCCGGTGCCACCGCGATAAGCGGCGCGATCATTGCGGCCATCACGGAAAAGCCTCACGCGCAATCGGCGCAATCATTGGCGCGAGATCGTTGGCCCGCTCAGCGGCTCGTCGGGAGAACGTCGCATGGCGAGGCAATCATTCGGCATCCTGTGTTCGGTGGCGATCACCGGCGTATTGATGCTCTCGAGTTCGGTGTCCGCCCGACAGAAGGCTGCAGAGCTATGCAACGACAGCGCCGCGCATGTGGCCGAGCTTCACGCGGGCGACAAGGAAAAGAAAAACGCCGAATGTCGCACCACGCAGTTTGGCCTCGCCTCCTGGTACGGCGGATACTTCCAGCACCGTCGCACCGCCAGCGGCGAGCCCTTCGACAAGAATGAGCTCACCGCTGCACATCCGACCTTGCCACTCAATTCATACGTTCTCGTCACGGCCCTCGCGACCGGGCGCTCGGTCGTTGTGCGGATCAACGACCGTGGACCTTATTTCGGCGGCCGCATCATCGACCTCTCCGCGGAAGCGGCGAGCAAACTCGGTATGAAGAAAGAAGGGGTCGCGCGCGTACGGATCGAGGTCACGAACGCGAGCGAGGCAGACTCTGAAGGAAGCAGCGCGACGACAAGCACACTCAGCGCGAGAGCCGTGAGCGATCGGAGCTCTAACCATCAGTAGTACTGCCAGCGGTGGTTAAGGTACAGGCCGCGATGCCGGTACCTGCGACGGACATATCGCGCGGCGGTTCCGGGGCGCGATGATGGCGCAAGCATCGACCGCTTGTTAAGGCGCGATCAATTTTTGCCGAACCGCGAGGCGGACGAGCTCACCAACAGTCTTGGCGCGCAGCTTTTTCATAATCGCCGCCCGATGCCTTTCTACCGTCCTGAGGCTGATGCCGAGGATGGGCGATATCGCCCTGCTGGTCCGCCCCTTCGCGAGAAGCTGGATGACCTCGCGCTCCCGTATGCTGAGGAGATCGAGAGATGGCTCCCCTTCGTTGGCTGCCGCTGTTTCGTAGGTGTCGAGCATGGTCTTCGACACGCTCCACGTGAAATAGGGCCTGTGCTCGGAAAGAGCCTCGACGGCGGCGGTGATGTGCCTGGCCGCGTCCGACTTCAGAAGATAGCCGAGAGCGCCGGCGCTGAGCGCGTCTATGACATAATCTTCGGTCTCGTGCATGGTGAAGGCCAAAACCTCGCAGTTCGGGACTTCCCGTTTGATGTGATAGATCGTTTCGAAGCCGTTCATCTCCGGCATCACGAGGTCAACCACAACCACGCGCGGGAGCAGTTTCTTTGCGAGTTCCACGGCCTGCCGGCCGTTCGACGCCTCCGCGCAGACTTCCCAGCCCTCGTGTTGCTCCAGCAACTCGCGCAGGCCGTGCCTGAGCACGCCATGGTCATCGGCAATCAAAATTCGGACCACGGGAGCTCCCTCGGGATGAGCGGCGCGGCATCACGAACGCGCCGGGATTGCGCCCAAGGTTCGACAAATCATGGTGTCTCAGATGAGTACGCCGAAAGGGGCGATTTGATCCCTACAACCACAGGGGGTAGTGCTCGCCGCAAGCGGCAGCTATTTCCGGAACCAGATCGCATCGTCGCCCGCTTCTCAGCGTCGCTCCGCGATCATCCGCATGCCATGCCGCGGGCGCAGGGTGATGAGGCCTTGCGGTTCGACCGGGAAACCGGGTTTAAGCCGCAGCCGATAGCGTTGTGCCACCGTCGCCAGGATCAGCATCGCCTCCGCCATCGCGAAGGCGGCGCCGATGCAGATGCGGGGGCCGGCGCCGAACGGAATATAAGCGAAGCGAGCCCGCGACGCCGCGCGGTCCGGCGCGAAGCGCTCGGGATCGAAGCGCTCGGGGTCCTGCCAGAGCCGCGGATTGCGGTGCAGCAGCCACGGCACGATCATGATCTGCGCGCCTTTGGGGATGCGTCGGCCCAGCACTTCGTCCTCGCCCATGGCGGTGCGCGACAGCGTATGGGCAGGCGGATAGAGGCGCATCGCTTCTTCGATGACCATGCGGGTATAGGGGAGCTGGCCGAGCTGGTCGTGCCGCGGCGTCCGCCCGCCGAGAGCCGCCTCCAGCTCCGCATGGAGCTTCGCTTCGACCGCCGGATGCTGCGACAGCAGGTACCAGGTCCAGGTCAGCGCCAGCGCCGTCGTCTCATGTCCGGCCATGAAGATGGTGACCACCTGGTTGCGAACTTCCCCGGCGCTCATGCCGCCGCCGGTTTCCTCATCGCGGGCGGCGATGAGGCGGGCGAGCAGGTCCTTGGGCTGCGATGCCGCATCGCGCTCGCGCGCCGCGAGCAGCCGATCGATGGCGCGATCGAACTCGGTGAAGATACGCTCGGGATGGTGGGCAGAGCCGAGCCGCGACAACCAGACCGGCAATTCCAGCAGATCGGCGAGCCCGGGGCGCACTTCGGCTTGATAACGCTCGACGCCCTTCTCGACGATGTCGACGATGTCGTCGGAATCGGAAGCGAACATGGTCCGCGAGATGATGTGCAAGGTTGCATGCATCATCGCCGCGGCGACGTCGAACTCGGTGCCCTCCGGACGGCTGTCCCATTCGGCCACCAGGCGCTCTGCGATCTCGGTCATGATCGGCGCGTAGCCGACAATGCTGCGATGGTCGAAGGCCGGCGCCATGATCCGGCGATGCCGCCGCCAGGTCTCCCCCTCGCTCGTCAGCAAGCCGCGGCCGAGGCCGGGCTCGAGCAGGCGACGGGTGATTTCCGTCTTGTGATAATTGGCGGCATTGTCGAGCAGAATGTGCTTTATCGCGCCGGGTTCATTGACGAAGAAGGTGCGCTTCCAAAACAGCCGGCGTTCGAGAATATCGGCGCTGTAGGCCTCGTGCCGATATGTGGCGAGCGAATTGTCGCGCAGCACCCGCATGAACTGAAGGAGCGATAGCGGTCTCTCGGGCACGCGCGGCTTGGCAAGAGGTGCCGCCGCGGCGCCCGCCTCGCTCTGATTGGTGACGCTCATTCCTCGCCCCCACCCTCGGCCTTAGGGTAAATACCCTAACACTGCCGCTTTCATCGTCAAAGCGCACAAGCGCGCCGGCCGCACAACGTCGGCATCCGACGATGCCACCCCGGGAATGGCTGGGCAATCGGCTTCCCCGGGCCTTTTCCGCGCCATATAGTGGCGATCGAGGAGGTGCCCGTGCCGCGCGACTTCGTCCCTTCGGTCTGCCCGCATGACTGCCCGAGCACTTGCGCCCTCGAGGTGGAACGACTCGATCCCGCAACCATCGGCCGGGTTTATGGTCGCAAAGACCATCCCTATACCGCCGGTGTGGTGTGCGCCAAGGTCTCGCACTATGCCGAGCGCCAACACCATCCGGAGCGGCTCAGAACCCCGCTGCGCCGGGTCGGCGACAAAGGCGTGGGCGCTGGGGCCTTCGTGCCGATCGCTTGGGACGAGGCGCTGGACCGGGTCGCCGAAGCCTTTGCCGACGCGGCGCGCCGCTATGGCAGCGAAACGGTATGGCCACATTTCTACGCCGGCACCATGGGCCTGGTGCAGCGCGACGGCATCAACCGGCTGCGCCATGCCATGCGCTACTCGCGTCAGCACTCGACCATCTGCAACGTCCTTTCCGATTCCGGCTGGCTCGCCGGCGCGGGCGTCAAGCGCGGCGTCGACGCGCGCGAGATTCCGCTTGCCGACCTCGTCGTGGTCTGGGGCTGCAACCCGGTCGCGACACAGGTCAATGTGATGACGCACATCACCCGCGCGCGCAAAGAGCGCGGTGCGCCCTTCGTCGTCGTCGACCCCTACCGCACGCCGACCGCCGAAGTCGCCGACATCCATTTGGCGCCGCGCCCCGGCACCGATGCCGCGCTCGCCTGCGCGGTGATGCATGTGCTGTTTCGCGAAGGCTACGCCGATCGCGCCTACATGGCGCGCTATACCCGCGGCGCCGAAGCGCTCGAAGCGCATCTCGCCGCCCGCGATCCCGCCTGGGCGTCGGCAATCACCGGGCTTTCGGAGCGCGCAATCATCGATTTCGCGCGGCTCTACGGCCGCACCAAGCGCAGTTTCCTGCGCCTCGGCTACGGCTTCTCGCGCAGCCGCAACGGCGCCATGCAGCTCTTTGCGGCGAGCTGCTTGCCGGCGGTGACGGGCGCATGGCAGCACGAGGGCGGCGGCGCGCTCTACGCCAACGGCGCCGGCATCTACAAGCTCAACCGCGGCCTCATCGAAGGCCTCGACGCGGTCGATCCCAAGACACGCATCCTCGACCAGTCGCGCATCGGCCCGATTCTGACGGGCGATCGGCGTGACCTCGGCGACGGGCCCCCGGTGACCGCGCTGCTCATCCAGAACACCAACCCGCTGGTCGTGTCTCCGGACTCGAACCGCGTGCGTAGTGGATTTCTCCGCTCCGACCTCTTCACTTGCGTGCACGAGCAGTTCATGACCGAGACGGCGGCCATGGCCGATATCGTGCTCCCGGCGACGACGATGTTGGAGCATGACGACATCTATACTGCCGGCGGCCATACCTTCCTTCAGGTCGCGCGCAAGGTGGTCGAGCCGCTGGGCGAAGCGCGCTCCAACCATTTCGTCATTTGCGAGCTGGCGAAGCGTCTCGGCGCCGACCACCCCGGCTTCACGATGACGGAATGGGAAATCATCGACCGCACGCTCTCCGCCTCCGGATTGCCCGATGCCGCGACCATCTATGACCGCGGCGGGCACGACCTGGCGCTGCCTGTCGCGACGGCGCATTTCCTCGATGGCTTCGCCCATGCCGATAAGCGCTTCCATTTCGATGCCGACTGGGCCGCGATCGGTCCCAATCATGGGGCGCTGCCGCGCCTTCCCGATCAGGTTGCGGTGATCGACCGCTCCGATGCCGAGCACCCCTACCGCTTGGTGGCGCCGCCGGCGCGCTCTTTCCTCAACACCACCTTCAACAACCTGCCGTCTAGCCTCGCGCGCGAAGGCAAACCCGTCGTGCGCATCCATCCCGACGATCTTGCCGCGCTCGGTCTCGGCGACGGCGATCGTGTCAGGCTTGGCAATCGCCTCGGCAGCGTGCTGCTCCACGCCCGTGCGTTCGACGGGTTGCAGCGCGGGGTGCTGGTGGTCGAAGGCATCTGGCCCAACCGCGCTTTCGACGAAGGCATCGGCATCAACGCGCTGACCAGCGCCGATCCCGGTCTTCCCAATGGCGGGGCCGTCTTCCACGACACTGCGGTCTGGGTGCGTGCCGCATGATGGCGGACGCGCCGCTCGACGTCTCGCCGCTCTGGCCCGCCGCGCTCGATCATCTGCGCCTCGACTCGCCCGACCCGAAGGCGCTTGCGGCCTTCTATGCGCGAGTGCTCGGGATGAGCGTGTCGCGTCTCGACGGCGACAGCTATCTCGCGGAAGGTCACGAGCGGCGGCTGGTGATCGGCCACGGCGAGCCGCGTGGCCATCCCTGGAGCGCCTTTGCGCTGCAGGATGACGAGCAGCTCGAGCACTATCGTCGCTTTCTGCGCGAGCGCGGCGCCGAGCCGCTCGCCTCACCGACGCCGCTTTTTGCTCAAGGCGGCTTTGCGCTACGCGATCCCGATGGCAGGCTCGCCGTTTTCGGCGTACGGGGCAGGGAACCTGCGGCAGCCGCCTCCGGATTGCCCGGCCGTCTCCAGCATGTTGTCGTGGCCTCCGAGCGCTTTCCCGCCATGATGGCGTTCTACCGCGACGCGCTGGGCTTCCTGGTCTCCGATACGGTGCATGTCGATGACGGCAAGGGCGGGCTCGGCGAGGTCAATGTCTGCTTCTTGCGCGGCAATCTCGAGCATCACAGTTTCGCCGTCTTCCGTGCGCCGAAATCCGCCAGCGATCATTTCGCGCTCGAGGTGCCCGGCTGGGACGACATCCGCGACTGGGCCGACCATTTCGCGGCCTGTGATGTCGGCATCTGGTGGGGGCCCGGCCGCCATGGCGCCGGCAACAATCTCTTTTTCATGGTCAAGGACCCCGACGGCAACAACATCGAGATCTCTGCCGATCTCGAGCGTCTGCCCAAGGGAATGCCGGGCAAGCGCTGGCCGGCCGGGGGCAGGGCACTCAATCTCTGGGGACCGGTCTGGGTGAGAGACACGGCCAGCTGAGCGCCGGCGCGGCGCACCCCATATAATAGGTCGATGGCAAACGACCGCGATCGTGACAAGCAGCTTCCCGCCGATCGGCAATCCGCCGAGGTCGAGGCGTTCCTGCGCCAGGTCAAGGCGATGCCGGCGCTCCGACCCGAAAGCGGCCGCGGTCGCCTGGTCTTTGCGCTCGATGCGACGGCAAGCCGCGAGGCCACGTGGGATCACGCCTGCCGGCTGCAAGGCGAGATGTTCGAGGCGGCGGCGGCGTTGGGTGGACTCGACGTGCAGCTGGTCTTTTACCGCGGCTTCCACGAATGCAAAGCGAGCCGCTGGCTGGGCACCGCCGCGGATCTGCACCGCGCCATGCGCCGCGTCTCCTGCGTCGGCGGCGAGACGCAGATCGGTCGCGTGCTCGCCCACGCCCTGCGCGAGGCGCGTGCGGAGAAGGTGAACGCGCTGGTCTTAGTTGGCGATGCGATGGAGGAGAAGCTGGACGAGCTGAGCCGCCTCGCCGGCGAGCTCGGGCTGTTGGGCGTTCCGATCTTTGTCTTTCACGAGGGCGGCGACGAGGCGGCCGGTACCGCATTCCGGCAGATCGCTCGGCTTTCCGGGGGCGCTTACGGTGCGTTCGACGCGGCCAGCGCCCAGCAGCTTCGCCAATTGCTCGGCGCGGTCGCGGCTTATGCCGCGGGCGGGCGGGCGGCGCTCACCGCCTACGGAAACCGCGCCGGCGGCGCCGCTCGTCTGCTCGCCGGCGCCATCGGCGGCAAAGAGAGCGGATGATCGTCTATCTCGGCCTCGGCGTTTTGGTGCTGCTGCTCGCGCTCTGGCTGCTGCGCGCGTTCGTCGAGGCCGATCCCGCGAAGCTGGCCCGCGGCGCGCGCGTGTTGCTCATCACCGTCGGCGCCACCGTGGCGCTGCTGCTGCTCGTCGTGTTCATCGCCAGCGGCCGGCTCGGTTTCGGGCTTGCCGAGCTCGGCGGCATTGCACCCATCCTGCTGCGCGGCTGGCTGCACTGGCGCCGGCATCGGCCGGCCGCGGCGCCGCCACGCGGTCAGATCTCCGAGGTCGAGACCGAGTATTTGCGCATGCGGCTCGATCACGACACGGCCACCATGTCCGGCACCGTGCGCCGCGGCCGCTTTCAAGGGCGTCAGCTGAGCGAGCTGGGGCGGGACGAGCTGATGGAACTCTGGCACATATGCCGCGCCGAAGATGCGCAAGGGGCGCATCTGCTCGAAGCCTATCTCGACCGCTTGGTGCCGGGCTGGCGCGCGGCCGGCGAGGCAGCGGGTGCGGGGCGCGGCCGCGCCGGCGATGCCATGACGCGCGAGGAGGCCTATGCCGTTCTGGGCTTGGCGGTGGGTGCCGGCGAGGCGGAGATTCGCGCCGCCTATCACCGGCTGATGATGAAGATCCACCCCGATCAGGGCGGTTCGACCTATCTCGCGGCCCAGATCAATCGCGCGCGCGAGGTACTGCTGCGTGACTAGGCACCGGTCTTGGCTGCTGGCTTGTCGGCCGAGCCGAAGTTATAAACTGAGGTATACTTGGCCTGCGACCGACGGCCGCGCAGTCAACCCCATGAGGGAACAAGCGGCTGGGGCTTTCCGTTATTCCCCAAACACGCTCCCTCCATCGACGAAGAGACATTTATATGGCACAGCGCGTTCGCAAGGCGGTCTTTCCAGTCGGTGGGCTAGGGACGCGGTTCCTGCCGGCAACCAAGGCGATGCCCAAGGAAATGCTGCCGGTGGTAGATAAGCCGCTCATTCAATATGCGGTGGAAGAAGCACAGGCCGCCGGAATTGAGGAGTTCATCTTCGTTACCGGACGCTCCAAAACCGCGATCGAGGACCATTTCGATCATTCCTATGAGCTTGAGACGACGCTTCGGGAGCGCAGCAAAGAAGCACAAATCGGAGCGCTCAATTCTTGGATGCCGCAGCCCGGGCAAGTCGCTTATACCCGCCAGCAAGTGCCGCTGGGCCTAGGCCATGCCGTCTGGTGTGCGCGCAATCTCATCGGCGACGAGCCCTTCGCTGTGCTGCTGGCCGACGACCTGATCCTCGCCGACACGCCTTGCCTCAAGCAGATGATCGACGCGCAGAACGGCGCCGAGGGCAGCATGGTGGCGGTCATGGAAGTGCCACGCGAGCACACCAACCGCTATGGCATCCTCGATGTCGAAGGCGAGGCAGGCAAGCTCGTTAACGTTAAGGGTGTCGTCGAAAAACCCGATCCGGCGAAAGCACCCTCCAATCTCAGCATCATCGGCCGCTATATCCTCGAGCCCGAGGTTTTCGATCACCTCGCCCGGATCGGGCGCGGCGCTGGAAACGAGATCCAGCTCACCGATGCGCTCGCCGAGCTGATCCACGGCAACAAGCCTTTCCACGGGCTGCGCTTCGACGGCAAGCGTTTCGATTGCGGCGACAAGGTCGGTTTCCTCCAGGCGAATATCGCCTTCGCCCTTGCCCGGCCGGACATGGCCGCGGCCGTGCGCAAGATTCTCGATAGCTATTGCTGAGCCTATGAGGGATTTCGCCATGAGCGGCGCCGGCTCCGAGAGCGGTCGCCTGCTGAACCCGACCATCCTGCGCGAATACGACATCCGCGGCGTGGTGGGTGAAACCCTCGATCCAGCCGATGCGCGCGCCATCGGCCGCGCCTTCGCCGCGATCGTGCTGGAATCCGGCGGCAAGCGCGTCGCTGTCGGTCGCGACGGCCGGCTCAGCTCGCCGACGCTCGAAGCGGCGCTGGTCGAGGGGCTGGCCGAAGGCGGCGTCGAATCACTGCGCGTCGGATTGGGCCCGACGCCGATGCTCTATTTCGCCGTCAACACGCTCGATGTCGATGGCGGGCTGATGGTGACCGGCTCGCACAATCCCGCCGACTATAACGGCTTCAAGCTGATGCTCGGCAAGAAGCCGTTTTTCGGCCCGGATATTCAGCGCCTCGGCCGGGTGGCGGCGGCACCGCCGGCGCCGGCGCGGCACCGTGGCGGCGCTGGCGAGCGCCAGGTGATCGACGCCTATGTCGCGCGTCTTCTCGCCGATTACGATGGCGTGCGGCCGCTCCACGTCGCGTGGGACGCCGGCAACGGCGCAACGGGTGAGGTGCTGCAGCGCCTGGTCGCGCGGCTGCCGGGCCGGCACGAGTTGCTCAACGAGACCATCGACGGCCGGTTTCCCGCGCATCACCCGGATCCGACCGAAGTGAAGAATCTGGCGCAGCTGCAGCAAGCGGTGCTCGAGCGCGGCTGCGATCTCGGCATCGCCTTCGACGGCGACGGCGACCGCATCGGCGTCATCGACGGCAAGGGCCGCATTCTCTGGGGCGATCAGTTCATGGTCATGCTCGCCGGCGACATCATCCGCTTGAAGCCGGGCGCGACGATCATTGCCGACGTCAAGGCGAGTCAGGTCCTGTTCGACGAGATCGCGCGCCTCGGCGGCATGCCGCTGATGTGGCGGACCGGCCACTCCCTCATCAAGACCAAGATGGCCGAAATCGGTGCACCGCTGGCCGGCGAGATGAGCGGCCACATCTTCTATGCCGACCGCTATTACGGCTATGACGATGCGCTTTATGCCGCCGTGCGGCTGCTCGGCATCCTCGGCCGGAGCAGCGAGAGCCTCGCCGACCTTCGCGACCGCCTGCCGCCGGTGGTGAATACGCCGGAGCTGCGCTTTCCCTGCGCCGAGACCCGCAAATTCGCCGTCATCACCGAGGTGCGCGAGCGCCTGCAGCGCGCGGGCGCCGCGATGTCGGACATCGATGGCGTGCGTGTTCGGACGGAAGATGGCTGGTGGCTGCTGCGCGCTTCCAACACGCAGGATGTTCTGGTTGCTCGTGCCGAGGCGCGCGACGAGGCCGGGCTCGGCCGGCTGAAGGCGCTGCTCTCCGAGCAGCTCCGCGCCAGTGGAATCGTGCCGCCGAGCTTCTGAGCCGGTAAGAGCTTCCGCGCCGCTAAAGCCGCTAAAGGAGTGCTTAGCTCAGCCGCGATGGGTGGGGGCGGCCGCCATCTGTTGCGTCGGGCCTGGCGCGATGACGGCGCACTGCAGATGCTTCTTGTGGAGCGCCCGGCACGCCCTCTCGGCGTCGCGCTCCGAGAAGCTGACGATGCGGGCGCGGTAGTAGCGCTCGCTCTGCCCGGGTGACAGCACCTGGACCGTGCGGCCCTTAGCCGGCAGCTTCGCCAAGGCGACGGTGCCGGCCTTCTCGGCGGCGCTTTGCTGGGCAAAGGCGCCGACCTGGATGCTCCAATGCTCGGCCGCTTCGTGGCGCACATGACGCGCCCGGGCGGGCGTCGCGGCTTCGGCGCGCGCGACCGGTGAGAGCGCCGCCAAGGTATGGGCCGCCCGACGGGTCAACGAGGGCTGCTGGTCGGCGTCTTCCGTCGCCTCTGCGGTCATGACCGCCGGAGCGGATTGGCCGGCAAACGCAGTGTTGAGCAGGCGGGCCATCTCGAGGTCGCGGGCATGGGCCGTATCGCCGCCCAGGACGATGCCGATCAGCCGGCGATTGTCGCGCACGGCCGAAGCGGCCAGATTGAAGCCCGAGGCGCGGATATAGCCGGTCTTGATGCCATCCATCCCCTGGAAGCTCTCCATGAGATGGTTGTGCGTGGCGAAGTGGACGCCGTTATAGGTGAATTCTTCGGTCGAGAAGTAGTGGTATTCCTTCGGGAAATCGCGATAGAGCGCCAGCGCCATCTTGGCGAGGTCACGTGCGGTTGTAAGCTGCCCCGGATTGGGCAACCCGGACGCGTCGCGATAGAAGGTGTGCGTCATGCCGAGGGCGTGCGCCTTCTCGGTCATCATCTCGGCGAAAGCCGGCTCGCTGCCGCCGAGATTCTCGGCGACGGTGACCGCGGCGTCATTTGCCGACTTGGTGACGATGCCGAGGATGAGATCGCGCACCGGGATCGTCTGGCCGGCGACCAGATTGAGCTTCGAAGGAGCTTGCGCCGCGGCCCACCGGGACACCGTAAACGGCGTATCGAGCGTCACTTTTCCTTTTTCGAGAGCGTCGAACAGCAGGTACAGCGTCATCATCTTGGTAAGCGATGCGGGATGCGCCGGCGCATCGGCATTGCTCTCGGTCAGCGTTTTGCCGGTACCGGCATCGATGACGATGTACGATTCGGTCTTCGCGGTTGCGAGCGAGGGGACCAGGAGAAACAGCGCAGCGGCCAAGGCGATCGACAGTCTTACGAAGACCAAACAGCTGAGGGCCCCACGCACCATTAAACTTCTCACTGTTCTCCCCCAAATCCCCCCGAAACCAGGGATAGGATTCAATCAAAGAGAGATTAAAAAACCATGGAGTCCTTGTCCAGGTTTTCTACGACGCGCCATGAACATTTTTCCATGGCGCGACCGCCGCCTTCGCGTGCGACGGACGTAACGATTTCCGCTCTCGCCGCGCGATGAAACCGACAGTGGAGAACGGCGCGGATCGGAGGAACGTTCCATGGCCGGCGTCGCGCGGCGCGCTCGTGACTGCCGGCGGGCCCGGTCTACGTCGCAAGGCGGTTTTGTTGCGACGCACACATATTGCTTGATTGCTGGCATGGTTGTGCCATATAAGCCGTGTTGCGTTGCGGCATGGCCGCCCCGCCCGAGTGCCGGGGCGGCGATAGGAGTATTAGTAATGGCGAAGACGAAGAAGCCGACAAGCGTGGTGGCGACGACCAAGCAGGCCAATGGCGAGGCGACGGCCGCGCTTTTCGCGGGCTATGACCAGATAGCCGAGCTCGGCCGGGAGAATTTTGCGGCGGTGCTGCGCGCCAACGCCGCGCTTTCCGAAGGCCTCGAGGCGATCGGCAAGGAGGTCATTCTCTATGCGCGGCGCTCCTTCGAGCAGGCGGCGGAGACCGCGACGGCGCTGCTCGGGGCCAAGACGCTCGAAGACGTGTTCCAGCTCAATTCCGAATTCGCCAAGGCTAATCTTGAGCGGCTCATCGAGCGCTCCGCCAAGCTCTCGGAGATGAGCGTCAAGGTCGCCAACGAGGCCCTGGCGCCGCTCGGCGGCCGGGTCGAGGCGACGATCCACACCTTGTCTCGTCCGCACGCCAGCTGACCGGAGCCGCGCCGGCGAGTCGTTGGCAACCCGGCTTCGCGGCCGGGTTTTTTCTTTGATCGCGAGTTGCCTTTTCCGAGCGTTAACCATGCGTCTGCTACACTCTGTCGCAGGCATCCGCAAGCGGGGTCCGCGCGCCCGGGTTCAGGGCGAGCTGGTCCCAGCTTGGCGTGAGGAGTCGGCGAGGAGTCATGGAAAGGGCTTTCCCCTGGATCGACGAACCCAATATCATGGGAAGGATGGGGCGCACGGACCCGTATCGTGATCGGCCGAAGATGAGCGACGTTGAGAAGCGGAACGGTGGCGAGGGACCAGCCACCGGCGTCATCGTCAAGGCGAAGCCGAAGACGAAGAAGCCGTCGATGTACAAGGTCCTCATGTTGAACGACGATTACACGCCCATGGAGTTTGTCGTTCACATCCTGGAGCGGTTCTTCAACAAGAACCGGGAGGAGGCCACGCGCATCATGCTGCACGTCCATCGCCGCGGGGTCGGCATCTGCGGCGTCTACACCTACGAAGTCGCCGAGACCAAGGTGACCCAAGTGATGGATTTCGCCCGGCAACATCAGCATCCGCTGCAATGCACCTTGGAAAAAGACTGATACGGAAAGCCCTGCTGGAACCATAAAAGGATCAGGCGTAGATGCTCTCGCGCAACCTTGAAAAGACGCTGCATCGGGCCCTCGCTTATGCCAATGAGCGGCGGCACGAATACGCGACGCTCGAGCACCTTCTGTTGGCCCTGACCGAAGATCAGGACGCGGTGGCAGTGCTCCGCGCCTGCACGGTCGATCTCGAGAAGCTGCGCCGGGATCTTCTGGGCTATGTCGACAACGAGCTCGTCAACCTGGTCTCGACCCATGTCGAGGATGCGAAGCCGACCGCGAGCTTCCAGCGCGTGCTGCAGCGCGCCGCGATCCACGTCCAATCCTCCGGCCGCGAGGAAGTGACCGGCGCCAACGTCCTCGTCGCGATGTTCGCCGAGCGCGAATCGAACGCCGTCTATTTCCTCCAGGATCAGGAGATGACGCGCTTTGATGCCGTCAACTACATCTCGCACGGCATTGCGAAGGCGCCGGGCCGGTCCGAGACTCGCCGCGTCCAAGGCTCCGACGATGACGAGCGTCCCAGCGATGGCAACAAGCAGAAGCGCGGCCATGACGCGCTGGATGCCTATTGCGTCAACCTCAATAAGAAGGCGCGCAACGGCAAGATCGACCCGCTCGGCCGCGAGTCCGAGGTCGACCGCACCATCCAGATCCTGTGCCGGCGGTCCAAGAACAACCCGCTCTATGTCGGCGATCCCGGCGTCGGCAAAACGGCGATCGCCGAAGGTCTGGCGCGCCGCATCGTGCAGAAAGAAGTGCCGGAGGTGCTGCTCAACGCCACGATCTACGCCCTCGACATGGGCGCCCTTCTCGCCGGGACGCGCTATCGCGGCGATTTCGAGGAGCGGCTCAAGGCGGTGTTGAGCGAGCTCGAGGCGATGCCGGGTGCGGTGCTGTTCATCGACGAGATCCACACCGTGATCGGCGCCGGCGCCACCAGCGGCGGCGCGATGGACGCGTCGAACCTGCTGAAGCCGGCTCTCGCCAGCGGCGCCATCCGCTGCATCGGCTCGACCACCTACAAGGAATATCGCAACTATTTCGAGAAGGATCGCGCCCTTGTTCGCCGGTTCCAGAAGATCGACATCAACGAGCCGACGGTCGAGGACAGCGTCAAGATCCTGCGCGGGCTCAAGCCCTATTACGAGCGCCACCACAAGGTGCGCTACACCGCCGACGCCATCCGTGCTGCGGTGGAGCTCTCGCATCGCTATATCGGCGACCGCAAGCTGCCGGACAAAGCCATCGACGTGATCGACGAGGTCGGCGCGGCGCAGATGCTGGTGCCGGAGGGAAGGCGGCGCAAGACCATCACCGCCAAAGAGGTGGAGGCCGTCATCGCCACCATGGCGCGCATCCCGCCGAAGAGCGTCTCGCGCGACGACAAGGAGGTGCTGAAGAACCTCGATCGCGACCTGAAGACCATGGTCTTCGGCCAGGATACGGCAATCGAGGCGCTGGTGGCGGCGATCAAGCTGGCCCGCGCCGGCTTGCGCGATCCCGAGAAGCCGATCGGCAGCTATCTCTTCTCCGGCCCGACCGGCGTCGGCAAGACCGAAGTGGCGCGCCAGCTCGCCCGCACGCTCGGCATCGAGCTCACCCGCTTCGACATGTCGGAATACATGGAGCGGCACACCGTCTCGCGCTTGATCGGTGCGCCTCCGGGCTATGTCGGGTTCGACCAGGGCGGCCTGCTCACCGACGCCGTCGACCAGCACCCGCATTCGGTGCTGCTGCTCGACGAGATCGAAAAGGCCCATCCCGATCTCTTCAACATCCTGCTGCAGGTGATGGATTACGGGAAGCTCACCGACCACAACGGCAAGAATGTGGATTTCCGCAACGTCATCCTGATCATGACGACGAATGCCGGCGCGGCGGAGCTCGCCAAGCCCGCCATCGGCTTTGGCGGCGGAATGCGGACCGGCGACGACGAGGAGGCGATCAATCGGCTGTTCACGCCGGAGTTCCGCAATCGGCTCGACGCGATCATCTCCTTCTCGGCGCTGACGGCGGACATCATCGGCCGCGTCGTCGACAAGTTCATTCTCCAGCTCGAGGAGCAGCTCGCCGACCGCAACGTCACCATCGAGCTCGACGATGCCGCCCGTCAATGGCTGGCGCAGAAGGGCTACGACAAGCTCTTCGGCGCAAGGCCGCTGGCGCGCGTCATCCAGGAGCACATCAAGAAGCCGCTCGCCGAAGAGCTGCTGTTCGGCAAGCTCACCAAGGGCGGCGTGGTGCGCGTCACCCGCGAAGGCGACAAGCTCGGCTTTTCCTTCACCGAGGCGCCGCCGCGTGCGCCGATGCCGAAGGAGCTGGAGCCGGTCGAGACCTGAAGCCGGTCACTCCGGATCAAAAGAAGAAGGCCGCATCTGCGGCCTTCTTTTTTGCGGCGCCGGACTACGCCGGCACCGTGCCGGCGGCGATGATGCGGTGCATGAGGCGCCGCGCGCCCTCGGGATAATCGCCGTTAGCCCTGTGCATCGTGCAGCGATTGTCCCAGATCAGGATGTCGCCGCGCCGCCACTGGTGGCGGTATTGGTAGGTCGGCTGCGTCGCATGCCGAACCAGCGCGTCGATCAGGGCGTCGCTTTCGGCGCGCTCGAGGCCGACGACCGCCTCCATGCGGTTGGGGTTCATGTAGAGCGCTTTGCGTCCCGTCTCGGGATGGGTGCGCACCAGCGGATGGACGACATCGGGCACGGCCTGCGCCTCCGCGGCGGTGAGGGCGGCGATGCGCGTCCCCTTTCGGCTCGAATCGTATTTGTGGATGACGCGCAGCGGCGCGATCTTCTGCCGCATCTCCGCCGGCAGATCCTCATAGGCCCGGTACATGTTGACGAACTGGGTGTCGCCGCCGGAGACGGGCACCTCGACGCCGTAGAGCATGGTGAGAGAGCAGGGCACCGCCTTGTAGCTATCGTCGCTATGCCAATGAGCGCCGACCACGAGCCGCTGGCCGTCCCCGAGATCGTCGCGATCCGCGCTCGAGAGGATCATGATTTCTGCCACCTCCGGGTGGCGCGCCGCTTGCCGCACCTGCGTGATCGGCTCGCCGAAGGCGCGCATCGCCGCAAGATAGGCGCCGGGCGTCAACGATTGGCCGCGGATGCAGAGCACGAGACCGTCGAGAAGCGCCCGGCGCAGCGCCGTGCGCGGCGCGGCGGCGAGCGGCCGGTTGAGATCGATGCCTTCCGCGGCGATGCCGAGCGCATCGCCGAGCCGGGTCAGAGTTAGCGCGTCGCTCATGGCTCCCTCCCTCGCGCTAATCCGCCTCGCACCGGAACGGCGACAGCGTCTCTTCGAGCTGTTCCATCTCGTTTTCGAGCGCGCGGCGCTCACGCATGACGAAATCGGCGACGGCGCGGGCGAAGCCGGGATCGCGGATCCAATGCGCGCTGTAGACCGGTGTCGGCAGGTAGCCGCGCTGGATCTTGTGCTGGCCCTGCGCCCCGGCCTCGACGCGTTTCAGCCCGCGGGCGATGGCGAAGTCGATGGCGCGGTAATAGCAGGCTTCGAAATGCAGGAAGGGGAAATCGCCGAGGCATCCCCAATTCCGGCCGAAAAGCGTCTCGGTGCCGAAAAGGTTGAGCGCGCCGGCGACATAGCGCCCGCTCTTCTTCGCCATGATCAGAAGGACGCGCTCCGCCATGCGCTCGCCGAGCAGGTCGAAGAAGCGCCGCGTGAGATAGGCTTCGCCCCATTTGCGATCGGAGGTCGAGCGATAGAAACGATAGAACGCGTCCCAATGGGCGTTTTTGATGTCGCCGCCGGTGAGCATCTCGATCTCGATGCCGCCCTGCATCGCATCGCGCCGCTCGCGCCGGATCTGCTTGCGCTTGCGCGAGTTCAGCGCTTCGAGGAATTCGTCGAAGCTGCCATAGCCCTCGTTCTGCCAATGGAATTGCTGGCCGATGCGCTGCAGGAAGCCGGCGTCGCCGAGGCGCTGCCATTCCGGCTCGGTGGGGAAAGTGACGTGGAGCGACGACACCTTGTGCCGCCGGGCCAGCTCCACCATGGCGGCGACGAGCGCATCGGCGGCCGCTGCGGGGGCGTCGGGCCGCAGCAGCAGGCGCGGCCCGGTCACCGGCGTGAACGGCACGGCGCATTGCAGCTTCGGATAGTAGCGGCCGCCGGCGCGCTCATAGGCCGACGCCCAGCCCCAGTCGAAGATATACTCGCCATAGGAATGGCTCTTGAGATAGAGCGGCACGGCGCCCAGCAGCGTGCCGCTCTCGTCCTCGAGCGCGAGGTGCTGCGGCAGCCAGCCGCTCTCCGCGGTCGCCGAGCCCGAGGCCTCGAGCGCTTCGAGGAAGGCGTGCGATACGAACGGGTTGTCGCTGCCGGCGCAAGCGTCCCATGCTGCCGCCGGGATGTCGCTCAGCGCCGAGACGACCTTGACCGTGACGCGGTCGCCGCCATCCGCCATGGGTGAAACCGGCTCCTCGCTCAACGCACCTCGAACACCGCGTCAACCTCGACGGCGACGCCGCCCGGGAGCGCATTGACGCCGACGGCGGCGCGAGCGTGCCGGCCGGCATCGCCGAGCACTTCGACCATCAGGTCGGAGGCGCCGTTCGCGACTTGCGGTTGCTGCGTGTAGTCCACGGTGCAGTTGACGAAAGCGCCGAGGCGGACGCAGCGCAGCACGCGGTCGAGATCGCCGCCCAGCGCCGCTTTGGCCTGGGCGAGGATATTGAGGGCGCAGAGCCGCGCCGCTTCCTGGCCCTGCTCGAGGCTGATTTCCTGTCCCAGCTTGCCGATGAAGCGCCGCTCGCCCTGCCACTGGCAGATCTGGCCGGCGATGAACAGGAGGTCGCCGCTGCGCACGGCGGGCACGTAATTCGCCACCGGTGCCGCCGGCTCGGGCAATGCCAGCTTCAATTCCCTGAGCCGCGCTTCGATGCGTCCCGCCATGATCCTGCCTTCCCGCAAAAAGCTATGGTCCGGTGAGCATAGCGCGGCAGCGCGCCGCCGCGAAAGCGCCGCAATCCGCGGCTATCGGAACGCCGGGCGAGGCAGGGAGCGTCGCATGCGCCGGTGGATCATCGTGCTGGGCTTTCTCATGCTGGCGACCGCGCCCGGGCGGGCGCGAGCCGCGCTGCTCGGCGATGCGGCAGTCGCCTACAGCGCCGAGCGCACGGTGGTCATCAACGGCAGGACGTACACCGGCACGGTTTTTCACATCCCCGGCCGCGATCGCGACGAGCAGGAGATTGAGGGCGTCGCCGAAGTGATCATTCTCGATGCGGCGGCGAAGCAGGGCTTTCTCTTTCTGCCGATGCTCAAGACCTATGTGACCTTCGCCTTTCCGCCGCTCTTGGCCGAGCTCGACAATCCCGCGCTCCGCCGCTCGCCGATGGGGCAGGAAGTGGTCAACGGGGTGCGCACGACCAAATACCGCGTCGACCATGTCGCCGCCGATGGCAGCCGCGCCCGCGGCTTTATCTGGGTGAGCGCGCGAGGCGTGCTGATGCGCCTCGACGGCACCGTCACCCGCGCTCATGGCGGCCGGCCGATGCAGCTCAGCATGGAGCTCGCGAATCTGGCGATCGGGCCGCAGGATCCCGGCCTCTTCCAGTTGCCTGCCGGCCTCATCAAGCTGCCTTCCGACATGCTGCAGGCTCTGCTCAGCGGCAAGCCGGGCTGAACCCGAGAAAAAAGGCCGGCCATCACGGGGATGGCCGGCCAGTCAACTGCGCGTGGCCCCTCGCCACTGGGCGAGGGTATGAGGTGATAGGGGCGGCTTGGCCGCAACATCCCCACGCGGCGGTAATTTCAGTTGAGCATTCGTCGAAAGCTTCGGTCGAACGCGCTGGTTTCCTCTCGAAATAGGCGTGTCCACCATAAGTTATGCCCCGATAGGTTGCCATAGTCGTGCAACGGCGCTGACGCTGGAGCGTCGTGTGCGGCACGTATCGTCTCGCTTGTCTGGCGCCAGCCAATGCATCGGCGCCGGTCAGCCGAGCGCAACCAATCTCAGGGGGAGATTAGCCATGCTTCGCATCAGAGCGGCGCTTTGCGCCGCGTCTTCCTTGATTGCTGCCTTGACCGTCGCCGTCGCCGTTCCGGCTTGGGCCAACGGTGGCGGCCCGATCGCATCGGAGGCGAGCTGTCATCTCGCCGGGGGCATCAAGCACATCGTCCAGATCCAATTCGACAATGTTCATCTCCGCCGCGACAACCCGAACGTTCCGTCCGATCTCGAGCAAATCCCGAACCTGCTCAATTTTCTCGAAGATGAAGGGACGGTGCTGGGCAACCATCACACGCCCCTCATCTCCCATACGGCGGATGACATCATCACGACCCTGACCGGCGTCTATTCCGACAAGCACGGCCAGCCCGTCGCGAATTCCTACGGTTTCTTCAACAGCGACGGCTCGGTCGGCTTCGCCAGTTCCTTCGCCTATTGGACCGACACGGCGCCGGACGGGAAGCCGCAGATGATCGACCAGGCCGGCAAGACCCATCCCGCACCCTGGGTGGCTTTCACCCGCGCCGGCTGCGACGTTGGCGGGTTTTCGACGGCGAATATCGAGTTCGAGAACGTTACGACCGACATCGACAACGTCTTCGGACCGACCTCGCCCGAGCACAACGAGGCCCACAGCAACAGCGCCAAGGCGATCGCGGATTTCGAGGGCATCGCCATCCACTGCGCCCAGGGCAGCCCGCTTTGCGCCAACCACGCAGGGCCGGATCTGCTGCCGGACGAGCCCGGCGGCTATAGCGGCTTCAGCGCGCTCTACGGCAATGCCAACGTTGCACCGCAGATCACCGGCGGCCAGCCTTCGGTCAACGATCTCGACGGCAACGTCATCGAGGACTCCTCCAAACCGCCCAATGTCGGCTTCCCCGGCTTCGACCCGTCGGCGTCGCAGACCCTGGGGTATCTCGCCACCATGCTCGAGGCCGGCGTCCCCGTCGTCTATGGCTACATCGAGGACGCACATGACAACCACTTCACCGGCTCGGGCAGCTACGGACCGGGCGAGCCCGGCTACGTCGCTCAGCTTGCCGCCTTCAACGACGCTTTCGGAAAATTCTTCGCGCGGCTGAAGCAGGACGGGATCACCAAGGACAACACGCTCTTCATCATCACCGCCGATGAAAACGATCATTTCGCCGGCCAGCCTGGCCAACCCTCGAACTGCGACGGCGTTCACATCCCCTGCACCTATGTGCGGGAGCCGTCCAACTGCGACGGCGCAACCGTGCTCTGCACCACGACCAATCTCGGCGAGGTCAATCTCGATCTCCGCGATCTTCTCCTCGCCGAGTTCAACGATTCGACCGTGTTCTCGGTGCACAGCGACGACGCGCCGACGGTCTATATCAAGGGCCAGCCGGGCTCGGCCGATTCCACGACCCGCGGGCTCGAGCTCCACATGGCCGATCTCTCGGCTTTCGACCCGATCAAGAACGCTACGGTGCCGCTGATGCAGCGGATGGCCGATCCGGCGGAGATGACCTTGCTGCACATGGTGACGTCCGATCCCGCCCGCACGCCGACCTTTACTTATTTCGCCGATGACGACTTCTTTCTGACCGCCGGCACCAATCCCGTCGCGTGTGCGCCCATCGCCGCCTGCTCCAACGAGCAGCCCGCCTTTAACTGGAACCATGGCGACTACCAGCAGCAGATCACCCGTACCTGGCTCGGGCTCGTCGGGCCGGGCGTTCTGGAGAAGGGGCTCTACGACAAGATCTTCAGCGACCACACCGATGTTCGCCCGACCATGCTCAGCTTGGCCGGATTGACGGACGACTACACTCATGACGGGCGCGTCCTCTTCGAGGTGCTCGATGACGAGGCCGTGCCGCCCTCATTGCGGGACCATATGGACGTCTTGTCGCAGCTGGCAGACGCCTACAAGGCGATCAACGCCCCGCTCGGCGAATTGGGACGCAAGACGCTGAAGCTCTCGACCGAGGCGCTGAGTGGCGATGCCGCGACCTATGCGTCGATCACCGCCGAGATCAACGACATCACCAGCCGGCGCAACACGCTGGCCCAGGCGATGATCGCCATGCTCGAAGGGGCCGCTTTCAGCAACCAGCCGATCGACGAGCACGATGCCGACCAGCTCATCGATGCGGCTCACGACCTGATCGCATCGGCCCAATAGTCGCCTGGATAGGAAAAAAAGAGGGGTGCGGCTTGCACCGCACCCCAATTTCTGCCCCAATACCGTGCACCGGCCGGGAGGCTTTAGGCCGGGGGCACGCCGCGATCAGCTACAGCCGCTGGTGCTGCCGCACGTATCGCATTTGAGGCAGGTCCCGTTGCGTACGAGGGTGAAGTTGCCGCATTCGCTGCAGCTGTCACCCTCGTAGCCTTTCATGCGCGCGGCGCGGATCTGCTCGATCCTCGTCTCCGGCAGGCTGAGCGACGTGCTCGCCTGCAGCTGCGCCGCGAATGACACGGTCTGGCTGACCGGCGCGCCGAAGGTGATGGCGGCGTTGCCGTCGCTCGGCGCGACACCGCGCGCGCCACCCTGCACCACCGTGAGCGTCGTCAGCTTGTTGCGCAGATAGCCGGTGGACGCGACCTTCTTCATCACCGCCGCCACGTCGGTGCCGCGGCCGCCCTCTTCGGGCAGCGTCGATTCCGCCACGCCCTTGCCGACGGTATCGGGCATGATGTCGGCGGGCTGGACATGCGCCAGGTCGTTGCGGCCGAGATAGGAGATGGCGAGCTCGCGGAAGATGTAGTCGAGCAGCGAGGTCGCCATCTTGATGGCATCGTTGCCTTCGACCAGGCCGGCCGGTTCGAAGCGCGTGAAGGTGAAGGCTTCGACGTATTCCTCGAGCGGCACGCCGTATTGCAGTCCGATCGAGATGGCGATGGCGAAGTTGTTCATCAGCGAGCGGAAGGCGGAGCCTTCCTTGTGCATGTCGATGAAGACCTCGGCGAGCTTGCCGTCCTCGTATTCGCCGGTGCGCAGATAGACCTTGTGGCCGCCGACGATGGCCTTTTGCGTGTAGCCCTTGCGCCGCTGCGGCAGGCGGCGGCGCTCGGTCTGCTGCACGATGCGCTCCACCACGCGCTCGACGATGCGCTCGGCCAGGACCGGCACGCGTTCGATCGGCGCCTTCTCCAGCAGCTCCTCCGCCGCATCCTCGTCCTCGTCATCGGCGATGAGCGCCGCGGAGAGCGGCTGCGACAGCTTCGAGCCGTCGCGATAGAGCGCATTCGCCTTGAGACCGAGGCGCCAGGACAGAAGATAGGCGTCCTTGCACTCCTCGACCGTGGCGGCGTTCGGCATGTTGATCGTCTTCGAGATCGCGCCGGAGATGAAGGGCTGCGCCGCGGCCATCATGCGGATGTGGCTGTCGACCGAAAGGAAGCGCTTGCCCACCCGGCCGCAGGGGTTGGCACAGTCGAAGACCGGGAGGTGTTGCTCCTGCAGGTGCGGTGCGCCTTCGAGCGTCATGGCGCCGCAGCAATACGCGTTGGCCGCCTCGATCTCGGCGCGCGTGAAACCGAGCGCCGTCAGCATGTCGAAGCCGACATCGTCGAGCTGCGCCGCGGTGAAGCCGAACGCGGCCTTGCACAGCTCTTCGCCGATCGTCCACTTGTTGAAGGCGAATTTGATGTCGAAGGCGGCGCCGAGCGCGTTTTCGACGGCTTCGATGGCGCCGTCGGTGAACCCGCGCGCGCGAAGCTGCTCGTGGTTGACCGCGGGCGCGCCCTTGAGCGTGCCGTGGCCGACGGCATAGCGCACGATCGTCTCGACCTCGGCGGCGTCATAGCCGAGGACGTGCAGCGCTTCCGGCACCATGCGGTTGATGATCTTGAAATAGCCGCCGCCGGCGAGCTTCTTGAACTTGACGAGGGCGAAGTCGGGCTCGATGCCGGTGGTATCGCAATCCATCACCAGGCCGATCGTGCCGGTCGGGGCGATCACCGTCGTCTGCGCGTTGCGATAGCCATGCAGCTCGCCCAGCGCCAGCGCGGCATCCCAGGCATTGCGCGCCGCCTCGACCAGCGCCTGATCCGGACAGTTTGCCGCATCGAGCGGCACCGGCAGGATCGAGAGCCCTTCATGGCCTTTGCTCTCGCCATGGGCGGCGCGGCGGTGGTTGCGGATGACGCGCAGCATCGGCTCGCGGTTGCGCGCGAAGCCGGGGAAGGCGCCAAGCTCCGCCGCCATCTCCGCCGAGGTGGCATAGGCGATGCCGGTCATGACCGCGGTGATGGCGGCGCCAAGGGCGCGGCCCTGGTCGCTGTCATACGGCAGCCCCGACGCCATCAGCAATCCGCCGATATTGGCGTAGCCGAGGCCGAGCGTGCGGAATTCGTAGGAGAGCTTGGCGATCTCGCGCGACGGGAACTGCGCCATCAGTACCGAGATCTCGAGCGTGACGGTCCAGAGCCGGGTCGCATGCTCGAAGGCGGGCGTATCGAACTCGCCATCCTCGCGGCGGAAGGCCATCAGGTTGAGCGAAGCGAGATTGCACGCCGTGTCGTCGAGGAACATGTATTCCGAGCACGGGTTCGACGCGTTGATGCGGCCGCTCGCGGGGCAG
>Ga0335077_10002095_pt1 | contig 23813 bp, 26 predicted proteins | sample Lox_Sample_31_FD_207151 | JGI IMG/M metagenome (GOLD analysis project Ga0335077, IMG submission 207151) | Soil microbial communities from Loxahatchee National Wildlife Refuge, Florida, United States - Lox_Sample_3.1 | ecosystem: Environmental > Terrestrial > Soil > Wetlands | place: USA...
TCATCGCACCCGCGCGTGCGGTGCTCGCGGCGCCGAGCGTTGCGCCGGAGCCTGCATTGGCAGCCACGGCGCGAGCGGCCTCCGCGGCGCGCACCGAGCCCGTCGGCTACGATCAGAACGTGACGCAGGCGCGCGCGCTCGTGAGCCAGGATCCCAAGCGCGTGGCACAGGTAGTGCGCTCGTGGGTGGCTACCGATGAGTGAGCGCGCCGAGAAGCGCACCGACAAGCGCAGCGGCACCGAGCGCGCCGCCATTCTGCTGCTCACGCTCGGTGAGCAGGAGGCTGCTCAGGTGCTCAAGCACATGGGGGCGAAGGAAGTGCAGCGCGTGGGCTCCGCCATGGCGCAGCTGAGCCATGTCTCACGCGAAGAAGTGGCCACGGTGCTGAACGATTTCTCCGCCGGCATGGATAGTCAAACCTCGGTCGGCGTGGGCGTTGATGAGTTCCTGCGCAACGTCCTGGTGAGCGCGCTCGGCGAGGACAAGGCGGGTAGCGTCATCGATCGCATCAACATCGGGCGCTCCAGCAAGGGTCTCGATGCTCTGAAATGGATGGACCCGCGCGCCGTCTCTGAGCTCATTCGTCATGAGCACCCGCAGATCATCGCCATCGTGCTCGCTTATCTGGATCCTGATCAGGCCGCTGAGATCTTGCAGCAGCTGCCGGGGGGCATCCGCGCGGAGGTGGTCATGCGCATCGCCTGCCTGGACGGCGTGCAGCCCTCGGCGCTCTCCGAGCTCGACGACGTAATGGAGAAGCAGTTCGCGGGCAAAGGCGCCGGCAAGACCTCCGTGCTGGGCGGCGCCAAGGCGGCCGCCAACATTGTCAACTTCCTCGATCCGAGCCAGGAAGGCCCGCTGATGGAGGCGATCAATACCGCCGATCAGGCGCTCGGCGCACGCATCCAGGATCTGGTGTTCGTGTTCGACAATCTTATGGACATCGACGACCGCAGCATGCAGGAGCTGCTGCGCCAGGTGCCGAGCGACAAGCTGCTGCTTGCCCTCAAAGGCACGGGAGACGATCTCAAACAGAAGATTTTCAAGAACATGTCGCAGCGCGCCGCAGAAATGCTGCGCGACGATCTCGAAGCACGTGGCCCGGTGCGGCTCTCCGAGGTGGAGGCCGCGCAGAAGGAGATCTTGGCCACGGCCCGCAAGCTCGCCGAGGCGGGCACGATAGCCCTCGCCGGCAAGGGGGAGGAATATGTCTGAGGCGAGCCGTCTGCGCGCCATCGCCGCCGCGGCGGCCGCGGCCGCGGAGCGCTGGTCACTCCCGGCCGTCGAGGGCCCGGTCGTCGGCCAGCGCCGCGACCCGGGCCTGCGCGATGAGGCAGCGGAGTCGCATCGCCAGAGCGAGCGCTCGCGTGGTTATGAAGAGGGCCTCGCGAGTGCCCGTGCCGAGATGCAGCGGCAAATCACCGAGCTGCAGCAGCGAGTACGGCGCTTCGATGCGATTCTGAGCTTGCTGGCCAAGCCGCTGGCCGAGGTCGATGAGGAAGTGCACCGCCAGCTCGTGCTGCTCGCGCTGGCGGTCGGCAAGCAGCTGGCACGGCGCGAGCTCAAGAGCGCCGCCGGAGAGCTCATCGCGCTCATTCGCGAGGCCGTCAGCCGCCTGCCGGCAACCGCCCGCGAGGTGCGCGTGCACCTGCATCCCGAGGACGCCGCGCTCGTGCGCGAGCATCTCTCCACACCAGCGCAGGAGCGGGCGTGGAGCATGGTGGAGGACCCGGCGCAGTCGCGCGGCGGCTGCCTGGTGCGCACCGAGAGCTCCCAGATCGACGCGCGCTTCGAGAGCCGCGTCAATGCGATCATCGGCACGCTGCTCGGCGACGAGCGCGGCGCGGCGCGCGCTGCGAACGGCGCGGACCCTTCCACGGCCGAGTCATGACGGATATCGGACGCGCGAAGCTGTGGAGCGAGCGGCTCGGCCGCTGCGTGCGCGAGGTTGAGCGAGTACCGCCGAGCCCGGTGGAAGGATTTCTCGGCCGCATGGTCGGTCTGGCTCTGGAGGCAGTCGGCTGCCAGGCATCGATCGGCGATAGCTGCGAGGTCGTGACGAGCGAAGGCGACCGGGTCAAAGCCGAGGTGGTCGGCTTTGCCGGCGATCGCCTCTATCTGATGCCGACCGGCGACCCTCACGGCCTGGGACCGAATGCACGCGTCATTCCGCAGCAGCGCGCGGGAACGGTGCGCGTCGGCCCGCAGCTGCTCGGCCGCATCATCGATGGCGCCGCACAGCCGCTCGACGGGCTGGGGCCACTCGAGTGCGAGGAGCGCGTGCGCCTGATCGGCACGCCGCTCAATCCTCTACAACGTCAGCCAATCAGCGAGCCGCTCGACGTCGGCATTCGCGCCATCAACAGCCTGTTGACGGTGGGTCGCGGACAGCGCATCGGATTGTTCGCAGGCAGCGGCGTGGGCAAGAGCGTGCTGCTGGGCATGATGGCGCGCTTCACAGCCGCAGACGTGATCGTCGTGGGGCTGGTCGGCGAGCGCGGACGCGAGGTCAAAGAGTTCGTGGAACGGATTCTCGGGCCTCGCGACCGAAAGCGCGCCCTCGTGGTTGCAACTCCCGCAGACACCCCGCCCCTCATGCGCATGCATGGCGCCTGGCTGGCGACTGCCGCGGCGGAATACTTCCGTGACCGTGGCGCAAGTGTGCTGCTCATCATGGACTCACTCACGCGCTTCGCTCAGGCGCAGCGTGAGATCGGTCTCGCGATCGGCGAGGCCCCCGCCACCAAGGGCTATCCCCCCTCGGTATTCGCGCGCCTGCCGCAGCTCGTGGAGCGAGCCGGAAACGGTCCTGCCGGCCGCGGCTCGATCACCGCCTTCTATACGGTGCTTGTTGAGGGCGACGATCAGAGTGACCCCATCGCCGATGCCGCACGTGCGATTCTGGATGGCCACGTGGTGCTCTCGCGCCGCTTCGCCGAGAGCGGCCACTATCCGGCGATCGACGTGGAGACCTCCGTCAGCCGCGCCATGCACGATATTGCCTCCGCCGAGCACATCGAGCTCGCGCGTCGCTTCCGGCAGGTGCTCGCGACCTACGAGCACAACCGCGATCTCATCTCGATCGGCGCCTACCAGCGCGGCAGCGACCCGCGCATCGACGCGGCGATCGCCCTCGCCCCCCGTCTGCACAAGTTCCTGCAGCAGGACATGCACGAACGTGTCGATTTCGCGGCAAGCCTCACGGCGCTCGAGGCGGCGCTGGCCGACACTGCGGCCCCAGCGGTGTGAGCGTGCATGAGCAGTCGAGGATGTGATGCGACCGAGTAAGCGCTTCCATGTCGTGCATCGCGTGGCGGAGGACCACGAGCAGCAGGGGGCCGCGCGGCTCGCCGCCTGCGAGCGGCGCGTGCGCGAGTGCGAGGCCAAGCTGGCCGAGCTCGAGGGCTATCAGGCGAGCTACATCAGCGAGTTCTCGCGGCACGCGGGCCGGGGCATGGGCGGAGCCCGGCTGCGCGAGTTCCAGGCATTTCTCAGCCGCCTGGCCGAGGCCGTGCGGCAGCAGAAGGACATCGTGCTGCGCTCGCAGGCCGAGCGCGATGCCGCCCGCAGCCAGTGGCAGCGCGCATCACAGCGCTCCGAGATCGTCGGACGCGTCGTGAAGCGCAAGGAGCACGAAGAGCAGCGCGCGCTCGAGCACGAAGAACAGCGCGAGGCGGATGAGCGTGCGCAGCGAAAATCCACGCGGAGGCTCGATGCCGGCAGCGTTTGAAAGCATCTCGGGAGCCGGCACTCCCGGGCGCGCGACGCGAGCGGCTGCGGAGGGCTCCCATGCTTCACCCGCGGCGGGATCCTCTGCGGGCAGCGGCGCCGCACAAGGAGGCGGTGCGCCGGCAAAGGGCGCCACCGGATTCCCCGTGCTTCTGGCGAGCAGCAGTGGCGCTGGAGGCGGCACTACCGCTGCATCCGATTCCGGCACGGCATCAAGGGACGACGTGCCAGGTAGCGCGCGTGCGAGCACATCAGCGAAGTCGCACGCCCCCGATGCATCCGATGCACCGGCGTGGCTCTCACAAGCGTTGTCCCAGGTCGCACCGCCGGCGGCCTCTGCTCCGCCAGCATCGCCGAATCCACCTACTCCACCGGCCACCACGCTCAATTTGACGGCTGCACAAGGCCCCTCCGCGACTCCGTCGCGCGTGGCCGCGGCTGCGCAGGGCAACTCACTGGGGCGCTCGCCAGGCACATCGCTCGCCGCATCGGGCACGCCTTCGCTTGAACAGAATCTTGCTGGCGTCCCGTTCGTAACGGCCGCCACAGTGGCGCCCGCGACGGCACAGGCCGGCTCGGCGCCACAAAGCAGTTCGGCGTCACAAGGCAGCTCGGCGTCACAAGGCAGCTCGGCGTCACAAGGCAGCTCGGCGGCACAAGTCATTTCCGTAGCGCAGAACGACTCCGGCGCACCGAACGCCATGGCCGCACAGACCGGCACGGCGGCGCAGGTCGTCTCGGCCGCGCAGGACGCCGCGTCACCCGCGCAGCTCGCTTCCGCAATCGCCACGACTGCGCAGGACAACGGCGGACAGAACATCCGTGCCGTTGCACGCTCCTCGAGCTTGGAGGCCGATGCGCCTGGTGATGCGAGCGGTGATGCGAGCGGGGGTACTCCCGCCACACCGAGTGCCGATGGACTGTTCTCGTTGCTGGCAGGCTCGCTCGATCAGCCGTTGGGCTCTGAGAAGCATGTAACGGGCGACAGCTCCTCTACGGATCCGGCACCGAGTGCGCCACAGACGCCAGCGACAGCGCTTCCGGACCCCTCACAGGCACCGGCAGTTTGGTCCCATCCGGGCACCGGGGCGCATCAGAGTGCAGCGACTCCGCCCGCACTCCAAGGAGAGCTGCGTGCACCGGTCGGCACGACGCAGTGGATCGATGAACTCGGCGGCCGACTTACCTGGATGGCCCACCAGGGCAATCAGATTGGCTCGTTGCAGGTATCACCCGCGGAGCTGGGTCCCATCGACGTGCGCATCGCGGTCCATGGGGATCAGGCGAGCGTATGGTTCGGCGCCGCGCATGCCGACACGCGTGCGGCGCTCGAGCAGGCCCTGCCGCGGCTCAAACAGCTGTTCGCATCGCAGGGACTGGCACTTGCCGACATGGGTGTATGGCGCGAGCCGCCACGACAGCAAGGGCACGCGCCGGCAGTTGCGACCGTGGCCACCGCGGCGCGCGAAGAGACCGCCGTGCAAAGTGTGAGCGCCGTCGCAAACACTCACGCAGGTCTCATCGATCTGTACGCCTGATTGCGGCCGGCCCTGACGGGCTGCCGCGGCACTTTCAAACATCGGTCTGCAAACCGAGCGCTTGGAGCCGAGCGCCAAGTTTCCGTCGCCGCGTGCCGCATGAGAGGCGCATCACACCGCGGAAATTCCTGGAATTTCCTTACGCCGACGGCACTTAGCACATCTACGCCGGTCGTGGCATACGCGTTGCAGAACCGTCGACGCAACGCTGCAGGTATTCGTGACCGATGGCTGACATTCCCACTCTGACGCCCGCTCAAGACGTGGCGCTCGCCGATGACGTGGCTCCGGCTCCGCGCAAGCGATCACGGCTGCCGCTCATCGTCGTCATTGTTGCGCTGGTCGTCGGCGCCGCAGCGGCCGGCCTATGGTTCTTCTCACATGCGGGCAAGGCAAAGGCGGCAGCTGCGCCGGCTCATCCGCTCGGACCGCCGCTGTACGTGGCGCTTGATCCGCCGTTCGTCAGCAATTTCGAGGCCGAGCAGCTGGTGCGCTTCCTGCAGATCTCGGTGCAGGTCATGTCGCGCGATCCGGCGACGGTAGAGATCATCAAAGCCAACGACCCCGTGATCCGCAATGACCTGCTGTTGCTCTTCGGCAATCAGAAGTATCAGGACATTTCCACCCGCGCGGGCAAGGAGCGGCTGCGCGCCCAGGCACTCGATGCCGTGCGTCGCGTGATCGCCGCCAGCGGCGGCGCCGCCGAGAAGGTCGAGGCGGTCTATTTCACCAGCTTCGTGATGCAGTAACGGAACGCGCCATGACCGCCGAAAAGGTTCTGAGCCAGGACGAGATCGATGCGCTGATTCACGGCGTCGACGCCGGCGTCGTGAGCACCCAGCCCCCAGTCGCGCCAGGAGAGGTGCGCGGCTACGACTTCCGCAATCAGATGCGCATCGTGCGTGGGCGCATGCCCACGCTCGAGATGATCAACGAGCGCTTCGCGCGGCTGTTTCGCGTGAGTCTCTACAACCTGCTACGACGCTCGCCGGAGATCGGCGTGAGCCCGGTGGATCTGAAGAAGTTCGCCGAGTACGTGCATACCCTGCACGTCCCCAGCAGCCTGAACGTCGTGCGCATCAATCCGCTGCGCGGCACGGCATTGTTCGTGCTCGACCCCAAGCTGGTGTTCACGATGGTCGACAACTTCTTCGGCGGCAGCGGCCGGCACATCAAGATCGAAGGCCGGGACTTCACGGCGACCGAGCAGCGCATCATCCACATGCTCTTGCGCAGCGCCTTCGCCGATCTGCGCGAGGCGTGGTCGCACGTGGCGGCGATCGAAGTCGAGTACCAGCAGTCCGAGATCAATCCAAACTTCGCCAACATCGTCAGCCCTTCGGAAGTGGTCGTCGTCACGAGCTTTCATATCGAGCTCGATGGCGGTGGCGGCGACCTGCACGTGACCATGCCGTACGCGATGATCGAGCCGCTGCGCGATGTGCTCGACGCAGGCATGCAGAGCGATCGCGTCGACCACGACGAGCGCTGGCTGCACGCCCTGCGCGAGGAGATCGACGATGCGGAGATCGAGCTCACGAGCATGCTCGGGCGAGCGACTCTGAGTGTCGGCGACATGCTCAATCTCAAGCCAGGGGACGTGATCCCGTGTGATTTCACGGGCAAGGCGACTCTGCTTGCGGAGACCGTTCCGGTATTCCGCGGTGACTTCGGTCTGTCACGCGGACAGCAGGCCGTGAAGATCGAGGATCGTATGCGGCGCAGCAAGATCGTGCCGCTCGACAGCGTCAAGGTCAAGAAATCGTGAGGATCGTTTCATGACAGCAGCAGCCCCGGCAAATGAGGCGCGCCCCGCCGAGTTCGACAATCTGCGCGAGGAAGGCGGCGCCGGCTCACCTCAGGATCTCAATCTCGAGGTGATTCTCGACGTGCCCGTCACCCTTTCAATGGAGGTGGGACGCACGCGGATTCCGATCCGCAACCTCTTGCAGCTCAATCAAGGCTCGGTCGTCGAGCTCGATCGTGAGGCGGGCGAGCCGCTCGACGTGTTCGTGAACGGCACCCTGATCGCGCACGGCGAGGTCGTCGTGGTCAACGAGAAGTTCGGCATCCGCCTGACCGACGTCATCAGCCCGGCCGAGCGCATCCGCAAGCTCAAATGATCCACGCGCCGAGCATCGCACTAGCACTGGCGAGCACGCTGCGTCCGGCGGCAGCTCCCGTGGCACCGCAGGGCCATCCGTTCGCCGCGCCCGAAGCGCTGGCGGCGCCGGCCGCAGGGTTGAGCGGGCTCGCGGAGGTGACGCTCGCACTGGGGCTGGTGCTTGCGTCGATCTTCGCGCTCGCTTGGCTGGTGCGCCGCGTGCGCGGCCTGGAGGCGCGCGGCGCGGCGGCGCTCGACGTGCTCGGCGAGGTGCGCCTGGGGACCAAAGAGCGTGCGGTGCTCATCAGAGTCGGGCCGACCCAGCTGCTGGTGGGCGTCGCGCCCGGGCGGGTGAACACACTGCACGTGCTCGCAGAGCCTGTAGAGGCCGTCCAGGCGAGCGGTCCGCCGGCCGAACGCGGCGCGCGGCCAAGCTTTCGCGAGCTGCTGCTGCGCAGCCTGGGAAAATCATGAAACGCTGCGCACCCCTGCTGCTGCTTGCGCTCTGTGCGCCGCTCGCCGCGACCGCCGAACCGGGAATCGCGGCGCTCACGGTGCAGGGTGCCCCTGGGGGTGGGCAGACCTACACACTGACACTGCAGATGCTGCTGCTGATGACGGCCGTGTCGCTGCTGCCAGCCATCCTGCTCATGATGACCGCCTTCACGCGCATCGTGATCGTGCTCGGCATTCTGCGGCAGGCGCTCGGTGCCGGACAGACACCGCCCAACCAGGTGCTGATCGGACTCGCGCTGTTTCTGACCCTGTTCGTCATGTCGCCCGTCGTCGAGCGCATCAACGAGCAGGCCGTCAAACCGTACGTCGCCGGCACCATCGACTCCAGCGCCGCACTCGCGAACGCGGTGACACCGCTCAAGACGTTCATGCTGAATCAGACGCGCGAGGCCGACATCGCGACCTTCGTGCGCATCTCCGGCGGCAGGGGCTACGCGACGCCGCAGGACGTGCCCCTCACGGTGCTCGTGCCGGCATTCGTGACAAGTGAGTTGAAGACGGCCTTCACCATGGGCTTTCTGATCTTCATTCCCTTCGTGATCATCGATCTGGTGGTGGCGAGCGTCCTCATGTCGATGGGCATGATGATGCTCTCGCCGGTGCTCATCTCGCTGCCTTTCAAGCTGATGCTGTTCGTGCTGGTGGACGGCTGGTCGCTCATCATGGGGACGCTGGCTGGGAGCTTCTTCTCATGAGTCCCGAGGCCGTGATGACCATCGGCCAGCATGCCCTCGAGGTGACGCTGCTGCTCGCCGCGCCGCTGCTGCTCGTGGCGCTCGCGACCGGCCTTCTGGTCGGAGCCTTCCAGGCCGCGACGCAGATCAACGAGATGACGCTGTCCTTCATTCCCAAGCTGCTCGCACTCGCCGTCGCACTGGTGATCGCGGGGCCATGGATGCTCAAGGTGATCGTCAGCTACACGCGCGAGCTCTTCGCGAGCATCCCCTCGCTCATCAACTGACACGTCATGATCACGCTCACCACCGGACAGATCGAGGGCTGGCTGGCGCAAATGTTCTGGCCCTTCGTGCGTATTGGCGCCTGCCTGATGATCGTTCCGGGCTTTGCCTCGCTCGGCGTGCCGGTGCGCGTGCGCATCGTGCTCGCGGGCAGTCTCGCGCTGCTGATCGCACCGCTCGTCCCGGCGCCGGTCGGCATCACCCCGTTCTCTGTGGCCGGCATCGTCGTCACGGTGCAGCAGCTGGTGATCGGGGCGGCGCTCGGCTTCGCGCTGCAGATCATCTTCGATGCCGTCGCGCTCGGAGGACAGCTGCTCGCCAACAGCATGGGGCTCTCCTTTGCCTACAACGTCGATCCGATCCGTGGCACGAGCACGCCGGTGCTCGGTCAGCTCTACACGCTGCTGGTGACACTCACGTTTCTCGCGCTCGATGGCCACCTGCGCATCCTCGAGGTGCTGGTCGATGGCTTTCGCACGCTGCCGGTCGGATCGACGGGCCTGGGCGCGAACGGTCTGTGGCGCCTGATCGACTGGGGCTCGCGCATCTTCAGCGGTGCGCTCGCGATCGCGCTGCCGGGGGTGACCGCGCTATTGATCGTGAATCTCGCGTTCGGCGTCGTGAGCCGTGCCGCACCGACGCTCAACTTGTTCGCGGTCGGCTTCCCCGTCTCCATCGTTCTCGGTCTCGTCATCGTCTCCGCGGGCCTGCCCGGCCTGCAGTCGAGCTTCGTGAAGCTGCTCGAGGGATCGTTCCTGCTCGTGCAGCGGCTGCTCGGAGCCGGAGCCTGAGCCATGGCCGAGGCCGCTCAAGAACGCACCGAACGCGCGACACCGAGGCGCCTCGAAGAGGCGCGTCGTAAAGGCCAACTGCCGCGCTCTCCGGAGCTGACGACCGCAGCGGTGGTGCTGATTGCCGCCGGCGCATTACATCTGCTGGGCGCGCACGTCGTCACGCAGTTGCATGGCCTCATGCGCTCGAGCTTTGCGTTGACACGCGCCGACGTGCTCGATGAAGGTCGGATCGTGCCGCTGCTTGCGACCCGGCTACTCGAGGCACTGCAGGCCTGCGCTCCCATTCTCGGACTCACGCTGCTCGCGGCGCTGGTGGCGCCGCTCGCACTGGGTGGCTGGAACTTCTCGTTTGCGGCGCTGACTCCGGACTTTGCGCGTCTGTCGCCGCTCAACGGCCTCAAGCGCATCGTCTCGCTGCGCGGCGCCGTGGAGCTCGGCAAGGCCTTCGCCAAGTTCGCCCTGATCGCACTGGTGGCAGTGCTGCTCCTGTGGAGCAAATCCCGGGAGCTTCTCGCGCTCGGCTCTGAGCCCATGGAGCAGGCCATGGCTCATGCGGCGCTGCTCAGCAGTAATGCGCTCGTGATGCTCGCTGCCTGTCTGGGTCTCATCGCCGCCGTCGATGTGCCGTGGCAGCGCTGGCAGTTCTCGCGGCAGCTGCGCATGACGCGCCAGGAGATCCGCGAGGAGTTCAAAGAGCACGAGGGCTCGCCCGAGGTGAAGGGCCGCATCCGCAGGCTGCAGCAGGAGGTCGCCAGGCGGCGCATGATGAAGGAGGTGCCGAAGGCGGACGTCGTGGTCGTGAACCCGACGCACTTCGCCGTGGCGCTGCGCTACGACGAGCAGCGCATGCGCGCTCCCCAGGTAGTGGCCAAGGGCGTCGATGAGGTCGCGGCCCGCATTCGCGCCGTCGCTGACGAGCATCGCGTGCCTGTCTTCGAGGCCCCACCGCTCGCCCGCGCGCTGCACCGTGCGGTGCCGCTGGGCGGCGAGATCCCCGCTTCGCTCTATGTCGCGGTCGCACAGGTGCTCACGTACGTCTACCAGCTGCGCAGTTCCCACGAGAGCGGCGCGGCGCCGCCGCAGCCGCCGCGCATCGATACGACCCTCGATGAGACACCGCCCTGACCGAGTGACGCGACGCACGAGCACTGAGCCATGGCCGAAGCACTGACTGCACCCTCCCCCCTCTCCATGCGCGAGCTGCTGCGCAGCGGGATCGGCGTGCCGGTGGGCGTACTCGCGGCACTCGCCATGCTCGTGCTGCCACTGCCGCCGCTCGCGCTCGATGTGCTGTTCACCTTCAACATCGCGCTCTCGATCATGATCCTGGTGGCAGTGTTCTACGTCGCAAGGCCCATCGATTTCGGCGTGTTTCCCACCGTGCTGCTGCTCGCAACGTTGCTGCGCCTCACGCTCAACGTGGCCTCCGCGCGCGTCGTGCTGCTGCATGGCCACGGCGGACCGGGCGCGGCCGGCAAAGTCATTCAGTCCTTCGGCGAATTCGTCATCGGCGGCAACTTCGCGGTCGGTGTCGTCGTCTTCATCATTCTGACGATCATCAACTTCGTGGTCGTCACGAAAGGCTCGGGTCGCATCTCCGAGGTGAGCGCGCGCTTCACCCTCGATGCCATGCCCGGCAAGCAGATGGCCATCGATGCCGATCTCAACGCCGGGCTCATCACCCAGGACGAAGCTCGGGTGCGGCGCGCCGAGGTGCGCGCAGAGTCCGACTTCTACGGCTCGATGGACGGTGCGAGCAAGTTCGTGCGTGGCGATGCGATCGCCGGCATCATGATCCTCATCATCAACATCGTCGGCGGCCTTGCGATCGGCATCCTCGGCCACGGCCTCGCCGTCAGCGATGCCGCACGCACCTACACACTGCTCACGATCGGCGACGGTCTGGTCGCACAGATTCCGGCACTGCTGCTCTCCACGGCCGTCGCCATCATCGTCACGCGCATGTCCGGCAAGCAGGACATGCGTGGCGAGCTGACGCGTCAGCTCTTCGGTCAGCCGCGCACGCTCGGGATCGCCGCCGGACTACTGACGGCGATGGGCCTCGTGCCCGGCATGCCGAATCTCGCCTTCCTCACCATCGCGGCGCTGTGCGGCGGCGGCGCTTATGCCATTCGCAAGCGGCGCGAGGCCGCGGCCGCCACTCCGGCCGCCGCGCCACCCCCGCCCGCTGCCGAGTCGCGCGAGCTCTCGTGGGAGGACGTGAAGCCGGTTGATGTCCTCGGACTCGAGGTTGGCTACCGCCTGGTGCCGCTCGTCAATCGTGCGCAGAACGGCGACCTGCTCATGCGCATCCGCGGCGTGCGCCGCAAGCTCTCACACGAGCTCGGGTTCCTGGTCCCGGCGGTGCACATCCGCGACAACCTCGAGCTCGCACCCAATGCCTATCGCATCAATCTCGGAGGCGTCGCGCTCGGCGAGAGCGTTGTGTACCCCGAGCGTGAGCTCGCGATCAATCCGGGGCGCGTCTTCGGCCAGCTGCGCGGCATCGCCACGCGCGACCCAGCATTCGGCATGGAGGCCGTGTGGATCGAGCCCGCCGAGCGCGATCGTGCACAGACGATCGGCTACACCGTGGTGGATGCCGGAACCGTTGTCGCGACTCACCTCAGTCACATCGTGCAGTCGCACGCGCAGGAGCTGCTCGGCCACGAGGAAGTGCAGCATCTGCTTGCCGCACTCGGCAAGAGCGCTCCGAAGCTCGTCGAGGAGCTGGTGCCGCGCGTGCTGCCGATGGCGGTGCTCGTCAAGGTGCTGCAGTCGCTGCTTGCCGAGCGGGTTCCGATCCGCAACATGCGCACGATCATCGAGACACTCGCCGAGCAGGCACCACGCACGCAGGAACCCGCGGCGCTCACGGCCGCCGTGCGCATCGCCCTCGCGCGGCAGATCGTGCAGGACATCGCCGGCATGTCGAGCGAGCTGCCCGTCATCACGCTGGACCCCGAGCTCGAGCGGCTGCTGCAGGGCACGGTGGCCAATGCATCCGGCGCCGCCCTGGAGCCTGGCCTCGCCGAGCGTTTGCAGCAACGGCTGGCCGAAAGCGCACAGCGCCAGGAGCTGATCGGCGAGCCCGCGGTACTGCTGGTTGCGCCGCAGCTGCGGCAGACCCTGGCGCGCTTCATCCGCGCGAGTGTGCCCGGCATGCACGTGCTCGCCTGGAACGAGATTCCCGACAATCGCAAGGTCCGCCTGGTAACGGCGGTGGGACGTTAGCAACATGAAGATCACCCGCCATACGGCTCCCGACATGCGCCAGGCGCTGCGCGCCGTGCGCGCCGAGCTCGGCTCGGATGCCGTGATTCTCGCATCGCGCCGCACTCCGTCAGGGGTTGAGGTCACCGCAGCGATGGACTTCGATGCCGATAACCTCCAGCAGGGGCCATCGGCCAGCGCGCCCGTCGCAGCTCCCGCCGCCGACAAGGCCCTTGCAGCTCAGAGGCCAGCTCCCGCAGCACAGAAACCAGCTCCCGCAGCGCAGAAGCCGACTGCCGCGGTCGCGGAGGCAACGCCACCGCCGACAATGTTTGAGTCGCACACGTTGGAGCCGCCGCCAACCGTGGCGCGCAGCGCACCAACCGTCTTCCCCGCCTCCGCGGAGTCGATGGAGCACGAGCTCAAGAGCCTGCGACGCATGCTCGAGACGCAGCTCGCGCATCTCTCCTGGAGTGATCTCACGCGCCGCGCCCCCATACACGCGCAGCTACTCCGCGAGCTGACCGAGGTCGGTCTCACGCCGGACCTTGCCGCGCAGTTCGTCACGCACATCCCCATCACCGCGGAGCTGACCGAAGCGCGCCGGCTCGCGATCGCGTCCATGGCTCAGCAGGTGCTCGTAACGGGCGATAGATGGCTGCAAGAAGGCGGCACGATTGCTCTCATCGGGCCGACGGGCGTCGGCAAGACCACCACGCTTGCGAAGCTCGCGGTGCGCTGGGTGCTGCAGCATGGCGCGCGCGATCTCGCGCTCGTCGCGGGTGACTCGCAGCGCCTTGGCGCACAGGAGCAGCTGCAGGCGCTGGGTGAACTGCTCGGTGCGGAGGTCTATCCACTGCAGGATCTTTCGGAGCTCAGCGCGCTGCTCGCGCGCCTCGGCGGCCGCCGATTCGTGCTCATCGATACACCCGGGTGCAGCCAGCGGGATGCCCAGCTCGCCGGCCGCCTGGCCACGCTCGGGGCAACCGGTTGCGACTTACAGGTGGCGCTGGTGCTCGCCGCCAGTACGCAGGCGGCGGCCATCGCCGAGGTCGTGGCTCGCTTTGCCGCGGCACAAGCTACTTCCTGCGTGCTCACGAAAGTCGACGAGGCGGCCAGCCTCGGGGGCGCGCTCTCGGTGTTGATGCGCTCGCGCCTGCCCATCTCCTACGTGAGCGAAGGGCAGCGCGTGCCCGAGGATCTGCGCCCGGCGCGTGCACTCGAGCTCGTCTCGCAGGCCGTGCAGCTCGCGCAGACGAGTGGCGCCACTGCCGATGAAGACCTGTTGAAACGCCGTTTCGGAGATGTCGCACATGCGCTCGCCTAAAGTGTCCCTCGTCGATCAAGCCAAGCTCTCCGGGCTCGTGCGTCCGGTACAGGTCATAGCGGTGACCGGCGGCAAGGGCGGCGTCGGCAAGACCAGCGTGGCAGTCAACATGGCCGCGGCGCTGGCAACCGCGGGACGCCGGGTGGTACTGCTCGATGGCGATCTCGGTCTCGCCAACGTCGACGTATTCCTCGGTCTCTCGCCGCGCTACACGCTCGCGCACGTACTTGCGGGCGAGCGCACGCTCGATGAGATCCTGCTGGCGACACCGCAGGGCTTTCACGTCGTCCCGGCAGCTTCCGGCTTGGCGCACATGGCCAATCTCGACGCTGCCGCGCATCTCGGTCTGGTGCAGGCCTTCAGCGCTCTGGCAACCCGCCTCGATGTGCTCATCGTGGATACCGCGGCCGGCATCGCGCACGGCGTGACACAGCTGTCGCAGGCTGCGCAGCACGTGCTCGTCGTGCTGTGCGATGAGCCCGCCTCGCTCACCGACTCCTACGCCCTCGTCAAGGTGTTGAGCCGCAATCACGGCGTCAACCGCTTCCGGGTGCTCGCCAACATGGTGTCCGCGCCGGGGGCGGGCGAGGATCTCTTCCAGCGCTTCGAGCGGGTGACAGCCCGCTTTCTCGATGTAGTCCTCGATTATGTCGGCGAGATACCGGAGGACGACTGCCTGCGGCGCGCCATCCGCGGCCAGCGCCCGGTCATGGACGCCTATCCATCGAGTCCTGCTGCCCGGGCGTTCAAGAAACTGGCTGCGCAGGCCGATAAGTGGCCGATACCGGGCGGACCACGGGGCAATCTCGAGTTCTTCGTGGAACGACTCGTGCAACGGCCGGCCGTGCGCCTGGAGGCCGTTCCGTGAGTGTAGTCGGAGCCTACACCGCCTATCGCGCCGCCGGCGAAGCCGACGCGCTCGTGACGCGCCACGCAGAGCTCGTGAAACGCATCGCCTACCATCTTGCGGGACGCTTGCCGCCCTCGGTGGACGTCGCGGATCTGATCCAGGCCGGAATGCTCGGGCTGCTCGAAGCGGCGGCGAACTACACCGCCAACCGCGGCGCGAGCTTCGAGACATATGCCGGAATACGCATCCGCGGCGCCATGATCGACGCCTTGCGCAAGCTGGACTGGGCACCGCGCTCGGTGCATCGCAAGGCACGCGCGGTTGCCGCGGTGATGCGCGACATCGAGAAGGAGACCGGCCGCGATGCGCGCGATGCCGAGATCGCCGAGCGCCTCGGCGTGCCGCTCGATCAGTATCACGCGATCGTGCAGGACGCCGCGAGCTGCCGTCTGACGAGTCTCGATGAAGTGAATGCGGCGGCGGCACAGGATTCGGCCGACCCGTTCCGCGAGACGGCCGATGCGGGCTTTCGCGCGGCGCTGGCGCGCGCGATCGACACGCTGCCCGAGCGCGAGAAGCTGGTGATGTCGCTCTACTACAGCGACGAGCTGAATCTCAAGGAGATCGGCACGGTGTTGAAGGTGACGGAGTCGCGGGTCTGTCAGCTGCACGGACAGGCGCTCATGCGACTGAAGTCGCGGCTGGCGGAATGGAGCGACGCGCACGGCGAGCGCGCTTCATGAGCTCTGGGAGAAGCAGGCGGTGAGCAAGAAGGCAAAGTTCCTGGTGGTCGATGATTTCTCGACCATGCGGCGCATCATCAAGAACGTACTGCACGATCTCGGCTATCAGAACGTGATCGAGGCCGACGACGGCAAGGCGGCGCTCTCCTTGCTGCAGGCGGGCGGCATCGACTTCCTGATCACGGACTGGAACATGCCCAACATGGCGGGCCTCGAGCTGCTGAAGATCGTGCGCGCCGATGCCAAGCTCGCCAAGCTTCCGGTGCTCATGCTCACGGCCGAAGCCAAGCGCGAACAGATCGTCGAGGCGGCGCAGGCCGGGGTGAGCGGCTACGTCATCAAGCCGTTCAATGCCGAGACGCTCAAAGAGAAGATCGACAAGATCCTCGGCGCGGGCGAGAAGTGAGACTGCTGCGATGTCAGATTCCACCTCAATAAGAGCCCAGTATGGCGCGCGCGTCGAGGCCCTGGCCGATGCGCTCAAACGCGGCGACGACGATGCTTTCCTCGCCGCGCTCGACGATATCGTGCATGCGCGCCGGGCCGCACAGTTCTCCGAGCTGCGCGATCTCACCGCGAACCTGCACGTGGCGCTCGACCGCTTCCGCCTGGACTCGCGTCTCGCCGACTTCGCCGAGAAAGACATGCCCGATGCGCGGCAGCGCCTCGCCTACGTGCTCAAGATGACCGACGAGGCCGCGCACCGCACGCTCGACCTGGTCGAGCGCTCCTCGCCCCCAGCCGAGCGCACCGCGAAAAACTCGGCGGCACTCTTGACCTCGTGGAAGCGCTTTCGCGCGCGCAACATCGAGCTGCGGGAGTTCCATACGATGCTCAAGCGCATGGATGCCTTTCTGCCCGCGGCACGCGCGGATTCCGAGCTCATCCGCAGGAATCTCGGCGAAGTGCTGCTCACGCAGGGCTACCAGGACCTGACCGGCCAGATCATCCGTGGAGTGATCGAGCTGGTGCGCGAGCTCGAGAACGCCCTAGTCGAGCTCGGACGACTCTCTGGAGCGGACGCAGAGGCTGCACAGCGTGCACAGCCCGCGACGCAGGCACATGGCCCGGCGATACCCGGTGTGACCCAGGGCGAGGTCGCCTCGCGCCAGCAGGACGTGGATGCCCTGCTGTTGGGCCTGGGAATGTAGCGCCGCGCGCCGCGTCGGAAAGGCAATCCCCTGGACGTTCTGAGCGTCATCGGCCTGATACTGGCCTTCTTCGCAATCATCGTCGGCGCGATCCTGAAGGGCGCCGGCTTGATGGCGCTCGTCTCGGCGGCGGCCTTCATGATCGTGGTCATGGGCACCATCGCCGCCATCTGCGTGCAGACGCCGCTCGGCGTGATGAAGCACGCGCTCTCCATCCTGCCGTGGATCATGAAGCCGCCGGCGCTGCAGCCCGAGCAGATGATCCGCAAGATGGTCGAGTGGAGCAACGTTGCGCGCAAGCAGGGACTGCTCGGGCTCGAGCCGGTATTGAATCAGGAAGGCGACGCCTTCGTGCGCAAGGCCCTGCAGCTGGTGGTCGACGGCAGCGAGCCCGATACCATCCGCGGCGTGATGGAGGTCGAGCTCGACACGCGTGAGCATGCGGACACGCTCGGCGCCAAGGTCTTCGAGGGCATGGGCATCTACTCGCCCACGCTCGGCATCATCGGCGCGGTGCTCGGCCTGATGGCGGTGATGCAGAATCTGGCCGATCCCTCCAAGCTCGGCCACGGCATCGCGGCGGCCTTCACCGCCACCGTCTACGGCATCGGACTCGCCAACCTGTTCTTTCTGCCGATCTCGGCGAAGCTCAAAGTCGCCATTCAGGCGCAGACTCAGGTCCGCGAGATGATCATCGAGGGCATGATCTCGATCGCGCAGGGCGAGAACCCGCGCAGCATCGAGTCGAAGCTGCAGGGCTATCTGCACTGAGGTCACTATGGGACGCAGACGCAAGAAGCACGAGGAGCACGCGAATCATGAAGCCTGGGCGATCCCCTACGGCGATCTGATCACGCTGCTGCTCGCATTCTTCGTGGTGATGTACGCGATCTCCACCGTGAACGAGGGCAAGTACCGCGTGCTCTCGGATGCTTTGTTCGCAGCCTTCCGCGGCACGCCGCGCACCGAGCAGCCGATTCAGGTCGGCGAGAAGCAGGTGGGAACCGGAGCGGACGTGAAGTCGTCGATCACGCAGCAGATGATGGCCGGTCAGCCGCGCCAGTTGCTGCAGCCGGTGCCACTGAAGACCATTGCCCCGCCGATCACGAGCGCAGTCGACCCGCGCGAGGCCGCCCGTGCGACTGCCTCCGCCAAAGCGCTCGAGCGCGTCGCGAATGAAGTGGTGCGCGCCATGGACAATCTGGTGCGCGCCAACCTGGTATTCGTGCGCCGCAAGAGCTCGCTGATCGAGGTCGAGATTCGCACGGATATCCTCTTTTCGAGTGGCCGCGCGGCGCTCTCTTCCGGTGCGGCTAGCGTCATCGAGCGCCTGGCTGGCGCGCTCAAGCCGTTTCCCAACCCGATCCGCGTCGAGGGCTACACCGATAGTCGACCGATCCGGACCGCGGAGTTTCCCTCCAACTGGGAGCTCTCGGCAGCGCGCGCCGCGAGCGTCGTACATCTGCTCGCGAACGACGGCCTCGAGCCGGAACGACTCTCCGTCATCGGTCACGGCGAGTACCTGCCCGCCCAGTCGAATGACACCGCGGCGGGACGCAACGCGAATCGCCGCGTCGTGATCGTGATTCTATCGGCCGACGGCACGGCGCCGCCCAATCCCGCGGCGCAACCCGATTCCGGAACGCAACCCGCTTCCGGAGCGCAGCCCGATGCGCCGGGCACGGTACCGTTGCCGAGTGCCGCCGCCTCAGAGCAGCCAAGCACGCCTGCGGAGCCTCCGACCGCGACGGCGGCGGTGCCGACTGGCACGCTTTCTGCACCCTGATGGATGAGGTTGTGCCGCGTCGAGATTCCGACGCGCGCCGCCCCTAGCGTGCGGGAGCTGTCTGATGTCCGTGCTGCCCTTCGATCTGTCACTCGTGCCCCTCGATGCGGCGCTGCTCGCAGGACGCGCCCTGTTCCTCGTGTTCTCCTTCGTGATCGCGGCCGTCAGCTTTACCCGCTGGCGGCGCTCCGCGCAGCGTGACGCGGCGCGCAGCGACAAACAGCTGCAGCTCGTCCTCGAGCAGCTGCAGAGGATGGAGACGCTGCTCGGGCAGAGCGAGGCGCGTGTCGCCGCGCTCAGCGAGCGCTGGGAGGCCCGCTACGAGCGCGCCGGCGCGGCCGCCAACTACCAGGTCGCTATCCGGCTCGCACGGGCGGGTGCGGCGTGCGATGACCTGATCACGAGTTGCGGCCTCAATCGGCAGGAGGCGGAGCTCGTCACGCGGCTGCATGGACCTGACAATCGCAGCGGCCGCAGACATCCGGCGGCTGCCTAGAGCAAGCGACGGAAGGAGACGCGCGTCACTCTTTGACGCGGGTGTGGCCCTTAAGTCGCCTGCGACGGCGCCGATAGCGAAGGCGTGCGTCGCAACACACTCCGCTGCCCGACGTCGCGATGAAAAAACGAATCCCACCGGCCCGCACCGCGAAGCCGCGCCGCCGTTCTCTGGCGCTTCCCGGTGAGTGCACCCTCGCTGCTGCCGAGGGACTGAAGCTGCGTTTGATGCGGCTGCTCACGACTGTGACGGCCGTCACAGTGGACGTGCGCCGCGTGCGGCGCATCGATACGGCAAGCATGCAGCTACTCGCGGTGTTCGTGCGCGATCGCGCCACGAGCGGGCGTGCGGTGCGCATCACCGGCGATTCGGCAGCCTTCGCAGAGGCGTGCCGGCTGCTGGGACTGGGCGGCTTGCTCGGCGCGCCCGCAGCAGCGGCGGCCGGCTGAAGAGGCGCGCGCCGTGTCCCTCGATCTGTCGCAGTTCCATGAGGCTTTCTTCGCGGAGAGTGTGGAAGCGCTCGACTCGATGGAAGCGGCGCTGCTCAAGCTCGATGTCGGGGCGCCCGATCCCGAGCTGATCAATACGGTGTTCCGCGTCGCGCACTCGATAAAGGGCGGCGGCGCGACATTCGGGTTCAACGAGATCACATCCTTCACCCACAGCCTCGAGACCTTGCTCGAGGAGCTGCGCGCACAGCGCATGGCGGTGAGCGCCGCCATCTCCGATTTGCTGCTTAAGTCAGTCGACGTGATGCGCGAGATGCTGCGTGCCGTGCACGCGAAACAGTCCATCGATGCACAGCGCGTCGCCGATCTGCAGTTCGATATCGAGCTCGCCATCGCGCAGAAAAGCTCGGACCCTCCGGCGCCGGGGAGTGCGCCCGCGCCCGCCGCGCGTGGTTCATGGAGCATCAGGTTTCGCCCCTATCCGCAGTTCTTCGCACGCGGTAACGATCCGCTGCGCATGCTGCGCGAGCTTGCGACCTTGGGGATGCTCGAGGTACAGGCCGATCTGTCGCTGCTGCCTGCGCTGCCCGAGCTCGACCCGCAGGCTTGTCACAGCGCCTGGAGCATGCAGCTCACGGGCAACGTCGATGAGGCGGCAATCCGCGAGGTCTTCGATTGGGCGACGGGCGACTGCGATCTGGAGATCGAGTGTCTGAGCGGAGCGGGCGAGAAGCCCGAACCGATCGAGCAGACCCGCGCCGCAGCTGCGGTCCTCGAGAGCCCAGCCTCGGCGACGAGCAGTGCACGCAGTGAGTCGCAGTCTGCAGCGACCGGCGCTGATTCGGGATCGATTCGCGTCAGCGTCGAGAAGATCGACGAGCTCATGAACACGGTCGGTGAGCTCGTGATCACCCAGTCCATGCTGCGCCAGCTTGGCCGCGGCATCGAAGGGGCGGCCGCCGACCGCCTGCGCTCGGGCCTGGCGCAACTCGAACGCAACGTGCGCGAGCTGCAGGAGAGCGTCATGCGCGTGCGCATGCTGCCCATCAGCTTCGTCTTCAACCGTTTCCCGCGCATGGTGCGCGATCTGGCGCAGCGCCTGGACAAGCAGATCGAGCTCAAGATGAGCGGCGAGCAGACCGAGCTCGACAAGACCGTGCTGGAGAAGATCGGCGATCCGCTGATGCACCTGGTGCGCAACAGCATCGATCACGGCATCGAGCGCCCCGCGCTGCGCGCCGCGGCCGGCAAGTCCGCCGCAGGCACGGTGCGGCTCCACGCCTGCCACCGCGGCGGCAACATCGCCGTCGAGGTGAGCGATGATGGCTCGGGTCTCGACCGCGAGCGGATCCTCGCCAAGGCGCGCGAGCGGGGTCTCATCGGCGCGAGCGACGCTTTCAGCGACGACCAGGTCACGGAGCTGATCTTTCTGCCGGGCTTCTCGACGGCCGCGCAGACGACCGACGTCTCCGGACGTGGCGTCGGGCTGGATGTCGTACGGCGCAACATCAAGGAGCTCGGCGGCAAGATCGAGGTGCAAACCGATCCGGGCCGCGGCTCGCGCTTCACCATCACCTTGCCGCTCACGCTCGCCATCGTCGATGGGCAGTCGGTCGCGGTGGGCCGCGAGACTTACATCGTGCCGCTCACCTCGATCATCGAGTCGTTGCAGCTCAAGGCCGAGAACGTCAATCGCCTGAGCGGTCGCGGCGAGGTGTTCGCCTTCCGTGGCAGCTATCTGCCGGTGATCCGTCTGCACGAGGTCTTCGGCGTCGAGCCGCGCGTGCGCAAGCTGCATGAAGGATTGGTCGTGGTGGTGGAGGGTGACGGGCGGCGCGCGGGACTGTTCGTCGATGATCTCCTCGGCCAGCAGCAGGTAGTCATCAAGTCTCTGGAGAGCAACTACGGGCGCGTGGAAGGCGTCTCAGGCGCGACTATCCTGGGTGACGGCTCGGTGGCGTTGATTCTCGATCTACCGGGTCTGATCCGCCTCACAGCATTGCGCGCGGCCGCGTGACACAGTGCCGGCCACGATACCGAGGGTGGAACACATGACGGTGGCGAATCCGGAAACGATGGCGGCGAGCGCGAGAGCGGGCGGCCCGACCGAAGCGCGCGCCGTGGAAGCCAAGTCCCACCAGGTGCTGAGCTTCGTGCTCGGCAGTGAGACCTACGGCGTCGACATCCTGCGCGTCCAGGAAATACGCGGCTGGTCGGTGGTGACCAAGATTCCGCAGGCGCCGGCGCACGTTCTCGGGGTCCTCAATCTGCGTGGCTCCATCGTGCCGATCGTGGATCTGCGCATGCGTTTGAGCCTCGAGCGCGTCGAATACACGCCCGTGACCGTGATCATCGTGCTCTCGGTGCTCGCGGACGGCGCCCGCCGCGACTTCGGCGTTGTGGTCGATGGCGTCTCGGACGTGGTGGACGTGAGCGATGGCGACGTACGCCCGGCGCCCGAGCTCGGTGCGCGCACCATGACTGACTACATACGCGGGCTCGTGCCAGTGGCCGACCGCATGCTCGTGCTGCTCGATATCGATCGGCTGCTGGGCACCGATCTGGCGAGTCTGGGAGACACTTCATGAGCTTTCTGGCTCGACTGTTGCTCTGGCAGAAGCTTGCGATCCTCGTCGTCGCCATGGCGGTGCCGACTGGACTCCTGGCGATCTTCTATCTCAACGAAACCGACGGCGTCGTGCGTCACGCGGACAACGAGCTCGACGGCGCGCTCTACCTGCAAAAGCTGGGCGCCGCGCTCGCGCAGATCGCCGGTCATCGCAGTCGCGCGCATGCGCTCCTGAACGGCGACACGAGCCGCCGCGAGGACGTCTTCGCTGCAGAGGCACTCATCGATAAGCAGCTCGCGGAGCTCGACGCGCTCGATGCCCGGCTTGGCGAGCGCTTCGCCGCCGCGCAGCAGTGGCAGAGCGTCAAGGCGGCCTGGCCGGCTCTCAAGTCCGCGCTCCTGAAAGACTCGCCCGAGGAGAGTCTCAAACAGCACGATGCGCTCATCGCCCAAATCGAGGATCTGTTCACCACCGTCGCCATGAATTCCGGGCTCACCCTGGATCCGGACCCGGTCACGCATGCGCTGATCGTCGCGGCCACGCAGCGCGTGAGTGATGCACTGCTCGCCATGAGCAATTTGAGTCAACACGCAATCGGCGCCGCCGTGAAGGGCTATCTGGGCGGCGATGACCGCATCGCGATCCAGATCTATGGCAGTGCCGTGGTGAAGAATCTCGACACGCTGGCAAATGAGCTGCAGTGGTCCTCGCCGGAGGCGCGTGCCGCGGTGGTGCCGGTGATCGAGTCGGTGCACCGCGAGTTCGGTGCCTTTCGCGACACGGTGAACAGCAAGCTTGTCAACGCCGAGAAGATGGAGATCAGCGCCGCGCAGGTGTTCGATGCCGCAATACCCGCATCGCACGAGCTGCAGGAGCTGTCCCAAGTCAGCTATGCCTCCATGAAGAGCGCGCTCGAGAAGCGTGCCGCGCGGGCCGTCTTCACGCGCAACCTGACCGTGGGCATCGTCATGGCAGTGCTTGCGTTCTCGCTCGCGCTGAGCTGGTGGATCACGCGTGCGCTCGCGCGTCCCATGGCGCACGCCGTGCGGGTATTCCACGCGATCTCCGCCGGGCACTACGACAACAGCATTCACGTCGGCGGCACGGACGAGGCCGGACAGGTGCTGCGGGCGCTCGATGACATGCAGGCGAAGCTGCGCCAGCAGATCGAAGCCGAGCGCACGCAGGCTGCAGAGAATACGCGTGTCCGCCAGGCACTCGACAAAGTATCCACCAGCGTGGTGCTCGCGGACGCTTCGCACCACGTCATCTATCTCAACGAGGCCGCCGAGAGCATGTTCGCGCGCACTCAGGCCGAGATCCGCACCAACCTGCCGGGCTTCGATGCCGCGCACCTGCGCGGCGCGCCGCTCGACGTGCTGTGCAGCGAGCCCGGGCAGCAGCGCCGCATGCTCGAGACATTGTCGGGAAGCGTCGTACAGGACCGCGTGCTCGGCGGGTGCAGCTTCCGCACGGTGAGCAATCCGGTCCTGAGCCGCGAAGGCGAGCGCATCGGCACGGTCATGGAGTGGAGCGACCGCACGCCCGAGGTGGCCGTGGAGCGCGAGATGCAGGGCATTCTCGCCGC
>Ga0335077_10002096_pt1 | contig 23811 bp, 20 predicted proteins | sample Lox_Sample_31_FD_207151 | JGI IMG/M metagenome (GOLD analysis project Ga0335077, IMG submission 207151) | Soil microbial communities from Loxahatchee National Wildlife Refuge, Florida, United States - Lox_Sample_3.1 | ecosystem: Environmental > Terrestrial > Soil > Wetlands | place: USA...
CATAGTGGCTCACCTCATCCACCGGATGAGGCCGCGGCCCGACCAGGCTCATTTCCCCACACAGGATGTTCCATAACTGCGGAAGTTCGTCCAGGCTGTAGCGGCGAATAAATCGCCCTACCCTGGTGACTCTGGGATCATTGTCGATCTTGAAAATGGGACCTTCGCGCTGGTTCCGGTCGCGTAGACTTGCCTTCCGCCGGTCAGCGTCGGTCGCCATCGAACGGAACTTGTAACAGCGGAAACGGCGGCCCTTGACGCCGGTCCGCTGAGCCGAGTAGAGGATAGGCCCGCGCGAATCCAGCCGGATCGCTAGAGCCACACCGGCCATGACCGGCAGCGTGAAGAGCAGGCCTAGAAGAGCTCCCGTCGTGTCTAGCAGCCGCTTCAGAAACAGCTCCAGACTCGGCACCGGTTCGCGATGCAGTGTCACAACCGGTACATCGCCGATACGCTCGACACCCGCTTCCGGCCAGATTCCCACGGGCAGGTCAGGCACTGCGCGTATATCGAGGTGATTCCGACAGGCAACTTGGGCCGCTTCACGCGCCAAGGAAGCCTCTTTGGGCAGGGCGACAATTACTTCATCCACGAACTCGCCGCGGGCCAGCCAGTCCAGGTCTTCGATTCGCCCCAGCACATCTGCGGAAAGCGGGGCATTGTCGTCTACGAAGCCTCGGACTACGGTTCGATGAAGCGGGTCATCGCGCAGTGCGCGTGCAATCGCTCGTCCAGCGGGAGTGGCGCCCACAATGAGGACATTGCGCGAGTCCTCCTCGCTGCGCCGATGCAGCCACGCGAGCAGATGATGCCACGCCACCAGGCCGATCAGGCTCGTCGCCAGGGACAGCAATCCAGGCAAGCCCCGGACCGCCTTCCACTCGGGCAGAGCTACCAGGAGCAGGGCCAGGCACGCCGACCGGGTGAGCACCGCAAGTTGAGCGCTCGGCGGTCTGTTGTTTCCGTAGAGACCCTCGCTGAATCCGAAGAGCGTGACAAGGACCGCGTAGACCAGCACCACCGGCCACGGCAGGCTAAAGCGCAGGGATACGAGTGAAGGCAGCAGGCATGCCGCCATGAGAACCAGCAGATCGCAAGCGACCAGCTGGTAAAGGGCGAACCGGTCATCCGTCTGCGGCCGGGGAAGGACAGCTCGCAGCCAGGGCCATAGCCTCTCTCGCCGGCGTGGACTTCCGCCGACGATCGCGCGAGCACCGTGTGCATCGTAGTGGACGCGGGGTTTGATCGGTACCGGGCTGTCGGACGCAATCCCTCCCGTGCCGGGAATCATGCGGGCATAGGGTGAGGATCCAAGGTCCCCTGCAATGCTTCGCAATCTGTGCGCCGCGTCAGCCATAAGTCACAAGCTCCGATACAGCCGCTCCGGCACGGGGAAATGACGTTCCGCGAGGACGACTCCCAGCACAGGAACCCGTGCCCGTTTCAGCTGCTCCCGCACCTGTACCGCCGCCAGGCGCCGCGTCTTATTCGCAGTCAGCACCAGCACCAGACCGTCGCAGATCTGGCTGATTCTCGCCGTCACCCAGGAAAGGGAATCGAAGGCGACGACGGAGTGATCGAATTCCATGGTGGCCGCACGCAAACGCGAAAGACTGGGATCCCATATGCGTTGTGTTGTACTGCCACCCAGCCAGTTCGAACGCGGAACCAGCCAGAGACGCGGTCCCAACGCCAGCGCGCCGTCGACATCTCCATCAGGCTCGATCTCAAGTTGGCTGTGCAGCGGCACCGATTGCAGCCCGGCGTCGATCAGGCCAACGTCATAAGCACCACCCTCGGCCAGCGTGGTTGCAACATTCAGGCACAGCTGAGCGGTATCGGCGCCGGCTTCGACACCCGTGAACCCTACGTGGCGAACCCGGCTCTCGCCCTGGAAGAAGAGTTGTTGCACCAGCCCCTGGATCTGCTCCTCATGGACCCAATCCGCGGGTGATGCGGTCGCGTCACTGGGCTCGCGTACGGCGTCGAGCTCAGGTGATTCAATTGCAACCGGAGGTTCGTTGAGCAGGCCGGCCAGGGTGTTCATGGAATCACCTCTCGGCGCCGGTGGATTCGCAGCAGGACCGCTCCCGTCGCGGGCTTCGGACTCGCCGGCAGCCAGGCGAGAACCGGAACCTCAAGAACGTTGCGCGCTTCCTCGGGAGTGCGAATGGTGGAGTCGAAGTATTCGCCTGCAAACCCTGCCGTGATTCCGGCTGTGGTCGCCAGTCCCAAGCCAACCACGAACCAGAAAGTCAGCGGGTGCACGGGAAGAGCCGGTGCGACCGGTGGTTCCACCACGACCACATTGAGGATGTGACGCTCGTCGAGCGCGTCGCCGATTCGCGCTTCTTCCCGCTTGCGCCGATACAGCAGATAGTCTTCCTCGCTCGCCTTCGTGCTCCGCAGCAGGTTTTGTTGAGCGACCGAGTCGGATTGCATCTGCTGCGCGACGTTTCGCAGCGTCACAATCTGCGCCTGGGCCGTGGCCTGCCGGGCGCGTACGCTCTCCGCCTCGACCTCGGTTTTCTCCAGTTCCATGCGCGCCCATTCGTAGTTGGGATCTTTGTCGGTGGTCTCGTCGCGAATCGGGTGAGCGCCTCCGCCCCAATGGACTGGCGTGTCTCTTCGATCTGCTGGTCAACTTCCTGCACGAGTCGATACGACGGTTCGTAGCGCGTGAGCAGTTCCGTGCGCTTGAGTTGCAGTTCGAGCAGGTGCGATTTCAGTTTTTCTAGCAGCTGTGGATTGTCAGCCCAGCGCTTGAGCGTGACCGACCGTGAGGGAAAGGACTTGAGTTGTGCGCGTAGCGTCGTTGCACGCCGTTCCGCGTCGGCGCGTTCCTGATCAAGTTGCCGGTATACAGCCTCGGCATCGCCCAATTTCTGCAGAGCAATGTCGCGTTCCAGGGCGGGCGCGGCGACGCCGCGCTCCTGGCCAAAGCGCACCAGTTCCCCTTCCGACTGGTGCAGTCGGTTTTCGTAGTCCGCTGCCTGCTGTTCGAAGAATTTCAGCTCTCCCGAGGGCCGCTGCAGTTCCATATGTTTCTGCACATACGCGCGGGACAGGGCGTCCATGACCTGTGCTGCTTCTTGCGGGTCACCCGCCCGATAGCGCACTTGAATCAGGTTCGATTTCCGCAACGCTTCCACGTTCAGTGCGCGCCCCAGGGTCCGAACCGCGCGCTCCTTCACGTTCGCAGCGGCTCCAGCCGGAACTAAGCCGGATTCTTCCACCACCGAACGCAGCAGTCCTTCATCCCGCAGCAACTCCACTTCGGAATTGAGTTCCTCTTCGCTGATCAGGGGATGGCTGAAGTCCGCCAGGCTGGTGGACTCTGGAGAAGCAACAGGATCGGAGCGTCCGCGCCGCAACAGCACCTTGAAGTGCGATTCATAACGCGGCGACAACAGCGCATACAGCATCATCGCCACAAACACCAGCGCAAACGTCATCGATACGAACTTGGATTGCCGGAAGAGAACGGCGGCCAGGTCGCGCAGGGTGGGGGAGGGTGTGCGTGAATTACGGATCAGCCCCGCTTCGGACATGACTGATGCAGCAGGTGATCTCGATCGACGTGTGGCTCAAGGAATACGCCTTTCGACATGCGATCAAAAATACCGCCGCCGCCCCTTCCTGCTAAAACTGCAGTGGATTCAGATACAAATTCATGGAACTTGCCGGAACAAACCTGCGAATCTTCGAGATCCGGCTTTGGGGCACGTACACAAAGTCCCCCGGCCGCAGGTGCCAGTCCTCGCGTAGGTCGTGCGAGTTCAACATCTTCTTGAGATCAAGCACGTGGCTTTCGGCTACCTCCGTCGAGACTCGCCGGAACAAGACCACTTGCGAATGCCGAGCCTGCTGCGTGAATCCGCCCGCGACCGCAACCGCCTCATTCACCGTCAAGTCGCCGCGGAGCTCGTACTTCCCCGGGCGCGCGACTTCACCCGACGCCAGGAAATACGGCTTTTCAAAACCTTTCAGACTGACCGTGATTTCAGGCTGATGCAAAAAGACGCTGTAGGCCTGGGTGATCGATTGCTGTAACTCCGGCATCGTCAGTCCTTCGGCGCGCAACGTGCCTGCCGCCTTCAAGGCGACATACCCGTCCGGCTGGACGGTCATGCTCTGGTTAAATTCGGGAGAGAAGGTGAAACTCACCTCGACCGTGTCGGACTTGGTGAGCCGGTAAAGCGGGTAGCGTTCCCCTCCGAGTGCAGGATCTCCCGTGCCACCCGCTTTTCCGGTGCTAGAGGCCGATCCGTTAACAGGGACGCCCGTGCGGGGCTGACTCCCGCTCTCCGGCTTTCCCGCCTCTGCGAGTCTGGCTGCGGGCGGATCGGAGGATCGAGGTTCAGATACCGTCGACGGTGTCGTCTCCTGCGCGGAAGCGACCAAAACCGGCTGCAGGGTGAGCAGGCCTGCCGCCACAAACAACGCGTATTGCACTATTGCTTTCATCTCCGGACTCTCACCGTCGCTCGCACGGTGACGTTCAGTTCCAAACCTCCGAAACTGATGGGCACGAAGGTATCGAGTAGCGCAGAAAGCGGCAAGACTTGGGAAGTACTGTCTACTCCGGTAGACAGTCCATCGCTCCAGCTGCGATCATCGGTCTCCGCCGCTTCGCGCCGTGGGCTTAAGGTTCCCCCGATGCTGCCCCTCCGGAGTCGACCCGCGATGCCGCCAAAGTGGTGCACATTCGTATGCCTACGAAAGTGGGTACGGCGCACCCGATTCATCACAAATTCGCTGTGACGGCGGATACATTTCGTGGGCATCTCTTCTGGGTATCCTGCCGCCCGTGAAACGTATTGTTTCGGACAAACCCGCAAAGCCCATGACACCCAACCCCGCGGAGATCCGCGTGCTGGTTGCCGATTCCAACGTGATTCAGTCTCAATTGCTGAGCCGCGCCTTGCGCGCGCGGCGCAACCTTCGCGTGTCTTCCGTCCGCTCTGAGGTCACGGCCCTGAACGAAGCCATGCGCGGCGGTCAGGCGGATGTCATCCTGATCGCCGTCAGCCGCTCCCCGAATCTCAGTCTGCTGCGCTGGCTGCACGTGTCCCACCCGACTGTGGCTCCCATCCTGCTCGTCGAGAACTATGATCGTGAGCTCGTGGTGAATGCCTTCCGCGCGGGAGCGAGAGGCATTTTCCTATTCAGTCACGCTCCCTTCCGCACCCTGTGCAAGTGCATCAGTTGCGTCGCCAACGGCCAGGTCTGGATCAACAGCCAGCAACTGCTCTTTGTCCTCGACGCCTTGGCCGAAGTGTCGACTCTGCGCGTCGTCAACGCCAACGGGAAGCTTCTGCTCACCCCGCGCGAGGAGCAAGTGGTCGCCCTCGTCGCCGACGGACTCAGCAACCGCGAAGTAGCCGCCGAACTCGGCCTCAGCGAACACACCATCAAGAAGTATCTGCTGCGAATCTTCGACAAACTCGGCATTTCCACCCGCGTCGAACTCGTGCTCTACGCGGTTTCCCACGGCGAGAATCGCCCGGCCGAGTGGATGCCGGGCAGCGCCTGAGCGAAAAAACCTCCGCCTCCGGGATACAATTGGGCCACGCCGAAAGGCAGGGAGATTCGCTCCTTGAGCACACCGGGGTCGGAAGAGGCACGCCCGCGCACGGTCATCGCCTCGGGTCTGCTGATCTTGGCTCTCGCGCTGGTGGTGATCTACACCGGCCCGAATGCATTTTTCAGCCCCATCGCTCTGGTCGTAGTCGCGGCCATCGGTCTGGCCGCGCTGCTTCTCCAGTTGCGCTTTCGCAAGGGACTCGCTCACGTCCGTGCCCCCTTCTGGATCAACATCCTGGGTCTTCTCTGCGCTGTACTTGCTCTGGCAGCTGATTTCCTCCACATTCCCCGGAGCAAGCTGGAGATCGTCGCTTTCGCGGCCGTGATTTGTTTTGCCATCAGTGGCTCGCTCATCCTGCATGCCCTGCGCCGGCAAGGGAAAAGCAGCCCGTAGCTTTTCGGCCACTGAGGGGAATTCTCTGTGTCTCCATGACTCCATGGTCAACCCGCGTTCCCGCTACAATGCCGCTATGCGCGTCACTGTCTTGGGAGCATCCGGACTGCTCGGCCAGGCTCTCGTGCAGGAACTGAAAAACGAGCAGCTCACCGCGCTTTCTTCCAAAAACGTGGATCTGCGCGATCGCACCCGCGTGCAGGAAGCCATCCGCGGTTCCCACCCCGCCTGCATCGTTCTCGCTGCCGCCTATACCGACGTGGATGGATGTGAGTCGGATCGCGAGCGAACCTTTGCTGTGAACTGCGAGGGAGCGATTCACGTGGCGGAAGCCGCCCGAGAAGCCGGCTCACGATTGATCTTCTTGAGCACCGACTATGTCTTCGATGGCGCCAAGGGATCTCCTTACGAAACGACGGACAAGCGAAATCCGATCAATGTCTATGGCGAGAGCAAAGCGCGAGCGGAAGAGCGACTGCTGGACCTTCTACCGGACGTCTGCATTGTTAGGACGTCGTGGCTCTTCGGTCTGGGCGGCAAGTGCTTTCCGGCGACGATCTTGAAACTTGCAGCCGGCCGTCCGGAGATTTCCGTCGTCAATGACCAGCGGGGCTGCCCAACCTATACGACGGACCTGGCTTCCGCCCTGGCACAGCTCTGCCGCAAGGCCGTCCGTGGAATCGTGCATGCCACCAACGCGGGTCACTGCACCTGGTACGACTTCGCCTCTGCAATCGTGCGCATCTCACGCATGACGACCACAGTGAAACCCGTGACCACCGCGGAGTTCCCCCGTCCCGCCCGCCGCCCGGCATACTCGGTGCTGTCGCCGGCCAGCCTGCATGCTGAGGGAATCCATCTGCCCGATTGGCAGGACGCCCTGCGCCGGTACCTGGCCGCCGCTCCCACGCAGCCGTGAAATTCCTGTTCGGCGTCGGTCTGGTTTATGCTTACCTGCTCGCGAGGAAAACCTTGGTGAAAATGCAAATTCTGCGGTCAGCCGCCATTGCTGTGTCTGGAGTCCTGCTGGCGTGTTTCTTTGTCTCTGCCCAGCAATTCGACCCTGCGCTCTATCAGGAACTGCGCTGGCGCATGATCGGCCCCTTCCGTGCCGGACGAACCGTCGCTATCTCGGGCGTCCCTGGTCAGCCAAACGTCTTCTACATGGCGCCCAACAACGGCGGCGTGTGGAAAACCACCGACGCCGGCCGCACCTGGACTCCCATCTTCGATGATCAACCGACTGGTTCGATCGGAGCGCTCGCCGTCGCGCCCTCCAACCCCGACATCATTTATATAGGCAGCGGCGAAGGCCTGCGCCGGCCCGACCTTTCCGTAGGTGACGGGATCTACAAGTCCACCGACGCCGGCCGCACCTGGCAACATCTCGGCCTTCGCGACGCGCAGCAGATCGGCTCGATCGTCGTCGATCCCAAAGATCCGAACCGCCTCTTCGTCGCCTCGGTCGGACATCCCTACGGCCCGAATGCAGAACGCGGTGTGTTTCGCTCACTCGACGGCGGCCAGTCCTTCAAGAAGGTTCTCTACAAGGACGAAAACATTGGCGCCCAGGATCTCGTTTTCGATCCGCACAACTCGCAGGTGATCTACGCCAGCCTGTGGGCCTCGCGCCGTCCGCCATGGACTACCGGCGGCGCTTTCAATGGCGCGGGCAGCGGTCTCTACAAATCCACCGACGGTGGCAACACCTGGCGCCCGCTGACGAAGGGCTTGCCGGGCGAAGCCGACGGCATCGGACGAATCGGTCCAACTGTCGCGCCCAGCGATCCTAATCGCTTGTACGCGTGGGTCAATGCCAGGAAGAGCAGCGGTATCTATCGTTCCGACGACGCCGGCGAAAGCTGGCAGCAGACGAACGACGAAGAGCGCGTCTGGGGGCGCGGTGACGACTTCGGCTGCGTGCGTGTCGATCCGCGCAACAAAGACGTGATCTACGTCGCCAACACGTCCACCTACAAATCCACCGACGCAGGCAAGACCTTCACTGCAATCAAAGGCGCGCCCGGCGGTGACGACTATCACACCATCTGGATCGATCCTGACAACCCCGACATCATGGCATTCGCCGTCGACCAGGGCGCGACCATCACCGTCAATGGCGGCAAGACCTGGAGTTCCTGGTACAACCAGCCCACCGCGCAGTTCTATCACGTCATTACTGACAATCAGTTTCCTTACTGGGTTTACGGCGGCCAGCAGGAGAGTGGCTCCGTCGGCACCGCCAGCCGCAGCGATTTCGGCGAAATCACCTTCCGCGACTGGACCACGGTCGGCGTGGAAGAGTACGGCTACGTCGCACCCGATCCGTTGCATCCCAACCTGATCTACGGCGGCAAGGCGACAGTCTTCGATCGCGACACAGGCCAGACTCGCGACATTTCGCCGGTCGTGCTACGGACGGGGAAGTATCGCTTCAATCGCACCGCACCCATGATCTTCAACCCGGTCGATCCGCACATCCTCTATCTGGGATCGAACGTGCTTTTCGAGACGCGCGACGGCGGCAACAGCTGGCAGGAGATCAGTCCCGATCTGACCCGCGAAGACCCGGGCGTGCCGCCAACTCTCGGACAGTTTGTCGAGGCCGATCCGGCGAAAGGCAAGCATCGCGGCGTGATCTACTCCATTGCGCCGTCGCCCAAAGACGTCAATGTGATCTGGGCGGGCACGGACGATGGGTTGATTCACGTCACCCGCGATGGCGGGAAGAGTTGGGAAAACGTAACTCCGTCGGCACTAGGCCCATGGAGCAAGGTTGCGCAAATGGATGCGTCGCACTTCGACGCCGTCAGTGCCTATGCCGCCGTGAATCGCTTTCGCCTCGACGATCTCCATCCGTATATCTACCGCACCCACGACGACGGGGGGACCTGGCAGAAGATCGTGAACGGCCTTCCCGACAATGAACCGGTGAACACCGTCCGCGAAGACCCCGAGCGCAAAGGCCTGCTCTTTGCTGGCACGGAGCGCTCGGTGTACGTCTCGTTCGACGACGGCGATCAATGGCAATCGCTGAAGCAGAACCTTCCGCCGACTTCGATCCGCGATCTCGTCATCCACGGCGATGACGTGGTGGTCGGCACGCATGGACGCTCGTTCTGGATACTGGACAACATCACGCCGCTGCGGCAGATGAATGACGTCGCCTCGCTTGAACAAATAGGAATTGGTCGTCTTTTCTACCCCCAGCTTACCTATCGTGTGCGCCGCAACAACAATACCGATACACCGCTTCCACCCGAGGAACCAGCGGCTCAAAACCCGCCGGATGGAGCCATGATCGACTACTGGTTAAGAGACAGCTCGTCAGCGCCACTCACTCTCGAAATCAACGACGCCAGCGGGCACTTGGTGCGTCGCTTCTCTAGCGCTGATAAACCAGATGGCGTGGACCCCAACGATTTCAACGTTCCCATGTACTGGGTGCGGCCGTCGCGGACCCTGTCGGCAGCGCCAGGCATGCATCGTTTTGTCTGGGACCTCACCTATCCGCCGCCAGATGTGCTCTCGCGGGACTACCCGATATCGGCAATCTACAAAGACACCCCGCTCTATCCCCTCGGCGCGGCCGTCCTGCCCGGCAAATACACCCTGACGCTTCGTTTTGAAGGGAATGCGCATGTCAAGGTTCCCGGCAAAAACTCGACGACTACGCGTGTGGCCTACCAAGCACCACTCGAAATCCGCATGGACCCGCGCGTCAGAACGTCCCCCGAGGACCTCCAGCGTCAATTTGATCTCGACCGCAAAATCGCCGACGCCCTTCATCGCGACTTTACGGCCATCGGCGAAGTGCGCAGCTTGCGCCAGCAACTGAAAGCGCTGGCCGACAAGAAACCACGTGCGGAAATCGCGAAGGCGATCGCCGATCTCGACACAAAAGCAGCCGCCCTCGAAGGCGACGAAGGCGGCTACGGCACGCGCTACCTGAGCACCCCCGAAGGACGCACCCTCGCGCGTCTCAATAGCGGTTTCAGCGCGGTTCTCAGCGCCCTCGACAGCGCCGACGCCGCCCCCACCACACAGCAATCCGCGATGTGTGGCGAATTAGACAAAGCGCTCACGGAACAACTCTCCGCATGGCAGCAGCTGAAGTCCCACGATGTGGCGGAGTTGAATGCGCGCTTGAAACAGTCCGGGTTGCCGGCGATCGATCTGGCGCACAATGCGGGATCGGCCGCGTCCGCGCAAATCTCGTCGCAGGACCGCGACCGTGATTTGGAGTAACAGCGAGAGAGATCCTCCGCTTCGCTCCGGATGACAGAAGACAACTACCGGGGAAATTCCCGCCCTAAGAACTCCATCGCTGCCGCCCGCGAGGTTAGCCTCCCCTCCAGTTGCGCATCCTCGACGGCCCCCAGGATCTCCTTGAACCGCGGCCCCGGCTCATATCCCGCCTCGATCAAATCGCGCCCCGTCACGAGCGGCCTGGGACGAATCGCTTCCGGCGGCAAAGCCCGCAGCTTCTCCCGAGCGTACTCGTACGATTCCGTAATCCCGTTGCTCGACAAACAGTCGATCCGGTGCAGTTCCAGGTGTTCGTCAAATCCCGGCAGCCGCAGAAACTTCTTCAGCGTCGATTCCTTCATCCGCTGCACGTCAGCAAATCGCATGTGATTGTCGACCAGCGCGAGGATCTGATCGGTTTCTTCATTCGAAAACCGCAGCCGCGAGCAAATCTCTGCGGCCATTTTCACTCCGACCTCGACATGCCCATCGAAGCGGATCCGATCCGGCGCCACGCGAAACGTAGGCGGCTTGCCCACGTCATGCAGCAGCGCGCCCCACGCCAGCGTCTTCGAGCTTCCTGCCGGCAGCTTATCGAGCAGCAGCAGTGTGTGGACGAATACATCCCCCTCGGGATGAAACTCCGGCGGTTGCTCGACCCCTTTCATCTTCGCAATCTCGGGCAGCACTTGCTGCAACAACCCACTTTCGTCGAGCAATTCAAACGCCCTCTTGGCACGGCCTTCGGTCAGCATCTTGGTCAATTCCTCGCGTACCCGCTCCCGCGATACCTGGCCAATCTGCCCTGCCAGCCGCTGAATCGCCGCCATCGTAGCCGGATCGATCCGATATCCAAACCGCGCCGCGAACCGCACCGCCCGCATCATGCGCAGCTTGTCTTCCGCAAATCGCCGCTCGGGCTCGCCAATCGCGCGAACGACGCCCGCCTTCAGGTCCTCCCTTCCCCCGACAAAATCCAGCACTTCGTTCGGGACCGGATCGAGCATCATCCCATTGATAGTGAAATCGCGCCGTAGTACATCCTCACGTGGATCGCGGCTGAACCGAACCTCGTCGGGATGGCGCCCATCGGAGTAGCCGATATCGGAACGAAATGTTGCCACTTCAACCACAGGAATCTTTTCATCCGGGGGCACTGCGGATTCGCCCGACTCCAGCTTGGGCAGCGGAACCAGCACGACCCCGAACTGTGCCCCGACCGCAAACGTCTGCGGAAAGATCTCCATCACCTGCTGCGGCGTCGCGTCGGTCGCCACGTCATAGTCAGCCGGTTCGCGTCCAAGCAGCAGATCGCGCACGCATCCGCCGACGAGATAACCCTGATATCCATGCGCGCGCAGCGTGCGGACGATATTGGTCGCGTGTTGTTTGGTGGTAGTCAATGGACTCGTTTGAAATTGCGATCAACGTCTGCGTAAGCCTCAACCGCATATCATCTACACTGATAGTCGAAGCCCGCGGCCCGGAGCTCGCAGCCATTATGCCTGACGCCATCATCCTCGGCATCGAAAGCTCCTGTGACGAAACCGGAGCCGCCGTGGTGCGCTCGGGTCAAGAGATTCTCTCCAACGTGGTTGCGTCACAGATCGCGACCCATCAGCCTTACGGTGGAGTAGTCCCGGAACTGGCCTCCCGCGAGCATCTCCGCGCCATTCTCCCGGTAGTCCGCCAGGCGCTGGCCGAGGCAAGGCAGACCTACGAATCGGTCGACGCCATCGCCGTCACCCAGGGTCCCGGTCTCGCCGGCTCGCTGCTGGTCGGCATCAGCTTTGCGAAAGCGCTGGCCTTCGCACTCGAAAAACCACTGATCGCCGTCAATCACATTGAGGGTCACATTCACGCCGTTCTCCTTGAGCAGCGGCAGTCCGGAAATATCGAGTTGAACTTCCCCGTGCTCGCCCTGGTCGTCTCCGGCGGACACACCCATCTTTACCTGGCTGGCGCCGAACAAGATCTCTGGACCTACCAGAACATCGGGCACACCCGCGACGATGCCGCCGGCGAAGCCTTCGACAAAGTGGCCAAACTGCTCGGATTCGGCTATCCCGGCGGCCCGATCATCGACCGTCTCGCCCCGCACGGCGATCCTAACGCAGTGAAGTTCCAGACTTCACAAATCAAGCATCGCGACCGCCGTGATCACGGCCAATCAAAGGAGCGACGGGAGCTCCCACCCGTCCCGCGCTTCGACTTCTCCTACAGCGGGATCAAGACCGCCGTTCTACGCTACGTCGAAAAGCACAACCTGCAGCCTCAAACCGAGCAGCGCCGCCGCGCGCTCGCAGATATCCCCAACCCCACCGTCGATGACTATCTCCGTCTCACTGACAAGCAAATCCTCGACCTCGTCGCATCCTTCCAGCGCGCCATGGTCGACGACCTGGTTGAGAAGACCCTAGCCGCTGCCGCCGAGTACGACGTCCGAACGCTCTTCGTCAGCGGAGGCGTAGCCTCCAATCAGGAACTGCGCGCGACCTTCCAACGGGAAGCGGAAATGCAGGGCGTACCGGTCTTCTTTCCATCACGCTCGCTCTCGACCGACAACGCCGCCATGATCGCCGCCGCAGCGTTCCCCAAATTTCTCGCAAGAAATTTTGTGCCGATGGATTTTTCCGCTGAAGCCGGGATGGCTCTAGGAGCGGGCGTCCGGGGAACGTAGCCGGAGGTCGCGCCAGAAACTCAGGACGAGTTTTCCTTGGAGTTCAGGTTATTTCTCCCTCGAATTGGCCGGCCGGCAGCTCGCACCGGCCATTCCACCACCAGCAGGCACACTCCGACTGTAACCAATACGACTGCTGCGATCTGCAAAACGACCTCGGAGGCCAAGGCGCTGTGATGCGCGAGAGAACTCAGCTTGTCAGACATGAACACCGTGCCCGCAACCGCCAGGCCGGCGGCTAGTATCGAAGCTTCATGGCGGCTGGGTGGATTTGGACTGGCCATGGCTTTCATCTCCTGTCTGTCACTTGCTTGCTTGCAGCGAAATCGTCCTCACCATTCCCCCGGCTTCTCCACTCGCACCAGGCACGCCGGATAGCGCAGCACCCGCCGAGGGTTTTCCCGATCATAGACAATGACGATCGTCGAATCCGCCTGTGGCGCGTTCCTTCCGAATTCGATGTGGGCTTCCTGCCGCGCGCCGCTTAGCAGTTCAAACTCGATCTGCGCGCGTTGTTTTCTTTGTTCTCCGCGACGCACTCGTGTCACCTTCATCACCCGCGCCAGCGCCGCGCGCCCTTCCGATACCAGCCCTTCCTGGCGCCGCAGGTTCCGGAAGATCGCGTACGAGCCAACGAGAAAGCCCCCGCCCAGAAGCGGGATGACAAACAGCGGCACGCTTCCAGGCGGGTGGCCGTCAATCCAGTTCTTCTCCGGACGCGAGGGCAGATAGCGCACCGGAATACTGCTCCCAGCCTCATAATGCGGGCTGGCGCGCAGTCCAATCTCCGTGCGCCCCTTGTAGGCCTTTCCATTGACGGAGAATTCGTAGAGGACAACATCCCTCTTGTCGTCGTCGCCGGTCCGATAAGTCTTGACCACGATACCGGGCACCACTTGGCCCTGCTCCGCCATCTCTCGCTGCAGCGCGGACGTTCGTTTCGCCGAGATGTACACGGCGACACTGGACGCAACAGCCCCCAGCACCAGCGCAATCGCCGCTCCGACGACGAACCTTCCCTTCCCGGTCAGCCTGTAATCCCGAGGGATCGAGCGCAGCAACTCCGCCGGAATCCGAACCGGACTGACCGCCGTTTGAGTACGTATCGGGTTCATGACGAACCTCCTGCCGGCGGCTGCTCACGCTCCTCGGTAACTCCCGGACGCGGCATCCGCCCCGCCTGTTGCAGCGCGCGCCGCAGCAAAAACTCGATCTGCGCGTTCACGCTGCGAAGGTCGGTGTCTGCCCATCGCTGCAGAGCGTCGAAGACCGCGGGATCCAGACGAAGTGGAAATGCTTTCCGTTGCGCCATCACTCACCCGGCCGAGCTTATTGGTAGAGCGTACCCGTGTTGACCACCGGCTCCACGCCTCGCTCGCTGCACAGCACCACAAGTAGATTGCTCACCATCGTCGCCTTGCGCTCTTCATCGAGCGTGACGACATGCTTGCGGCTGATTTCCTCCAGCGCCATCTCCACCATCCCCACCGCGCCCTCTACGATCTTCTGCCTCGCCGCAATCACCGCTCCCGCCTGTTGCCGGCGCAGCATCGCCCCCGCAATCTCGGGCGCATAAGCCAGGTGGCTGATCCGCGCTTCGATTACCTCAATTCCCGCCTTGGCCAGCCGTTCCTGAATCTCGCTGCGTAGTCGATCCGTGACTTCGCCGGTCGAAAGGCGCAGGGAGATCACTTTGTCGTCGTGTGCGTCGTAGGAGTAGCTTGTCGCCAGCACACGAACTGCAGCCTCGCTCTGCACGTGCACGAAGTTCTCGTAGTCGTTCACGTTGAACACCGCTTCGAAGGTTTCCACGATTCTCCACACCACCACCGCCGCGATCTCAATCGGGTTGCCGTCACGGTCGTTGACTTTGAGGTGGCCGCTCTCGAAGTTGCGTACCCGCAGCGAAAGCCGCTTGCGCCGCGTCAGCGGGTTCACCCACCAGAACCCCGGCGTCTTGATCGACCCTTTGTACACGCCGAACAGCGTTACCACGCTGGCCTCATTGGGATAGACAACCGTGAGCCCGGCAAAGCACACCACGTCGATGGAAAAAACGACGACTATGAAGATGATCAACTCGGCCGTCTCAGCCATGACTCCTCGCACGAAGCCAAAGATAGCTAGTCCCGCCACAACGATCAGCACCGCCACCATCAACCATCCCGATGCTCCACGAACATCCTTTTCGTACGCCATGACAACCCTCCCGCACGTGACATCTAAATGATATCATAATGATATATTCGAGGCAAGGATTAGATCTAGCGTTAAATCAGTCAGTTACGGTCAGTCCACAAAATCTGAGACCCAAGCTGCATCCCCGAACAACTGCAGGAACCCCAACGCGCTGCCGCCACTTCCAATCACTCCCCTCGGCTACAATGGACGCCGTGAAACCAACCATTTTCGTCGTCGAAGACGATCCCGACATTTCCCGTCTGGTGCGCCATCACCTGGAAGGAGCCGGGTTTACCGCTCGCTTGTACTCGACCGGAAATTTGGTCGTACTCGACGCCGAGCGGCAGCGACCCGCGCTATTTCTCCTCGACATCATGGTGCCGGGAAAAGATGGACTTGAACTTTGCCGTCAGATTCGCCAGTCGGTGTCGCTCGCCCCCGTGCCGGTGATCTTCTTGACGGCCAAAAGTGGAGAAGCCGACCGCGTCCTCGGATTGGAACTCGGGGCCGACGACTACATTCCCAAGCCGTTCAGCCCGCGCGAACTCGTGGCCCGGGTAAAAGCGGTGCTGCGACGCTTCGAGCGCCCGCTTCCGCCGCTGCCCACCAAGATTGACGAAATTCAGATTGACCCCGCCGCCATGACGTTGAATGTTCGCGGCAAACTTGTTCCCACCACGGCCACGGAATTCCGCCTGCTCGACCACTTCATGCGCCACGCTGGCCGCGTGTTTACTCGCGACCAACTCCTCGACGCGGTGTGGCGCGATACTGCCTACGTCACGCCGCGATCGGTCGATGTCTACGTTCGCCGCATCCGCGAGAAAATCGAACCCGACCCGGAGAACCCGCGTTATCTGCGCACCGTCCGCGGCGCCGGCTACCGCTTCGAGGTCCCGCGTTGAGACGTCGCATCTTTTTCAAGTTGATGTTGGTCTTCCTGGTGGTGATTGGCGTCACCGCCGTTACTCTCCAAATCACTGTGCGCAAAGTCTGGGAACAGAGTCTGCGTGAGCAGATTGCGCGCAACCTCACGCAGAAAACCTTGATTTTCGCCCAGAGAGTGGAAAGCGACCGTCAGCATGGGCTGGGAGATATCACGGCGCAAGCCGCGCAAGCGGCCGGCGCTCGCGCCACCGTCATCGATTCCTCCGGCAGAGTCCTGGCGGACTCCGAAGCGGACGCCAGATCCATGGAGAATCACGCCCGCCGTCCCGAATTCGTAGCCGCCCTCAGCGGCCATCTGGGAACGGACCAGCGCAGCAGCCACACGCTTGGCATTCCGTTTCTCTATGTGGCGGCTCCGGTCTCTGGCGGCGCCGTACGCCTGGCGTATCCTCTTGCCGAGATCGAAACGACCACGCATCCATTGGCGCGAGCGCTCCTCTGGGGATCATTGATCGCCGGCGGCGTCGCCATTTTTATCGCTGGCTTGGCTTCCCAGTATGTCGCGCGCCGTCTGCGCCGGATCGTCGCCTTCGCGGAGCGTGTGAGTTCCGGCGACCTGACCGCGAGAATCGCATCCACCTCAAGCGACGAGATCGGCCAAGTCGCTGCCGCGCTCGACAAAACCGCGCGCCGCGTGGAAGAGAGTTTCGAGCGCGTGCGAACCGGCCAGCGCGAACTTGAAACCCTGCTCAACAGCATGCAGGACGCAGTTGTTGCCGTGGATGCCGATTCTCGCGTGCAGTGGGCCAACCACGGCATGGACCGCCTCTTGCGTCATCCGCCGGGCATGAACACGCCCGTCATTGACAGCGTCCGCGACCCCGATTTTCTCGCCGCCATCCAGGCTGCCGCCCGCGACCAGGTTGTGCGCTCGGCCCGTTCCAACACCATCGCTCCGGGGCGCACCTTCGACGTTACCGCCGCGCCCATGCCCGGAGGTGGCGCCGTTGCCGTGCTGCGCGACCTTACCGAGACTGAGCGCATGGAGAAGACGCGTCGCGATTTCATCGCCAACGTCTCGCACGAACTCCGCACGCCCTTGACCTCCATCCAGGGATACGCCGAGACCATTCTCGACAGCGCTCCCGAAGGCAACCACGTCCGTGAATTCCTCGAGATCATCCGCAAAAACGCCGCCCGCATGTCCCGCCTGACCGAAGATCTGCTCACCCTGGCCCGCGTCGAAAGCGGTGAGCAGCGCTTTGACATTGAACCCGTGAGCGCGGACGAACTGCTGCAGGACGCGATGGAGAGCTTCCACGAAATGGCGCGCAACCACGGCGTCGAACTGGTGGAAGCGAACGCCGTGCCAAGCCGTACCGTCCATGCCGACCGCGAGGCCATCCACCAGGTCTTTTCCAACCTGATTGAAAATGCCCTCAAGTACGCGGCATCCGGGAAGCGCGTCGTGCTCGGCGCCCGCGACGCCGCCGGCGCGGTCGAGTTCTACGTGAAAGATTTCGGCCCCGGCATCTCGTCCGAGCATCTTCCGCGCCTTTTCGAACGTTTCTACCGCGTCGATAAGGCGCGTTCGCGCGAATCCGGCGGCACCGGACTGGGCCTTGCCATCGCCAAGCACATCGTCCTTGCCCATGGCGGAACCATTCGCGCCGAGAGTGAACTCAACCACGGCTCGACCTTCCTCTTCCTGCTACCGGGGCCTTCACAACCCCATGCGGGTACCGCATAGCTTCTCCGAGCACAAATTTACCGTTTCTTAACCGTTCTGCTAGCAAAACGGCTTATGCTCTAGGGGTGGCTGTGTGCTGCCAGCGGCCGCTGATGTCCAGCCGCAGTTCGTGGGAGCAGAATCGAGCATCCAGGACTGTGAAGCGCTCCTATGAGCACTGCCCTCAAAGTGTCCTCTCCTGAACCGCCCCTCACCCGCCTGGTCCGGCGGACCATCGAAGCCTGCGAACTCGCGCGCGAAGCTGCGGCCATCGCCGCCGAAGGCATCGCCACCGGTTCTCTGTCGCGTCTCAATGGCATCCGCAAGTGCGAGAAGGATCTCGACGCCATTGACGCGGAAATCGACTCCGGCGTCACTTCCGCCATCGCTCAGGTCACCGAGGACGATGCCCGCCAACTGCTGGCCTGCATGAAGCTTATGATCGGCCTCGAGCGTATTGGCGACCTCCTGCTCAGTTTCGCTTCCAGCGCCCAGGCCTCCTCCGGCCGGCTCGACTCCGACGACACCCGCGACCTCACTCAGATGGCGACGCTCCTCGAAAAAATGCTGTCCGACGTCGGCAAGTCCTTTTCCGAGCGCGATGTGAAGAAGGCCATCGACGTCCTCCGCGCCGACGCCGAAATGGACCGCCTCCGCAATCTCATCTTCCTGCGTCATATCGAGAATCCGGAAAACATCGCCCGTCAGGCCAGCCTGCAGGTCATCTTCATGACTCAATCGCTCGAGCGCGCCGGCGATCACGCCAAGAATCTCGCCGAAGAAGTCTGCCATTTCGTCAGCGGACACAGTGTCCGCCACCTCCTCATGGCCTACGACAAGCCCTTCGAGCAGATGTTCATCGACTGGCTCCGCCACAAGGACGACAAGTAGCCCAAGGTCTCGCACCGAAACCTCCAAGACACCTTCCTCCGTGATTTTCTCGGCCCTCCGTGCTTGAAGTGTTCGTCTCCGCCACTTGATATGCTGTATCTCCATGCCGCACCTCGCCGCGAGAATCCTCTCTGACACGCAGGCACTCGCCGGCACGATCATCTTTCTCGCCAGCTACCTCGTGTTTGCCCTGGGAAAATTCCCCGGCCTCAAGATTGACCGCACCGGCGCGGCCATCATCGGCGCCATTGCGATGGTCGTATTCCGGGTGATGCCCGCTGACAGCGCCGCGCGATCGGTCGACTTCAACACCCTGGTCCTGCTGTTCGCCGTGATGCTGGTTGTGGGCGGACTCAAACTCTCGGGATTCTTCGAGTGGAACGCGGAACTCGTTCTGAGCCGGCTGAAGCCTGGATTGCTGTTCCCTGCCGTGATCCTGACCTGCGGCGTGCTCTCTGCGTTTTTCGTGAACGACATCGTCTGCCTGGTGATGGTGCCGTTCGTCCTCACGCTCACGCGACAACTGCGCTTGCCGCCTCTGCCTTTTTTGCTGGCGGTGGCCACCTCGTCGAATATCGGCAGCGTCGCCACCATCACCGGCAATCCTCAAAACATGCTGATCGGATCGTTTTCCGGCATCGCCTATCGCGACTTCCTCCTGCACTTGGGCCCCGTGGCGCTGGCCGGTCTTGCTGTCGATTGGCTCGTGCTGCGTACCCTGTTCTCGAAACAACTCCGTCAGGCGGGCGAGCAGCAACAAGCGATTCCGCTTCCCCCGCTCGATCTGTCGAACCTGCTCAAGCCAGTTCTGGTCGCCACCGGTGTGGTCGTCGCTTTTCTCTCCGGTGTGCCCCCGGTCTTCGCCGCCTCCGCCGGGGCCGCGGTCCTTCTCATCAGCCGCACCCGCGATCCCCGCAAGCTTTATGCAGAGATCGACTGGGGACTGCTGGTCTTCTTCGTCGGCCTCTTCATCATTGTCGGAGGTGCGGAAAACGCAGGCCTTACGGATCGGCTGTTTCATTACGCCCAGCGCTGGAATCTCCATCGCCCCGCAACCTTTACGGCTGTCACCGCCTTGTTGAGCAATCTGGTCAGCAATGTTCCCGCCGTCATGCTGCTCAAGTCCCTGGTAGTGAATTTCGCGGACCCCCGCAAAGCCTGGCTCGTGCTGGCCATGTCTTCGACCTTGGCAGGGAATCTGACCATCACCGGATCCGTCGCCAATATCATCGTCGTAGAATCCGCCAAGCCTGAGGTCAATATCACCTTCTGGGACTACTTCCGCGCTGGAGCGCCCATCACCGCCGCCACCATCCTCATCGGCGCCCTCTGGCTTGCCTATACCGCCTGAGCCGTTCTGCCCGATCGTTGCTTGACACTGGGAGAGGAGAAGGCGAGACTCGAAAAAGTCCTCATGTCCAGTTTTCCCCAAGCCGGAACACCACCGCCACGTCAGGAACCGAACGCCGACGCCCATTCGTCTGCATCGGCTGTTCCATCCAACGGCGATCATGTCCTCGAAGGCCACGAACTGGAGGCCGCCCTCCAGTTGCTCGTCGAGCGTGCGCAGTACATCACCGGCGCGACCGGAGCCGCCCTCGCCCTCAAACAGGGCGAAGAGATGATCTGCCGGGCCAGCGTGGGCTCGGGCCCCGCCATTGGAGCGCGCCTGCAGGTCCGCTCCGGACTCACTGGCGAAAGCATCGCGCGCAAGCAATTGCTGCGTTGCGACAACGCCGAATCCGACGGCCGCGTGAACCTTGAAACCTGCCGGCAACTCGGCATCGCCTCCATCGTCGTCGCACCTCTCCTCGATCGCGACCGGGAAGTGCGCGGCCTCTTTGAACTGTTTTCCGATCATGCCTACGCCTTCGAAGAGCGGGATCTGGTGGCCCTCGAACGCATGGCTGGTTTGTCGCTTACGGCGCTGGACTTGGCGGAGAAACGTCGGGTTCCGCCGGTTGCGCCACCTTTCGCGTCCGCGCCGATTGCAGATTCGGTTCCGCCTGCTGCTCCTGCCATCGAGGCCCCGCCGACCGAGTCCGCTTTGGCCACCCCGTCCGCTGTCGCCCCACAGGCCGCAAATGAACCCGTCCTCGCTCCAGCCCAGGAACCCCTCGGTCCCGCTCTGGTGCACTCCGCCTTGCAGCAAGTGCCGCCAGTCACTCCTGCCCCAGCCCCCGTACCCGAAGCGATGCGCCGCGTACAGAAGTGTTCCTCCTGCGGATTTCCCGTTTCCGAAGGCCGGGCCCTGTGCCTGGACTGCGAAAACAAGCAGGACCGTCGTCCAGAGTCCCCCCATTCCGGACCCGCCGAATTCGTCCCCGCCTTCCTCGCCGACTCCCCACCCCCGGACCAATCCTGGCTAGCCAACCACGTCAACCTGCTAGCTGTGCTGGTCCTTGTCCTGTCGATCGTCGTATTCGTAGTAGTATTCCGCTGAGAGTAGGGCCGGGCTCGCGCCGACGGGAAAGTGGCGCCTGAACCTGAAGAAGGCGGCGCCCTGACTCACTAGGTCCCTTTCCCTTGACAAAGCAAGAACTTAGCCCTAGAGTGCCCTTAATTGCTTGTTGTGACACACTCACAGGTGCTGCGCATGAAAAATGTGTATGAAGTCCTAAGACAGAAAGAGCTGGAGCTCGCCAGGTTGGAAAAAGAGGTGGAAGCGCTGCGCATCGCCGCACCGCTGCTTTCCGAAGAAATGAAAGAGTCGATGGCCGAATCCAAGCCGACTCTCGCCACTCCCGCACCCCAGCAACCGGTCCGCATGCCTCCACCGGCCGTTGCCGCGGCAACCGTCAATCCCCCCGCCCGCGCCGCCGGATGGGAAGACGCCGCCAAGCGCTGGCCATAACTCACGACTTCTCTTGCTCTTCATCCAGCCCGGGTGAAACCCTCGGGCTTTTTGTTTTTGCTTCGTGAAGCGGAAGAATGGTTGCGTCCTCAGCGTGAGGCACTGGTGTCCCCCTCCCTCCGTCCTGCTACCGGTCTCACTCGCCGCCGACCGGAGGCTGGCCCAGTAGAGAGTACAAATATGGATGTTCCTCCTCGCAGACCCCGCGACAATCGGCCGCCGCACTCCAGAAAAACCGCGCGGCGACATTGAATAGGTGTTCATTCACATTGATTAGTCTTCATCGAGTAACTATGCTTGTGTCGGCTTGGGCAACCGCTAGCCTCATCTATGTCTTCCCTCTTAACTAGATGCCTCACTGCCACCTTATGTTCGATGTTCCTCCCGCTGCCCGTGGCGTTAGCCCAGACAGCGCCAGCACCCGGTGACGCGACTGCACTTTACCAGCAACTGCAGAACGCCGCCGCCATGAACAGCAGTGTCCATCTTCAGAATGTCCTCATTCATCGGGACCGTGTCACCATCAAATTCACTAACGGGACCGCGTATTTCTCTCCCTCCGTCGCCGGCAAGGTTCGCGCGGTCGTGTTTGTCGGCGACGGAGAATTCCAGGCCTCCCCGCCGCCAGTTCTCTTTGAGCAGGAGAACGTCCGCCGCATGATGAAGGCGGACGACGTTTCCTCAGACTTCAAGTCCGCAGTCCTGAGGTTCACCGACGACACGGCCACGGAACTGACTGCCGCCGGTTCTGTCCAGAGCGGGGCAGCAACGCCGCAACCGGCAATTCAGCTTGCTGCCGAACTTGCTCCTCGTCTCCTTAAGGAAACTGGCGTAAATATCTCATCGCGGCAATTGGAATCCATCCTCAACCAGGAAACTCCTGGCGTGTTCCTGATTCAGTGCGATGGCGGAAGGCGCGGTCGTTTCACGTATCTCTTTGATCCCCAGACCCGCATTCCAGTGGCGGCTTTCGAGATTAACGCCGGCGAAAAAGGTCTCATTTTCGCCTACGACCAATACACCGGTTATGACCTGTGGATGGCTTTTCATGCAGCCGACGATTACGCCAAGGGCATTGCGGCTTACTCTGATGTGTACAACCTGGTCGACACCGAGAAGTACACCATGACCCTGGACCTCATGGAGCCGAAGAAAGTTCTCGGCATGACCGCTCAAATGGAATTAGTGTCCCGTGTGGACGGCCTTCGATCCATATCGTTTGCCGTTGGTGAAGGACTGGGTATTTATGAAGATGAGCGCCGAAAAAAGCAGTTATATGTTCATGACGTACACCTCTCCGATGGCACGCCGCTGGCGTTCTTTCAGGAGCCATGGGAATCGGGGTTCAATATCGTGTTCCCTAAGGCGATCCTGGCAGGCCAGCGCTTCTCGCTGAACATCGCATTAAGAGGCGATTTCATGATGGAATCGTCCAGCGTCTCGGAGACCTACTTCCCGCGCAGCTCAGAAACGTGGTATCCACGGCACGGTTATCTGCCGCGCGCCATCTTTGACGTGTCGATGATTCATCGCAAGAAAGATCACGTCGTAAGCGTAGGAAACATGGTCCAAGAAAGCCCGGCGCCCGACAGCAAAGATGCCGTGCTGACGCAATTTCGACTTGACCAGCCGGTCCCTTTGGCCACCTTCGCCGTCGGACCTTATGAGATTCACAAAGACATCGCAAAACAGCAAAGCGGAAAAGAACTCCCTCTCGAGTTTTATTCGATGCCGGGACATCGGTTAGCAATCAAGGAGGATTTCATCCTGGCCGAAATGAACAATAGCGTTCGCTTCTTCAGCAACATGTTCGGAGAATATCCTTATCCGCTCTTTCGTGGCGCCTTCCATCCTTTTGGCTATGGACAAGGCTTCCCGACGACGATCATGATTCCGGCAACTGACCGGGCCACCAACCGCACCTACTCCTTCATTGCGCACGAAACGTCACATCAGTGGTGGGGTGATCAAGTCCTATGGCGCTCCTATCGCGATCAGTGGCTCAGCGAAGGGTTTGCAGAATACTCCGGCATGCTTTACGTCCAGACTCGTGAAGACACAGGATCCGAACGAGAACTGATCCAGTTTGACCGTCAGGAGCTCAAGGATCCGCCAAGAACCCTTCGCGGGATTGGGAGTGGCCGCCTGGTGGATGTCGGCCCTCTGGTCATGGGGCATCGCCTGCAGAGCCGCGAAACCCTGGGAGCCTACTCCGCATTGGTCTACGAAAAGGGAGCTCTCGTTCTGCGCATGCTCCACTTCCTGTTCACGGATCCCCAGACCGGCGATGGACGCCCCTTCTTCGATCTGATGCGGGATTTTGTCCAGCGCCACCAGGGCGGAACCGCGAGCACGGAGCA
>Ga0335077_10002097_pt1 | contig 23808 bp, 12 predicted proteins | sample Lox_Sample_31_FD_207151 | JGI IMG/M metagenome (GOLD analysis project Ga0335077, IMG submission 207151) | Soil microbial communities from Loxahatchee National Wildlife Refuge, Florida, United States - Lox_Sample_3.1 | ecosystem: Environmental > Terrestrial > Soil > Wetlands | place: USA...
CCCTCGGAATTGGTTCAACAAGATGAGAATCAACTCGTTCGAATTGCCACAACGGACGAACGACTCCAGACAATCAGAGAAGTTTTTGGGTCCACTTCCAACGTCACCGCCATGCGAAAGATCGTAGTCGTCGAAGGCGTTTCAGGTGGCCCAGAAAACCGCCGCGCCGCAGATGCCCGCATCTATGCCTATTTGAACGAACGACTTGGGCAGGTGAATATCGTCGCTGCAGGTGGCAAATCGGAAGTACGTGCACTGGTGAGTAAGATTAATCACTTGTTTTCGCAAATCGCCCCGAGCTTGACTGCGACTGCGCTACTTGATCGGGACCTGGAGGAATCGCACCAAGATGGGCATGAAACCGAGATTCTGTTGCCAGTATCAATGATTGAGAATCTGTTGCTTGACCCTGATGCGATTTGGAATGCGATTTCCTTGGTACGTCACAAGACGACGTTAAATAGCGCGGCTGATGTAGGTATGGCTATCGATAGAATTCTTGACGAACTCGCCCCGGAAGAAGTCTCGCGGCGAGTGAAAAACTCTGTTGCGTCCAGAACTTTTCGTCTCCGCGATCCAATAGAAGAAGCGCAAGACCAGGTGAGAGAATTTGCCGATAATTTGCTTTACGAATTGTCTGCAGAGAACGTGGGGAAGTTAGTCGCCGAAGCGAAAGCCAGCGTTGCAAAACTTGAAACTCAGCATAAACGGCGAGAATTCTTCGATGGCAAACGTGTGCTAACGGAGTTTCACAAGCGGTATTTACACTCGACCGGTATGGCGAGGGAAATATTCATCTATGGATGTGCAAGAGAGGCAAGCAGGCGCAAATCTGTGAGTGCGTTTATCGAGGTGCTGTTCGGTAAGCTCGGAATCGTGGATGCTTCTCGCGAGTAGTCTGTTGACTGCTGGATGGGACACGGGCAATGTGATACCCGGGCGCGTGGATGAAGCGCGGCAAAACACTCGCTCCCCGTGCCAGCCAGACGGACATTCTTGGCGCTGTTCTACTTGCGTTCGACATTTTCGCTGAATCCGGACGGACAGCGCGAAGTCTCTTTATCTTTTCGGACATGCGTCACAATACGGCGAATCTTAATCTCCAAAAAAGGCGCGGGCCTCGAAGGCGAAGCTCATATCCACGCGAGCCGATCTGAATGGCGTGAGAACCTATTCCCTAGGAGTCGAAGAAATACGGGCTTCATTTTCTGACTGGGAGGAATTCAAGCAGTGCTGGGTCGACTATTTTCGGTCCAACGGAGACCACTTCTTTCAATCACTTACCCGTGTTTTCTGGTTTCGCCGCCACGGCGCTGCACACGATTTTGTAGACGCTCAAACCCTCTTGGGCTACCCAACAGATTCTCCCTTGTCTAACGAGTCAAGCGTTCTCGCTGACTGATGTCTTCTGCGATCTTTCGAAAGGTCCCCTTGCCGAGCGCATGCTCGCACTGACAAAGCCGATAGCTCTAGATCAACGGAGTCAGACGCGTATTTCGACAGGCTTACAGGTCTGCGGCTCATCGAGACATTCAAAAACAAGTGAGCTCGCGCTTAAGTTACGCCAAAACGTTCAATACTATTTCGTTGGAACGAATGAGTTGGCCGGGACGCGCAGGAAGTTCATGGGAAGTTGGATCGGCCGGGCTGGGCAGGGCGCTCAAGTGTGGTCCAACTACTGGTTCAGCCTGAAAAATCGGCTCCAATTCAACTTCCGTCATCAGAAGGTCAGCAATCAGGTCATTCCAGGTGGCGTTTCTCTCACGGATTTCGGTGTCTGTGGGGATCTCTGGTTTCACAATGGTGTAGGCATTACCTCCTCTTTGCAGTTCGAACGATGGTTGTTTCCTGTGATTCAGCCCGCTGCGGCTCGAAATGTCACTGCGTCGCTCGAGCTACAAATTCAGCGACAGAAAATCTACCGGCCGTCTTTGCATTACATCCAGGGAATACCCGTACGGAAGCCGGCATCAGACTAAACACCGGAAACGGTGGCTGAACTGCCCAACCCCGTCCCCCTGCCAATCGGGTAGAATAGACGCACTGTGCAGAGCACCCCAAAGCCCGAAGCCGATTCTCTTGGTTCGAACGAGCCCGCTCATCTGGCGCCTCCCATCCCCTCCAGCTCGGAGGCAGCCCCAGCACCTCCGGCTCTGACCCCGGAGTCTCCCGAGTTGTACATCAATCGCGAACTGAGTCTGTTGGAATTCCAGAAGCGCGTTCTTGAGCAGGCCAAGGATCCGGAGAATCCCTTGCTCGAGAGGATAAAGTTTCTTTCCATCGTCAGCTCAAACCTCGATGAATTCTTCATGGTGCGAGTGGCGGGACTGCAGAGGCATGCTGCCAGCGGTACGCAGGAGACCAGCGTTGACGGCCTGTCGGCGGTAGCCCAACTGCAGCGGATACGGCAAGAAGTTCGCCAGCTTGTGGACGACACGCAAGGATTGCTGCGCGACGTGCTGTTGCCCGAACTCGAGCGCGAAGGCATTCGAATCGCGGACCTCTTTACCCTTCAGCCCGACGAGCGGTCCGCACTGGACTCCTACTTTCTTCAGCATGTCTTCCCGATACTCACGCCCTTAGCCTTCGATCCTGGCCGGCCATTTCCTCACATCTCGAGTGGCAGCTTGAACCTGGCCGTTGTCGTTGGCGATCAGCAGGCAACTGAGAATTTCGCGCGGATCAAGGTGCCGGAATCCTTGCCCCGGTTTGTTCCAGTTCCCAATCCACGAAAGGCGAAACCTTTCAATCCCGCGAAGCCTGAATCGACCTTTGTGTGGCTGGAACAGCTCATCAGCGCGAATCTCCAGTTACTGTTCCCCGGGATGGAGATTCTCGAGGCCTACCCGTTCCGGGTGACCCGTGATGCGGAAATCGCCATTCAGGAACTGGAAAGCGATGACCTCCTGGAAAGCGTGGAAGAGGCGATGCGGCAACGACGATTCTCGAACGTCGTTCGTCTTCAGGTCGCCGCTGATACCTCGGACAAAGTGCTGGAGATTCTAGCCACCAATCTGCCCATCGATAAGCAAGACGTGTACGCCGTGGAAGGTCATCTGGGACTGGCACGGTTGATGGAATTGTGTGCGCTGGACCGGCCGGACTTGAAAGACAAGCCATTTGTCCCGTGTGTTCCCGCCAGCCTCGCGGCCCATGCGGATGAGGATCTGTTTTCCGTGATTCGCCGCGAAGATATCCTTTTACATCATCCGTACGATTCATTTCAGCCGGTGGTGGAGTTTCTTCAGCAGGCGGCGCGCGATCCCAATGTTTTGGCCATCAAAGTCACGCTCTATCGCGTGGGGCGCAACTCACCGATCGTAGCCGCCCTCCTCGACGCAGCCGAACAGGGGAAACAAGTATCCGTTCTGGTGGAGCTGAAAGCGCGGTTCGACGAAGAAAGCAACATTGAATGGGCGCGAACTCTGGAAGATGTCGGTGTCCACGTGGTCTACGGCCTGGTTGGTCTCAAAGTCCACTCGAAAATTACGCTGGTTGTTCGTCGCGAAGGCGAGGGGATTCGCCGTTACGTCCATCTGGGTACCGGCAATTACAATCCTACGACCGCCCGCGTATATACGGACTTCGGCTTCTTCACCTGCAACGAACAAATCGCCGAAGATGCAACTTACTTCTTCAACTCACTGACCGGATACGCGCGGAAAAACGAGCCTCAAGAACTGTTGGTGGCGCCCGTTAATCTCAGGAAGCGCCTCGAAGCTTTGATCAAGCGGGAAATCGCCCTTCAGCAGAAAGGCGAAACCGGCCATCTGATTTTCAAGATGAACGCCTTGGAAGACCCGAAGATGATTCGGCTCCTCTATCGGGCCTCGCAAGCCGGTGTCAAGGTTGAACTGCTGGTGCGGGGATTGTGCTGTCTACGGCCGTTGTTTCCCGGCTTCAGCGAAAATATTCGCGTTACCAGTATCGTCGGCCGCTTTCTGGAGCACAGCCGCGCGTATTATTTCCGCAACGGCGGCGCCGAAGAGATTTACATTGGCAGCGCCGACCTCATGCGGCGCAACTTGAGCCATCGCGTCGAGATTCTATTCCCGGTTCGCAATCCCAAGTTGCTTCGCCGGTTGAAAGAGATCCTCAGTGTTCAGTTAGCCGATCGAAAAAAGTCCCACCAACTGCACAGCAACGGGCACTACGTCCGAAGTGAAGATAGCCAGCAACCTGGAGCGATGGATAGTCAATTTACCTTGCTCACCTGCCAGGGAGAACCTCTCAAATCCGTGAAGCGCCCGGCCGTTTCTTCTCGCAAACGGCGCTCAACGGACCAGTTGCGCAAAGAGCCCTAGTTCTCGGCGTTCGCGCGCGTCAGCCAAAACGTAACTGCGGCCCACTTTTGGCATCGAGGTCGCTGCCTTTCCCGCCCAACTGAAGTGATCGATGCAAAGCCACTACAGCGTCTTATTTTCTGTGCACGACGAATTGCCCCGCTCGATAATCCCGGAAGCCATCTTGATAGCCGCGAAGCTCTTGGCTTCGCTCCCCGGCCATCGCGTCATCGATAGGACTGCCCATGCCGAATTTTCAAGCGACTACGATGAGCGCATGTCCGCCAAAGCGTCCGCAGTGCAGAAGCCGTTTTCCGGGTTGACCTTGCTTGAAAAAGTACGCGAAGCTTTGGCTGCGGCTCCTGGCCCTCGGCCCAACGGTTCAAAGGTGTTGGGCCATGCCCAAGCTTCTTTCCAGCGTGGAGTCCAGGAACAGCTGTTTGCACGAAGCTCGTCGCCGTTTTCGGAGGAGGTCCTTATGCGTGGCATGATTCTCGGGAAGCGCATTTTGTGGGTGTGCGGTTCTACCGCTGCGTTACTTTTGGTGCCGCCGATTACTCCCGCACAGAACGCGGCTACAGAGTCGTCCAGCGCTGCCACTGCGGCTACGGAAAAGGTCGAGCTCGCCACGGTCAGCACCCTCCTGCAACAGCTCCAGTCGCAGGTCCAGCAGCTCTCTTCGCAAGTGCAGTCCCTCAAGGCCCAACAGGAAACAGCGCAAGCCGAATCCGCCGCCCTGCGCCGCGAACTCGACGCTACCAAGTCTCAACTCGTCGCTTTCTCCGCTCCACCTGCGGCTGCCCAACCGGCTCAGGTCACTCCGTCTGCGACGCTGCCAACCGCAACCACGGAAGAACGGATCGTCAAGCTTGAAGAAAATCAGCAACTCGCTGATGCCAAAATCGCAGAGCAGAGTCAGACTAAAGTCGAAAGCGCATCCAAGTATCGTCTAAGGCTTTCCGGCATCGTTCTCTTCAACTCGTATATCAATCGCGGGTCGGTCGATAATCAAGACTTTCCAGAGATTGCCACTGCTCCCCGTCCTCTCGCTTCGGATGGTACTTTTGGAGCCTCTCTCCGTCAGTCACAAATCGGCATCGAAGGTTTTGGCCCGGCCATCGCCGGCGCACGCACCAGCGCCGACGTGCAATTCGATTTTGCCGGCGGATTCCCCGAACAACCGAACGGCGTTTCGTTTGGCTTCGTGCGTCTCCGCACCGCCGTCGTTCGCTTCGACTGGGAAAACACTTCTCTGATCGGCGGCCAGGATTCTCTCTTCATCGCGCCGCTCGCTCCCACATCCCTTGCCGCGCTGGCCGTTCCTCCGCTTTCCTACTCCGGTAACCTTTGGGCCTGGACTCCGCAAATCAGAGTCGAACACCACTTCCATCTTTCGGAGAAGTCTTCGCTTCTCGCACAGGGCGGCATCCTCGATTCCTGGTCCGGAGACATTCCGTTCTCGCAAAGTTACCGCTACCCAACTTGGGGCGAGCAATCCGGTCAGCCTGCCTATGCCGTTCGCATAGCTTGGACTCAATCCATCGCCGGCCAGAACATGACCTTGGGCGCCGGTGGGTATTACGGGCACCAGCACTGGGGCTACGGTCGCAGCATCGACGGCTGGGCCGGCACCATGGACCTGACTCTCCCGCTCGGCGAATCCTTCGAATTCACCGGCCAGTTTTATCGCGGCAGGGCTACCGGTGGCATCGGTGGCGGCATCGGACAGAGTGTGCTCTGGACTGGTTCTCTGGTGGATCCCAACACCCAATTGTTCGGCTTGAACTCTCTTGGAGGTTGGGCCCAGCTCAAATACAAAGCTACCTCCAAGCTGCAATTCAACGCCGCTTTTGGCCAGGACAATCCTTTCGCCAGCGATCTTCGCGAATACGGAGGCGATCCCGCCGCCCGCTACTCTTCGCCGCTTTCCAAGAACCAGACCGCGCTCGTAAATTTCCTTTACCAGCCGCGATCCGATATCGTACTTTCACTGGAGTATCGTCGACTAAAGACCTTCACTCTGGATAGCAATGCCAATGCGGCAAACGTCGTGAATTTCAGTTTGGGGTACATCTTCTAGTGCAGAGCCGCTCTTTTGTTTTGCGCAACATCCAGGCTGCCGGCATCACCGCGGCGCTCGTGTTTGCCGCGCTTCCCATGGCGGCTCAAGAGAAGCCGCTCACCGCGCAGGTCAGAATTCAGCCGCCGGTTGCCGCGAAGTCCGACAAATCTTCGGCTCCTCGCGCGGACGCCTCAGAAGTTGTGGTGTGGCTTGTTCCGCTCGATCACCCTGCGCCCAAAGATGACGGCGCGCCCGGCAAGAAACCGCAGGTCGTTCAAAAGAGCAAAGCCTTTCATCCTCATCTCACCGTCGTGCGTGTCGGCACGGTTGTCGATTTCCCCAATCGTGACCCTTTTTTCCACAATGTTTTTTCCCTGTTCGACGGCAAGCGATTTGACCTGGGCCTTTACGAAGCTGGCGCCACCAACTCGGTGCGCTTCGATCATCCTGGGGTCAGTTTTCTTTTTTGCAATATTCATCCGGAAATGAGCGCGGTTGTAGTTGCGGTCGATACCCCCTATTACGCTGTCTCCGACAAGTCCGGGACCGTCGCCATTCCTGGCTTGCCCGACGGCAAGTACGAATTGCATGTGTGGTACGAGCGAAGTTTGCCGGAGGCCCTGAAGAGTCTCACACGCACCGTCCATATTTCCGCTGACGCGCGCGATTTGGGCGCCATCGCCGTCGTGCAAGACCCCAGTTTCTCGACAGCCCACAAAAATAAATACGGCCAGGAGTACGCCCCTCCCCCTCAACAAGGCTATCAACACTAATCCACTAGCGGCAGGGAAGTGATCGCTCTCGCACAACATATCAGGGAAGGGAACCGCGAGTAATTTGCGCCGCCAGGCAGTCAGATTCTTGCGGAGGCCGCCGGTGACAGGCTCGATTGTTCCGACGGAGGCAAGCGCACTAAAATGGTCGTTCCCGATTCGGTAGTTCGTTCGATGGACACCGTTCCCGAGTGATCCTGGACGATCTTGCTCACAATGGCCAGCCCCAGCCCCGTGCCGTTCGGTTTGCCGAAGCTTACAAATGGGTCAAATACCGTGCTCCGAACGCTGTCCGGAATTCCCGGCCCGTTATCATGGACGCGAATTTCAAAGGCGCTGTCCGTTTTCTTTGCATCGATCGTGATTGCGCCGTTGGTTCCTTCCGTTGCTTCGCATGCGTTCAAAATCAAGTTGGAAAATACGCGTTCCAGTTTTCGAGCATCAAACAACCCTTCCAGGTCTTCAGAAGCCTGTAGCGAGATGTGGGTGTTGCGGAATTCCGGCCGCGCGTGAATTGCTTCGATGGCGCGCCGGATCACTTGATCGATTCTGGTTTTTGTCAGCGTGATGGCGCTTCGCTGGTAGGAGAGTTCCCGCAACGAATCGATCAGGTCCGTCATCTGATTTGCCGCAGTCTTGATCTCTTCATAAATCTCATCGCGGTTGAGTTTCAGGGTGTCCGCTTCATGTAAAAACTCGGCGTTCGCCACTACCGCCGCCAGATAATGGCGCAAATCGTGCGAGATGGAACTCGCTGCGCGTGCCAACGCCGAGATTCGTTCCGTTTCGATGCGCTGTTGTTGCAACGCCAGCAGTTGCCCGCGCATTTTTGAGAACGAAGTGCTCAACTCCACCAACTCGGTGCTCCCGCGGGGCGTGATCGAGTATGTGAAGTCTCCGGCTGCTAGTGCCTGTACACCGGCCACCAAATTGTCTAGCGGTCGCGTGATCGTTCGCGCCACAAATCCGAAAAGCAGGGCTCCGAATAGCACGGCCACTCCGCCCATCAAATAGATCGAGTAATTCAGCCGGCGGATAAACGTGTTGACCGGCACCAGCGGCATCATCACAAAGCAATGTACGGGCGAGGGCGACGACCCCTGCAGCAATACCGACGAAAATGCGTAATGGTCCGTCTTCAGAGCGATTTCTCCGGAGCTTACTTGATCCAGAGACAGGTCGGAACGAATTCGCCGTTGCAACTCTGCTTCATCGGGTGCGGGAAGCGTTGATGCAATCACTGCACCGCCGGTGGTCAAGGCAATGGGGTTCTGCGCCGCAATCGCCAACTGCTGCGCCACCGCCGCATCCACTTGATAGCCAACCGCCAACGTCCCCAGCGGCAGCGCGTTGTTCCCCGCTCCCGCGGTGATTGAGTGCAGAAACACCCAATAGAGGCGCCCGTCGTCATACCACCATGACGCGTCCTCACCCAAATCCATGGATCGCTTCAAATCGCGTTCAGCAATGGCCACTGACCAGCCCGGCTTTGTGATATGCAGCGCTACAACTTCACGGTCTGGTTTTGCCAGCACAAACAGATCGCTGCCCGCCAGTTTCCAGAAGGTTTCCGATCCGTCTTGAATCGTGGGCCCATGTCCTGTGGGCATCAGCGCTTTTAAGGTTGGCAGATCGGCCAGCATTGCTGCAGTCCTGGAAAGCTGCTGCTCCCTCTGCCGTTGCACGCTTTCGAATGCGCGCACAGATTCCTCTCCGCTTTCATGCATCTGTTTCTGGATTTCCACGTTTACCGCGTGCCGGATGAATAACAACAGGGATCCCGTCAACCCGAAGATGATCAGTAGGGCCGCGACGAACAATTGCGAACGCAGGCGGAAGGGTTTCATAGTCCGTTGTAACTGCTGTGCCTGAGGCTCATCCGGGTATGAATTTGTAGCCCGCGCCGTGCATCGTCAGCAGGAATCGGGGTGACGCAGGATCGGGCTCCAGTTTTTGCCGTAGCCGCAAGATGTGATTATCAACGGTTCGCGTCGACGGGTAATTTTGATAGCCCCACACCTCGTTCAGCAATTCTTCCCGCGAAATCACCCTTCCCGGGGACGCCGCCAGATACTTCAGCAGTTTGAATTCTTGCGTCGTCAACGTGGTCGGCGCGCCGCCACGCGTTGCTTCCATGCTCGTAAAGTCGACTCTGGCATCGCCAAAGGTCAGGATTTCGTGGCTCACCGCCTTGGCAGCCACAGGCGATGAAGTGGCCGCGACCGTGCCGGTTCGCCTCATCGCTCGCCGCACCCGCGCCAGCAATTCTTTCGGGCTGAAGGGCTTGGTCACGTAATCGTCGGCGCCCAACTCCAGCAGCAGCACTTTGTCTTCGACCTCGGAATTCGCGCTGAGCACCACAATCGGGACCGATGGCGCGATTGCTTTGAACTCCCGGCACAGCTCTTTCCCCGTAATTCCCGGCAGCTTCAAATCCAACACCACTACGCACGGAAGTTGCTTGCGGAAAAACTCCAGCCCGCTTGTTCCGTCTCCGGCTATCTGCACTTGAAGAGAATCCGACTCGAAGAGCCGCTGCAAGGTGCGCTGCATCGGTCGGCTGTCTTCCACGACCAACACTGTTTCCATCGTCGCAACAGCTCCAGTCTGGTCCAACGTTTTCGCCATTCCGCCAAGTGGAACAGCCGAAAAGCCCGCTTGCATGGTTCCCATATGATACCCCTCTCCTTTTGCGCCGCAATTCAAGAGTTCGTTTCGACAGTCTGAAAACATCGCGCACCGGCCAGCTGAAATCCGTTTGAAACGGTAGAGTTCTCCGGCCGAATGTGTGCATCGCTTCCATAGTCTTGCACTTTAGCGCGATTTTGCCGTCGCAGATTGCCCCGCGGGAACAAATGACAGGTCCTTGACATCCGCGTGACAAATCGACTTTGCCCGTCGCGTTCCGTTCTCGGTGAGAGAGAACCCCAATCGGAATTCCCGCCGCGGAGACGCCACCGCTGACGGATGTCTACTCGGTCAAACTCATCGATTCGACCATCACCGCTATCGTGATTTCGACAAATCCTTTGCTCTTCGTTGACTCGGCTGTGACAACTGCCCCTGGGCCACTCCGTTATCCTCGGCGTCATCGGTCGGGAGTGCAAAAGTCCTTAATTCGCGCGGAAGAGAGGACTCGAGCCACTTCCCGACCGATCCCAATCTCTGTATTTAACTTCTCACGGACATCTTGGGCTGGTTCAGGACCGGAGGTCGTCCCGGCCGCATGCAATCCGTTCTCCGCGATTCCCCGGCGCGGGCGCGTGCCCCTTCTTTTCTGAGCACCAACGCGTTGTATGGTCACAGAAACCTCGTACCTGTGCCATGATTAGCTGTTATGGCGTCTGCTGTGAGACTCGCTGCAGCGCAGGCCCTTGAGTTCTGAAGATGAAAGCATTCGAAACCATCCTGGCTAGGAAATCGTTCGCCCTTGTTGTGGCGGCCACGGCGCTACTCTGGGTGATCGTGGCCGGCCTACAATACAAATGGGCGGCAGAGTTGAGCACGGTTACCGAAGTCCGCATGGGCGGTAATCTACAGTCCTTGATGACGCAGTGGCACCGGGATTTATACGACGAATTGTCATCCGTCTGTATCGCTTTGCAGGTGGGACCCGATTCCGGCGCTCACGATGCCTGGAACGATTACCTCCAGCGATATGCGGAGTGGACGCAGGAAGGGGCGCGCAATGAATTCACGCAAACTCCGTTTGTTAGTCCGGACTTGGTGAAAGAGATTTACGAGTGGAACACCAGCGGGGCAGGGAAGCCTGAGCTATTGCGCCTCAACCCGGTGGAGAAGGCGCTGGATCGGGTTGCTGTGCCGCCCGAGCTGACCACACTGCTGACACGCCTGCAAGACAACTCCTCAGACGCGCGGGCAGCCATGAGCGCGTGGGAGCTCGGCCAGTCGCCCAAGACCGCTGGAGACGCCAGACCGACCCGAGGCAATAATTTACGTACGGATCCGTTGGCGGGTTGGCAGTTGGACGATCACGTGCCGGCGCTGGTGCATCCGGTCGTCCATCACGCGAATCCTTACAATTCGCAAACCCCCGTCGATCGCGCGCGAGTGGATTGGCTGGTGGTGGTGCTGAATCTGAAAGTGATCCAGGCGCGAATCTTTCCCGAACTTGCGAAGCGCCACTTTTCCGGTGCCGACGGGCTGGAATACCGTCTGGCCGTGATTGACACGGATAGCCCACCTCGTGTGATTTATTCATCGGACCCTGGTCTCCGCATTGATGAGGTCATGAACTTCGATTCGATCATGAACATTTTCAGTTCGTCGCCATCCCCGCTGAAAAGTGAGTTCTGGCAAAAACTGAAAGACAACCAGAATCTGCAGCAGGAGACCTGGCGCAATTTCTCGGCGCCAGGATGGTTCCCGGTCTTCCAGTATGGGACCGCCGACGATCCGTGGGTGTTAGTGTTGCAACACCGCACCCAGCCGATCAGCGGAGCAGCCAAAACCCTGTGGCACCGGAATCTGCTGATCGGCGGAGTGGCTCTGTTGTTACTCGCGGTGAACATGGGTTTGATTCTGTTTGAGAGCCGCCGCGCGGAAAATCTGGCCAGGACGCAGATGGAGTTCGTGGCATCGACATCGCACGAATTGTTGACGCCGCTGGCCGCGATTTATTGCAGTGGCCAGAACGCAAAGGACGGACTGTTGCAGACCCAGGAGGACCTGACTGCCCATGGAGCGATCGTCACAGCGCAGGCGCGGCAGCTGATCGATCTGGTCAAGCAGAACCTGCTTTTTGCTTCGACAAGGAGCGGCACGCATCGTTTCGCGTTGTGCCCACTGACGGTTTCGGAAATCCTGCAGAATACGCAAATCAACGTTGCTGTCCTGCTCGAAGAAAGCAGATGCGACCTGCGGTACGAAATTCCACCGGGGCTCCCAAGAGTGGTAGGAGATCTCTCCGCATTGACGCAGTGCTTGCAGAACTTGATCAGCAATGCCATCAAGTACAGCCACAAGAATGCGGTGATCCTGGTTTCCGTTTCGCTGCACAATGGGAAAGGCGACCAACGCGACATCCGCATCAGTGTGACCGATCACGGCCGCGGCATCGATGCCGAGGACCTGGGGCACATTTTCGAACCTTTTTACCGCAGCCATAAAGCTGTCCAAGCGCAGATCCACGGTACGGGGTTGGGACTGACTGTGGCTTCCCGTATCGCCGAGGCCATGTCAGGGAAGTTGACCGTAACAAGCCAAGTAGGCGCAGGCAGCACGTTTACCTTACACTTGCCTGTGGAGGAATCCACGGGCAAACTTCCGGCGGATCCGCCGCAAATAAATCTGAGCGTGAAGACATGAACGAACACATTTTGCTGGTCGAAGATGAACAAGCCCTGCGTACCGCGCTCGAAGTACGGCTTCGCGGAGAAGGCTACATCCTGGATTCCGCCGTGGATGGGGAAGAAGCCACTCGAAAAGCGACGAATCTTCCATTCGACTTGATCATCCTCGACGTGATGCTGCCAATCCGTAACGGTTTGGACGTTCTCCGGGACATCCGGCAAAAGGGAATGGCCACTCCCGTTCTGATGTTGACTGTTCGCGACCAGCTCGTCGACAAGGTCATCGGCCTCAACCTCGGCGCGGACGACTACATGACCAAACCATTCGAGACGGCGGAGCTGATCGCGCGCATCCAGGCCCTTTTGCGGCGCGTGCCCGTGCGCACTGGGCAGGGAGTGTACGTGTTTGGACCCATTCAGGTAAACGTGGCGCGCGGCGAGGTTACCAAAGACGGCAAAACCATTGACCTGACCCGCCGCGAGTTCCAGCTGCTCTGCTACCTGATGGAGCGCAGCGGCACGCCTGTTCTCCGCAGCGAACTGCTGCGCTCCATCTGGGGATACGACACCGGCGCGTTTACTCGCACTGTCGATACGCACATCGGAAGCTTGCGTCGAAAACTGGAAGACGAGCCTGGCCAGCCGCATCTGATTCTGACGGTTCCGAACGTCGGCTACAAATTCCAGGGATCCGAAAACGGCAACTGACGACATACGTTTCGCCGTTAAATCTCCCGTCCCTCACTTCCTGTGCAAAAGTTTGCACCTCGCATGCAAACTATTAGCGCAACGAAGTGCTGCGTACTGTTATATGAAAAATAAGTTCACATACAATCTGGCGTGAAAACTAGTTGTGAATTGTGTGCTTTGCGGCCAACGCTTTGCTCTGTAGCAAATACAGCCACCAACTCTGTCGCTAATCTCGTCCCACTGTGCGCCAGCTGTTCCTTCGTGCCGGTTGCGCCGGGAGATGCTAACGATGAGCGATCGAAGCGAAAAGTCCAACATTCTGGAAAGCGCTGAATTCTTCGCGAACGTCCCGCAATTTGTCCGCGATGGGATCCTCTCCAGCGCGCGCGCAAAGAAATTCGTGGCCCGGCAGCTGATCTACGTCATTGACGATCTGATCGACGAAATCTTTTTTCTCGCCGAGGGCTGCGCGAAGATCACGCAACTCACCCGCAGCGGGGAGGAAGTCGTGTTGCGGATCGCGGCGCCCGGCGAGCTGGTCGGAGAATTGGGTGCCATGCCAGGGAGCACGCACACTTCCACCGCACGCGCGCTTCATGATTGCGATGCCTTGTCCTGGTCGAGCGAAGCATTCGAGGCCGCTCTTCTTCGCTATCCGATTCTTCAGAAAAACGTGAATGCCATTCTTGGGCAGCGCATCAGCGAGATGGAAGGGCGCATCCGCCGCATCGCTACGGAGCTGGCCTCGAATCGAGTAGCCTCCGAGTTGATGCGCCTGTCGGATCAGATGGGGCAGCGCGTCAATGGCCATGTCGAAATTTACATTCCACAAGAAGCCCTGGCGCAGATGACGGCCATGGATACGTTTACGGTGAACCGCACCTTGAGCGGTCTGGAAAATCAAGGATTATTGCGGATTCGCAGAAAGTGCATCGAAATTCACGATACTCCCGGTCTTTCGGGGTTGTGTATGTGAGCCTGCTCGGTTCTCCGTAAGGTTCACAAACACGGCCCTCTGTCCCCAGAGTTGTTGGCTGTGCGGATTTCCAAAATATAGGCGCTTGCGATCAAACGGAAACGCTGAACGTAACGGTTGGTTGGGTGGTACGGGTGTCTTCAGACGGGCACTCGAGTGGTTTGAGGGATTCTCGCCGCTGGCGGCGATGAAGGAACGAGAAGGAGGACGCATGGCGAGTAGAACAGTGGGATCGCTTTTATTCCTTGCGATGTTTGGCTTTGTGGCAGCGGGACCCGCAGCCGCACAGTCGTTTCAGATTCAATGTCCGACCAGCACCATCACTCACCCCGACACAACAGGCCCACAGTTGCTCAACAGTGCTGAACCGGCTTACACGGGGCCAACTACATTTTCGATGGGTCCAGGCGGATATCTGGCGCCGACCGGCAAGGTGAACGGCGCGATCAAGTGCCAACAGATTTCGGGTGGTGACGGTTTCGCCACCATGGGCGACGGCACGCAGACCTACCTGTTTGCCTTCGGGCCGCTATCAGGGTTGTCCAATATTGCCAACGGGCAGCCTGGCACCGTATTCCCACACGAATTCAACGGGCTTTTCCCGGGGACGCTGATGCCGGGCGATCCCGCGACCGCCAACTTATTGACGGCGAACAGCTGGCCTGGAGGCTTCCCGAACTCCGCGCTTCCGACCGGCGGGTTCAATTGGAATGGCGCTGTCGGTCTGACGCAGGATCTCGATTGCCTTGCAGAACCAGCTTGCGCCACAACCATTCCCAGCAACGGCATCGACGGCCACGTGGATCCCCGGCCGATCATGGATGTTGGCGTAATGAACGGCAACATCCCGGCGCCGTTGATGGCGGTGGACGAAGACGACGAGTTCTTCCTGACACTTACCAACGTCGGTCAGGTGATGCGACCCGACCTGTTCGAGCAGCACACCGTCCACTGGCACGGCTATCCCAACGCCTCGGCGTTCTATGACGGCGTGCCCGACGCCTCCGTCGCCATCAACATTGGCGGCAGCTTCACCTACTACTATCTCGCCGCAGATGCCGGCACGTACTTCTGGCATTGCCACATTACCCCGCCGGAACACTTGCAGATGGGCATGGTGGGGCAACTCTACGTTCGGCCTCGGCAGAACCGTTGGACGCAGGGCGCCGTCTACGCGGGCCTTGTGGCTCAACAAGGTGATCTACGGACGGCTTGCCGCAGACCCTTGGACAGCGTGTTACCGACCGTCGGGGCTTCGCCGGACATTCTGTGCAGCAATCCGTTGCCTGCCGCCCCGGGATCAGGACCCAACGCCAGCAACGACGGCACCAAGAAGTATGCCTACAACGACGGCGACGGATCGACGCAGTACGACGTTGAATATCCTCTGCAGATTCACGGCTTTGATCCCAACTTCCACTTTGTGGGCATGACCTTCAACCCCGAAGGTTTCACGGAAATGAAGGACAAGTATTTCCTGCTGAACGGGCGCAGTTATCCCGACACGGTGACACCTGGTCCGCTGATGACCCAGACGACAGACGGCTTGGTGCATTTCTCACAGCCTCTGCCCTCAATCATCACGATTCCGGCCGGCCGCAGGGCACTCCTGCGCATCTCGAGCCTCGACGTGACGGAGTTCCAGACACTTGCTTCCCTCGGCATCCCCATGCAGGTCATCGCTCTCAATGCCAAGCTGCTGCGCGATCAAGGCGGCAACAATCTGTACTACACGACCAACTCCATCACCCTCGGCGGAGGCGAGTCGCTGGACGTGATTCTGGATGCCAGCGACACGAAATACCAGCCCGGCCAGGTTTTTTACCTCTACACCAGCAATCTCGACCACCTGTCGAATGATGCTGAGAACTTCGGCGGGTTGATGACCGAAGTTCGGATTGTCCAATAGGAGAGCCGCGATGACCACGATGACAAAGAACACAGCGATGTCGATCTCACGACTGCTCCTGCTGGTAGTGCTGTTTGCTTCGGCCGTTTACGCATCGACGCCCGGAGTCAGCGGCACGGCATTCAACTTGTCGGCAAGACCGGCCTTCGTCTCGCAGCCAGATGGCGCCATGGTTTATTCGTGGGGCTACTCGTGCGACACCGGCGGGTCGGCCGTGCCTTTTGACCCAGGGACCGCTTGTAGCGGCACGATGCAGGTTCCTGGCCCCACGCTGATCGTTCACGCACCGAGTTCTGGGACCACCACGGTGAGCGTAACCCTGACAAACAATCTTCCTGCGGCTGCAGGGAACACTTCGATCTTGTTTCCCGGGTTCCTGGTTTCGACATCAGGCGGCGTAGCGGGGCTTTTGACGCAAGAAGCCGCGCCTGGCAACCCAGTTACTTATACCATTACGATTCCCTACACGGCGGCGGGCACGCACGCTTACTACAGCGGAACGCAAGGCGATCTGCAGGTGGAGATGGGCCTGTACGGCGCCATCGTTGTGATCCCTTCCAGCGTTCCGAGCGCTTGCACATCCGGGATTCACGCCACGAATAAAATGGCGCAAGGCGTCCACCTGGAAACCGACTTCCGGCTGGCCGCGGCAGCGTACAACCATATCGGCGCGTGTTATGACCGCGAGTATATCTTCCAATTTTCCGAAATCGATCCGCGGATTCACCGCCAGGTTGAAGAACAGTTGGCAACTATCAGTTCCTGCGTGCCTTCGGCAACGGTCGTCTGCCCGAGCTCACTGAACGTAGCTACGGAGCCGTATGTTCCGGCGTACTTCATGGTCAACGGACGTTCCATGCCCGACCTGATGGACGCCAACTACACGGCGCAGTATCCGCACCAGCCTTACAACGGCAACCCGCACATGCATCCGGGCGAACTCGTGCTCCTCCGCATCGTCGGACAGGGGCACTGGCAACATCCGTTCCACGAGCACGGCAACCATGTCCGTGTTCTGGCGCGCGACGGCAATCTAATTACCAGCACGAGCAATCCGGACATCAACCTTGCTGGTCCGCTCCTCTTTACCACTACCACCACTCCCGGACAAACGATCGACGGGATTTTTTACTGGACGGGTAAAGGTCTGAACTGGGATGCGTTCGGACACCACGGAGCACTCGGAGATGCAGCGTACGCTGCGTGCACGCCCGATGACAACGGCTACAACACACTCGGCAATTCCTACCAGGCGATCAACTATTTCGAGTGGTGCCAGGACCACAACAAGCCTTTGCAGGCAACACCGGTGGGTGATGTCCCTGGCGGCGGTCCCGCAACTTTGCCCGATCCCAACATTTTTGCGAATGGTGCCTGGTACGGCGGCAGTCCTTACCTCGGTCCCAACGCAAACGTCCGCGCCGTCGGTTCGACGGGAACGACGCCTCCGTCGGGCACCGTCGGAAATTCACCGTCGGAAGAAGCCGGCTTTGCTTTCATGTGGCACTCGCACAATGAGCGCGAGATCACTACCAACAACATCTTCCCGGGCGGAATGATGATGATGATGCTCGTCGATTCCCGGGAATTTGTTATTGACGAAACGCGATAACCGAGGAGAACAGCGATGCGATCCAACTATCTCAAAATCCTGAAGGCAGCGGTTCTGGCGATCACGGTTCTCCTCCTTGGAGTGTGTGGCGCCTCAGGGCAAACGGTTGTGAATTTGACGGCCGCGCCCACCAACACCACCACGCCGGACGGCAATGTTGTCCCGATGTGGGGCTATACCTGCGGCACGGTCGGTGACAGCTGCAAACCGTTGCGCGCAGGCGCGGGATGGTCGCCCGTGGTGATCACCGTCCCGTACTCTGGGACGTCGACATCGCTCACGGTTAATTTGACGAACAACTTGACGTTCCTAAACGGAAATAGCGTACCGACTTCGCTGACAATCGTCGGCCAGTTGGGCGGCGGCTTGGGAACAACCGCGACTTCCACGCCAAGCCCGGCCCACGGCACGCAGGGCGCCACGTGGCCGGTTGGGGATCCGAGTGCCTCGGATATCACAACTTTAAATACTCCCCCACCTCAGGGGGCGCGCGTACAGTCGTTCTCGACGGAAGTCGCGGCTGGGGCAACCACCAGCCTGACCTGGACCGGGGTGCGGCCTGGAACCTATTTGTTGGAGTCCGGCACACATCCGTCGATCCAGGGCCCGATGGGTCTATACGGAATTGTGGTGGTTACCACCGCGCCGACGGTGGATTCCACGACCGGCGCAGTGACCGCGTCCGGCACGGCATACCCGGCAGTGGGCAGTATCCCAGCGGTGACCTACAACGCGGACGTGAATCTACTACTTAGCGAAATTGATCCGGTTCAGAACAACGCGGTAAATACTGCCGTGAATACGTCCGGATTCAGCGAGACCGCCGCGTGGTCAGGTCAGTCCGGTGCGTGCGGCGATCCTACGGTGCACACGTGCTATCCGCCAGCGGTGAATTATTCGCCCCGGTATTACGTCATCAACGGCGTTGGATTCAACCGAGGCAATACGGCAGCGTCGCTGTTCAATCCGTCTACCAATGCAACTAGCGGCAATGTTTTGGTGCGCTTCGTGAACGCCGGCCTGCGTATGCACGTTCCTTCCATCGTCGGGGCCACTACGGGCGCTTCGGTTCCCGGACTTGGATTGGTCGCGGAAGACGGCAATCCGCTGCCCGGCACAACGCGAGTGCAGAATGAAGTGTTCCTGGCGGCGGGAAAGACCTACGACGTGATGATCAACGTGGGCGCGTCTGTCCTGCCAGTGTATGACCGCGCACTGGGATTGTCGGCGAACGCCACGGCGCGCGATGCGGGCATGCTCGCCTACATCGGGCCTGCCGGATCGACGCCGCCCGTTTCGAACGTCCCGGTGACCGCTGTCAACCACATTTTCTATTGCGTTGCCGGCACGTCTCTGACCGTGTCCGATCCGTCTCGGGGCGTCCTTGCAGGTGCTTCAGGTGCGAACGGGGCGGTGCTTCAAGGCAACCCCGCGAACCACACGCTGGCTCCGTTCGGTGTCGGAGCGGGAACGGACTCGCTCACGCTGAATCCAGATGGCACCTTTACTTACACTCAGGCCGCGGCGAATACCACCTGCGGCGGCACGTTCACTTTCGCGGTGAACGGCGGCGCGAGCACAGCCACCGCCACGATCACGCAGTGCGACGCTGGCAGTGCTTGTGCGGCCCTCGGTGGCCCTCCCACGGCAGTCGCTGACGCGTACAAGAGCACAGTGAGTCCCTCGGCCCAGGGCCCTGTTCGCTTCCAGATTGCTTCTCCAGGTGTCCTGGCGAACGATACCGATCCAGATGGCCATCCGCTCACTGCGGCTATCGCGGCATCGTGTAGCGGATGGGTAGGTACGGCGTTGAATTCGGCGGACGTGACGCTGAACAAGGATGGTTCGTTCAGCGCGAACGTTGCTACCGCGGGTGATCACTACTTCTGCTACAACGCGGTGAATTCGCAGAAGAGACCCAGCAATGCCGTCGCCGTCAACCTGAATTTCCCGATACCCAGCAATCTGGCAGTGACCGTCACCGGCGGGTTGGATAACGCTTCAATCTCTGACTATCGCTGGATTATTGAGGAAGACCGTACCATCTATACTGATCCCAAGTGTCAGGCGAATCCGCTGCCGCCCCCGCCCGCTTGCCCGACAGTGACGCCGTCCGGGGCACCGTTTAATGCCGGGACCAACTTCCACACTGCCTATATGCCGGTGGTAGCACAGGGTTGCACCGGAACAGTGTCTTGCGAAGACGGCCAGAAACTCCTGGGGCAGCCGGCCGCCTGCGACTTGGGCGACGGCATCTGCCGGACGGGAGTCTCCAGCAAGGCAATGACAGATCCCAGTCAAGTTGTGCTCGACCCGATGAAGCGGTATTACATTTCGGTCCTTCCAGGCGACGCCATGGATCCCGGCCACGCGATGGGCGGTGCCACGATTGCTGCGGGCCAGACGGCAGTCAACATCGTCGTGCAACCGCAATCGTTGCAGCCCTCCAAACTTTCCGTGTTCGTCTTCCAAGACGATCACCCGCTCAATGGCGAGCATGATGCTAGCGGCGGTATCGATACTCTGTCTCCCAACGAACCGGGTTTGGGCGGATTCAACATCACGATTCTCGATCTCGTTGGCCAGTCGGGTGATTCGGCGGGGCAGCTGACCTACGATGAGTTTGGTCAACCACTGTCGAACGCCTTGGCCGGAACCAAAGATCCAAACAATCCCAACGTCGATGCATGTCCCATTACATCGAATCCCACCACCGGATTCGACGGCGCGACAAGTCCAACCGGTATCACCGGCGTAATCCCCGTCTGTCCGAAGTACGAATCGGATGGAAAGACGCTTTCGCCTCTGGCTGGTCAAGCGGTGGTGGCGAACTTGCCACCCGGACGTTATGGCATCGTTGCGACGCCGAGCGCCGACCGCATCGCGCGCGGGGAAGAGTGGCTCCAGACCAACACGCTGGATGGCGGCAAAGACCTCGAAGCATTCCTAAAGGCGGGCGAGCCTGCTTACTTCCAGGAGTTCGGTCCTGCGGGGTATCACGTCTCGATGGGCTTCGCCAATCCGAAATGGATTAGTGACGCCGGAGTTGCGCTCCGCAACGCCCTAAACGGACAGACATTTCACAACGTGACGGGCACGGTAGCCGGCGCGCGCATGAGCCGTCCCTCCGACGAGCGGCTGTACAGTTCCGGCACCCGCGACATCTACGGCTACACCCAGTGCTACGTCAGTTTGGGCAGCCCGGATGGCGCGGACTTCACCTTCAGCAAGTGCAACGACGATGGCACCTTCACGCTTACCGGCGTTCCCGATGGCGACTGGCGAATGACGGTCTTCGATCAGTGGAACGACCAGATCGTTGATGGCATTACCACGCCCGTACGCGTGGCCGGCGGCACCGTGAATATGGGCGATGTGGCCGTACACGGTTGGAAGAACAACCTGTACACCCGGACGTTCATTGACATCAACGGAAACGGCATCTCCGACGACGGCGAACCCGGGCTTACGTTTGTCCCGACCAACGTCCGCTACCGTGACGGTAGTATTTCCAACCTCAATAGCACCGACCTCGAGGGCTATGCCGGCTTCAACGAAGTGTTCCCGATCTTCAACTGGTACGTGATGGAGACGGATTCCACTCGCTACAAGACCACCGGCATTCACGTCGTCAACGACGCGGGCGGACCGGTTGATGGTTCATCCTCATGTGGCGGCGGCTTCCCGGAGTGCGGCACCTCTGTGCTGGCGGCACACATGGCCAGGACCAAGGAAGATTACCCGCTGCCGGCGTACCTGCGACTCCCAGGTTCGGTCTACTGCGACAACGCCGACTGCGGCGGATTCACTATCGCCTCACTTCCCCCGAACGGCGGACCGGGTGGTTCGACCGGGCGCATCGATCCCCCTTGGGCGCAGAGCTACGCGTGGCAGAGCTACATGGGACAGAACCAGTTCCTGGAATTCGGCAAGAAACCCTTCGCGGGGGGAGAGAACGGCGGCATCCGAGGGCACGTCGTGTATGCCTCGACCCGTCCATTTGACGATCCAGCGCTGCTGCTGCAACTGACGTGGGAGCCGATGGTTCCGCACGTGAAGATCAACCTGTACCAGGAAGGTACGGCCGCCGATGGCAGCCAGTCCCTCAAGCTAGTCGACACCACGGAGACCAGCAGTTGGGATGACTGGGCGCAAGGCTTCCGCACGTCGATTGACGGCCAAAGCCGGGTTCCCAACATTAGCTGCCCCGGCCAGGCTCCCCAAGGAAGTGCGATTGGCGCCGCGTTTATGTACACGATCATGGATCAGCCGCAGTACCTGGACGTGTATAACAACGGTAGTGCCTTTACTCCCATGCCGGAGCACGCCCAGTTCAAGTGCTTTGACGGCATGCACATGTGGAACCAGCTGCAGCCGGCTCCGTATGACGGCATGTATCAATTCCCCAGCGTCACGAGCATGGATCCTGTTACGGGCAAGCCAACGGGCACAAACTGCACGGCCTGCGTTACCAACCCCGACACCACCGATCCCTATCGCTATGGAACGCCTATGTTGCCGGCCGGCAAGTACGTCGTCGAAATGATCCTTCCGCCGGGCTACGAGCTGGTGAAGGAAGAAGACAAGAACATCCTGTTGGGCGATACCTACGAAGCGCCGGTGACCTCGCAATTTGCGGGCTTCGGCAACATCTTCATCATGCCCGACCAGGCTTCGGTCGCCGCCAATTACAACCCGAATAACCCACTCATCCCCAGCAACGACGAGGGTGTGACGCCGCGGCACGAGGGCGACACCGGAAGCGTTGAAACCTTCTGGCCCTGCGTTGGAGCGGAGCGCATCGTCCCCGACTTCATGAGCTTGTTCCCGAATTCCGGGCAGAACGCGCCGTTCGCCGGTGCGACGCGCCGCTTGTGCGACCGCAAGGAAGTGACACTGGAAGACCAGATGTCGGTGTTGGCAAAGTTCTACGTGTTCACTTCGACGCACATCGCAGCGCACTTTACCGGCATCATCAGCGATGACTTCACTTCGGAATTCGATCCGTTCTCGCCGAACTTTGGCGAGAAGTTCTCGCCGGCAAACCTGCCTGTGGGGATCCGCGATTGGACCGGCACGGAGATCGCCCGCGTCTACTCCGACCAATGGGGTATCTACAATGGTCTGGTCTACTCGACCTTCTCGGTGAACCCGCCCGATCCGAGCGGCTACATCCCCAACATGATGGTGATGTGCATGAACGATCGTGGCAGCAACGAGACCCCAGATTCGATGTATCAGTCGAGCTACAGCCAGTTCTGCTACGAGTGGTCGTTCATGCCCGGCCAGACCTCTTATCTGGATACTCCGGTCATCCCGACGAGCGCCTTCGCGGAAGGCTACAACCATCCGGATTGCGCTTATCCCGATGCCACGCCGGCAATCAAGGAAGTCCGTGGCGATGGAATCGGTCCCTGGATCGCCGCTTCTGGAACCTCCCACCAGATCACCATCACGGCGTTGGGTAGCCAGGACGTCAACAACTATGGTTACTCCGGCCCGCGGGCAAGTACCGCTCCGTTCAATCAGAAGACCACTCCGCGTACTTACGGTTTCGGCGCCTCGCGAGGCACCGGAAGCGTAACAGTTGGCGGCGTGGCCGCGAATATCGTCAGCTGGTCTGACTCACAGATCGTCATCACACTGCCCAGCACCGGGACGCAGGTTCCCCTTTGCACTGTTCAACAGCAGGCGCAATACGGTGGCTCCAGCGCGCGCTGCGGCGAGTTGGTCATCACCGCCGGCAATGGCAAAAAGTCTATCGACGCGGTGACCGTCACGATTGGTGGCAAAGCCCCGACCCGTCTCGCGCCGGGGCACTCGATCCAATCCGCGATTGACGCCGCCGCTCCCGGCGACCTGATCATCGTGCCCCCGGGTAACTACCACGAGCTCGTGGTCATGTGGAAGCCAATCCGGCTGCAAGGTGTGGGCGCAGCGTCCACCATTATTGACGCCAACGCTCATCCTTCCGGCATTCTGAATGATTGGCGTCTACGGTTAGTCTGCCTCTTCGGTTTAGCGCCCACTGGCGTGCGAACTGGGTATAACCCGGGCTGCGGAGCGGGATGGACCAACTTCAACCCAACGGCCTCCAATCCTCAGATAGATCGCTTGCCGTTAGAAGCCACTGTTGGCTGGGACGCCACGTTGAACGGCAACCTGGCCGAACAGCTGCAAGAACCAACGCT
>Ga0335077_10002098_pt1 | contig 23798 bp, 22 predicted proteins | sample Lox_Sample_31_FD_207151 | JGI IMG/M metagenome (GOLD analysis project Ga0335077, IMG submission 207151) | Soil microbial communities from Loxahatchee National Wildlife Refuge, Florida, United States - Lox_Sample_3.1 | ecosystem: Environmental > Terrestrial > Soil > Wetlands | place: USA...
CGTTCTCATCCAATTCTTTCCCGAGAAATTCGGGCAGGATCAAGGGCACATATAGTCGAACTGAACGATTGGAGTGGTTTGAAAGTATGAAAGTTTTTCGAGGTGGGTGTGAAAAAACACGGAACGAGGGACCTACAATGGAAGAAGACAGGCCTTGCTAAATCGAAGGCCGGAACACAAAGCAACGCATGAACGAAATCAATATGAAAACCCTGGCGCCAAGACTTCTGATTGGATTGTTCGCCCTTCTGCTCTTGGCCACCCCCCATCTGGCTCTGGCTCAAACCTCTGGTGGATTGACCGTGGACAACTTCAACGATGCGGCCAACGAGAGTTCGGGCTTAACGAGCACGCTTTATACCGTGACTCATTACGCCCTCTACATATTTTACTTGCTCGGCATCATCTTTATGGGAATTGCCGCTTTGAAATTCAAATCAGGAGACATGGAAGCAATGGGAAAGAACCTCGGGGGCTCCGTCATGCTCTTCCTGGTCCCGAAGATAGTGGAGGTGATTATCACTTGGGCGGCCAAATAGCTTCGAGTTCCCTTGGGCATGCGGGGAGGCTTCGAAAAAGCCACGCTCCCGCAACTCGCTCATCACGCGCCGTTTCGTCACAGCACAAGCGGGAGCGGCTTCCGCCGTTCAACAACTCGGTCTTGGGCGGACCGATCAACACGATCCCGATGGCTATTAATCCGGCCAATAAGCAGGATCAAAATCCGTTCGCGAGGGATCGAATTGGTTGGACCACAACCGGAATTTCTGCCATAAATGAGCCCGGAATTTAGGTCAGTTTCGGGCAGCAGCACGTTTCTTCTGCGGGGTTCCCCACCCCCACCTCCTTGGCGTCTGCTGCCCGAAGATTTAAAGCACCCCTGGGTGAACCCTAGTCCGCCGCGAATTGAGAATATGGCGCGTAAACCCTTGGCATCCGTTCCCGCGCAGCATCGCCTTGAGGCCGGTAAGGTCCGAACCTGTGCCAGATGCGGTTACCCTCAGACTCTCGGGACGCATCGCATATTCTGAGGAATCCGGTTACACCGCTTGAAACTGATACGAGGCAAGGTCTTGGACGTTAAGGAAGCGACGGGCAAATTGACCAGTTCGAGCGGCAGCATCCCCTACAGCGTTGACAACAAGGTTGAGGGCTGAATTAATTCTCCTTGACGGGCCTCCGCGGAAAGACCAAACGGTAACAGCGGCGACCCACCGCGTGGTTCCGGGTCGGGTGTCTATCATCACCGGGAACGCCCGCTTCCGGTGTTCGTAACCTCGGCCCGGATCTTTTTGTAGCGTCCCCGCCTCGGCGCTTATTACTTATGCTTGAAGCCAGTGGTGCGCTGGGGTCATTGGCGCGCACCCCGACGGTCGAGCCACAAAGCAATGCGCGGCCCAAACGCATCGAAATTCAAACGGAGTCAGCCGACTCGGGGCCGGATGAACGTTGTCCCTTGATGATTTGAAGGATTGCGCCGGCATCAGGGGCTTGTTCGAGGGCGTGGCGGAGTTCCGGCTTGTGCAGGAGCTTGGCAATTTCGGCCAAGGTATGCAGATGCTTTTGAAACTGTCCTTGCGGGATAAGAAAGAGGATCACGATCGTGACTGGCTGTCCGTCCAAGGCGTCGAACTCGATCCCGTGCCTCGAGCGCCCCAGGGATGCGACTGCCGCAGAGATCAAATCTGTCGAAGCGTGTGGTATCCCAATGCCAAAACCGATCCCAGTGCTCATGGACGACTCACGTTTTCTGACGACGGTGGTGATGGCCTCACGGTGCTCGGATTTCAAACTGCCGGTTGCGACCAGTTGGCTCGTTAACTCGTCAATGGCTTCCCAGCGGTTCGTTGCCTGCAAATCAGCGATAATTCGAGCTTCGCTGAACATACTGCCCAGGTCCGTGTTCATTGCGACACCTATCAGGATGACTGGAGTCCCTTAATAATTCGCACCATCGCACCAGCATCGGGCGCTTGAATGAGTGCCCGGCAAGAATCTGGTTTCTGCAGGACCTTGGCGAATTCGATCATTGCAGGACGGTGCTTTTCCAACTGGCCCTTTGGGAGAAGGACGAGCATTACGAAGCTGACCGGTTGGCCATCCAGGGCTTCGAAGTTGATTTGGCGATTTGCCCGGCCAAACGCGGTAACAACTTCGCGAACCAAGCTCGTCGAGGCGTGTGGAATCCCAACGCCAAGACCGATACCTGTGCTCATGGCCAGGTCGCGTTTTTTAACTGCGGCCGCGATCGCCGCGCGATGTTGGGATTTCACACTGCCGATCTTGACCAGATGGTCGATCAACTCGTCTATGGCTTCCCAACGGGTCGTTGCCCGTAGGTCGGTGACGATTTGAGCTTCGCTCAAGATGTCGCCTAATCGCGTATTCATAAAATTAGGAGCAACTGCCTGCGCGGGCCTGGGAATGCTCCTTTTCCTGGCAGAGTCGGGTTTCAACGCTGACGTGCACGAGTTCTTTGTGAATTTTCAGCGCCCGCCGGTATTCGTCCGGCGCTTTTGGATGGTGCGCGACAACGCCGATGATGGCGGCGAATTTATTGACGCCCACCTGCCAGATGTGCAAGTCGGTGATCAACGAGTCACCGTCGTTCTCAATGCCTTCACGGATCACCACCGGCAAATCCGAGCTGGCCGGAATCCGGTCCAAAAGAATTACCGTCGTTTGGCGCACAAGTGAATAAGCCCATTGACCTATTACGGCACTGCCAACCAGGCCCATGATGGCGTCCATCCAATACCACCCGAAGAATTTTCCGGAGACCAAAGCGGCGATGGCCAGCAGCGAGGTTACGGCATCGGCGATGACGTGGAGATAGGCTGACCGCAAATTCAAATCGTGCGAATGTTCATGCCCGTCGCTATGGTCGTGGTCCTGATGGTGGCCATGAGATGCGTCCTTTAAGATCAACGCACTCACGATATTGACCGCCAACCCGAGGCACGCGACGGCGATGGCTTGGCTGAACAGAATGGCAACGGGATGGATGAGTCTGTCGATGGATTCGCCAGCCATGGCCAAACCGACACCGCCTAACACAATGGCGCTGGTATATGCGCCCAGCACGCCGAATTTGCCCGTCCCAAAACTGAATCTGGCATCGGCGGCGTGGCGCCGGGCAAAGAAATAGGCCAGGACGGTTATAAGGAAGGCCGCGACGTGGGTCCCCATGTGCAAGCCATCGGCGAAGAGAGCCATGGAATGAAACCTCAGGCCGAAGATGATCTCGGCGATCATCATCACGGCCGTCAGCAGCAGGACGCGCCGCGTGTTTTTCTCAGCGGTCGAGAAGTCAGCAGTAAAATCGTGACTATGTTTCCAACGGGAGGGATCGGTGAGATGCATAGCTCATGGCTTGATGTCAGCCGTTGGCTGGTTGGTTGCCACGTTTGCAGCCGCAGGGCTTGCGGCGCCACTGTCTTGCTTGTGCGAACTGGAAAAGACCCGGGTGAATTTCAAAATAATCAGGGACAGAAGGACCAAAAGGTAAATTCGCAGGGCCCACAAGGCGGCCTTCACCATGGGTGTTGTTTTGATGCGTGGCATAACTCAAATCAGCTCGGGAACTCGATTTTTGCTCCCCTCATGATGTCCCGGTAACGCACGATGCCCAAGAGATGGTCCTGCGCGTTGACGACGGGCAACATGCGGAACTGGTATCTGGCAAACAACGCGACAACGTCCTCGCGCAGCGCATCCGCCGGCGCGGTAACTACCGGCGAAATCATTAAGTCGCCGAGCACGGCATCCTCTGGGGCGGCGACGAGGTCCCGCAAATCCACAACACCAAGCAGGGCTTTCTCCTCTCCGGCTACGACATAGAAATAGAAGATGTTCCGGTGGTCGCGCGTGCCCGACCGCAGGCTTCGTATTACCTCTCCGGCTTTAGTTTCCCTGGTGAAAGCCAGGAACCGCTTGCCCATTAAGGTGGACGCCAACACGTCTGTATTGGCCATCACGGCCTGAACGCGTTCCGCCCGGGGCGGGGATAACATTTTGAGCATCTCCTGCGCCTTTTGGTGCGGAAGATCCGATAGCAGGCTCGCTATTTGCGGCACTGAGAGCTTCTCCAGCACCAACCGTGCTTTCTCATCGCGCAGGAATGCAATAAGCTGCCGCTTGGCTCTAGGCTCCGCTTCCACCAATACCTCGGCGGCCTTGTCGGGAGCGAGCGCGGCGAACATAGCCTGTTGTTCGTCCCCAGATAGCACTTCGAGCGCATCGGCCAAATCTTCGCTTGGGAGTTCCAGCGCCTGCTCACGCGCGACTGATAGCGTCACAATGTCCTTGGTGTGATCTTCAACCGAGAGCGGTTGGACGTAGCGCCAGGAGATCAATTGGTCTTTGCCGGACGCAAAGCGTTCCAGGTGCCATTTGCGAAGAAAGCCGTTGAAGGAAATGTCCACATGTACCAGAATCATCCGGCCTTTGGAAAACAGCAGGTGCACGTCATTGACGACTTCGGTGCGGCGGCCGTCGATGTCCAGAATCGTCTGGCCCATCAGGTGCTCATTAAGCAGGATCCAACCCTTTTGATCCACAAACCGCGGATACGGCCCCCCGTTTTCGGCGGGCGTGATAAAGATGGCTTCCTCCTCGATCCTCACCACCTTTTCCCAGGGAATGAGTTCCGAGGGATACCCTTTCCCATGCTCGATATATATCCCCACGGCTTCGGGGTAAGGTTCGGAGAGGCGAAAAACCAAATCGGTCAGGCGGCCGTTCTTTTTGTTAGTTTTGTCGATCAGAATCCGCCGGTTGAGCAGCTTGGAAAAGCACAACAACTGGTAACCCTCGTAGCCGGCAGGGGTAGCTTCCTGCCTGCGGGCAATCACGTTCTGGGTTTTCGCGTTATTCATAACGTATCGCGCCTATTTAAGTGACCCAAACCATTCAGGGAACAAGACCGAAACACCGTAGGCGGTCGAGATGACGATGACAAAAGCGGTGATGCTCCAATTGGCGATGTTTTGTGAGCGCGTGTTGACGTGCTCACCCATGAGCGGCTTGTCGTTCAACAGCAGAATCAGGAACATCAAGGCCGCCGGCAAGAGCGTCACCGCAACCACCTGGACGAAGATCGTTATAATGTTCTGCAAATCCACCGAGGCGACCAACGACACAACCCCCGCGGACATGAGCATCAACACATAAGCCACATAAAACCAGGGCGCCTCGCGCACCGTCTTGTTGAGGGAGTGTGCCCAGCCAAAGACCTCCCCTAGGGCCCAACTTGTGGAGAGCGAAATGCAGAGCGAGCCCAACAATCCTGCGTCAAAAAGGCCGATCGCGAAGAGCACCTTGGCCCACTGCCCCCACTGGCCGTGTAGGACCTGCGGCATGACGGCCGCCGTTTTGGCCGCAGAATCGATTTCTCGGTAGCCCTGGCTCTGGTCCGGGTTGAAATGGAACACACCGGCCGTGGCAATGATGATAAAGGCGGCGACGACACAGGTCATGAACGAACCGAAGAAGGTGTCAAACTTTCCATATTTGATGTCTTTAATATCCATTCCTTTGTCCACGACGGCCGACTGCTGGAAGAAAATCTGCCAGGGGGTGATCGTGGTGCCGATATTGGCCATGATGAGTGTCAGCAGCGCCACACCCGACATGCCGAAGTTGAAGTCAGGGTGAAAAAAACCTCGACCGACCGCGGTCCAGCCTTCTTTGACGTTGCCAGTGTGCATGGCCCAGATGGCGGCGGGGATATAGACCAGGTTGAAGAGGCAAAAGAAGAGCGTGATCTTCTCGAACGTCCAATACCGGCCGCTGATCACAATACCCAGCATCAGGAACGTCACCCCAAAAAAGGTAATCCACGGTGGAATGTTGAAGAGGCGCATTGCTTGGGTCATGCCAATATATTCAGTCACGAGCGTGAGCCAATTGATGACCGCCAAATCGAAAATGGAAAAACAGCCCCAAAATTTCCCGAACCCGTCAAAGATCGCCTCCGCGTGACCGCGTTTGGTGACCGCACCAAGCCGCACGGTCATTTCCTGAACGTAATAGGCCATCGGCAAGAGGATGACCAAAACCCAGAGGAGCTTGAAACCGGTCTTGGCCCCGGTTTGAGCGTAGGTGGAAATGCCGCCGGCGTCGTTGTCGGCGATCATGGTGATAATGCCGGGCCCGAGAGCGGCAAGAAAAATAAGCGTCCGGCGGTTCAGTCGCCGGACCTGGTGAAGACATTTGCTGAGCCAATACATGGTTGCCTTACGTTGCTATGTCCGACCGCCATCTACACCCTCACGCTGATGGGGAGCGATTGGGTGGCTCCCCAACCAGAGGTTCACTGGGGTAGAGCAATGTATCGGCGCACGAGCCGAGCAATCTGGTGGAATCATAAGGCATCGACACGAGGAGGTGCTACCAAAGATTCCTGAAGATTTCTTAAGATTTCCGTCACAACTCGACATCCCAAAAGCCGACGGCGCGTTCGAGTTCGATGAGCGCTTTGGCAACGTCCGCCAGCGCGTCATTGTAGCTCTGATGGATGTCGTTATCGGCCCGTTGGGCGTCCAGCAGGTCGAGCAACGTGGTCTGCCCATGCTCGTAACTGAACCTCTTGGCATTCAGCACGTCGTCGGCCCCTTTGAGCAATTCTTCCTGGAACTTCCGGACGCGTTCCTGCATGAGCTGGTAGGTGCTGTATGTCTGTCGAACTTGCACTTCGGCCTTGAGTTCGGCAGCTTCGAGTTGCTTCTCCGATTGTTCGGCGGCGAACCGCGCCGTGGCGATTTCGGCTTTGTTGCGATTCCACAGCGGAAGGGGAAATGACAGGCTCAAAGCCAATTGATCGAAAGCCGGAGTCGGATCAATCGGGTGATTCAGCGCGACTCCGTCATTGTGCGTGTAAGTGACGCCGACGTCCACATCCGGAAGGCGATTGGCCTTGGCGAGCCTGACGCCGCTTTGTGCGCCGTCACGCGAGTGACGCAAGGCCACCAAATCGGGACGGTTTTGCAGTGCGCTGGCGACGAGCCGGCTCGCATCAAAGGAACGAGGTTCCAACTCAAGCTTGCCACGCGGCACCAACGTGGTCTGACCACGGTTTCGACCAAGAAACGTGTCCAAGGCGAGTTGGGCGGTTTGCGCGTCGTTCTGCGCGTTAAGCAAATCGTTCTCGGAGCGAAGTTCGTCCACGCGAGACTGCGTCAAATCTGTTTCTCCAATATCACCCGCCGCGAGGCGATGGCGCTGCGCGGCGACGAGTTTGTTAAGGTAGTCAGCGGCCTTGCGTTGTTGTTCAAGCGTGCGCTGCGTGGCTAGAGCTTCGGCGAACGCTTCGGAGGCGTCGAGTTTGAGGTTGCGCAAAAAGTCCTCCAGCGTGGCGGCGGCAGCATGATAAGCATGATCGGCTGTGCGAATTCTCCATTTGCGCTTGCCGAAATACTCGATGGTCTGAGTAAGGCCAACGCCACGAGACTCGACCTGGCGAAGCAACGCCGGCTTGCCATCCGTCCCAACGCCGTACTTGTTGTGAAATGTCAGATCGCGATCGCCATTCAACTGCAGGGTCGGATTCGGAAATTCCTTCGCGATAGCGATGGCTGCTTTGGCGATGTCAACGTTGTAGCGTTGGGCCGCATAATCCAGGTTGGCCTGCGCGACCTCGTTCAGGAACTCGGGGAATGTAATTTCGTTAGTGGCGGGAATGGAGTTGGTTACGATCCAGAAGGGTTGTCCACTTGAAATCGCGTTTGTTTTAGCCAGCGTCTGGCCCCATGCGGCCCAAATCATAAAAAAAATGAAGGACGCCAACGACATGGCGATGAAGAGTCGTGAAGATGCCTTTTGATTCATAGGGAGAGGTGGTTATTGGCCCTGGGCCGGGGACACGTGGATTTTGGCAAGCAGCCACCGCTCAACTACGAAATAGACTGCCGGCAGAACAATCAAGGTCAGGGCGGTGGCCGTGATTAATCCACCAATGATAACCGTGGCCAAGGGGCGTTGGACATCGCTGCCGACCGTGTGGGAGATGGCGGCCGGGAGCAAACCCAGTGTAGCCACCGATGCAGTCATTAGCACTGGCCGCAGTCTCTCGCGCGCGCCACGCCGGACCGATTCCTTCAAATCCGGTTCGAGCTGCCGCCACCGGTTCAGATTGGAGACCATGATGACGCCGTTTTGAACGGCCACACCAAATAGCGCGATAAAACCGACCGCGCTTGAAACGTTTAGAGTCATGCCCCGCAGATGCAGGGCAGCCAAGCCACCGAGGAGAGCCAATGGCACGGTTAGCATAATGATGGCGGCAAACCGTATTTCTCCAAATGCGGCGAACAAAATGAGAAAAATGAGTGCAAGCACGGCCGGGATGATTAAAGCGAGACGGGCCTGTGCCCTCTGTTGATTCTCGAACTGTCCGCCCCAAACAACTTCAAACGCTTCGTGGTTGTAATGGACTTTTTGTTCTATGTCTCGCTGGGCCTGCTGCAGAAACGAAGACAGTGCGCGGTTTCGCAAGTTCAGTCTTACAGTTGTGTAGCGGCGCCCCATCTCGCGTGCGATGGTACTTTCGCCCGGCCCGACTTTGACGTCAGCGACGTCAGACAATGGAATGCGCCCCCCGCTGGGTGAAGTGAGCGTCAGATCCGAAATAGCCTGCGCATTGTCCCGAGACGACTCGATAAACCGAATGTTTGCGTTGTAACTTTTGTCGCCAACGAAGACTGTTCCCAGCGGTTTGCCCCCGATGGCTGTTTCAATCAGATCGTCAACGTCCGCGACGTTGATGCCATAGCGCGCGGCGGCCGTTCGGTTTACCTTAATTTGGAGTTGGGCCAACGGCGGTTCCTGGTCCACGACCACGTCCACCGCGCCTGCCACATTCTGGAGGACTTTGACAATATCCTGTGAAATTCGGCGGCTTTCATCCAAGTCAACGCCGAACACCTTTACGACCAGTTCGGAGTGCGCGCCTGCAATCATATCATAGATGCCGTCGATCATGGGCTGGGTGAACCCGAAGTTCATGCCCGGCAACTCAACCTTCAGCTTTCTGCTCATCCGCGCGATCAATGCCTGCTTATCGCCTCCCCACTCCCGGTACGGCTTCAGCCCAATGGAGCTTTCAATATGCGAAAAGGTCCAAGGATCCGTGCCGTCATCATTGCGCCCCGTTTGCGTGACAACATAAGAAACCTCCGGGAAGCTCCGTATGACCTGTCGATAGTTGCGCGCCATCTCCGTCGCCTTTTGGATTGAAATGCCCGGCGGCATTTGGATTTGCGCCCAAATCGAGCCTTCATCGAGATACGGCAAAAACTCCCGGCCAATGGTCAAGGCCAGCACCAGGGCAACCACGCCTGCCGCGAGGCCGGAATACAATGCCATTCGGGGACGCTCCAAGATTCGCAGAAGGGTTGCGTCATATCTCCAGCGAAGCCAGTCAAAGACTGGATTCTTCCAGGTCTTGCCTGGCCGGCGGTAGGTCACATAAGCGAGTGCCGGCACCGCACCCAACGCAAAAAGAAGCGCGCCCAAAAGCGAGTATCCAACCGTGAATGCCATCGGTGTGAAGAGTTTCCTTTCCACCGATTCAAACGCGAACAAAGGCAGGTATGCCGTGATGATGATCAGTGTCGCAAAGAAGATTGGCTTGGCCACCTCCAGCACCGCATCCAGCGCCGTAGCCTCCAACCACCCATGCTCGGGATTCTGCTCGCGCCGGCGCAGGATGACCTCCATGAGTACGATTGACCCGTCCACAATAATGCCGAAATCAATTGCGCCAAGTGACAGCAGGTTAGCCGGAACCTTCGTATAATGCATGAGCACGAATGCCCACAGTAATGAGAACGGGATTGTAAGGGCCACCAGCCCCGCAGCCCGGAGGCTTCCCAGAAACAGCATCAACACCAAAACCACCAAGCCCATGCCCTCGAGCAAGGTCTTGGTAACCGTATGCAAGGTGGTGTGCACCAATTCGGTGCGGTCGAGGTAGGGCACGATTTTCACATCGGGCGGAAGAACTTTGGCATTCAATTCCTGAACCTTGTGGTGAATGCCGTCCAAAACTTTCGAGGGGTTGGCTCCCAACAGCAATAACGTGATGCCGGAGACGGCGTCGTCATTGTTATCAAGTCCCAAGATCCCCTGGCGTTGCAGGACGCCCATTTCCGCGTGTCCCACGTCCTTGATGAAGATGGCCGTCCCGGCCTTTTGCATAACCACGATGTTGTCCAGATCCTCTACCTTGCCAATTGCACCCAAACCACGCACCACGAAGCCCTGCTCCCCACGCACGATCAAACTTCCGCCCGAATTGATGTTATTGGCCGTGAGGGCATTCTCCACCTGCGCGAGAGAAAGGTTGTATTGGGCCAGCTTGTTCGGATCAACGAAGACCTGGAATTGGAGGTTTTCACCTCCGAACGGATTGACATCGATGACTCCGGGAACCTGTTTGAGGCGCGGCATAACCACCCAGTTATTCAAATCGCGTAATTCCCGCGGGGAGCGCAGATGAGACTGAACCGTGTAGCGGTAGATCTCGCCGATCGGAGAGGTCGGCGCATCCAGACCCGCTTGCACCCCTTGGGGCAGGGTGACGTTGTTGATTTGGTCCAACACCCGCTGCCGCTCGAAGTAATATTCGACCCCATCGTTGAAAACCAAAGTGATCAACGACAACGCAAACGTGCTCTTTGAACGCATGACATGCAGGCCGGGAAGCCCGTTGAGTTCCCGTTCCAGCGGAATCGTGATCTGCTGTTCGACCTCCTCCGCAGCGTGGCCCGGATACTGGGTGATGACTTGCACAGTCACCGCGGCAATGTCGGGGTACGCCTCGAGATTGAGTTCCCGCAGCGAATAGAGACCGAAGACCGAAAGGCCGATAAAGACCGCCAGCATTAAGCGGCGTCGGCGCAGACAAAAAGCCACAAAGTGGACCATCATTGGAACAAAACCCCTTCCTTTGCGAGGACGGATGCACCAGGCTTAAGACCTTCCGTGACGATGATTCTGTCGCCTTGCAGGGCGCCCAATTTAACTTCCTGGGACTGAAGGTTCCATGGCTTGATCTGTTCAAAAACAAAGGCCGAGGAGCCGCTTTGAACCACTGAAGTCGCGGGGACAGTAAGTTGCGTTTCGGGGAATCCAAGGAATTTCACCGTCGCAAACATGCCCGGCTTAAGCCGCTCGTTCGGATTGGCGAACGCGATGCGAACTTTGGCGGTACGAATATCGGGGTCGACCAGGGCGCCTATGAACAACACTTTGCCGGTAAACCCTTCGTTCGGGTACGCCGCCAGAGTGGCCTGAATACTCTGACCGTTGGTCAGGAAGCGCAAATCCTTCTCCTGGATGCTCGCCGTCAGCCAGACGGTGGACAGATCAGCAACAGTCATGAGGGGGGCCGTCGCGTCATTTCGGAACTCTCCATGCGCCGACGCCATGTCCACCACGCGTCCAGGCAAGGGCGAAAAAACATGGAGCGGTTCTCCGAGTTTATCCTTGTCCGGATCGAAACCGAATACGGCCAAACGGCCTTTAGCGCTATCCAGGTCGCTCTGCGCCGATTCGTAATCACTGGTGGCCTGTTCGACATCCTTCTGCGCTGCAATCTTGTTCTCCAATAGCTCCTGTTGCCGCTTCAAGGCGCGGCTGGTCAATTGCACGGCACTTTTCGCCTTCACAAAATCGTTCTGCGCTGCGAAAAAATCCGGGGAGTTCAAAGAGGCCAGCAATTGCCCATTTGTGACGCTATCGCCAAGCTGGACGTGCAGCCTGAGCAGCCGGCCCGAGAGCGGTGGGAACACTTTGGCGAATTTTTGTGGATCCGCTTCGATTACACCCGGCGCGGTAAGCGTGCGTTGAAGCCCGTCAGCACGCGCGGAGTCGAAGACGAGCCGGGAGCGTAATGAGGATTTTTCCGGAATGACGACAAGGTTACCCTGTCGCTCAAACTCAGGCGATGCGTCGGAATTGCTTGTCGCGGCGCGGTGGCACCCCGTCAAACTGATAGCCAGGCCAATCAGCAATACCGCGCTGAGGCGGTTCTGTTTCACATGCATAGGCTCCTAATCGCTTTCATTGCACGGGCTGCTGGATATCCGGCAAGCGGATGTTCAACGCACGTGGCAAATTTCCGACGAAGATAAGTGAACCTAGTAAACAGTGTTACTTAAGGTTATCTGAAGATTTCTTAAGGATGAAGACCACTGTGGACGCGGACGCGGCGCATTTTCGTTCCCCCGCATTGTTCGTGAGACCCGACAATTTGGCCACCCCTCGCTCGCGCTGTTGCCGCCGTGAAAATCCTTTCCTGTTTGCTCAGCGGGTCACTTTCGCCAGCAAGTTCGCTTGCCACGGTTTAAGTATGTGTATTGCCGGTTTAAGGGCCACCCAGGCCATTTTGAGGATCTCCTCCCGGCGCAGATTTGCGCGTTTTTGGCTCACGAACTGATGAGCTTCCGACTTCCAGAGGTAAAAGCGCACACGCTTGCGGCGATTAATTCTCCAGCCGACAAATTGCAGCGCCTGTGCTTCGCGACCGGTTTCTTCCAGGCACTCGCGCAGACCGGTTTGCTTGATAGTTTCCCCCTTCTTGCGTTTCCCTTTGGGCAGGCTCCAGTGTCCATTCGCCTGCCGGACTAGCAGCACCTCTGTCCCCAGCTTGGACTTTTGCAGCAGGGCGATAGCAGCTTTGTGTCGCACCCAGCCGCCACTGGTCTGCGGCTGCGGTTCAGAAGTGACCCTCCCCCGTTCTCCCCTCGCGATCGTTAACGGTTGCGGGTTCATCGACCAGTCATGACTTTGGTGTATTTCTTTCATGCAACGGGCTGCAACTCAGCCTGCCTGGAAAGCGTAGCCCAAGGCTAAGGCATGGCGTTACTGAAGACTGCCTGAAGAATCCTTAAGAATTGCGTCGCAATGGTAACAACCGAGAGAGATGATCTAGTAGGAAGGGAGGGTGCGCAAATGGATCCGGAAGACACTGCCGCGTCCAATCTCGCTGTCGAGCTGGACCGTGGCGCCCATCCGCTCAACCGCCCATTTGACAATTGCCAAACCCAGGCCTACTCCGCCCTCTGCGCGCGAGCGGGCTTTGTCCACCCGATAAAAACGCTGAAAGATCTTCTGGTGATGTTCCGCCGCAATGCCAGGACCCTCGTCCGCAACCTCGACCACCACTCTGCCTTGGTCGGAAAAGGCGCGCAGCTTGATCGTTTTTCCGCTGGAACTGTAGCGAATGGCGTTCTGAGTCAGATTCATGAGCGCCAGCCGAAGTAAAGCGGGATCGAAGACCGCCAGCAAATGATCCGGGCAGTCCGCCTGGAGCTTTTGCTTTTTTTCCTCCGCCACCAAACTCAACGCGTCGTTCACCGCCACGAGCACCGGCCGCACCAATCCTGCCTCCATTTGCAGCGGCATCTCGCTGTTATCGGGGCGCGTCAGCAGCAGCAGCCGGTCGATGAGCTGGTTCATACGGGCAATCTCCTCCAGCATGCTGCCCACGGTGTCATGAAGAATCGCGGGATTGCGGTCGCGAAGCGCCACTTCACCCACCGCACGCATTGCCGTGAGCGGCGTGCGCAGCTCGTGGGAAACATCAGCCGTGAGGCGGTCCAGCTCCGCGAAAGAGTGTTCGAGCTGCTCCAGGAGACCATTTAGAGTTGAACTCAGTTGGCCAAGTTCATCTTGAGGATTTGTCACTGGCAGGCGCTCGCTCAACCCCTTAGCGGATAAACGCCGCGTGTGCATGACCATCTTGAGAAGCGGCGCATGCATCCGACGGGCAATGAAATAAGCCCCCACGCCGAACAACAATGCCACACAAACCCAGAGCAATAGCAACATGGCAAGCAGGCCAGGAAAGTTTGCTGGTTTCCAAATCCCCAGACCTGCCGCCACCACGGCGCACATCGCACTTGCCGCTCCCGCAGCCACCGCGTTCCAAAAAGCCAGACGTGCGCTCAGAGAACGCCGTTGCCACCAGGCCTTCATCCGTTCGCCTCCTCGCGGAGCACGAACCCTACGCCGCGAATTGTGTGAATGAGCTTGAGGCCATGGCCTTCATCCACTTTGCGTCTTAAATGCGCCACGTGAACGTCAATCACGTTGTCCAGCGGCGTGATCCGACTGGCTTCGCGCCAGACCTCTTTTGCCAGCATCTCACGTGAAACAACCTGGCCGGGTTGCCGCAGCAGAAACGCCAACAAGTCAAACTCGCGAGGCGTCAGGTCAATCGGCTTATCTGCTCGCCAGACACGACGAGATTCCAGATCCACGACTAAATCGGCAATCGCTTTTTTTAGCGTCTCGGTCGGTGCCGCTCGGCGTAGCAACGTGCGAATCCGCGCTATCAACTCCGCAAACGCGAACGGTTTGACTAGGTAATCGTCGGCCCCGCTTTCCAGCCCAAGCACCCGGTCGTCCACGGCATCGCGCGCGGTCAGCAGCAGCACGGGGGTTTTATTGCCGCGCGAACGGAGGGTCTTTAGAATCTCGATTCCTGAACGGCCCGGTAACATCCAATCCAGCACCACCAAATCGAACGTTTCGGCATTGAGCAGGAAAAAGCCCTCCTCCCCGGTATGCGCCGTGGCAGTGGAGAACCCGCCGCGCTCCAATCCTGAAGCGAGCGCGCGGGCGGTCTTTTCGTCGTCCTCAACGATGAGCAGTCGCATGGCAATACCGGAAGGCAAACTTGCCAGACCACATACACTTCGGCGAGCCGCAACCGCCTTAAGATTTCTTCAGACTTCCCGCGACTTTGAGGCTTTCGTCGGCCTTGCTCGAGGCGGCGGTCGGAGATGTCGGAGGTGTCGGAGGTTGCAACTGGTGCGGGATAGGATAGCCGCTTGAGCCTGGAGAAGAACATCGTTGGCCTGAACTGGCAACTGTTGCCCTCGGGGAGAGGCGAATAACCGCGTGCCTTGGTCTGCGGCGGCTGCTTAAGTTATCTTCAGGAAAGCTTAAGTAACACCTGGTTGGAGGGCGGGGTAGGATGTGCACCGACGTTCGCCTTGGCTGCGCGAATGACAACAACGCAACTGAAATGACCACACGACGGCTCAGACGGAGCGGTGCCCTTATCTCCATCGCCACGATGGCCGCGGTCGCGTGCAGTGCGGCGGCCTTGAGCGGGGCAACGAATGCGGCCGACACGGCGGCGGGGGCTCCGGGCTCGTCCAGTGATAAGCCTTTTCCCGAGGCCGTGGCAAAGGCTGGCGATGAAGGCCGAGAGGAATTGTGGAATTGGCACGTCCAAAACACCGACATTATCCAATACCACCCTGGCATTACCTCTCCCTACTCTGGTCCCAACAGCCTCAGCAGCGCCAGCGAGGTCAAAGAGACCGTCTCCCTCGACCTGATCTTCGGCCTCCGCCTTTGGTCCGGCGCTGAGTTCCATGTGGACGGCTTGATGTGGCAGGGCTTCGGCTTCTCCGATGCCCACGGCATCGACGGGTTCCCCAACGGTGAAGCCTTCCGGCTTGGAACGGACGTCCCGAACGGCTCCCTCTCCCGCCTCTTCATCCGCCAGACCATCGGGCTCGGCGGCGAGCAGGAAACCGTCCAGGACGACCAATTCCAACTCGCCGGCAAGCGCGACGTCTCCCGCATCACCCTCACCCTCGGCCGCATCAGCGCCAAAGACATTTTCGACAACAACGCCTACGCCAACGATTCTCGCTCCCAGTTCATGAGCTGGGCATTCATGGCCAATCAAGCCTGGGACTATCCCGGCGACAGCCTCGGCTACATCACCGGCTTTGCCGCGGAGCTCAACCAGCCGAAATGGACCCTCCGCTATGGTTTCTTCCAAATGCCCAGCCAGGCAAACGGGCTCTCGTGGGAAGACAAGTTTCTCAAGTGGCCCTATGACAACTCGGCGGGTAGCGGCCCGTTCCTGCTGGCCTGGGGAATGGTCACTGAGTTCGAGCGCCGCTACTACCTGAACAACCACCCCGGCACCGTCCGACTGCTCGCCTTCGTTAACCGCGCCAATATGGGCAGCTACCAGGCCGCCGTTGACAGCCCCATCCGGCCCGCCGACATCGTGGCCACCAGGGACTACCGCTACAAATACGGCATTGGCCTCAACATCGAGCAGGAAATCACCCAAAACATCGGCGTCTTCTCCCGCCTTGGCTGGAGCGACGGCAACAACGAAGCCTGGGTCTTCAGCGACGTGGACCGCACCGCCACCATTGGCCTCAGCGTCAAAGGCGAGCCTTGGCACCGGCCCAACGACACCATCGGTCTTGCCGGTGCCCTCAACGGCATCTCCAAAGTCCACCAGGACTTCTTCGCCGCCGGTGGCCTCGGCATCCTTGCTGGCGACGGCGCCCTCACCTATGGCTGGGAACAAATCCTCGAGACCTACTACGACCTCCAAGTCTGGAAGACCGTTCACGTCACCTTGGATTACCAATTCGTGAACCACCCCGCCTTCAACCGCGACCGCGGCCCCGTCTCCGTCCTCGGCGCGAGATTACACTGGCAATTCTGACGAGACCTTTCACCCCACTCCGGATGGCTCGAATCCTCGTCATCGCGGGCGACCAGGATACTCGACTCCTCGCCTGTTCTACCCTTCAGGCCGCAGGCCACGAGATTATCCTCGCGGCTGACGGCGCTGAGATCGCCGAACTCTGGATGCCAGGTTCCAGCCAGTGGTCCTGGCTCTTGTAGAGTTATTTATGCCGCAAGTGGGGGGCTTGAGTTTCACCTCGCAGACCTACAATGGAGAATAGACACTGGGTGGAGAATCCGTGCAGCAGTCTGGCCAGTTGGCCGTCGGCGGGTTCCGACATCCTGCCCTCGGGGAATATCGCCAACTCTTGTCAAAGCCCGTGCATGCAGCCGTGATGAGGACCCAGCGCGATAATCGCCGCCATCCCCTTCTTTATGGGAATTGCCGCCCTCAAATTTAAGTCAGGAGACATGGAAGCCATGGGCAAAAACCTCGGCGGCTCCGTTATGCTATTCCTGGTACCGAAGATCGTGGAGGTGATTATCACTTGGGCGGCCAAATAGCGGAACCCTGAGCGGAGACGGAGCGGAATTGATACGCCGGTTCAATTCCCCCATCCAGGACTGCAAGTTCGTGCGGCTGATTCACCAGTTGGGCTTACGTCGTCACCAGCTCAGTTACAAAATTGGTTGGCCGCAGAATTGCGGAAGGAATTTCCCATTAGCGTCGGGGCCATGACGATGATCGGGAAAGTTCGGGGTTGTCCTCTTTAGCTCGATGAGCACCGTGGCACTTGCAGCCCCGTTTCCAGAACGGGATGATCGTGCTGATGCCCTCAAGATCCGCTGAGGCCCCCTGTAACTTTGAAACCCGGCTTCGTTTAATGGGAGCCGGCTCCTGCGGTGAAGCTCGCTTCTTTCGGTGGAATCTTTTGAACCATCTGACTCAACAAGGTCCTGAAGCCCAAACAGCCGGCATTGGGTGTGTTCTGGGCTCCGTAGGGCCAGGCTTGCCAGCTGCTACTCTTGCGAATGGGGACTCCGGTGCAGAGCACGAGCCCGGAAGGTTCAAGATCAGCTTGCTCCTTGAGGATTCTCGACCAACAACTCCGGCAGCAACGGTCCGCCGTGCAGTTCTCGCACGATACCTCCACCTTGCTACCGATCGCTACAAGCTTGGAATTGACAGCCATCTCAACGTGATCACCGCACAAACCTCCTACCTCTCAACTCGCAAACACTGGCAAAGCAGATGACGGCCAGCGTTCAGTTGCTCGAGGGTCGTGGCGGCGGCTGAGATGCGGCCCTGCTGGCCTCCGGTGCCCAGGTGCTTGTCAATGGACAGTAGGGCCTGGTACCGCCGGCCTCGGCGACATTAATTCCTTCTTTTTGCGCCAGTTGTCAACCGTGGGGCGACGCCCCTCGAAGGTAGTCGCAAATGTGCGCCCCATCCGAAAGGAGGTCTCCGGCAAGTCGACGAGGCTTCGACACAATGTCGAACGCATTGACGAGGAAATAAACTCTGCAATAGCCGCTAGAATTGCCGTTCGCACTCGCTGTAATGCTGTAAACCGTTACCCCTCCGAGAACTCCAGCGAGTGCAGCGGCTGTTAATATCACGTGGCATCCGTCCTGCAAAAGAGGCACCAGCCGGTAGGTGCTGGCGAAAAGCGCATGAAGTTGAAAAATAGCATTTTCGATGTGCTCCGGCTGATCACGGCGATGACCTTCGGGACAGCAGCGTCAGCACAATCCGCGGCGCCACAGGGTATGTAGCCAGGAACAGGTGAGCAGGGATATTAGCATCGGCTAATAGAAATACTGCGCCCAGGTCTGCTGATCACGAAGAAGGCCCCAGGTTGAAGGTCCAGTCGATGCGCCCTGCATCCGCAGGTTTGAAGCCTTAGCTGCTCCCAACTGCACGATCGGGAACTCAAATGACGCCCGTTCGACGCAGTGTCGAATCAGCGACGTTGTTTTCCAGATGGGAGTGCGTTTCAAGAGAACGTTCCAAATCACGGCTAAGTCGTTGGTGTAGTGCATTTTCCACACCATTCATATTGAACGCTCGGTCTTTGGCACGAGCCGTGCAAATACGGCTGGCTGAAAGAAAAGACCCTCCTAATCGAAGACATTATGAAAGTTCAAACAGTCGAGAGGTCCGAAAGCAGGAGTTCAGTTGCGACGATGGATACCGTGGGTATTCGTCAGCGGTAAATTTATGACCAAAAACAGAGTAGCCGATGTGCTTGTCGACACGCTTGTGGCAGCGGGCGTCAAAAATGTCTATGGGCTGGCGGGTGATTCCCTTAACGGAATTACTGATTCGATCCGCACTCGTGACAATATCAAGTGGGTTCCCGTGCGGCACGAGGAAACCGCCGCGTTCGCCGCCGGCGCCGAGGCCCATCTGACCGGGCATCTGACAGTGTGCGCGGGAAGCTGCGGGCCGGGCAACTTGCATTTGATCAACGGCCTATACGATTGCCACCGCAGCCGCGTGCCGGTTTTGGCGATTGCGGCGCATATCCCCAGCCAGGAAATTGGCAGCGGCTACTTTCAAGAGACGCGGCCGGAGAGTCTATTTCGGGAATGCAGCCATTATTGCGAATTGATTTCCCAACCGGAGCAAATGCCTCGAATTTTGGAAATCGCGATGCAGACGGCGATCACCAGGCGCGGGGTCGCTGTCATCGTGCTGCCCGGCAACGTAGCCTTGCGCGACGCAACATCCGATCGCCAGCCGCGAATTCAATTCGACGAACCGAAACCCACCGTTCGCCCATCGGAGGAGGAAATCAGCACCCTTGCCGGCATTCTGAATGAGGCGCAACGCGTGACCATATTGGGCGGGGCTGGCTGCGCGGGCGCACACGACGAATTGATTGCCACAGCTAACGCGTTGCAAGCGCCCATTGTTCACGCGCTGCGCGGCAAGGAATTTATTGAGTACGATAACCCCTATGATGTGGGCATGACCGGCCTGCTCGGATTTTCCTCTGGTTACCATGCAATGATGAATTGCGACGCGCTGCTGATGCTGGGCACGGACTTCCCATATCAACAATTTTATCCGGAGCACGCGGCCATCATACAAGTGGATATTCGCGGCGAACAAATTGGCCGGCGAACGCGCGTTGACCTCGGCCTGGTCGGCGACGTGAAAGCCACGCTCGAAGCATTATTACCTAATCTTACGCCGAAAACGGACAGTGCTCATCTGGACGGTTCGATCAAACAGTATCAGGCCGCGCGCAAAGGACTCGACGACCTCGCAACCGGCGAACCGGGCCATAAACCGGTTCATCCGCAATATGTCGCACACGTGCTCGACGAATTAGCGGCGGCAGATGCGATTTTTTCGTGCGATGTCGGCACGCCCACGATCTGGGCGGCGCGGTATTTGACAATGAACGGCAAGCGCCGTTTGCTCGGTTCATTCAGTCATGGTTCGATGGCCAACGCGTTGCCGCAAGCCATCGGCGCGCAAGTGTCGCATCCTGGCCGGCAAGTCGTCACCCTGTCGGGTGATGGCGGGATTGCGATGCTTCTGGGCGATTTGCTGACACTGCGGCAATTGCGACTGCCGGTGAAAGTAGTCGTGTTCAACAACAGTTCACTGGGCTTCATCGAACTGGAAATGAAGGCCGCGGGCATTCTGGAATTCGCAACCGACCTTGAAAACCCGGATTTTGCGAAGCTGGCTGAAGCCGTCGGCGTCCTCGGATTGAAAGCGGAAACGCCGGAGCAAGTGCGCCCGATGCTGCTCCAGGCCCTCCAACATGATGGCCCAGCACTGGTGGAAGTCATGGTCAACCGGCAGGAACTCTCGATGCCGCCGACGATCACTGCGGAACAGGTGAAAGGCTTCAGCCTTTACATGATCAAAGCCGTGCTCGATGGACGCGGCACCAGACTTCTTGATCTGGCAAAAACCAACCTGCTTCGATGAGGTGCGAGCGAATTCAACAAGAGCAAGAGAACGCTCGCTCTCCAGCAGCCCGGTGGCCATGGCGGCCTAAGGATATTACCTTTCTCAAGTCAAGGCCGCCTTGGCGGCGAGTTTGTCTCGTCGCACTCATGCATTTTCTGACTCCTTCCGCCACTTTTGGAAATGACGCTGCACCTCCGTCTCCAGAGAAGCCATGGTCACCGCCGGGTTTGAATGCCTACGAAAGGGAACTGGCACAAGGGCATTTCAGAAACTCCCAGGACGCGACCCAGATTGAGATTAACCCGCAGAAAATCTATGACTTACCAGAACTGATTGACATCGCAGAACGCAGTAACCCCGAGACGCGCATCGCGTGGGAGCGCGCACGGCAAGCAGCCTCAGCAGTCGGTCTAAGCCAGAGCGCCTATTTCCCGTACCTCGTCGCCTCCGCGGGAGCAGGCTACGAGCGTGCGTTTCTTCCCTTCCCCTCGTTAAAGCAGGGTCCTGGTCCAACGGATGTGTCCATCACCGGCGGTGGCACGCTGACGACCGAGGCAGCAGCGGAACATGCGACGCTCGGCCTCAAATGGTTGCTGTTCGATTTCGGCGAACGCAAGGCCGTGGTAGCCATGGCAAGGGAGCACCTGATGATGGCGAATGTCGGATTCAACGCCACCCATCAACAGATTGTATTCTCAGTTACGCGGCGATTTTACGAATTGAATACCGCACGCCAGAAGGTCCAGGTTACTGAAAGTTCGCTGCGCGCAGCGCACACTGTGGCACAGTCGGCGCAGGCGCGCTTCGACCATGGCCTGGGCACCAAACCGGAGGTACTTCAGGCCGAACAGCAGTCTGCGCAGGCGGAATTCGATCTTGAGGCGGCCCGTGGCGCGCTGAGCGACGCGCAAGTTGCGTTCGTGGAAAGCCTTGGCATTTTGCCAACCACAAAGCTGCAGGTCGCAGAAGTTTCAGAGAAGCCACCCTCCGAATATTCTGCGGACAATTTGGAAGACTTGATCCAAAGGGCGCTCTCACAACGCCCGGATCTGGTTGCCAAACTGGCCAATCTTCGCGCGCGGCGGGCCGAGGTTCGGAAGACCCACGCCGCCTATTATCCGAAGGTCGCTCTAAACGCCAATGCAGGATGGGCGGAATTGGACGTCAGCGCGAAAAGCTCGCCCTACTTCGGCGGCAACGAAGGCGTCTATGGCGCCGGAATCTCAATCGAGTTGCCGATCTTCGACGGCTTCGCCCGGCGCAAGAAACTTCGCATTGCTGAGTCGGAACTGCGCGCGGCCGAAGATGAACTGGCACATTCACGCGATTCGGTTATCCGGGAAGTCTGGAAGGCTCGGACTGACTTCGAAACTGCTCTTCGCAAGCAGGAGTCCGCAGCAAGATTGGTCGCCGCTGCGGAAAGTGCCTTTGCCGCCTCTCTCGAGGCCTACCAACATGGCCTTGGCATCTATGTGGACGTGGTGAATGCGCAACGGAATCTGACCGCCGCGCGTAGCGTAATAGTTGATACCCGTTCTGCTATCTTCACAAGCCAAACCGCTCTCGCCTTGAGCATCGGCGACCTGGCCAAACCCTCTGCTAGAGCCACGACTCTTCATCAACAATAATGCACCTGCTGCGAACACCTCTACCGCTTCTTGCGACAGTTTTATTAATGGGCGGTTGTGCTCATTCGCCGACAGTGGATGTGCTGGGCTCCTATTTTCCCGCATGGATGTTGTGCATTATCGTTGGTCTTTTCATCACGCTTACCGTTCGGCTGTTGCTGATCGGCAGTGGAATTTACGCTCATTTGCACCTCAGACCTCTGGTCGTCTCGTGCATGGCGATTCTCTTCACATTGGCCGTTTGGCTGGTCTTTTTCAAGAACTGACGCTTTTATGGGCAATCCAACATCACCGCCATCCGTGGAGAACACGCCACTCAGTCCTAACGCTGCACGGGCAACACCGCCATCCGTGGAGAGCACGCCGTCCAGTCCCAAGGCCGCACCTGTGACCACACCCTCCAAGAGCAACGAGTGGCGCAAGGTTGCCGCGCAACTGATCAGCATCATCGTGGTGTTGGGATCGGCCGTGCTGACGCTTTGGGTCTGGAACATCAGCGAACGGCACCCCCGGACGGATGACGCGACCGCGCGCGCCAACGTCGTCGGGATCGCACCGCGCGTGCGCGGACAGATCATCAAGCTCAATGTGCAGGACAATCAGGCTGTGGCCGCCGGCGACGTGCTCTTCGAAATCGATCCGGCTGATTATGAGCTTGCATTGGAAAGGGCGAAAGCCGCCCTCGCGACTCTCGACCAACAAATCGAGGTCGCACGATCTCAGGACGCTCAACTGAAATTTCAAGTCAAGGCAGCGGACGCCGGCGTGGAAAGGGCGAAAGCCGAATTGAAACAGGCCGGAGATACATTGCAGCGTTTGGAGCCACTCTTGACGAATGGCTTTGCGAAAGCTGACGACGTTGATCGAGCGGCCACAGCAAAGCACGTCGCAGCAGCAGCACTCGCCGCTGAGGAACAAAGGCTGAATCAGGCACAAATAGCCTTAAGCGGTCTGGCGACACTCACCGCCCAACGCGCCGGTGCCGTTGCGGCAGTTGACCTGGCCGCGCTCGAACTATCCTACTGCAAAGTTGTCGCACCGTTTCCGGGCCGCGTCGTCAGTCTGAATATTTCCATTGGAGCGTATGCCAATGCCGGCATTGCCGTGTTCTCATTGCTGGACACGCGCAAATGGTACGTCATGGCAAACTTTCGCGAAGCGGAGATCCGCCACATGGCTCCGGGAAGCGAGGCAATCGTTTACCTCTCCTCCGCCCCCGACCGCAAATTCCCTGGAAAAGTCCAGGGGATCGGCTGGGCAGTCGCGCCGGAGGGCGAGATCGATCTGCCGGCCGGAGGAGTGCCTTATGTAAAACGGGAGCTGAACTGGGTCCGGGTCGCCCAACGTTTCCCGGTGCGGATCGAAGTGGAGAATCCCGACCTCGATCTGTTCCACATGGGTGCATCTGCGGTGGCGATTATGAAGGGTCCACCAAGGAAATAGCTGATGAGCGCGGTGTTCATAGATGCGCGACTTGCCCCTCTCGGCTGGCTTGATTGGCTGCGACGCGAACTGGCGCCGTCGCACGAACGCAAGGCCAGGACGCTCATTCTCGCCTGCGGCGCTGTTCTTTGCGTGATCCTCTCGATGGCTTTGCAGGTACCGCAGCTAGCGACTTCCGCATACATGATTTTCTTCATCTCCAAGGAAAGTAAAAAAGTCACAACGCTCGTCGGCGTCCTCGGCATGGTCGGTCTCACTATAGGGATTGTGCTGAGTTTGCTCCTCTACAAATTCACTTACGGACACGCTGAGTTGCGCATTCCGTCCATGGCCGTGGT
>Ga0335077_10002099_pt1 | contig 23787 bp, 17 predicted proteins | sample Lox_Sample_31_FD_207151 | JGI IMG/M metagenome (GOLD analysis project Ga0335077, IMG submission 207151) | Soil microbial communities from Loxahatchee National Wildlife Refuge, Florida, United States - Lox_Sample_3.1 | ecosystem: Environmental > Terrestrial > Soil > Wetlands | place: USA...
TGGCACCCTAAAAAGATTCCATTTGGTTTCGTATACGATGTTTCTCCACGATTCATCGCCCCAAAACAGGTTCATTCGTCGAATCTGCGCCTCGTCTACCCCAGCCGGAACTTTCCAAAAGACGTTTCGATTCATGTCCTGAACCGGAAAGTTCAAAAATACGTCGAGGCTCTTCATGTGGCCCGCCGTGGAGATTACATTCCAGTCGAGATGGAGTCCATAGGGATCGAGCACGCACAGACCACGGCGATACTGGTCATATCGAACCCGAGGGAATACGTCCTTCAGCAAAATTTCGTTGCAGTCGCCTTGGTATATGAAAACATCTTTTCGCGGGCCGATCAGCTCTTTCAAATTCTCGATCTTCTCTGGTGCGATGTCGATTAGGTGGAACTCTCGGAACTGGGGCTGAACGGCTAACGCGTTGAGTGGGCTTCCGGGAACAAATGCTTGGGTCGTTTTGGAGAGGTGCTTCCCCGCTCCAGCAAAAGCGTCGATGTAAACGTGGAACAGGGAGGTTTTCGTTTGCGCCGATAGAATTGTTGAGTAGGCGGCCGCATACTTCTTGAGGATCTCCAGTTTGACCTCAGACCAAACTCCGATCTCGTCGAATTGAAGCTGACCGGCCATGACCCTCTGATGTTCGCCTTGTCTTCGCCTACTGTCAAGCGCGCACCTATACGCACGGGGAAACACTGATGCGACGTCCGCCTCCCGAGACAAGTCCACACCAGCAACCATTTGACGCAAGCGCAACAATGTGCCAGCGTGTTTTCGATGGTTGATTGCCGCCATCCGCCCTCTGAAGGAGGGCTGGTTGCTCTTTGACAAATGAATATCAGGGCTCCCAGCGTCGACGGCAAGTCGAGCCTGGGAGATCAGTCGGCACCCGGCGCAAGACCAGCGGGATTGCGTTTCCGCCCCTAGGGGGGTCGGAGCTGAACTCGTCCCGCTTGTCCTGAGAGACATGGCGAAGGGAGCGAAGCCGAGGGAGCTCCGACATAAGACGGCGTCGCGCAGCGCTTACAGTTGTGCTGCTTCTCTCGCAGCATGTGCGGGTTTCGCACCCGCCGTGGCGGGTGCTCGCTGTTCGCCGTGCCTCGCCCCCTGTCCGCCGTAGCGGCTTTCTCGCGAAGGAGGATCGCCCCCTGCCCGCACCGATTTTGGGGCTCGAATCTCGCCAAACAAAGTGTCACAGCGTGCCAGGTAATTTCGGCCGTAAGTCACAGAAAACAAACAAAAGTGACACATTCTAAGTGACACACTTTTCGACCCTCGCGAAAGTGGCTTTGCAGCGAGGAATCGCAGGGCCCGCGACGCAAAGCGATGCCGCGCGGCCTCCAGGTGGAAGGGCGGGGTGAAACTTCTCTCGCTTGTCCTGAGTGACATGGCGAAGGGAGCGAAGCCGAGGGAACTCCGACGCAAAGCGGCGCCGTGCAGCCTTTACGTGGAAGGGCGGGGTTTGAACCCCGCCAAAAAGACGTCAACGCTTCGCGCTAACCTTTGCGCTGGGTTTCTCGCAGCATGTTGCGATCCGGCGAGGATCGGAATCCCGAGCGAGTAACGCGAGCCGTGCCTTTTGCGTCCCGGACGGCACTGCGGGACGAGGGATCTGCTTCCCTGCTTCCTCGCTTCACGTCTTCCAGAAGCGGAACACGGCGGCGAAATCGGGATCGTCCTTCGCGGCGTCCGCGGCGCTCTTGACCGCGGAATACGTCGCGTAGGCGGCTTCGGCGGCGGGCAGCAAAGTTTTCTTCTCGTGAGCGAGTTCGAGCGCGAGCCGCAGGTCCTTGTGCATCAGCCGCAGCGGAAAGCTCGCGGGAAATTCTCCCTTCACCATCATCGGCGCTTTCACTTCGAGCACGCCCGAGCGCGCCATGCTCGATTGCAGCACTTCGACCAGCCGCTCCGCCGGGACGCCCGCCGCGGTCACCAGCGCCAGCGCTTCCGCGAACGCGTCCACCTGAAGCGCGAGCAGCAGGTTCATCCCGAGCTTCACCGTCTGGCCCGCGCCGCTCGGCCCGAGCAGGATGAACTTCTTGCCCATGGCTTCGAACACCGGCTTCATGTGCTCGAGCACTTCGGCCTTTCCGCCGACCATGAAAACGAGTTCGCCCTTCTCCGCGCCCCACGTGCCGCCCGTCACCGGAGCGTCGAGAAAATCGACGCCGCGCTCGCCGCACGCTTTCGCCACGCGCCGCGCGAGATCGGGAGAGATCGTGCTGGAATCCACCAGCGTGCAGCCGGCGCGCAACCCTTCGAACGCGCCGCGCGGCCCGAAGAGAACTTCCTCGAGCGCGGGCGGATCGCTGACGATCGTGATCAGCACGTCGGCCAGCGCCGCCGCTTCGCGCGGGTCGGCCGCGAGCGTGGCTCCGTCGCGCACCAGGTCGTCCGCCTTCGATTTCGTGCGATTCCAGACGACGAGCGGGAACCCGGCCCGCAGCAGGTTCCGCGCCATCGGCCCGCCCATCAATCCCAGTCCAATGAATCCGATCTTTGGCTTCATTTCGCTCCTCGATACGACAACACTCGGAGAGAATCCTCAGGCGCCCCCCGAAGAAGCAGGGCAGCGTTTAGCGCCGTTCAATCGTCCCTCCGGGACTCGCCGTTCTTTCCCGTTACCGTTCCCGGCACTGCGCTACGCTTCGTGCCGGGCTAATTACGATCGCCGCTCCGCGGCGGAACACACTCAGAATGACGACCCATTGAGGTTTGCGTGGCGCTACCTCAAACCAGCGAAAATTCGACGCGATGCCGGAACGGATCGATGCGCTCCGCGCGCACCTGCACGCGGTCGCCCAGCCGGAAAATTCTCGCTGTGGCGGCGCCGCGGCTGCCGCGCGTGCCGCGATACGGCTCGGTGACGATCGTATGATCGCGTTCGCGAAACATGCATCGCTGGCCGGTTGACTCCTCGAGGCGATCGATGCTCACCAGCCCTTCGACGAAAATCTCCGTCAGCTCGACGAAGAATCCGAATTTCTGCACGGAGATGACCAGCGCGTCGTACTCCTCGCCGAGGTGGCTCTCCATGAACTGCGCCGTCTTCCATTCCATCAGCTCGCGCTCGGCCATGTCCGCGCGGCGCTCCGCTTCCGAGCTTTCCGACGCGAACTCTTCCAGCTCCACGCGGCGGTACGGTCCGAGCGTCGGAACGGAAACATCCTTCCCCGAATGCGCATGCTGGATGGATGCGCGGGCCGGCGGCACCGATGGATTCTCGAGCGCCCATTTCAGCGCGCGATGGACGATCAAGTCCGGATAGCGCCGAATCGGCGACGTGAAGTGCGTGTACTCCTTCGCGGCGAGCGCAAAGTGGCCGAGCAGGTCGGCGGCGTACCGCGCCTGCTTGAGCGAACGCAGCATCAAATAGGAAAGAATTCGCTCCTCCGGCTTTCCCGCGATCTTCTGGGTGAGCCGCTGATAGTGCTGCGGGCGAATATCGACTTCTTCCGCCGCGGGCAGGGTGACACTCATGGGGCGCATGCGGCCGCGGCCGCCGCTCGCCTTCATCGGCGGCTTGACGTGGCCGTGCCGCACGGCGACGCGGCGCTCGATGAGATCGTCCACGCCGAGCGAGTAGCCGAACGCCTGCGCGAGCTCCTCGAATTCGATCACTTTTTTCGGATCGGGCTTTTCGTGGACGCGGTGCAGAGAAGCGATCGCGCGCTTATCGAGGTATTGCGCCACCGCTTCGTTCGCGGCGAGCATGAATTCCTCGATGATGCGGTGCGCGATGTTGCGCTCGCTGCGGACGATGCTGAGCATGCGGCCCTCGACGTCGAATTCGATCACCGGCTCCGGAAGATCGAAATCGATCGAGCCGCGCGCGTGGCGCCGGCGATTGAGCAGCAGCGCCAGCTCCTTCATGCGCCGGAATTCCTCGGCGAGCGGCGCGTAGCGCTCGGTCATTTCCGCATCGCCCTCGAGCACTTTGTTGACGTTGGTGTAGGTCATGCGCTCGGCCGAGCGAATCACGCCGGCGGCGAAATCCGCGCTCGTCATCTTTCCTTCCGCGTCCATCTCCATGATCGCGCTCATCACCAGGCGATCCACGTGCGGATTCAGGGAGCAGATGCCGTTGGAGAGCTCCTCAGGGAGCATGGGCACGGCGCGATTGGGGAAATATACCGAGGTGCCGCGGAGGCGCGCCTCGCGGTCGAGGGGCGAATCGCGCCGCACGTAGCTCGCGACGTCGGCGATGTGCACCTGCAACTCGTAGTGCCCGTTCGGCAGCGGCCGGACGCAGACCGCGTCGTCGAAATCGCGCGCGGTTTCGCCGTCGATTGTCACGATGGGCAAATGGCGGAAGTCGCGCCGCCCGCGCAGGTCATTTTCGCTGACCTGCTGCTGCGCGGCCTGCGCCTGAGCCAGCACGTCTTCCGGAAACACGTGCGGCAGATGATGCTTCCGGATCATGATTTCGACATCGACGCCGATTTCGCCCGGGCGGCCGAGAATTTCCGTCACGCGCCCGGAAGGCGCAAGTCCGCCCTTCGGAAAGCGCGTGATTTCGACATTCACGACCGCACCGTCGAGTTCCGGAAGACGCATACGCCGCATCGAAGCGGGCTCATGAGCAGGCGTCACGCCGAGCTTCTGCTGCAACTCGGAAGTGAGCTCGTGGCCGGGCGGGATCAGGACCTCGTGGAGGATGCGCGTGTCGTACGGGAGAACGTGGTTGCCGTGCGGGCCGTAGCGGAACAGGCCGACCAGGGTCGGATGCTGGCGCTCGAGAACTTGCACCACGCGGCCTTCGGCGCGCCCATCGGCGCGGCGCCGCTCGATGCGCGCCAGCACGTGATCGCCGTGCATGGCGTCGCCCAGATTGTCGCGGCCGATGAAGAGATCGCCCTCGACGCGCGGCATCGGCGCGTCCGGCACGAGAAAACCGTAGCCATCACGATGCGCGACTATGCGGCCAGAGACCAGATTCGGATCGCGCCCGCGTTGCGGCGCCGCAGCGGCATGCGTCGCTGATCCGCTCGCGGCCGCGGCACGCTGAGGGGTGGCGCTCGGCGCGCTCTTCTGGCCGGCCAAGCGATAACGCCCGCCGTGAATCTCCTCGATCTCACCCTTGCGCTTCAGCTGCTGGATCACGCGAGGGAGAAAACGCCGGCCGTGGTGCTTGAGGTCCATGCCGTGCGCAATCTGGCGGATGCTGGCGGGCTGCGAGAGCGTGGCCAGGTGCGCGACCACCTGCTCTCGCGTCACCTCGCCGGGGCGCGGCTCTTTTTGCTCGATCGTGTGTTGTCGCCTCATGCGCAGGTGCGTTGCACCACTGACAGGCTAACGGAATTATCGCTGCGTGGCAAAACCTGCCTTAAGGAGCGGGCCGAAGCCGCCCGCGCGCTACTGGAGAGGCGGCGGCACGGTGAGAACGTCGAGCATGATGATTTTTCCGTCCGACTCGCGCTCAAGTGGCGGCGCGTAGTTGCCGAGCAGCTCGCGCCGCCACCACGCGCCCTGCTCGCGCTTCGTTTTCATGTCCGTGAACCAGTAGCGGTAAATCACGGCGCGCACCTGCTGCGGAGGAGCGCCCGCGAACGGATTCTCCTTGAATAGCGCGAGCACGTCCGGCTCATTTTGCAGCAGGCGCTCCTCGGTCCAGAGCACGAAGCGGTATCCCGACCACGAGCCGAGCGACGCGAACCACAAATTCCATTCGAAGCGCGGCTGATAGGGCGCGTAGATTCCGGGCGCTTTGTTCACGTCCTGAGGTTTGTAGCGGAAAGGATAGGGCGTCCAGGTTTGGCCGTCCGCCGAGCCCTGAAATTCGATTTCGCGCCGCTCGTGGGTCATCACCGCGAAAAGACCGTAGCGGTTCGCGATGCGAAAAGGCTCGAGCCACTGCGCGGGCGTCTGGGGAAGCGGCAGGCCGGGCACGAACATCCACAGGAGCAACGCCGTGGTCACGTAGAAGACGACGCCGAGGCAGACTCCTGCGATCGTCATGCGCAGAGGCGCGAGCCGCTTTCGCCAGGTCGCGCGCCACGATTGGGGCGCGGCCTCGGTGGCCGGCGCGGGCTGCCTGTCGATGAAGCGCCGGATGCGAGCCGGAACTGCCCACTCGACGAAGCGGTCGTCGAGCAGCAGGAACCCGAGCGCGAGAACCAGATAATTCAGAAAGGTGTAGTTGGCCGTGAGGATGATCGAGATTTCGAAGGGCGTCACGATGAAGAAGCAGACGATGCGGAGTCGACGCGGGAGAAAAAGCATCCAGACCAGCGCCAGCTCGATCGAGAGCGTGAGAGCCACGGCAAACGCGTGAAACCAGTGCGGGAGATGCTGCACGTACCAGCCGACCCACGTGGGCAGCGGGCCGTTCTGATAGTAGTCGTCCATCGCCGTGAAATGGCGCCAGGAGTAGTCGCCGCTCGCGAGCTTGACGAAGCCGGATTCGAAATAGATGCGGAACCATTCCCATCGCAGCAGGTAAAGGCCGGCGCGCGACGGCGGAGCGGCGCGGCCGAGACCGGGCCAGAATCCCGCCGGCGCGAAGAACAGCGAGATGAAGCCCGCTTCGAGCAGCATGCCGTCCGATTGGTAGCTCGAAAAATCCTGCGCCGCAGAGACGAACGAAAGAAAGCATACGAAGGACACGGCGAGAGCCGCGCGCGGCCACACGTTGAACACCAGCAGAATCGAGGCGATCGCGCCAAGCCAGCAAACCGCCATCAGCGCGCGATCGCTCGCGCCGAACCAGTAGAGCGTCGGCGCAAACCAGAAACGTTCGCCGTGAAGCGCCGCCGCGACCGCCTGGAGATAATCCCGCGCGGGAAGAATGCCGGCCGGTCCGAGCAGGCCTTTGACCTGAAACAGAAGCGAATAAAACGCGGAGAAATAGAAGATGCCGAGCGCGCGAAGAAAAATCCAGCGCGGCCAGAGATGGCCGGGATTCTTCTCGGTCGCGGCTTCAGGCCGGAACAGCCATGTCACCGCTGCCTCTAACCGCTCTTCCATCGCGGGCGATTATACCGGAGCGCGCAGGCGACCCGGCCGAATAGTGTGACGAGGAATAGGGGAGGCTCGAGCCGGGAGTCAGGCGGAATCGCGCTCCTGCGTAGCGGGCGACCGGTGCTTGATGAAGGCGGGCATGGGAGGAACCGCGTCGAGGCCCTGGCGGCCCTCGATGAAATCGATCAAGAACTCCTGCACGTTGAACTGGTGGCCATTCCGCACGTGCGCGAGCTGGCGGGCTTCGTGAAGCCGCACATAGTCGCCGTTCGAAAGCAGCATCCGAGTCTTCTGTGTATCGGCCAGATACGGCGCGATGACTTCCGTGAAAAGCTGCGCGCAGAGAGCCGGGTCCTTCAGATGGAAGATCACCTCCACGCGCTCATGGATATTTCGCTGCATCCAATCGGCGCTGCCGAGAAAGACCTCCGTCTTGCCGCCGTTTCCGAAAACGAAGATGCGGCTGTGCTCGAGAAATCTTCCGATGACGCTGCGCACGCGAATCCGGCTGCTGAGCCCGCGAACACCGGGCCGCAGGGCGCACGCGCCGCGCACGATGAGCTCGATCTGCACTCCGGCCTGCGAAGCGCGATAGAGCCGCTCGGCGAACGCGCGCACGACATCGTGCAGGAAAACGTACTCGACCTTTCCTTCGGGCGAGGGCAACAGGACGAGCCGCGGCAGCGCGCTCGGCACGGTGACGACTCCGAGATGACTTTGCGAGCCGCGCCGTTTTCGCTTGAGCGTGAACGCGAGGCAAAGCGCTTTGTTCAGCACGTGCGGGAAAGGATGCGCGGGATCGACGGTGACAGGCGTAAGCAAAGGGTATCGCTGCAATGTTGCTACAGTGTTACCATGGTCGGCACCCAATCCTCAGGGAGGCCCGAATGGCGCCGAGTTCGTGGAGAAGCGCACGCAAGTTAAGTACTTTAGTAATAGCCACTTGCGCGTTGCTGTGCGTTGCTGCCTGTGGTTCTAACAGCTCGTCTGGCGGCGGACCGCCACCGCCTCCTCCCACCGTGACGCTTGAAACCGTCGTAGTGAGCCCCCAGAATCCGGTGATCGCGGACAATGGCGCGCAGTCATTCACGGCCACGGGCCATTACAGTGACGGTTCGACACAGGACCTGACCTCGAGCGCCACGTGGAGCTCCACGAATACCAGCGCGGCCACGATCAACTCGAGCACCGGACATGCCACGGGCGTGGCGCTTGGAGGAGGACAGAGCGCGGGCTTCACCTCGATCAAGGCGACGACGAGCGGAGTCACGGGCGTTTCGATCCTGAGCGTCACGAATCACGCCTCGAATCCGAGCGGGTTCGCGGGGGTGTTCACGCAGCACAACGACATCGGACGCACAGGCCAGAACCTGAGCGAGACGGCTCTCACGCCCGCGCTCGTCGGAACCCCCGGTAAATTCGGCAAGAAATTTGTTCAGGCGGCGGACGGCTTCATATACGCGCAGCCGCTGTACGTGCCGAATGTGGCGATTTCGGGGAAGGGCACGCACAACGTGGTGTTCGTGGCGACGGAAAACGACAGCGTTTACGCCTTCGACGCCGATGCAAGCATGGCCGCGCTCTGGCACGCGAACTTGCTCGACACCGCGCACGGCGCAGGCTCCGGAGCAGCGCCGGTAACGAGCGGCAGCGGAGGGGGCGTGGACGTGGACTGCCACGACTTAATTCCCATGCTCGGGGTCACCAGCACGCCCGTGATCGACCCGAGCACGGGCACGATGTATGTCGAAGCGAAATCGAAGGAGAGCAACGCGTTTATACACCGCCTCCACGCGCTCGACATTACGACGGGGAGTGAGAAAGCACCGGGGCCCATGGTGATCTCCACGACAGGGTTCGATGCGCTAAAGCACAACGAACGGCCGGGCCTGCTGCTGCTTAACGGAATGATCTATCTGGCCTACGCTTCCCAGTGCGACAACACGCCCTATCACGGCTGGATTTTCGCGTACGACGCCGCGACGTTCACGCAAAAAGCGGCGTTTAATGAATCGCCGAACGGCAGGATGGGAGGCTTCTGGATGTCCGGCGCGGGCATTGCCGCGGACTCGGGGGGCAATCTCTACATCGCCTCGGGCAACGGCGATTTCTCGCCTACGGCCGACCTCGGCGACACGATTTTGAAACTTTCGTTCGACGGCACGAATTTGTCTCTCTCGGACTACTTCACCCCGTTCGACCAGAACAGCCTGGACCAGAGCGATATCGACCTGGGATCGGGCGGCGTGCTTCTGCTTCCGGATCAGCCGGGCGGTCATGCTCACGAGCTGGTGCAGGCGGGAAAAGAGGGCACAATCTACGTTGTCGATCGGGACCAGATGACGGCCGGCAACAAGCACTATTGTTCGAGCAATTGCAACAACACAGACTCGCAAATCGTGGAGGAGTTGCAATCCGAGATCGATCAAATGTGGAGCTCGCCTGCATACTGGAACGGCAAAGTGTACTTCTGGTCCACAAACGACGTCCTCAAGGTTTTTTCGCTGAACAGCGGCCAGCTCGCTGTGCCGCCGACTCTGTCGAATAGCTCCGGATCGCCATACCCCGGCTCCACGCCTTCGATCTCGTCGAACGGAAACTCCGGCGGTATCGTTTGGGCGATCGACTCAAATTACCAAGATCCCGACGATCCTTTGGGCGCCGCCGTGCTGCACGCTTTCGACGCCGCGAACATCACGACGGAGCTCTACAACTCTTCCACGGTGCTGAGCGATCAGGCGGGCGATGGCGTTAAGTTTACCGTTCCGACCGTGGCCAATGGGAAAGTCTATATCGGCACGCAGACCGAGCTTGACGTGTACGGCTTGCTGCCCTGACCCGCGGAGTTAGTGGGGATACGTGCCGGACAGGGAGCGCAGATACGCGATGATGGCCTGCGCATCGGCGTGATTCATGTGGTAGATGTGCATCGGCTCGCGAACCGCGAGGCCGTTCGGTCCCACACCCTTTTCGAGAACCGCCTCGCCCTGCTCGTCCGTGTAGCCGCCGAAGCCCGCGAGCGGCGGCGCGTTCATGCCCCAGTTGGGATTCGCGTGAACCGGCAGGATCCAGATCGGCGCGCCCTGTAGCCGCCGGGACTCATCCAGATTGTTGTTCGCATCCCGCGGCGTGTGGCATTCCTCGCACATCGCGACATTTTCAACCAGATACTTCCCGTGATCGATCATGCTTTGCGTGGCGGGAGCGACCGAGCTCTTCTGCGCGGGAGCCGCCAGGCTCTCTCGGGACACAAGCCGCGCCGCGCCGATGCCCGCCGCGAGGAAAATGAGCAGACCAAAAACAATCCTATGACTTGCTTTCATAGAGTCTTAGTCCTGGGTTTTATTAGGATGCGGCTCGCTCCCGGAAGGAGGGTAGTTCACCGCTCGAACGTGGAAGTATCGCAAAAACCGCGTTTCCGTGTCCATTACGTTTTTCATTCTGATTTTGGCGCAACGGCGTGCGCGAGGCGATCGAGCGCCCAGCGGGCGTGCTCGGAGATGAGCGCGTCATCGGACGAAGCGAGCTGCTCGAGAATGCAAACCATGCGCGCGTAAGCCGGCTGGCCCAGCGCGATTCCGGAATTCCCGAGCGCCACGCACGCATTCCGCACCAGGCCGCGCCATTTCGCCCGCTTGACGGCGCTTCCGCGGAAGGCTGCGCTGAATTCCTGCTGCGAAAGCAACGCGAGCCATTCGAGCTCGGGGGCCAGGAACGAAATCTGCGATGCGCGATCCGGATTCCGCGCGTCAGCCAATTCGCGCGGATGGAACGCCGCCGGCGCCGTCACGGGCGCCTTGCGATTCCACGGGCACACGTCCTGGCAGATGTCGCAGCCGATCACGGCGGCGCCCATCTGCGGACGAAGCTCCTGCGGAATCGCGCCGCGCAATTCGATCGTGAGATACGAAACGCAGCGGCGCGCGTCGAGAACGTACGGCTCCGGGAACGCCTGCGTGGGACACGCGTCGAGGCAGCGCGTGCACGTGCCGCAAAGGTCGGCCGGGGGCGCCGCGCCGGGCCCGAGCGCGGGTTCGAGAGCGAGGGTGGTGACGATCACTCCGAGGAAAAGCCACGAGCCGAGCTGCGAATTGATCAGGCACGTGTTCTTCGCGAGCCAGCCGAGGCCGGCGTATTTCGCCGCCACGCGCTCGACGATGGGGCCGGTATCCGTGTAGGCGCGCGCGTCGAACGGCTCGGTAAATTGCGCGCGCATTTCGGCGATCAGGGCGTTCAATTTTTGCTGGATGACGTCGTGATAGTCGTCTCCCCAGGCGTAGCGGGAGATCCATCCGCGAGGCGAATCGCCGCCGGCGCCCGCACGCGGCTGCGGCGCAGGAGGCGGCGAATTGTAATTCATGGCGACGACAATCAGGCTTGCCACGCCCTCAAGCACCAGCCGGGGATCGGAGCGGCGCGGATCGTGCAGATATTTCATCTCGCCGGCGTAGCCGCGCGCGAGCCAGTCGTTGAGGTGTTCAAGCTCGGCGAGCGATCCGTCCGCGTTCAGAGAGACAACGCCGCACAGATCGAATCCTGCGGCACGCGCGCGTTCGCCGATCCACCGCGTCTGCTCGGACGGTGTCATGCCTTCATCATGCCTCAGGAGCCGCGCCACGGTGAACAGTTACCGGCGCGCGAATCTCAATTCGCCGTGTCTTTTGCTTGTAACCACGCCGCGCGATTACATACAATCACGAGCTTGCAGCAACAACGGAGAACTGGATGAGCCAGCGGATCGCCGCGAAAATCACCGGAGTGGCCGGATACGTGCCGCCGCGCGTCGTCACCAACGCGGACATCGAAAAGATCGTCGATACGACCGACGAGTGGATTCGCACGCGCACCGGCATACGGGAGCGGCATTTCGCGGAGCCCGGCGTTGCGTCGTCGCATCTGGGAACCGAAGCCGCGAAGAAACTTCTGGCGCTGAAAGGGCTGCGGCCGGAAGAAATCGAGATGATCGTGGTGGCCACGGTCACGCCGGACATGCTTTTCCCCGCCACGGCCTGTCTGATCCAGGACCGACTCGGCGCGACGCACGCCTGGGGATTCGATCTTTCCGCCGCGTGCTCGGGCTTTGCCTACGCGCTGACGGTGGGCGCGCAGTTCGTCGGCGCGGGATCGCACAAGAAAGTTCTCGTGATCGGCAGCGACGTGATGACCTCAATTCTGGATTTCAAGGACCGCGCCACGTGCGTGCTTTTCGGCGACGGCGCGGGGGCGGTGCTGCTCGAGCCCGCCACGTCCGACATCGAAGGAATCATCGATTTCGTCCACGACATCGACGGCTCGGGCGGCTGCAATCTCTACATGCCCGCCGGAGGGTCGCTCCATCCGCCGTCGGCCGAGACCATCGAGAAGCGCATGCACTACGTGCATCAGGAAGGCCAACAGGTGTTCAAGTACGCGGTGCGGCGGATGAGCGAGCTGGCCTGCGAGGTTCTCGAGCGCAACGGATTGTCGAGCCGCGATCTCGCTCTGGTGGTGCCGCATCAGGCGAACCTCCGCATCATTCGCGCAATGCAGGAGAGGCTGGGCCTGGACGATTCGAAGGTGCTGGTCAATATCGACCGCTACGGAAACACCACGGCAGCGACGATTCCGCTGGGATTGGTCGATGCGGTGGAGCAGAAGCGTCTGCGCAAGGGCGATCTCGTGCTGCTGATCGCCGTGGGCGCGGGCTATACCACCGGCGCCGTGCTGATGCGCTGGGCGTACTGAGTCTACAGGAACTCATCCACGCTGGACGGTTCTCAAGCCTGTACTCAGGGGCTAAAGCCCACTTTCGGAAGCGCTCTGATGGCGGAGCTAAAGCTCCGATCCCCTAAAACAGCTCTTGGGACAGGTTCTGGAGGCCGGCCAGCTCGGCCAGCCTCAGTTCACTCCGAAATCATCCGTTTGCTGCCCGATGAAGATCAAGACGGGATTCGTGTCGGCGGCCGTCGTCGAGATCATCGCGATCTTCGTCGGCGAAACAATGAAGAAGTCGCCGGTAAACGTCGCCGGGGCGGTCAGCGTAAACGTGCCGCTGCCGTCGGTGGCGCCGGTTCCCGAGAGCGCGTAGGTGCCCGTCACGGTCAGGTTCGGAGTGTTCGCGAGCGTGGTGCTCGTGTCCTGCGTCCCGCCAACAACCGAAACGCCATCCAGCGTCGTCACGCCGGAGAAGTCCGGAGCAGCAGTCGCGTTCGGTCCCGCAGTGCCGGTCGCGAGCGCGCCGGTCACGACGGTGCTCACGGTGCCCGCGGAGAACGTGTTGGCTCCCTGAGCTTTCGACTGCGGCTCGAAGAGGCCGATGACGGCGGAATTTACGTTGTCGAGTATGCAGTAGGCTTCGTTCGTATTGATCACGTAGAAGACCGGAGCGAGCGTACTGGGCAGAGTGAAGGGATTACTTTCCACACGCCCGAAAGAATCGCCGTTGGTAAGAGTCCCCGGATTCGCTGCGCCTGTAAAGCTCGCGATCGTTCCACCCAGGTTATAGGTGAGGGGCATTGTGAACGAACCGCCACTGGATGCAGACAACTGCGCCACGGACACGAAAGATACGTATGAGCTTTGTGCGGGCGGGATGGAGCTGCCGGACAGGCCACCGACACTCGGAGCGGTGAACGAATTGACTGCCTGCGTGAACGGGTACCCGACCTGCTGAATCATCTTGCCCACTGTAATGTACGGAGTGTTTTGGCTTACCGTATCGGTCTCGACGACGAACGCCTCGGTGAGCTGCCCAGCCGTGGTGGTAATCGGATACACGCTGTACGTTTCGGTCAAAAACGCCGTGGGCGAGATGCTCATGGTGCAGCGAGCGGACTGATTCGTGGTGTTGAACGTGCCCGAGAGCGTCATGGGATCGGAAGACAAATCGAATCCCGGAGCATTGGCGTCCGCCTCGCCGTTGTCGATCGTTCCGGGAACGCCGGAGGTGGTCGGCTCGGCGGTGAACCGGCCCACGAGAGCCACCGGACCGGGCGAGATTCCGGCAAAATTCCCGGCAACTCCGGAGGCGGCGATCACGAAATCGGTGCCGGATGTTCCGGGGAGAGTGCTCGACGTGCAGGTTGAAGTGTTCTGTTGCGCGAGCTCGCCCGACCCGCGTACCCCGGTGCCGTCAAATTCCACCATGCGGCCATGGAGGCCTTTCGAGTCGATCGCGAAATCGTACGCCGGCGATGCCGCGAGGCCGCTGAAGACGAGCTGGCCGCGATTGTCGGTGCCAAGGGTGTAGGTGCCGGTGAAGGTTTGGAGAGTTCCGCCGGCTGGCGGACCCGCAAGCGTGTTGAGGTCTTGCACGCCGCCGGTGAGGTTGCCGACGCCGTCCGCCGCGAAGCTGCCGGCAAGCACTACGTTGCCACCGGCATTGAACCCGCTGAATTCGAAGGCGTAGTGGCCGTTGAGCAGATCCGTGACGATGATGCTCAGGCTCGCGGTCTTGGTCGACTGCGGCGAGTCGCTGTCGGCGACCTGTACGGTGAAGTTGTACGTTCCACGGGTAGTCGGGACAGGCGTGCTGGAGATCGTTCCGTCCGCAGCCAACGCCATACCTGGAGGAAGAGAGCCCGCAGTTATACTCCATGTATAAGGCGTCACGCCGCCGGTCGCTTGTAACTGGGTGCCTGCCGGATATGCGGCGCCGACCACGGCGTTCGGCAACGTGGTTGTGGTGATCTTCAGCGGCTGCGGCGGATTCACGGTGATCGTCACGGAGTTTGTTTCGGCAGGTATTGCGATCGATTGGGCTGTGATCGTGACGGTGAACTTGGCAGCGACGTGTGCTGGCGCGGTGTAGGTAGCTTGGAAGACGCTTACTTGTGTAAACGTTCCAGGGTTTGGCGGCGCATCCGAGCCCCAGGTCACTCCTTCATTCAACGTGTCTTTCGGAACCACCGCGGTGATGGTTACCACGCCATTGGGTCCCACCTGGCGCGCACTTGGCGTCAATACGACCGAGTTGAAGTCCGAGGGGATGCCGGCGCAGCTCGTGCAGCCGTTGTTTTGAACGAAAAACAGCATCGCCAGGCACAAAATGGGAGGGAATCCCGCGCGCTTTGCCTTCTGCATGGCTACTCCTTCGATCAACCCGCCTCGTCGTTCCTATGAATTGCCCCTATTATTTAGAACACGAAAACAGCGCCGGGGGTCCGAGAATGACCGCACGCAATAGCGTATCGAGCAACCATGTGGGGCATACGGATCGGGCAAACGCACGGCGAAAATCCGATGAATAGGTGAGACCGCAGCCCAGGGATTTCAAGAGAGCAGCGTGACAAGGAGATGCACGGCTTCTTCTTCTCAGCCATGATTTCGGGGATAATCGGGGCGAACCATTTGGGGCCGAAACGGCCAGCCGGGGAGATTATTTGCGAGCCGTCATAACGGGTGGAGCGGGGTTTCTAGGATCGCATCTCTGCGACTACTTCATCGAAAAAGGCTGGGACGTTCTCTGCCTCGACAATCTGGTGACGGGCGCGGATTCGAATGTCGCCCACCTGCTCTCGAATCCCCGGTTCGAGATTGCCCACCAGGACGTATCGAAATACATCGACGTGCCGGGCGCGGTGGACGCGGTGCTCCATTTCGCTTCACCCGCAAGCCCGCCGGACTACCTGAAATTCCCCATTCAGACGCTGAAGGTGGGAGCGCTCGGGACGCACAACGCCTTGGGTCTGGCGATGGCCAAGAAGGCGAAATTTCTTCAGGCTTCGACTTCGGAATGCTACGGCGATCCGGAGGTCAGTCCGCAACCGGAAACCTACTGGGGACACGTGAACCCGATCGGGCCGCGCGGGGTGTACGACGAGGCCAAGCGATTCGCGGAAGCAATCACCATGGCCTATCACCGCTACCACGGCGTGGACACGCGGATCGTGCGGATTTTCAACACCTACGGCCCTCGCATGCGCTTGAACGACGGCCGGGCGCTGCCGAATTTTCTCTATCAAGCGCTCGTCGGCGAGCCCATCACGGTGTACGGCGACGGCAAGCAGACCCGTAGCTTCTGCTACGTCTCGGATTTGATCGCCGGAATTTACAAGCTGCTCGAATCGAGCGAACACGAGCCGGTGAACATCGGAAATCCGCAGGAGATCACGATCCTGGAATTCGCGGAGCGCGTGCGCGCGCTGGTCGGGGCGAAGGCGCCGATCGTGTTCCGCCCGCTGCCGCAGGACGACCCCAAGCAGCGCTGCCCGGACATCACGAAAGCGCGCCGCGTGCTGAATTGGGAGCCGAAGGTGAAATTGGAAGATGGGTTGAAGCTTACGTATGAATACTTCCGGCAGAAGGTCGAGTCGCCGGGCCGCGCGGTCTGAAGTCCCGCCCAGATTCCTGCACGCGAATCGTCAGTCGGGCCTGCCGAACGAGCGATACTCGAAACCGCGATCTTTCATTTCGCGGGGCGAGAGCAGGTTGCGGCCATCGATGATCAGCGGCCGCGCCATCGAATCCCGAACCTTATCCCAGTCGAGCCTGCGAAATTCGTCCCACTCCGTGGCGATCAGCAGCGCTTCGGCGTCCTTGGCAGCGTCGTAAGCGGTCTTGACGTAATCGACCTTGGGCAGCACCGTGCGCGCCCGTTCCATGGCTTCGGGATCGTAGGCGCGGACGCGCGCTCCCTCCACAAGCAACCGTTCGATCAAGTCGATGGCCGGGGCAAAGCGAATGTCGTCCGTGTTGGGCTTGAACGCGAGGCCGAGCACGCCGACGCGCTTGTCGCGAATCACCCACAGCGCCTCGCGAATTTTTCCGAAGAAGCGATCGATGCGGCCTTTGTTGATCTTCTCCGCTTCCCTGAGCATCGCGAAATCCACGCCCGAGCGTTCCGCGAGATGCACGAACGCCTGCAAATCTTTCGGCAGGCAGAATCCTCCGAAGCCCAATCCGGCAGAGAGGAAGCTAGGCCCGATGCGCGGGTCGAGCCCCATCGCGCGAACCACTTCTCCGATATCGGCGCCGAGCCGCTCGGCCAGATCCGCCACCATGTTCGCGTAGGAGATCTTTAGCGCAAGGAACGAATTCGAAGCGTGCTTGATCAGTTCGGCGCTGTTGATCGTCGTCACGAGCCACGCCGGCGCGGGACCGTCGGGGCATCCACTGGCATGGACGGGGCACGCGAACTTCCGCTCGAGCACCGGCCGGTAGATTTCCTTGAGCTGTTTCTCCGCGGCCTCGTCCTCAACGCCCACGACGATCCGGTCGGGGTGCAGGAAATCCCCCACCGCGGTGCCTTCGCGGAGGAACTCGGGATTGGAAGCCACCTGAAATTTCACGTTGCTCTTGCGGCTGTAGACCGAAAGGGCGCGCTTGAGCTCCTGGCCGGTGCGCGCGGGGACCGTGCTCTTTTCGATCACGAGCTTGGAGGACTTGGCTTCGGTGGCCACCAGGCGCGCGACATGATCGATCGCGCTCAGGTCCGCGTCGCCGTTTGGCAGCGGCGGAGTGCCCACGCAGATGAAGATCGCATCGCCCTCGCCGATGGCGTCCGCCGGATTCGCGCGAAAGCTCAGCCGGCCCTCCTTGCGAGCCTTTGGAATCACCTTTTCCAGGCCGGGCTCATAGATGGGGATGCCGCCGGATTCGAGGGTCTTGATCTTGGCGGCATCGTTATCCGTGCACACCACTTCGTGCCCTATTTCCGCAAGACAGGCTCCGGTCACCAGACCCACGTAGCCCGTGCCGATCACAGAAATCTTCAATCGAGTCCCCCACTCACAAGGAATTGCGCGACTTAGCCAACAGGACATTGCATTTTGCTGGAGGCGATTCGACCCGGCAAGACAATTCTCGGAATGCGCTTCCCTGCCGGGGTGCGCCGGGGCAATGCAACTCGTTTCTCGACAGCCTCTTAGCCCTCTAGTACAGGATACTCTTTCCTCACATTCGGGCCGCGTACCATAGCTGGAATCGCCCTCGTTGCCTATCCTAAATGCGTAGAACTATGGCCCAGCCGACCAATCCGAAGGCGGAATCGCGCTCCGCAGAAGACGCGCGCCGCCATGCCGAGCAGCAGAAGACATTGCTGCTGAGCGACGTCCCGGAAGCGACCGCCCTGATCTCTGAAGCGGCGCCCGTGGCCTCGGCGGCTGCGACCCATCTCAGCGCCGCCGCTCTCGCCGCGCTCTCCCAGCGCTACGACATCCTCGCGGAAGCCGGACACGGAAGCATGGGCAACGTTTACAAGGCGAGGGACCGCGAGACGGGCGAAACCGTCGCGCTGAAGCTCCTCAAGCCGGAAATCGCGTCGGACCAGGCGATGATGGACCGCTTCAAGAACGAGCTCCTCTTCGCCCGAAAAATCACGCACAAGAACGTCTGCCGCGTGCACGAGTTCAACCGGATCGACGGCGTCGCCTACACGTCGATGGAATTCGTCGAGGGCGAGAGCCTGCGCTCGGTGCTCAATCGCTTCGGCGGGCTGCCGCTCCGCAAGGCGATCGATCTCGTCGGGCAAATCTGCTCGGGCCTCAAGGAAGCGCACGTACAGGGAATCGTCCACCGCGATCTGAAGCCAGAGAACGTGATGATCGACGCGCAGGGCAACGTGAAGATCATGGACTTCGGCATCGCGCGCTCGATGGAGGCCGGCACGCGGCTCACCGGCGCGATGGTCGGCACGCCGGCGTACATGGCTCCCGAACAAGTGGCCGGAAAATCGGTCGACTACCGGACGGACATTTACGCGCTGGGCTTGATCGTGTACGAAGTTTTCACCGGCGCGCCTGCGTTCCGCGCGGAGAATGCCGTGGCGGTCGCGCTGAAGCAGATGCGCGAAGCGCCGACGCCGCCTCACGAAATCGAACCCTCGGTGCCCGTCTCGATCGAGCGCGTGATTTTGAGATGCCTCGAGAAGGAGCCGCCGAGACGTTTCCAGACAATCGCCGATCTCGAAAATGCGTTGCGCGTGCCGGGCGGCCAAGCGGTGGCCCCGTCGCTCCCTCCGCTCCCGCCGAGCCACTCGATCCACGTCACGCCGACCGCTCCGCTTTTGTACTCGGAGCCGGAGTCGAAACGCCCGTCGCCTGTCGTGTGGGTGCTGATGCTGGCGCTGCTGGTGGTCGGCACATACGCAGGATGGCGGTGGGTGCAGGCCGCGCAGGCGGCGGACAATCTCCCTGCTCCGGCCCCGCTGGCGATGCCCGCTCCGCCGGATTTCGCAATCGAAAATCCCGATACGCAGCCTCCGGCAGTCACTCCGACTGCGGCGGCAGCGCGCGACGCGGCGAAGCCTGTCGAGACGAAGCCCGCGACGCCCGTCAAATCCGAGGCGCCACCGGCTAAACACGTTGCGGCAAACGCTACTGCTCCTGCTCTCGCGCCTGCGAAGAAACGGCCGCAGCCCGCGCCTCCGGAAGTGTCGCCTCAAGAGGTGCAGCGGCGCGCGGACAAAGCGTTCGGCGAGACCGAGCCGGTCACCGTGCCTCCCGTGAACGACAACACACCGAGTTATCTGTGGGTCGGGCGATTCGAGCGCGAGGAGCGCGCGCAGATCACGGCGAGGAAGATTGAAGGCCTCGGGCTGCCCGTGGCCGTGATTCCGCGCCACGACGCGAACAGCAGCGAATTCTTCGTCGTGCTCACGGGTCCCTTCGGACCCGAGCGCGTGGAAAGCGTGATGGATTGGCTCAAGACGCAGGGATTTACCGGCATACGCCTGGTGAAAAATCCCCTGGGAAATGAGCGCTGAGGTCCGGCTCACGATCCGCCCGATCGAGGCCGAAGGCAGGCATGGCGATGGAAATGGATTTCGGAGCGCAGACCGACACCGGCTGCGTGCGCGATAACAACGAGGACAGCTTCCGTCTGGCGCCGGAGATGAACCTCTTCGCGATCTCGGACGGAATGGGCGGGCTCGAGTCCGGTGAAGTGGCCAGCCGCCTGACCGTGGATACAATTCTGGCGCACTGCCGCGACGCTGAGAAAAATCCGTCGCTGCCGCTTGCGGGCCCGGATGTCGACGGAGTCTCCTTCGAGTCCAATCGCCTGGCGAGCGCCGTGCGGATGGCCAATGCGGCAGTTCACCGCGCCGCGCAGCAGAATGGCGCCGAACAGCGCATGGGCGCGACGGCCGTGGCGGTGCAATTCATCGGCGAGCGCATGAGCCTGGCGCACGTCGGAGACAGCCGCGCGTACCGGCTGCGAGGCGGCGATCTCGAGCAGCTCACGCGCGACCATTCGTTCGTCGCCGAGGCGATGCGCCGGGGACACATGACCGAGCAGGAAGCGGGCAGCAGCGCGCTGCAAAGCGTGCTCATCCGCGCGCTCGGCATCGAACCGGAAGTCGAGGTGGACGTCACCGATGAGCTGGTGATGGAGGGAGACACGGTGCTGCTCTGCACCGACGGGCTCACGCGCGAGCTTTCCGATGCGCAGATCGCCGCCGTGCTCGGCGAAAGCGACGACGCGCAGGAAGCCGCCGAGCGACTGATCGATCTTGCGAAGCAGGCGGGAGGCGGAGATAACATCACGGCGATCGTGGTGCGACGCGCGCCGAAGGCAGTGGGCGCGCTGAAACGGATCGGGCGCCTCGGGAAATGGATTAAGAGTTCTGTGTAGAGCTGCGCGACTGCGGCCGGCCGTTTTTCGGAATCTCGATTTTGTGGAGGATGGAAATGCCAAAGCTCGTGCTCAAGTTCGAAAACGCAATCCTGCGAGAGGTCGCGGTCGGCGCGAAGGAAGTGAGCATCGGCCGCTCGCCGGACAACGGCCTGGTGATCGACAATCCGGCGATATCGCACTACCACGCCCGCGTGTTCAACGAAGAGGGCCGGCTGATGCTCGAGGATTTCGGCAGCCTCAACGGCACGTTCGTGAACGGGCAGCGCGTGAAGATGGTGACGCTGAAGCCCGGCGATTCCGTCGCGATCGGCAAGCACACGATCGTCGTCTCGGATTCGCGCGACCTGGACGGCTTCGCGTCCGGCAACGGCGGCAGCATGCGGCCCGCTGCGCCGAAGATCAACGAAACCGTGATGCTCGATACAAAAGAAAGGCGTGAATTCCTGCAGAAGGTCGCGGCCGTGGGCGAAAGCTCGCAGGTGGCGCCGGCGCGATTGAAGGTGCCGACGCTCGTGGTGCGAAAGGGCAAAACCGACCGGCGGGAATACTCGCTCAACGACAAGCTCACCGTGGTGGGCAAATCGGCGATGGCTACTGTGAAAATGAAGGGCTGGTTCGCGCCCCGGGTCGCCGCGCAGATCAACCGCCGCGACGATCATGATTACTACATCGGGGCTGCCGACAAGGTGCCCAGCGTCAACGGCGTGCCCATCGCGCATCCGACCAAGCTTTCCTCCGGCGACGTTATCGCGGTCGCCGGGATCGAGCTCGAATTCGTATTTCGAGACTGACCGGCGGCAGCCTGCTCCCAGCTGTTCGCACGATTCTTCGGTCTTAATCGAGCATCTCAATTCGAAGCTCGGCTCCGTGGTCCCGCGTGCCTCCATCCTTGAATTCCTATGATGCCGCGGCGCACAATGCGTCAGGGAGCTAACACATGGCCGAACCAACCAAGGAAGAGTTGCTCGCGCGCATCGCGGAACTGGAAAAGCAGGCAGGATCAAGACCGAAAGGCAGTCTCGAATTTCGCGTCGGCGAAAAAGGCGGAGTGAGCGTGTACGGCCTCGGGCGCTTCCCGGTGACACTCTACTACGAGCAGTGGATCCGCCTGCTCGACAAGGCCGACGACCTCCGCAGTTTTCTCGAGGAAAACAAGAGTCGCCTGAAACTGAAACAGAAGGATTAGCTCGGCAACGAGCAGTTTCACCGGGTCAGCTCGTCTTGGTCTTTTCGAGCTCGTCGATCAGCGCCGGCACGATCTCGAAGAGATCGCCGACGATGCCGTAGTCGGCCACCTCGAAAATCGGCGCGTTGGCGTCCTTGTTGATCGCGGCGATCGTGCGCGAGCCCTTCATCCCCACCACGTGCTGAATCGCTCCGCTGATGCCGAGCGCAAGATAGAGCTTCGGCACCACGGTCTGGCCCGAACTGCCGATTTGACGGTCCATCGGCAGCCAGCCTTCGTCGCAGATCGGGCGCGACGCGGAAATCTCTCCGCCCATCAGCTTCGCCAGCTTCTCGGCCATGGGAATGTTTTCCGGTGCCTTGATGCCGCGCCCGACCGAAACGAGGATGGGCGCCTGCGTCAGGTCCACAGCCTGCTTCGCTTCGCGGAAAAGCTCCAGCGGCTTCGTGCGAATCTGTTCCGGCTTCAAATCGACGCTCACGGGCTTCACGGTCGCCTTTCCACTCGCGTTCTTCGCGGCGAGATCGGCGCGAAACGCGCTGGCCTGGAACGACACAACCCACGGCGGTTCTCCGGTGAAGGCAACGTCAGCCGACGTGCGGCCCTGAAACATCTGGCGCACGAAGGTCAGCTTTCCGCCCTCGGAGCGATAGCCGACGCAGTCGCCGATCATTCCCCTGTTGAGAGATGCCGCGAGCTTCGGCGCGAAATCGCGGACCTGATAGGTGTGAGGCAGCAGGACGAGATCGGGTTTCGCGCTATCGATCACCTGGCGCAGCGCGATCGAATATCCATCGGGCGTGTACTGCTCGAGCAGGCCGTGCTCGACGAGAAGCACGTCATCGAGCTGGTAGCCGGCCAGCTCGTCCGCCAGCGCCGCGACGCCCTTGCCAATGACGGCGCCCGAAAGCGTGCCCTTCGCCTGCTGCGCGATCTGCTGCGCGGCGGCGAGGGTCTCGAAGCTGACTTTGTTCCACTTGGCGTCGCGCTGCTCGGTGATCAGAAGAATCTTCATGGCCTATAGCACCCGCGCTTCGTGCCGGAGCTTTTCGAGCAGCTTCGCCGCGGCCTCTTTCGGCGAGCCGGTGATGAACTCCGTCTTCTTTGTTTTCTGCGGGACGTAAATCCGCTCCAGCTTCTGCGTGCGGGCATCGGGAACGCCCAGCGACGCGCGCTCGATCGTGGCGATCTCCTTCTTCTTGGCCGCCATGATGCCCTTCAGGGTGGCGTAGCGCGGCTTGTTGATGCCCGACTGGATCGTGAGCACGGCCGGGAGTGGCAGCTCGACCCACTGAAACCATCCGGCTTCGAGCTCGCGCTTCAGCTTCATGCGCTCGCCCGTGACCTCAATCGACATGATGATCGTGGCATGCGGCCGGCCGAGCAATTCGGCGAGCAGCACGCCGGTCTGTCCGAAGCCCTGGTCGTCGCTCTGAAGCCCCGTGAGGATCAAATCGAAATTCTCGGATTGAATGGCCGCGGCCAGCGAACGCGCCGAAGCGAGAGGATCGAGCTTGAAAAACTCGGGATCGGAGACGTGAATGCCGCGCTCGGCGCCTTTGGCGAGCGCTTCCTTGATGGTCTGTTTGGCGCGCTCGGGGCCCATCGAGATCGCCACGACTTCGCCGCCGTGCTTTTCCTTCAGGCGAAGAGCTTCTTCGAGCGCAAACGTGTCCGGCTCGTTCGTCTCGAATCCGATGTCGGATTCGCGGATCCAGGCGCCGCCCTCGAGGATCGCGAGCGGCGCATCCTTCGCGGGCACCTGCTTGACGCAGACTCCGATTTTCATGGTTAGCGGCCTTCCCAGCGCTTGAACAAAAGCGAGGCGTTCGTCCCGCCGAAGCCGAACGAATTCGAGAGCGCGTACGTGACTTCCGCTTTTCGCGAATGGTTCGGAATGTAATCGAGATCGCAGGCGGGATCGGGATTCTCCTGATTGATCGTCGGAGGCAGAATCTGGTCGCGCAACGCCAGAATGCTGATGCCTGCCTCGAGCCCGCCGGCCCCGCCGAGCAGATGCCCCGTCATGGATTTGGTCGAGCTGATGGGAACCTTCTTCGCGCGGTCGCCGAACACACGCCTGAGCG
>Ga0335077_10002101_pt1 | contig 23774 bp, 28 predicted proteins | sample Lox_Sample_31_FD_207151 | JGI IMG/M metagenome (GOLD analysis project Ga0335077, IMG submission 207151) | Soil microbial communities from Loxahatchee National Wildlife Refuge, Florida, United States - Lox_Sample_3.1 | ecosystem: Environmental > Terrestrial > Soil > Wetlands | place: USA...
GATCGGGATAGTCGTATCCTTCCTCAGTGTCGTTGACCGGGAGCGCCAACAATCGAGCTGATCCGCACTCCGTCGATATGGCTGCGCACAGATCCGTAGTAAAGGTAGCGATCCCACAATGTCGCGGAAGATAATTGCCGATCACTGCGATTCGACTGGGAAGCGAGGTCTTCGACTGCAATCGTGCGCGTAAGGCTGCGGGTCCGTCACGTAATGCAGGGCGAGGGCCGACCACTTCTAAAGTCTTTTTGGAGAATGCGGTGTTTAGCAGCGACATTTGATGTTCCTGAACCTGGTGAGAACCGACGCCTAGAGGGAACGTTCTCCCGATCGTCTCGTGCGAAGGCTGGCGCCTTAAAGCAACCCGCCTGTTTAAACACTCTCAGCTTTGTCTTGCGTTTGCGTCGGCAACTGGACTTACCTCTTATCAGTATTCAACGCGGGTGGACCTGCGGACTGTTCAAAATTGACCAGTCGCGTCCGAGTGTGGGCTACCCCGGAGTTCGCTCGTCATCACGAATTGGCGCTGTAGGACTCACGGAAAAGACGATTCATGCGGTTGATGCGATCTTGCGTCGTGGACAATTCACGGAAAGGTTCCCAACGGGTCAAATAGAGTAATGACGCAGAATCCCCTTGGGTGGGAAACTAAGAGGAACAACTTCAGATAGGCCGACTTAGTTCAGAGAGCCTGAAAGAGTAAAAAAGAGGTAACTCACTCTATAGCGATACTAGGCTTCCGGACGAGCATTGTTAAACTGGCGGTACGAGGACGACATCTCAGCGAAAGCAGATTGATATCGGCGATAAAGCATAATCACTCGCGAAAACTGCGCGATAGTCACAATTGACCATCTTGTTCGCGATTCATCGCTCATCGGATGGGTATGAAAATCAAACCCAAGGATCCGCTGGCGGTGCGTTGTCCCACCTGCGGCGCGAAGCCGGGCGAAACGTGCGAACTCAGCTGGGGCCTGCCCCGAACAGAACCGCATCGAGATCGGCGCTTAGCGGCCTCGGAAACTCGGAACAACGAATAGCGCGGAGAGCTTCAGGCGTTGAGATAGCCCAGAGTCCCGCCGGCAGCAAAACCGAATTCAAAGTGAATCAAGCCAGTGGGAATCGACGCATCAAGCCATCCCAAGAGATGACAGCTGCTGATTCAAGGATTCTTTCCAGATTTCCATTCGGGTTCATAGTGGCTTGCTTTCTGCGGGTGGACAATGCTTGGCCGCGGTCGAGCCTCGCAAGCGTCTTCGCTCCTCAGATCGTTCACGTACACTCACGGCAATTGACGAAATACCCGGCCAGGAACATCAAGGCCACAACCACCCCGAGCTACAGATCCATCTGTTCTGTCAAAGCAAGGCTCCTGCGTGCTGATCTGACGACTCATCAACGCACAACTCAACCTTTGGCCCATTCTGCGTCATCCTGAGACGTCTGGCGTATTTCAACGCTGTCCAGATTGTAGCTGTGTTGCATGTGGCGAGAATGCGCGGACACAGTCACATAGGGGACGCCGAGAAAGTGCCGCCTAACGATCGCGGTAACCTCAAGGCCATTGAAGTGCTGCGACTTCACCTTGTCCAAAATCCGCTTCAACGCGCTCCGTACCTTCGCCGCCGTAAGAGATCGGACGAACATCGCCTTGACTTCCGCAGCCATAAAAAAGAAATTCCCTCCAGCAGCATGGATCTTGCGATCAAGAGTGAATGCATCCGTCACCTTGACCATGCTCCATTCTCCTAAGCCGGGCTCGGTTTCAAACCCGATAAGCCGCGGCATTCCGGGCCACTCTTTTATCAGAATCGTGCCGACTTGAACGTTGATGGCATAGCTCTCCTGATCAGTAGCGGTATGATTGTGTTTTTGCTTCACTCCCATTCTGATGTCGGAGGCAAAGCGAAACCGCTCAAGAGCGACCACTCTTGGAGAACTTGCCAGGCAGGGCCAGACTCCCCGGAATGAGACCGTGCGACGCCATGTGAATTGGCTGCCTGTCGGTGGACTATACTTGTTAGGAGATGAGGTCCGCGTTGGCAGACAAGAAAAGCGGCAGATTCGACCCCAACACCTTCCTTGCGACCATTGGGGAAGGCAGGAAGATTCTGTTTGTTCCGAAGAAGCAAATGATATTCGTGCAAGGGGACGAAGCGGATGCCGTTTTTTATGTCCAGAAAGGCAAAGTGAGACTCACCGTCGTATCCAAGATCGGCAAGGAAGCGACGATCGCAATCGTGAGCGAAGGGCACTTTTTTGGTGAGGGCTCACTGGCAGGTCAGCTTTTGCGTATGGGCTCTGCAGCTGCGATGACCGATTGCGAGATTCTGCGTGTCGAGAAGAAAGCGATGATGGATGTACTCCACCGCGAAACCGCGTTCTCTGAAAGGTTCGTGGCCTATTTGTTGGCACGCAATATTCGCTACGAAGAGGATCTGGTCGACCAACTGTTCAACTCTAGCGAAAAGAGGCTGGCCCGAGTTCTTCTCTTACTTGCTCATTTTGGCAAGGACGGCATTCCTGAGGCCGTCGTTCCCAAGATCAGCCAGGAGACGCTGGCTGAGATGGTCGGGACAACTCGCTCCCGAGTCAGCTTCTTCATGAACAGATTCCGGAGACTGGGCTTCATTGACTACACCGGCGGTTCGGAAGGCGCGCTACAGGTCCACAGTTCGCTGCTCAATGTCGTTCTGCACGACTAGTCTGAGCCTCCGTGGCTTGAGTTGACAATTCTACCGACTAAGCTGGCGGGCTTCTGGCGCAGACCTCTCGCGGATCGATTCAAGACTTCTTCCTGTCGCGAAGATCGAGAGCTTGCACCAGTTCTTGCCTGATTCTTCTCCGTTTGGCGTTCCTTCCTTCAATATCTTTCTCGGTCAGGGGCACGATAGGGTGAGAACTCTCCGCCCGGTTGAGAATTAGCAACTCTTTGATGAGAGCTCTTACCTGCTCCGAATGGTCACTCATAGCAATACTCTGCGTAGCGGAACTGTTGTGACCGTCCTTCTATCGCCGCAGTGTGAGGGCCTCTTGCTGTGCTCGGAGCCACTCCTGCTCGTCCTGCTCCGCTCGGAGCCAGTCCTGCTCGTCTTGGTTGGGTTCACGATTACCGCTTTCATACAAGGCATAGTGAGCGTTGGGCTCGATCATGGTCGTCGTCCTTGACTGTCGTGGCCTAAGAGGTAGGTACTTCAGATGGGCTGACTTAGTTCAGAGGATCTGAAAGAGTAAATAGTAAGTAACTGCTCAGATACAATGCTAGGCTTCCATACACTTTTTGTCAAACTGAGTTCTGGCACGTCTATGGATGGACTACTCACGAGAAACAGAGAAAATAAACGCGAGGTTCGAACGCAACCAACAATGGCCGATTCTGAGCGACGGCAAGACGGCGTGAACTGAGATCCTAATTCAGAGACGCCCCGTTGACATATCGGTCAAAACAACCCGCAAAAATCACTGTGGTCAAGATTGACCAGTAATGGAAAAGGCAAGGCTCGATACTGGTATTCATTAACTCTCGAAAATCAACGGAATGGCGTTCTCCGGCGCAGATCTCTTTGCGAGCTGATACGGCAAGGGTTTCTCAGAACCTGCCAGCGCCAGCGCTTCGAAGAATTTAGAGGAGAAATTATGAAATCGCTTATGACATGCGCAGGTGCCCTCTGCGTAGCTGCAGTCTGCTTGGTCGCGCCGGAAGCAGCGGCATTGGCGGTGGCGCCTCAAGTTCCGAAAACCGGCACTTCTCTCACGGTACCCATCATGTTGGCGGCGGTGGTGCTGTGCCTGGTGATCGGTGTGGTGCTGCGAGCTTTTTCCAAGCCGCCGGCTGATCTGGGCCTTACCCAGCGGACAAAATAGTAATCTGACGGGCCGAGCTGAGATGCGCATCCTTCGGGGGCTGAAGTTGGGTAGAGTCCACGTTGTCGTCTGGCAAATTGTGATCAGATCCGCCCAATCTGCTTCGTTCATACTGGCGGGAGAATGGCTGGCGCTAGATCATTACTGTGTATACATCGGGATCCCGGCCAAGTGAGCGTTCTGCAGGAAAAAGGATTCTCCCTGATCACTGCAACTCATGGAAGCCAAGGTCTGCGGCTGTTGGTGTCGAAGCCAGTGGATGCAGTTATTCTCGAGTACTACTTGGGACTTCTCGATGGCGCCGCCGTTGCCGATGAGATCAAGAAGGTAAGACCCCGGCTCCCGATTGTCATGCTCGGCAAAAGCTCGGAGTTGCCCGAGGGTGCTCTGAAATCAGTGGATGCCTTCGTTACCAGTTCCGACGGTCCTCGCTTCTTGTTGGAGGCCATTAACACCTTACCGCATGCAAAGGACCGTCAGCACTTCGACACAGCTTCTGTAAAGCAGGCGGAGTCGCCAGGAGAAGAAGCCATGCCGAATCCTGCAAAATGCCAGATACTCCTGGTCGACGACGACCAGAGTGTACGTGAGAGCGTTGCAATGTCGTTGATGGCGGCGGGGTACGATGTCGTTGCTACAGAAGACGGATTCCGAGCGCTCGTGCAGCTAAGAAAGAAGGTGCCCGATGTAGTACTCTCCGATCTCGATATGCCTGGCATGTCAGGTTTTGAGTTGCTTTCCGTGGTGCGCCGTCGTTTTCCCCAAATATCGACTGTCGCAATGAGCGGCGCGTATGTCGGCAACGAGGTTCCCTTTGGCGTGATCGCGGACGGCTTCTACTCCAAAGGTGGCCAATCTAAGAATCTGCTTTCGACCATTCAACGGTTGCTTCTTACTGCTCCAGCCCGAATCAGTGACCACTACCGAGAGTGCGCCCCCGCCTGGATCCCACGCAATGGCAACGACTCCAAGGCAATGCCCTACGTAGTTCTGACGTGTGCGGAGTGCCTGCGTGAGGTCTACACCTTTTTAGGCTGGTTTAAGTACCTTGCCGCACTCCAAGCAACATGTTTCGTAGCGCGGGGTGATGAGTCCACAAAACGGACACACCCGCTGCGACGCGAAATCGCCGTCGTGTGCTTCCATTCTAAGCAACTTCCTCAGAGAAGCAGCGATGAAAGCGCGCAGGCTGCGAATACGGACAACGAGCGGGTGCATGACAGTATCCATAGTCAACTCCGCGTTTCTTCTTAACCTGACAAAGTCACGATGACAGAGAAATTCCGGTACTTCTGTGCAAAAGTGCTCGTTTTTGGGACACATGCATGAGTAGCGGTCGTCCGTGGACTCACAGGCATTGCGAGGAACACAACTTAAAGTGAGCAATTCGGACCGGCTAATATTGGTAGTCTGCGCGATCATCATTGTTGACAGAAATAAAAGGCCGGTTTCGGTCGCTAGAGAACTTAGATGACGAGACTCTCGTTCTCGGTGTGGTCAACGTAACGAGGAGGCATGAAATGCGCAGCTTTTGGGAACAAACGGGCGTCCTGGGCCCGATCTATCGATTGCTGGCTGCGGGCTTGAATGACGACGATATTGCAGTGAAACTGAATCTACCCGAGGAGAAAGTTCAAGGTTGCAGAGCTTGGATACTCCATTTTTTGAAGCTGAAGAATCGTCAAGAGCTGGTGCTATACGCCGCAGCAGCAGCGTGATTCTTCCATCCGCCCGAAAGAGGCACAAACCGGTTGCTCCCCGGCTCCCACGGAACGTAGCGTGCAGATTTCCCGCACTACGCTCGTCAGAAGGTGCTTCACAGCACGGCGATAGCTTGCAACTCCGCGTAAGGATTGGTGGCCGCCAGTGTCGATTGTCGGCCACCCAAGTGTAGCAACTTCAGCACAAGGCGAATCTCTAGGCTGCGATCTTCTGGCCCAGGAAGTCCTTGGCTTTGGCTTTTTCGTCGTCCCACTTCTTCAACTGCTCGGGACTAAGGAAGCTGACGACCCGCTGACGAATCGCGTCGCGATTTGCAACAACCTTGCTGATTACGTCGGCTTTGGTCGTGTTAGGATTCTGTTGCACGTACTCTGCGATCTTTTCTCTTGCTTCCGTAAGAGCGACGCGAAGCTTTTCCTTTTGATCGTCGGTGAGGTTGAGGTCGCTAGCGAAACGCTTCAATTCGGTCGCCACTTGTTCGCGTTCTTCGGTGCTCAGATTCATGATATTTCTCCTTGATCGTTTAGTGGATTTGCAGTTTAGGACACCACTCAGCCAGAGCGGACTTTTTGAGTTTCGGACGAGAGACAAATGACGAAGGGCTGGCTGAAGGTGCAGTTCCTGAAGGTTGGAAAAATCGGGCGTAAGGGTCGAACGTCGCCAAGTTGACCGAAGACTACCCCACGCCTGCCTTCAGAGGTCATCCGCCTTCGCAGTGGACATCCCCTTATCGCAGCTCATAGACTACTGCCACCACAAATGGCATTACCGGTCAAGATTGCTCACTTCCTCGAGATTCTTTGAATTCCTGACCCTGGACACCAAAGCCAGCCAGAATCCCGTATTACATTCGCGAGATGCTGCCGCATTTTCAGCCTATGCCAGTTGGCCGTTCGCCCAAGCCATTTTCCCATCCTGACCGGATCTATGAGATCAAGTGGGACGGGTTTCGCTCCCTGGCATACCTCGAAGTTGGAAATTGCCGGCTGATCTCCCGCAACGGAAATGAGTTCAGTCCTTCCCGGCTCTCAATCTTGCTCTCCCTCAGGAGTGCCACGCCCAGAATGCCGTTCTGGATGGAGAGATCGTTTGCCTGGATAAAGCGGGCAATTCCCAATTCAAAGACCTGCTCTTTCGCCGATGTGAGCTGCGCTACTACGCCTTTGATCTGCTGTTCTCGAATGGCGAGGACTTGCGCTACTTGCCTCTCGCGAATCGGAAGGAACGGTTGCGTGGCCTGATCCCAGGCAACGGCGAACGACTGCTGTACTGTGATCACATTAAGGGCATGGGCGAGTTATTATTCGCCATGGCCTGTCAGCGAGACCTCGAAGGCATAGTTGCGAAGCGGAAATTCGATTCCTATCACCTGGGTCAATGGCCGCAACGGGAGCTTGCTTATAACTGAGGGGAAAACGGCCGCGGCACGCAGATCATTTCCAATGACGCAGCGACTCAGGGCTGTTCTCGAAGCTCGCTGGATTGCGGAGGTAGGCCAGTAGAGGGATTCGTATGGCCTGCGGCCACCAGGAGTGGGCACATTGATCACTCCACTCTAAAGAAACAGCACAAGCGAGCATTGACAGTTTGTGGCGTGCGGACGTTCTTGCTATACAGTCCGAGGCATTCCTTCGCCACCCGTCTGGTTCCCCATGTGGATGCGTGGAGGCTTTGCAAGATCATGGGTTGGGCATCTCTCTGTGGCGATGAGGTACATCCACCCCTCTGATGAGCAGGTTTTGGAAGCCATTTCGAGCCTGGGTGGGCACAATTCTGGGCACAGTAAAGTTTTGAATAGGTTGCCTGCCTCGGTGGATGCTCGGCAAATCAATGAAAAGCTAGTGAGTTAATGATGAGCGCGGCAGGATTCGAACCTGCGACCCATGCCTTAAAAGAATACCCCACTAGCCCTACAACAACTAGCAGGAATGTGCACGAGCAGCGATGAAGGTCGACCACTCTTGAGCTGGCATCATTGGCACGCAGTTGTTGGTGAATCGTGCTCTCTCCTGCCATTTCCTGGTCTAGAGCCGAGAATGGAGGTTTTCGTGGGGAAGTTTGTGGGGAAAATGTTCACCGGGACCATGAGCTCAAAGGCCGCCAGCGTGCTCCTGGAGTTCTCTCCGGCGATCAGCAACCGGACTACGATAGGACCAGGACGGATGGCCTCGAACGAATCCGTGGGCTCGGGCATTCTAGGGGAGACGCATACCCGATCCCGAAAGTCATGGTTATATAAATAAGACTCCGCTCAGAAATGCTGGGCGTCGGCATAAATTCCGATTTCCCTGCAGGCCTTCCAGATCTTCCCACCATAACGGCCTGAGCATTGGGTTACAATCCTAACTCGCCGCGCACCAAGACGGCGAGCGCTTGAACATGCTTCCAAGCACATTTGGCCAGATCACACAAACCGACGATCCGCGAATCCTGCAGTTGTCGTTGCGCTTGGCGTTTTGCGTTCTGTTACCTGGGAGGCTATGAAGCGAAACCCAACCATTGTCCGTTCTCGGTGGTTCCTAGCGTTGTCGCTGCTGGCGATGATTACGGTGGCGCGTGTTCTAGCCCATAACGTAGAGGCGCGCTACATCGAACCCCTGCCCTGGAAGAAGCCGCATTTCGCAAGGGTTCTCGCAATCGGCTATGCCGAACTTGGCCTTGATCTTGACCGAAGCCACGCCGAGATGAAGGCCATTGCCGGCAATTCCTGCATCGTTGGCAATATGGTCGCATTCGAGGTCGATCGCGACTATGCTTATGACATCGATGAGCCGGTCGACCTCACCCTAACCTATGCCCCCCAATTCACGACTGCCCCGATTGTGGTGCTTTGGAATAAGAACGGAGGCGACGGACGTGGAGAGATAACCATTGACCCCGAGTCCGGTGAGACCTTGCGCCGAGTCACGGTCACTCTCGACCGCGCCCGCTTTGCAAATTTCGGAACTCAGGGGGTAGATATCGCAGTTGGCAGCCCGGAGGACGTGCCGGGGAGCGGAATACCGAAAGGTAAGGTCGCTCTCTGCGACATCGAGATTTCGCGCAGCGGAAAGACACAATCTCCGCGCGCATTCGGCAGCCTCCATCTTGATGTGAAGGATCGAACAACCGAGGCTCTCGTACCGGCACGGGTTGGCCTTTACGATGCTACCGGCCGCGCTCCGCTCCCCTCCGACCAGGCGCTCTTGATCGAGAGGTTCGCTGACAAAGTTCGTCTCCTACCGGTCGATCCGCGTGCGTTTTGGCCGTCCGACAATCGCGTGGCCTTCTACGTGAAGGGGAGCTACCAGGGCATCTTGCCCACAGGAACTTATGAGCTGATCGTCACGCGCGGACCCGAATATCGGCTCTATCACAGGCACTTCGAGGTGCGCGAAGGTCAGACAACACAGGTTTCCGTGGTCTTGGAACGCTATGCGAACCTGCCTAGTCGCGGCTGGTTCTCGGGCGACGATCACATTCACCTGGCTCGGGACGAGAGCCGGGACACTACCGTCTGGGCGCAGGTCGCAGCCGAAGACGTGCACGTGGGCAATCTCCTGCAAATGGGCAACATTGCAGGAACGTATTTTGAGCAGCCAGCGTGGGGTAAAGAGGGTCACTTCGAACAAGATGGCTATCTCATCGCCTCAGGTCAGGAGGACCCGCGGACTGGACAGCTCGGTCATACTATTCACCACAACCTCCAAAGCCCGATCCACCTGAGTCAGGATACATACTTTCTTTACCATCGAGTGTTCGAGGAATCTCACCAGCAGGGTGGCATTTCCGGCTACGCTCATCTTAATGCTGGCTGGTTCAATGTGCGGCGCGGCGTCGCGCTCGATGTCCCTTATGGCGATGTGGATTTTCTCGAGGTCTTTCAGGCCGGGAAGCTTCTGACCGACATTTGGTACGACTTTCTGAATCTGGGTTACAAGCTGACACCCTCCGCCGGTTCGGATTTTCCTTATACAGATTTGCCTGGGGTCGTACGCGACTACGTGAAGGTCGACGGATCGTATGACCCAGATGCCTGGTACGCATCCTTCCGCGCGGGTCACGTCTACGTCACCAACGGTCCTTTTCTCGAGTTCACAGTGAACGGTCATCAGATGGGAGATGAGGTACACGTGCCTCACGGAGCGCGACTAGACGTCGGCGCCCAAGCACAACTCAACCCCGACGTGGACAAGCTCGATCGTTTAGAACTGGTTGTTCTCGGGAATGTTGTCGCGACCGAATCCGCGGCCGGGCAAGATCGCTTGCAACTCCACACGCAGCTTACCGCCGATCACAGCATGTGGATCGCAGTTCGCGCGTACGGGAGTCGACAAGAGGAGTGGAACGTGACCGCTGCCCACAGCGCTGCGGTTTACGTCATCGTGGACGATCAGCCCACCTGGAAACCGGAGGCTGTTCCACAGCTGGTGGAGCGGGAGCGCAATGTGCTCAAGGAAATCCTCACGGCTCCCCTGGTTCCGGCTGAGGATCTGGAGGCGTTTGAGACGGGCAAGGTCCTGCTTGCGCAATGGCCAAAACAACTTCAGCTCCTAAAGCCACGCGTGCAGCACGCTGATGAAATGTATCAGCAACTCCTGGAGCGGGTGAAGAAGGCTAGGTAGCTCAGTCAGAAAGTTGCGTACGTTGTGGAAAAGAGAAATTGCCTCCGCGATTTTTTGTCGACACCCTTCAAGAGAGCAGATTTGGATTCTCCTTGCACGCATGTTTTCGAGCGGGATCGTGTGACCCATGAGCGAGTGGTTTTCGAACATTTCGAGGCGCGGCTTTCTTAAATACCCGTTCGTTGCGTCGGCGCTGGTCCTGCTGAAGGGAGCGAGCTCTTGCGGGGATCTGTTCTCGGGCGAAGCGGCGCCTTCCGCATGTGGCCACTCAGAGTTATTGATTCGCAACGCACGGGTGTACACCGTTGAGAAAGATCGTCCCTGGGTTGAAGCCATAGCCATCAAGGGTGACCGAATCGTCTGGGTGGGCAAAGACAGCGAGGCAGCCAACCAGGTTTCTCCGGGGTCCCGGGTCATCGACGCGGAGAGACGGCTAGTATTGCCTGGCTTCATCGACAGCCACAACCACATTGACTCCGGTTCGAATCCAGACATGCTGCGCCTGAGCGGCACGGCGACGTTAAGCGAGATTCAGAAGAGCGTCAAGGACTTTGCCATGGCGCATCCCGATCTAAAGTGGATTGAAGGAACCGGGTGGAACTACTCGGTGTTTGGTCCCGGCGTTTTGCCAACCAGCCGCGATCTTGAAGGCCTGACCGGAGGCCGTCCGGTATTTCTGGTTGCTTACGACGGCCACACTGGCTGGGCCAACAAGGAAGGGCTGCGCGAGTTCGGAGTCACCAAGGAGACCAATTCGCCCGCGGTGCAGAAAGACTCCAAGACCGGAGAACCGACTGGCATTCTGATGGGTTTGGCAAGCGGTGTCGCAGCCGGCTTTCTTTCCCATCTGCCGCAGGAGACCAAGGCGCAGGAAAATCGGGGTCTGCAGAATAGTCTTGCCATGGCTATCGGTTATGGCATCACCACCTTGATAGAGCCGCAGTGCACCGTGGCGCGTCTCCATGAGTCCTACGATGATGCTCGAGAGCAGGGCGACCTTCCCCTGCGCATGCAGGTCGCTCTTTATCATCGGCAGCACACCCCTGCCACCCAGATCGATCAGTTCGACGAAGTCCGCCGCAGTTTTGCTAACGACGACACGCTGCGCGTCTCTGCGGTGAAACTCTACATCGATGATGTAATAGAGCCGCACACGGCAGCGATGTTGGCCCCTTATACCGATCGTCCCGACACGAAGGGCGACACTCTGTGGAATCCCAGTGAGTTTAACGATGTCGTGGCGAAAATCGACAGGCTGAAGTTCCAGGTCTTCATTCACGCGACCGGAGACCGAGGCATCCGGGTTGCCCTGGACGCGCTCGACCACGCTCAGCGGGTGAATGGAATTCGCGACAGCCGCCATCAAGTCATTCACGATGAATGCCTATCGCCGCAGGACATCCCACGCTTTCACCGACTCGGCGTTGTGGCCTGCATGCAGCCTCGGCACTGCGCTCCGGATATTACCGGTCAATGGGCGAAGGCCGTGGGTCCTACGCGCTCCAAGTACGCTTGGGCATTCCGCAGTTTGCGAGATTCGGGTGCAGTTCTGGCTTTCGGAAGCGACTGGGATGTCGCGGAGATGGACCCGCTCATTGGAATCTACACGGCATTAACCCGGAAAGGCCTGGATGGTAAGCCGGACGGAGGTTGGATCCCCGAGCAGACGATTGACCTCGAAACGGCAATCCGTGGCTACACCATCAACGGAGCCTACGCTAACTTCGCCGAGGCCAACCGGGGCTCGATTGCACCGGGGAAGTATGCCGACCTCATAGTTCTGTCGGACAACCTGTTTTCCATTCCGCCGGACCGAGTCAAGGACGCCCACGTCCTGTTGACCCTAAACGGCGGTCGCGAAGTGTATCGTGCTGCTGACTTTCCGGCCGTGCGCTCGAAATGATTGTCCCTAGAAGAGTTCCCGACGACGAGGAGCAATCCATGAGCGAAACCGTCCCCAACTTGTCGCGTCGTGCGTTTCTCAAGCTGCCACTCGCCGCTTCGGGACTGCTCGTGGCGCCGTGCTCATGGGGTGTCGAACAAGATCTGCTTGCAGCCAAGAAGGCTGGAACGCAAGAAACAGAGAACCTTTCACGCGCTCCGGCGCTGGAGGGATGGTTCATGCCCAGTGAGCAGGCCCGCCACAAACGCTGCTGGATGGCGTGGCCTGCGCGCAGGGATGTTTGGGAAAGCCAACTGGATGACGTGCGCAAAGATATAGCGCGGCTGGCACAGACGATCGCCCGATATGAGCCAGTAACCATGTTGGCCGAACCCGATCAGGTGGTCCAGGCGAAGCAACAATGCGGTTCCTCGGTCTCCGTGCTGGCAATGCGGGTTGACGACATGTGGTTCCGCGATTCTGGTCCGATCTTTCTGACCAACGAGCACGGCCAAATCGCCGGTTCCACCTTCAACTTCAACGGATGGGGCAATAAGCAAACTCACGCCCGGGACGCAACCATTGCCGAAGAACTGCTCAAGCATCTAGGTGTAACTCAGTTTCGTGCCCCGTTTGTGACGGAAGGCGGAGCGGTTGAGACAGATGGGGAGGGCACGCTTGTGGTCACCCAGCCTTCGATCTGCAACAAGAATCGCAATCCGGGGAAGACTCGAGACCAGCTTACCCAGTACCTCAGTGGCTGGTTGGGCATGAGGAAGGTGATATGGTTGCCCGACTCCCATCCCGATTACTGGACCGATGGCCACGTAGACGGTGTGGCCCGCTTCGTCCAACCCGGTGTTGTGCTGGTTGACCAGGGTCTCCCTGAAGTTGTCGAGTACCTTAAGCAAGCCGCGGATGCCAAGAATCGCAACATCAAGGTGATCGAAGTGCCGCCTCCACCCAAGGTGCAATCGGGCAGCGCCACCTCCTGCAACTGCTACTTAAACTTTTACTTCGCGAATGGAGCAGTCATCATGCCACAATTTGGAGACGCACAGTCGGACGCGCGAGCGCGAGCAATTGTCACTGATGCCTATCCCAAGCGCAAGGTTGTGCCCATAGAGCTAGATACCATCGCATCGGGCGGAGGCTTGATCCATTGCGTCACGCAGCAAGAGCCTGCGTCGTAAAGATCCCGTAAGTTCGCCGATTGAACGCGCGGGGATCAAAAGGTGGCCGAAAGCTGAACCCGCACGTGACGTATACCCGATTCCAGTACACACGAAACCAGTCACTAGGATTTGGCGCGCTCGTCTGTTTCTGTATCAGTTATATGTGGCTGATCGCGGCGGCGAGCAAATGAGAGGCCCCCCTTGCGATCGACGGACGCGGTCAAGGACAAAAGGATAGGTTTACTGGCGACATGCGGACTCTCAAGAACATCCTGCTCTCAGCGGCCATTCTGATTGTGGTCGTTGCAGCTTTGGCTGTCTACCTAGTGCGCGGCGGATTTCGCCGATTAGAGATCACACCGTATCCGGTTCCTCGCCCTGCTTTCACAAACTGGAACGATGTGCTCGCGCATCCGCGTGACATTTTCCTAACGACCTTTCAGACCGGCGTTGTCCACATGGACGCGTGCCTGAACCTCGACCCTGCAAGCCCCAGGCAAGCCGACTGCGACCATGTGCCGCGCGATCTCGCCGTGTTGGTGCATTGGATACACTATCCCCGCTTCGGAGACTTCCTGATCGACACGGGCTTCGACGACTCCTTCGCGAAGCATCCGCCCTACGGCAGTTACACCGAGGCGATGAAGTTGTTCAATTGGGCCAACGGCGTTACCAACCGGCAGGAGCCGGGCATGGACCTGGCGGCACAGCTCGCGCGCCACCCGAAGGCGGTGTTCTTCACGCATCTCCATCCCGACCACACCGGGGGCGTTCCCGCACTCGGGCCCCAGACCGAGTTTGTTTTCGCCAAGGTCGAAGCCAGCTTTTTGGCCCGCGCCGCCGTCGCGAACCACTTTCAAGCCAATGCGAAGTTTTTCAGCATCGATTTTCTGGCCGCGCCTCGTGTGTAGATCTGCTTGGTGATGGATCGTTTTGGGCCATCTCCGCGCCCGGTCATACCGACGACGACATGGCGTTTCTGATCAACAGTGCCACGCCAGTTCTACTGACCGGCGATGCAAGCCACTTCGCCTGGGCTTTCAAGACCGGCGTCGGCCCACGTGGCTGGAATGACGCTGGAACCGCTCGCGGCCGCGGAAGCCTGGAACGACTGCGTGCCTTCGCGAGAACTTATCCGAGCGTAAAACTCATCTACGGACACGAAATGGAACGTTTCTAACTTGCGCGGCGGCTTCATGGTGACCCTAAGAAGGTTCGGAATAACCGTAGTCGGTAGCGTCCTGGACTTGGCAGGGTTGACTTACTTGGTGCAGGAAATCCAGAAAAGCCTGACACCGCTGCGGTCATCTTGACATAGTGGCTTGTAGATCGAGATTTCAGGGGATCATTATGGAGGTGTTATGGCTCGCGGGCTGGTTGCCATGGCTACGGTTGCTGCGGGTAGAAAAACCAAGTCGTGGCCAGGACACCTAAGCAGTAATAGGATTCCACGAGACTACGGCTTTAGGATTTGCTCGACTTTGCAACCTTCGCGGCAAGCTCTTCGCTTAGCTTGTGGGCATTCAAGGAATGCTCGAGCGCCTGTTTGCTGAGTTCATGAGCGGTTAGATGATCTTCTTTACCATGAGCGGTGGCTGCCGCTGTGTGGGCGTGGGCCGCAAGGTTGTGGAGCTCTGCGACTCGATTGTGCGGGCTCTGGGGCATGGCGTTTCTCTCACTCGTTCCGATCGCAGCGACGGGTCCCTGCGGCTTGTCGCCTGTCCGCCGTCTTGGGTCGACTTACGATCAACCGGCGGGACAGACAAACCCTGCTTAAGCGGCGCTCGTTTTCTTAGCTTCTTGCTCAGAGGCCGGCGTCGCCGGCCTGTCGCAGCGCTCCGCATGTAGTTTTGCAGCTTCGGCGTCGTGATGAATTGCGTGTTGATTGTGTCCGTGAGCTGGGTATGCGTGGTGCGCATCCTTTTCGTGCTCCTCGGCAGCATCGTACTTCGTTGCCTCTTTGTAATGATAGGCTGCCCGCTCTTGATGTCGAGAAGCCTCTTGGTGATGCTCCCAAGTCTTTGACATGTGGTTCTCCTCTTACCAGGCTGGGCGCGATTCGCGTTTTACGCGATTCGCTCGTCGTCGTTCAAGTACTCTTGAGGGACGTCATCCTCCGGCACGTTACCTCAGGTACGCCCGGATCCAGCCATCCCGTTGCGAACACCTAGGCTGCTACCGCTTCCGGTGTGTGCAGTGCGCAGTAGGCCGGATGCGTGCTCTCGATGATGTAATCGTCTTGTAAATCGGTGCTGTGGCATCGTCTATGCGGCCTTACGCTGAGCTGGCACGCTCTTACCCAGAGCCGTCGCCAGAGCAATTTGGTGGTCCTGTTCTTCGATCAAGATCTCGCGAATTTGTTCGCCCATAGCATACTCAGCCAACTCCTCGCACTGGCGCACTCGCTCGCGGTAATTTCGAATCGTTTCCGTTTCGTTTTCGAGATCGAACTGCAACATCTCGGTGGCTTTTTCTGATGTCCGGACGGTTTTGGCTTCAACCGCAGGCATACCTCCAAGATAGTCGATCTGCTTGGCGATGATCAGGGCGTGGCTCAGTTCTTGCGCAGCGTGCTTTTCAAGTTCGCCAGCGATGTTCATGAACTCAGCACCCTTCAAGACCTGTGAATAGACGACGTACCCGATGATTGCTTGGTATTCGCGCGACAGGTCCTGATTCAGCAACTCGATCAGTTCAGGACGGGACACTTTCTTAAAGCCTCCAGTACTCGTTTCATCTTTCAAGGCGCTTTCCTCCAGGGTAGAGTGGGAACTATTTTCGGACCTTCCGGTCCTTGAAGTGTGTAGGATCGGAGTCACGCTCACGGTACCAAGGACATTCCCGTCAAAACTGTGCAAAACGGAACAGCCCGGCAAAACAGATGCGAGCGACGGCGAATTGGCCCGGCCTTGTGCCGATTGAGTCTTCTTGAGCGACGATTGGTGGATTTTTATTCGACCGTCATCATTCCATTGGACGACCGCGTCCTCGTCGTTAGCTCGCTCAACTGTGCCGAATTCTCCCGTTGGCTTTCCGAAGTTGCCCAAACCCTCGACGCGATCTCCGGGGCTAGGTTCTTGGTCGGTGACGGAGGGCTCGGAGAGCGGTGGTCTCTTGGCACGGTCTGAGTCAGGGACCGCCCCAGCGTGTGACAAGGGTGGTTGGGAAGCTTTACGCAGTTTTGGGCGCCGGCTGATTGCTCTCATGAGTGATAGTGTTTTCCTTTCCACGAGCGAGAGGATCGCGCTTCGCCACGACTATTCATCTGCTCGATAGATAAGGATAGGCCTGGAAGAATGGCTCGGCAGGTCCAAACTGCACAGTTCTGACAAATGAGTTTGGCGAAAGCGGGCGAGCGTACAGCTCGACAGCAGCGAGATCGGCAGCGTATACAACAAACATGGCTACGCCCGGGGAGCCAAGCCTTGTCCCGTCACCTTGCCGATGCGGGCACACATCATTTGAACCGCAGCCGTCAACGGCTACGTCAGGAGCGGTCCAGAGAAGTTTGGTTCCAAGATGTGCGCCCGCAACAGAATGTGTGGCAATACCGGATGGGTCGGCGGCCCCAGTGACAACGCTTGTACCAACGCGACTTCAACATCGATCGCATCCATGGAGCTGGGGCAAGTGTCGGCACGAAGAGTATCAGGCCCGAGAGACTGTGCAATGTTGACCAGCTTTGCCGCAAAATATCGTCGATCATTGTTTTGTCGGGCTTCCCGACGTTTAAGACGCGGGCTGCGCGCCCCTTAAATTCAAGTTCAGTATTTAGCACCTAATCACGTCCGAGATGCACGGACTACACAAGCGGAAGGTGTTCATCATGGCTAATCTCAGCGCTTGCCATCCCGGCGATGGCATTAAGTCATTGAATCGATTACCCGGGTTAGCGGAACCTCTGCTGCAAATCGACTTAGAACGAGAGCTGCAGCAACTTCGACAAGAAGACTCCTGGCAGCGGGAAACTGGGCGGAGTTCCAAAACGCTCGCGAAATATCCAGATTTCCGAATTGTTCTGATTCTGATGAAGGGCAGCACACGAATGCGCCAGCACAGAGCAGAGGGGAGGATCTCCATTCAACAGTTGAAGGGACAGGTCCGTATACATTTGGCCGATCGAAAGGTGAATGTGCCGGCCGGCCACTTGTTGGTGCTGGACTGCGGCGTACTGCACGACGTCGAAGCACTGGAAGAGAGTGCCCTGCTATTGACCATCTCGTGGCGAAGGGAGAAGGGTGACGCCTCAGAATCCTTTTCATCCACCCAGCGGCACTTAGCCGAAGAGGCTGTGTCGCGAATGGATGATGAAGGAGGCGCCCCTGACGCTGCCGTGAACCCGCTCGCTGCGTCAAGAGCCACCGGTCCTGGCAGCTAGACGTTTTTCACGAACCCTGGAGTGAGAGCCCTGCTGAAGGAGTTGGCGCCGGTGGTTGTAACCGCACGCCATTCATACGCTCCGTTAACCGGGTAGCCGTGGTTACCGGCACCCCTGATCGCAGGTCGAATGGCTGCTTTCTCACGTTGGTCGATTTGCACAAGCCAGATTCGAGCGGAGGGGCTATGACTTCTCACGTGGTGAACCTGCAGGTGACCGCGAGCATACCGATCGACTGCGATTTCTGGTCGGAAGATGACGGATGGAAGGGGCTCTGTAAAAGCCTGCCGCTAAGGGTCGATGGCAGTAGTTTCGAAGATGCCAAGAAGAACATGGCAACTCAATTACAAATGCATATCGAGAGGATCCTACGTGAGCATCGTAAGAGAAGTGCGCGGCGAGTTGCCTGAGCCAACGTGCAACATTTCCGCGAGCGGAAACTGAGGGTGATAGATCCTGTCCAAGGGGGGCGGTGACGGCGTTCTAACCAGCTGAACTACGTCCCAACTGAACTACGTCCCCTCTGTGTTTTCTTACTGTTATTTCCGGCCGGAATAACAACGAACCCTCCCACACTTACATCTCTCACGACAACAAAATCAAGTGGGTCTCCAACGCGGGCATGGGCAGAGGAGACGCTTTCGGCTAGTTCGAAGTTTGACGGGAGTGCCGTCTGGGATGAGTAGCATGTCCGGGAATTGCAGCTATGTCCTGCGCCGAAGCACACGGAGCCAGAAACATTGTTAGCAGGATTTAAGCCGGGATTTTGCGGTGGTATGCGCTGAACAAGGATGCCGCCCCACTTCATATAGGACCGAAGCCTTTCCTTGAACATTAAGGGTTGGAGCCGACCTGGTAAGATATCCGGAAAACTACACAGGTAGCACCCCAAGAACTACGGTGTGTGCCATGCCCGACTGGCTCAAAACCCGGTGGCCGGCAGTGTCGACCGTCGGCCACCACAGTGCAGCGGCTTCTGTCTAAGATGGACTTCTTACGCCGCAATCTTTTGGCCGAGGAAGTCCTTGGCCTTGGCCCTTTCGGTGTCCCACTTCTTCAGTTGGTCGGGACTAAGGAAGTTAACGACGCGTTGACGAATCTCGTCGCGATGGGCAGCAACCTTGCTGATGACATCGGCTTTGGTTGTGTTGGGATTCTGCTGAAGGTACTCTGCTATCTTCTCTCGCGTTTCCGTTAGGGCGGTGTGAAGCTTTTGCTTTTGGTCGTCGGTGAGGTTCAGGTCGGCAGCGAAACGCTTCAGTTCGGTCGCTACCTCTTCGCGTTCTGCAGGACTCAAATTCATGACATTGTTCTCCTTGATCGTTTGATGGTTTTCGGTTAGGACACCCCTCGGCGCACGAGCGTGATCCGAGTTCCTCAGAGTTGCGGAGAGGAAACTCGAGCGAAGCCCATGTCCGGCCTCATCTCGACGCAAAGGCTAAAGGCCTTTTTGCAGCATAGTTTGGAGGCTGTGACCGAGGTAGCCGGAAAACTACTCGGTTGCAGCCCCGAAGAACTACGGTGTCAATGCGTTTTCATTTTTCAGGTCGGGATAACCCTAGAGAGCTCAGTGCCGTCGAGTTGCCCATCCCAACATCAGAAGTCCGCTGGCGAAGATCCAGCTGCCAGCCACGCGCACAGAAACCCGAGCCCACTGCGCGCGCAACCGGACAACAAATGCGGTTGCGAAAGCCACGAGTACAAACACTGCGAATACCAATCCAAGGAGAGCAACCGACGCGGCGCCGAACCCCCCCATGCCGGTCCCGTTAAGGTAACCGTTGTACAAGCCGAGTAGCACTGCCAATCCAGTCACTAATCTCAACGAAAGGTTCATATCAGCCGCCAGCAATCCTCCTAACAGGAGAAACCAAACAGCAGCAATAATCGCGTTCCCGTTCGTGGCCGCTCCGCTCATTCCGACGAAGCCCCCTAACAGCCATGCCCCTGGCAACGTAAAGAGCGCCCGCCTTCCGTACGCGGCGCCGCGCAATCCTGCCAGCAATGCCAAGGCGAGTACCGGCACGAAATCCTCAGGACTCATCAGAAAGTGCACCAACCCGTCGTAGATCGGACCCATGCCGGTGGAGGTCAGGTGAGCTTCGGCGGGCATCGGGCACAGCGCGAGGCAGAATAACACTGCGGCGTAAATAGGCAGCTGTGATTTGGGACCAGAGTTCATACGAAAACTTTCCACAAGAAGAAGAAACCGCCCATCGCGACACCCGCTCCTGCGAATCGCAGAAATCGTTGGCCCCAAACCCAGCGATGGGCGACGCCGATGCCAATTCCAACTGCATGCAAGCAACCGGTGGCGATGACGAAGCCCATGCTGTAAAGCAGGCCACTCTGTCCGGGCGGCAACTCAGTACCGTGAGCATGGCCGTGGAAGATGGCGAAGAACGCCACCAGCAAAGCCGCCAAGGGTAGCGCTGGACGAAATTCGAACAAGACCGCTGCGCCCAAGAGAATCGCCGACGCCGCAATAGCGACCTCGGTTCCTGGAAGTGGCACGCCCATCAGTCCCAGCATTCCCCCAAACGCCATCACCATGGGGAAGGCGACGGGCAGAAGCCAGATCGCCGGGCTGCCCAACTGGGCACCCCAAAGACCTACGGCGACCATCGCCAGAACGTGATCGAGTCCGGAGATCGGGTGCCTGAAGCCGGTGAGAAAGCCTTTAGCCTCGCCTGCCTGCGGGTGCGCAAGAGCAACCCGCGCGCATAGGAGCATCGGGACGAGCACGGCTATCCATCGCACCGCAGCATGCTGTCGCGTTTTCATTACCCGCCTCCGATGAGAATTGCCAGCCGCTGGAACGTCCAGAATGCACCCAGACCGCCCACAGCATAGCCAGGGAGTGCCTGTGCCCAGCGAGGCCAGCGTACTTCCAGGACGCGGAAGGACCGCTCCAGCAGGAGCACAAGCGCGACAAAGCTGAGTTGGCCGATCTCCACTCCGAAGTTGAAGGTGACCAGCGCAAGTGGCAAATCGTGTCGCGGCAAACCGGCACTGGTAAGGGAGCTGGCAAAGCCGAACCCGTGCAACAATCCAAAAGCAAATGCCACTACCCACGGATGACAGATTGTAAAACTGGTCTCGCCGCGCCAGGAGCGCACGATTTCAGGGCCGAGGAAGAGGATGCTCAGCGCAATTGCGGCGTTCAGCGGCAGCATAGGCGCTTCCGCGTAGCCGAGCGTCGCAATTGCCAGCGTGATGCTGTGCGCCACGGTGAATGCGGTGACGGTCTTCAGCAGCATCCAGCGATCTTTCACAATCAGCAGCAGTCCTAGCACGAAGAGCATGTGGTCGGCGCCAAACAGGATGTGCCGGACCCCTTGCACGATGTAGGTTCCTGCCGGTTCCCACGAAGTTTGAGAAGCGGCGAGCTCAACCCATGGCTGCGATGGACGGGCAATAATGGTCGATTTTCTCCCGTCTAGCATCTCGACTCGCACCAGGACATCAGTAATTGTCCCTTGCAAGCCCACGAATTCGATGTGCTTGCCTGCCAGTCCATCGGGGCGTGCGTCGATCCAGCGGCGCTCGACCAGCGAATCGTTCAGCTCCAGCAAGGTGGGCTCTTTGAGGTTCCTCGTGATATTCGGAAACTTCAGCACGACCGGCAGCCGCATCCCTGAGAGCAAAGGTGTACGCCACAGCACGCTAAATTGGCCGGGCGCAGTTTCTTTGATCTCCAAGTAGGCGGGGCGAGCTTCGTGCGCCCATGCAACCTGCATGTGACCCGTAATTGCAAACGCCATCCCAACGCAAAGCCAGCGAAGAAATCTGACCGCCGACCCTCGCTTCGGGATGAAAGAAGTTTCCTTCGATTGGGGTGTTGCGTCGAAGCAGGAGGATTCCTTGCGGCGGGTCAATGCCGAAAGCGAAGGAAACGGACGAAGTTTCATCGCAATGCGCTCCCAGTTCGCACAGCGCTCTGGATGGGGGGTGCTTCTGACTTATCCATGGTGATCGTGTACTTCTTGCTTAGCCGTTCGTAGAGCGACTGAAGCTCCGTTTTCCGCCGCTCGTTCAGGAACTCCCGCTCGATAAGCGGCCGGACATCGGACATCTTCTGCTGGGAGACCGGCATTTTCTCCTCGACCAGCACCAGGTGCAGACCGAAGGATGACTCCAAAGGACCTGTCCAGTTCCCCGGTTCGATCTTCATCACTTGCGCTGCGAAGTCTTCGCCAAATGATCGAATTACCTCACGGAGAGGTTTAAGCGGCTGCTCGAAAGGCAGCATGGATGGGTCACCTAGATGGTCGGTCGGAACATGCGGGCCGCCAGCACGAAGTTGAGTAAGGAGCTTCTCTGCTTCGGCACGGGTGGCAGCGCCTCGGTGGCTAGTGTTAAGGTACACTTGGCGGAAAGCCACTTGAGGCTCCGAGTGGAAGGACTCGGGGTGCCGAGTCATCCAGGCCTCGAGTTCAGCGTCGGTGGGTGGACTCGATGCGACCGTGTCTTCGCTGAGGAACTCCAATTTCTGACGAAGGCGACGCCTTATGATCGTGTCGTCGCGGTCGAGGCCCATCGCCACTGCCTCTCGAACCGCAATCTCTTCCTTCACGTGGTCATCGATCAGCGCCTTTAGTTCGGCCTCGGTTGCGGGCCTTTGCCAACTTCGGGCGAACCCGACGGCCAGGTTCTCGATTTGGCCTTGCGTGATTACAATTCGGTTCGACCCTGGGCTTGTACCTCCGCCGCTCACCTTGAAGAAAAGAAAGATAAGCAAACCCAAGACCAGGAAATGGACGAGGGGTTCGCGAACGAACCTTCTCAAGGACGCCATCACCTGAGCCCTGCGCGCCTTTTGCATGGCGTAGTCAGCCGGGGGGTCCTTCAGTGTTCCGGGGTGTACCAGATCGGCGATGTCCATGCTCTCTCCTGTTCCTTCATCGGTACGTCGGGAGACATTTTGTCCCCGAAACGAACAGCGTCGTAATCGGTCCAACGCGGCGTGGGAATCTCAAGCACGCGCAGGTAGTAGAAGGAGCGCTGCGACGGATCGAAGCTCGGGTCCGTCCAAACGCCCATCAGTTCGGGATCTCCGATCGTGTTCGTCCACGTTGCGGTAGCTACGTCCACCGTGTCGCCGACTGGCGGCAGTTTGCTCCCCGGCCTCAGTTTGCGGCGGTCTGCGTTTCCCCAGACCACGTCATAGATCTTTTCGTGGGTCTTCCCATCCTTATCGAGCCAGCCTTTGATGATTTGGACTCGGTCAAGATTCGCGCCTATCGGATCCTTCATCGCCGCAACCAAGAACGTTGGGGTCTTCGCGCCGGGTTGAGCTTTGGGCAGGTCTGCCCCCATCGGCACTCCTTTGCGGTAGCCGATCTCTGCGAGGTAGCGGGTGCGGGAATCCTGGGAGTTGAAGTTCCAACCGCCGAAGAATCGCACTGTCATGCGCGTTCCGGAAGTGGCGTAGCATTCCTTACGCATCATGGCATCCCACAAGGCTTCGCGCGTGTTGTCGGTGGCCCACACCGCGGCATATCCCGCCGCGGTGTAAATCCAGTCTTTGCGAGTGAAACCCAGCCCCTGCTTGGCGACGCCGGCCCAGCGACCGGGATGCGGCTCCTGACTTGGGAACTTGCCAAAAAAGTTGTCCTCTTCAATCGAGGTCAGCGAATTGTGGACATCGGTACCGCCGATCATTCCGATCTTGAACGGGTTGACCCCCAGCTTCTGCTCCAAGGCGAGGCCGTTGAGCAGTGCGCCGCGAATGTACATGTAGGGCCGCATCTCGGGAGTTGTTGGCTTCCCCTCGAGTGTCAGGTTTCCCACGTCCCAGCCCACCACTGCGTAATTGGCGAATTCATCGTTGGGCGAAAGTGTGGGATGGGTCTCGCTCGTACCCTTGGTCTGCATGGCCTCGTGAAGCGGTTCCCATCGCTGCCTTCGCTTCGCGTAATCGGTGGTCATGGGGTTGCCCTCGAAATCCGTGAGGGCGAACATCAGTCCGTTGGACAGGTTTCCGTTGTGGGGAATGGCCAGCATTTTGCCCCCAGTCTTGGCCTCGTACCTGGCCATGAACTCCCAGAGCTTCTCGGGGTCCTCGCTTTGCCAGGAGGAGAACGGGATGATCTGGTCGGCCTTGTCTTTGTTGTCACGGAACAGAACGTTCCGGTGGAGGTTGTTGC
>Ga0335077_10002103_pt1 | contig 23765 bp, 22 predicted proteins | sample Lox_Sample_31_FD_207151 | JGI IMG/M metagenome (GOLD analysis project Ga0335077, IMG submission 207151) | Soil microbial communities from Loxahatchee National Wildlife Refuge, Florida, United States - Lox_Sample_3.1 | ecosystem: Environmental > Terrestrial > Soil > Wetlands | place: USA...
ACGAACACGGGCCGCACCATGGCGGCTACTACCGGTTCTTCGCGTACCTCAACCTGTTCATGTTTTTCATGCTGGTGCTGGTGCTGGCGGAGAACTTCCTGGTGCTGTTCGTGGGCTGGGAGGGCGTCGGACTGTGCAGCTACCTGCTGATCGGCTTCTACTTCGATAAGCAATTCGCGACCGACGCCGGCAACAAAGCGTTCATCGTAAACCGCATTGGCGATTTCGGCTTTTCGCTGGCGATGTTCTACATCGTGAAGAATTTCGGAACGCTGGATTTCGCGGCGGTCTTCCAGCGGGCAGCGGGTACGCCGCAAGACGTCCTCACGGTAATCGGAATTCTGCTGATGGTGGGAGCGGCCGGCAAATCGGCGCAGATTCCGCTGTACGTTTGGCTTCCTGATGCCATGGCCGGTCCCACGCCGGTATCGGCGCTGATCCACGCGGCGACCATGGTGACTGCGGGCGTTTATATGACCGCGCGCGCGTGGCCGATCTATACCCACGCGCCCGTCGCCATGGAAGTGATCGCTGTCATCGGCATCGCCACTGCGTTTTTCGCTGCCACGATCGGCATCACGCAGAACGATATCAAGAAGGTTTTTGCCTACTCCACGGTCTCGCAGCTGGGATACATGTTCGTGGGCGTCGGCGTGGGTGCGTTTTCGGCAGGTATCTGGCACCTGGTGACGCATGCGTTTTTCAAGGCTCTGCTGTTCCTCGGTTCGGGCGCCGTGATCCACGCGCTTTCGGGCGAACAGGACCTGCGCAACATGGGCGGACTGCGCAAGAAGATCCCATGGACATTCTGGACGATGTTCTTCGCCTGGATAGCGATTTCCGGGGTGCCGGGTACATCGGGCTTCTTCAGCAAGGATGCGATTCTCGTGGCTGCGGCTCAGCAATACCCCTGGATCTATTGGCTGGGAACGGTGACCGCTGGGATCACCGCGTTCTACGTCTCGCGCGCGATGTTCATGGCATTTTTTGGCGAGTACCGCGGGAATGAACACCACATCCACGAATCGCCGCCCGTCATGATGGTTCCGCTCACGATCCTGGCGTTCTTGTCGCTGGCTGGCGGATTCCTGTTTAACGTCCCCAACTTCCTCAAGGGAGTATTTCCCGCCGGAGAAGAAGCCGAGAACACGACACTGATGCTCATTTCCGTGGCGGCCGGCCTTCTCGGTATCCTCATTGCCTATTGGATGTACGTACTGAAGCCCAGTATGGCCGATTCGCTGGCTGGAAGCATGAAAGGCCTCTACACTCTGGTCTACAACAAGTACTTCATCGACGAGTTCTACGACGCCACGGTGGTGAACCCGACTGTCGAAGGTTCGAGCATAGTGCTCTGGAAGGGCATGGACGCCGGATTGATCGATGGCATCGTAAATGGAATCGGGGCGCGGTCGAAAGATGCGGGCAGCGTCCTCAGGCTGCTGCAATCCGGCAATATCCGCAGCTACGCCGCCTGGGTGCTGTTCGGATCGGTCCTGCTGATTGTGGCGATGGGCATGGCGGGAGGCATCCGGTGAATCTGCTGTCCATCATTCTCTTCCTGCCGCTGGTGGCGTTTCTGGTCGCACTCGCGGTTCCGAGGTCTTCGCCGCAGGGCAGCCGCAACTGGGCGCTCATCAGCTCGCTCGCGATCTTCGTCGTTTCCCTCGGCCTGCCGTTCACGTTCGATCGCGGCGCCGCAGGCGAACAGTTCGCTGTCGATTTACCGTGGATCGCCTCGCCCACCATCCACTTCTACATTGCGGCAGATGGTGTCAGCTTGTGGCTGCTGATGCTTTCTACCTTTCTCACGCCCATCTGCGTGTTGATCTCGTGGCGCTACATCCAGCACCGGGTGAAAGAATTTTTCGCGTTCCTGCTATTGCTCGAATTCGGCCTGGTGGGCGTGTTCATCGCGCAGGACCTGTTTCTGTTTTACGTGTTCTGGGAAGTTTCGCTGGTTCCGATGTACTTCCTGGTTGGCATCTGGGGACACGAGCGCCGCATTTACGCCGCGGTGAAGTTCTTCCTGTTCACCATGGCGGGCTCGGTGCTGATGCTGGCTGCGATCATTTACCTGTACAACCGCGCCGGCACCTTTAGTTACCCGGCCATTTTGCAGATGCTCTCGAATGGCCGCCTGATGTTCGCGCCCACCGAGCAGATGCTCCTGTTCCTGGCGTTTTTCGTGTCCTTCGCCATCAAGGTTCCGCTGTTCCCACTACACACGTGGCTTCCCGACGCACACGTGGAAGCGCCTTCGGCCGGCTCGGTCATGCTCGCTTCCGTCATGCTGAAGATGGGCACGTTCGGAATCCTGCACTATTGCCTGCCGCTGTTTCCGAGCGCCGCCCGGAGCTGCGCGCCGTGGATCGTAGTGCTCGCCATCATCGGCATTGTGTACGGAGCTCTGGTCTCGCTGGTGCAGCCGAACATGAAGAAGCTGGTGGCGTATTCGTCGGTCAGTCACCTGGGCTTCGTGGTTCTGGGAATCTTCTCCTTTACCCAGCTCGGCATGGATGGCGCGGTGTATCAGATGCTGAACCACGGGATCTCGACGGGAGCGTTGTTCGTTTTGGTCGGCCTGTTATATGAACGCAACCACTCCCTGGCCATCGCCGATTATGGCGGTGTGGCCACCGTAGCTCCGTGGCTTTCCACCGTATTCCTGATTACGACGCTGGCCAGCATCGGGCTGCCCACGCTCAACAATTTCGTGGGCGAGTTCATGGTGCTGCAGGGCACCGCGATCACGAACTACACGTGGGCGATCTTCGCGGCGATTGGCGTCATTCTCTCCGCTTGCTACATGCTCTGGCTGTACCAGCGGGTTTTCTACGGCAACGTGACGGAGAACGTGAGCCACCATATTACCGATCTGAATTTGCGCGAGTGGGCAGTGGTGGTTCCGCTGATCGCGATGATGGTGTGGATGGGCGTTTATCCGCAGAGCTTCCTGCCGCCCGTGACCAAGGCCACCGCGCGCGTGCTCGATCAGGCGCAAATCAACGTGCCCTTCCGCGTGGAGCTGCGGCGCAATGTGGAGGTGGCTCGTGCCCGTTAGCTCCTTCGTGAACGCGGGCGATCTGGTCCGCTTCCTGCCCGAAATCATCCTCACTGTAATGGGCACGGTCTTGATGCTGCTCGATCCGATCATCAATCGCCGTTCTTCCGGCTGGTTTGGCGGGCTGAGCCTGTTGGCCCTGGTGGCTGCGCTCATCGCTTCCGTAGCGGCTTATTCGGAAGCCGGCCCGGCATTCGGCGGCATGCTGATCATAGATGGCTTCGCCACGTTCTTCCGCGTGCTCGTGATTGGAGTTGGGATCCTGACCATTCTGCCGTCGTACGGCTTCCTGGCCCGCCAGGATGCTGAGACCAGCGAATATCACGCTTTGCTGCTGTTCTCGATTGCCGGGCAGTGTGTGATGGTTTCGGCCAACGAACTGATCATGATCTTCATCGGCCTCGAGATTTCGTCCATCGCGAGCTACGTGCTGGCCGGGTATCTGCGCGACGATAAACGCGCCAACGAAGCCGCCCTGAAATATTTCCTGCTGGGCTCATTCGCCACAGCCTTCTTCCTGTACGGTGTGGCTCTGATCTACGGGGCCACCGGCAGCGTCAACCTGACGATGGTACGGTCCGCGATTACGAGCGCAAATGGACCCTCGCCTGTATTTGTTGGAGTGGCCGCAGCGTTGATGTTTGTGGGGCTGGCGTTCAAGGTGTCAGCGTCCCCGTTTCAGATTTGGGCGCCAGATGTCTATCAAGGCGCGCCCACGCCGGTTACGGGGTTTCTCTCCGCGGGACCGAAAGCCGCGGCGTTCGCGATTTTCCTGCGCATTTTCATGACCGCCTTTGAGCCGCTCGGCAATAGCTGGGTCCCGCTGGTCTGGATCTCCGCGCTGCTTTCGATGACCATCGGAAACTTCGCGGCGCTTTTGCAATCGAACGTCAAACGCTTGCTGGCCTATAGCTCGATCGCCCATGCCGGCTATGTGCTGGTCGCGTTGACGGCACGTTCCGATGTCGGCACGGCGGCCGCCATGTTCTATCTTGCGGCATACGCTTTCATGAACATCGGCGCGTTCGCCGTTGTCAGCCATCTTTCCGGAAAGGGCGAACGGTATCAAAGCGTGGACGATTTCGCAGGTCTTGGCCAGAAGCAGCCGATGACGGCCGCCATGCTGACCATCTTTCTGCTCTCGTTGATCGGCGTGCCGCTCACCGGAGGTTTTTTCGGCAAGTTCTATATCTTCAAAGCCGCGCTGGAATCTCATTTGGTCTGGCTGACAGTGCTGGGGCTGCTCAACAGCGCCGTGGCGGCGTATTACTATCTGCGCATCCTGGTGATGATGTACATGCACGAGCCGAGCGAAGCGGCGACGAATGCCGAGCCGCTCTCGCCCGGCCTGAGCGCAGCGCTGATTGTGCCGGCCGTCGGCACGCTCTTTCTTGGGATCTTTCCTACCTGGGTGCTGGACTTCGCCGGCAAATCATCGAACCTGGTAAAGTAGCAGCGCGCCGGTCGCTCCATGGCTTGCGTGCGTCTGGGAAAGGCTCACGAAGAGGATCTCTCAGTTTGACCAAAGCTGGATTTGACGAGCGGCACGTAGTGCGCCATGCAGACTGCTGTTTAACGCTGTGGGACAGACGATCGGTTGTTGTCGTCTGTCGACGCGCGCGCTTCGCACGCCCTGGCAGACCGCGAAAGACGACGGTCTGCCCCACGGAAGGCGGGAGAAATAGCCTCGTTATTTGTGACCCAGACCACTAGAACACATATCCAAGCGTAGCCTGATACGTCCGCGGTGCGACGAAGTGCGTTCCGCTAAACGTAGACAAGAAATTGTAAAGCGCTACGTGATTGGTAAGATTCGTGAGCGTGAATTGCAGTGTGACGTGGCCGCGTTCGCTGCTCCATAAACGGTCATGGCCCAGCGCGACATCGAATAAGTTGCGGGGATTCACGCGGTCCGGGTTGTGATCGTTGTTCTCGGTACCCGTCTGGGGCAGCCTGAGCAAGGTGGAGCGTCCGGTGCCGGTGCACGTCCGGATCGGCTGCTCGAAGGTCGCCATTACGCCATTGCAGGAGAAGCCGATGTCCACCTGCTGCGCGGGTGTGAGCAAAAGCGCCGCGGCCACATCCGGTACGCCGGTGACGACCAGTCCGCTATCGTAGCGCCAGATAAACGAGGCCCAAGGACCGGTCTTGCCGCGTTGGTAGCGGAAGTTGGCGGTTTGCTGGTACGCCTGATCGTGATCGATGCGAAACACGCCGCCCACATTCGCCGTGCCTTGGAAAATCAAACCGCCGTTTTCGGGCGGGAAGTAGCGTGCCCGTGTGTGGCCGAAGGTCAGATACGCCTGGAGGCCGTGGATATTGGATGTGCTCAGACGCCCGGTGACCCCGTCCAACTTCGAATTGTGCCAGGCAATCGGGAACGTGATGGGCGTGTTGAACAGGACGTCGAAATCATAGGCGTTATGCGTGAATTTCCAGAAGTAATCGGCATCGAACATCAGGTAAGCGCCGATCTTCTGCTGTAGCCCGCCGTTGAACTGGTTGCGGAAGCCCGGCTCGATGGGAATACTGGCATTGGCGCCGAAGATGGTCTGGGCCAGTCCGCCGGAGCCAGTAGCGCTCGAAAGAAGCAGGTTTTCGTTGAACGGCGTCTCGAAGGTACGAGAGTAAGCCGCGCGCAAAACGGTGTTCGTTGGCAGCACGTACGAGAGGCCCAGTCTCGGCTGGATGCCGTTTTTCGAGATAATGCCGCTGTATTGGTCCTCGCGCATGCCCACGTTAATCACCAGATGTTTTAAGCGGATTTCATCCGCGAAGTATGCGGCGTACTGGCTGATGTTGTCGGCGCCATGAAACAGGAAGTAATTTCCGCCGCGGGTAAGATCGTAGGGCACCAGTCCCGCCAGCAAACTGGGGTTGGGAACGTAGGAAGGATTCACGCCGCTGCACATCGAAGGATCGGTGATTTCCGGAAGTGCCAAGCCCTGACCCGAGTCATTCAGGCAGACGGGGTTAAATAGCGGGTTGGTAATGCCGAGGGAAAAGTTTTCGAGGAGGCGGGTTTGCTGGATCTGCACGCCCAGTTTCAGGGTGTGGTGCCCCTGGACACGCGAAACATCGACTTTTCCGCCCAGGTTCGTGAGAAAGCGCGTTTGCGATTCAGTAGCCGGCGTATCGTCGAAGGGGTTACGGCTGGCGTAGTAGTTCACCTGGTCACGCCTGGCAAACAAGTTTGCCGAGAGAAGCGTGGTTGTGCCGAACATGCGCTGGTAACCAGGCGCGATGTTCCAGGTGAGTACCCGCTGCTTTTGATCCTGGCTCAACTGATCGTAGCTGTTCGGCACCTCAAACCAGTTGCGGACTGTAAACAGATTCAAGTGGAATGCGTCGTGTCCTGGCTGGTAGTCCATTCGGTCGAAGATCGTTTCATTGTTCCCGATATCGTGGATCGGCAGGTACTCCGGCGTGTCGAGAAAATGGCCGGTGCGGATGCCGTCAACGGCGAGGAACTCGCCCAAGGTGGGTGATCCAAAACCAAAGGTGGCGTTCTCGCCGTACGTCCCGAAGGACCCGGCCGTTCCCTCGAGCGTTCCGAACGGGCGCGAACCGAGGCCCGACTTGGTGGTGGCGTTCACCACGAGGCTGGATTTATCACCGTACTGGGCGTCCGGCGCACCGGTGATCAACTCCATGGTCTGCACAGCGTTGGGGGGTAACTGCGTGGAGAAAACCTTGCTTTGCTGATCGCTGATGGATTGCCCGTCCACGACAAAGCTGACCTGGGCATGATCGCCGAGCGGGTGGAAAAACCCGTTGGCATCCGATGCCGTGCCGCCCGTGCTGTAGTTGATGATGCTGCTCAGGCCGGCCGCAGGGTCGAACGTCGGTAATTTCAGGAAGGCGGACGAATCGACATCCGTATGGGCGCTCGGACTCGTATCGATCAATGCGGCCGATGCCGTGACGTCAACCGTCGTCTTTTCCTCTAGCATCTCGACGGTTAGCGCGAGCACCACCGGAGTGCCATTCATCACTTCTACGGGCTGTTTTAAGGGCCTAAAACCTGCCGCCGACACCTCCAGTCGAAACGCACCAGGTGGAACATTGTGGAAGCGAAAGGCGCCGGCTTCATCCGTTGCTGCGGACTGGTCAAAACCTGCAGCCGAACTTCGGAGGTCGATCGTCGCGTTCGCCACGACGGCTCCCGATGGATCTGAAATCGTGCCCGTCACTGTGCCGCTGGCTTCCGATTGCGCCAAGCTTGCCCGGCACAGCAGAAATAGCAGAATTCCCAATTGGGTGTGACGCCCGAACATATTCGGCCCCTTTCATTTTCTTTGGAGTGATTCCAGATAGCTGGTCAGATTATCCACGCGCATCTTGACCAATGCCCGGTCATTCAAGGTCCGAAACACGTTTCCCCAAATGGGCATGTCCCGGGATCCATGGGCGGCCTCGATATCGGCGCCCTGAATGATGTGACCCACCTCAAGCACCGGGAACTTGCCATTGTTCTTCCGGCTAAGTTGCGTCAAATCGGCCGGCCGTTTCTTCAGAGCCTCGGTGGCCGGACCGCCGCCGCGGCCGTCCAGCCCGTGGCAGACGGCGCAATAGGCGCGGAACATGCCTGCGCCGTCAGCAGGGGAAACATATTCCGGCTGCACATAGTTGAGTGTTGGTTTCGGCTGGGCGTAAAGCCAAAACCCGCTAAAGAGGAAGAAGCAGGCTAAACCGTAGCGCATACGGACCTCCCACTCGGCGCCCATTACCCCAGGGCTTAATTCAGATAAGAGAACCTGTTTATATATTAAGCGGTTTAGCAGATTGGTGTTATGGTTTTTTTCAACTCTTTAACGAAAGCGGGGACGGGGGGTGGCTTACGGCGCCTTTTCGGTTAGCTCCCGCGCCTTGGCCTGGTCCGTGGCAGCTCCGGCTTTATCACCGTAGGCGCGGCGTGCGGCGGCGCGGTTCACGTAGGCATTGGTGTATCCGGGGAAGTACTTGATGGCCTCATCGAAGTCGTCAATCGCCTGTACGTACTGTTTCAGCCGGTAGTGTGCGAAGCCGCGGGCGTTATACGCCTGTGCCAGCACCGGATCGAGCTTTAGGGCTTCGGTAAGTTGCCGGATCGCTTCCTCGTAATGCTCCTCTTGGAGCAGTTTGCGCCCACGTGCATGATACGCCAAGGCCGATTCGTCCGCCGCCTCCTGCGCTGGCGGTTGAACCGGGACCGGAGCCGGCACGGCCGCGCTTTGGCTGGCAGCCGAGGTATCTGGCAGATGGAGCGATTCCGACTCGGGCGCGGTCTCTTTCGCGCGGGCTTGGGCGATGCGTTCGTCGACCTTGGCCCTGGCCGTGGCCGCCAGTTTTCGTACGTCCTCATTCGCTGGGTCGAGCTTCTGCGCCTGCTCCAGGTCACCCAGGGCTTCATCGAAGCGGCCCAGCATGTAGTACGCGTTGCCGCGGGCTTCCCACGCCACGGCGTAAGTGGGGCTCAAGCCAATCGCGATGCTGCGGTCGGCCACGCCTTTATCGTGCTGTCCGAGTAAATGATATGAGCCGCCGCGGGCCACGTACGCTTCGGCGTTTTTGGGATCGAGTTGCACGGCCTGATCCCGATCCATCAGCGACTCGGGATACTTTTGCAGCCGCACGTAAATCGCGCCACGGGCCAGGAATAGCCGCGGGTCCTTGGGATCGCGTTGGATGGCCTCAGTAAAATCGGCCAACGCGCCGTCGAAATCGCCCAGCCGTTCTTTGACGGCGCCGCGAACCCGGTATGCGCGCGTGTCCGCGGCGTTGCGCTCGAGTGCGGCATTCAAATCAGCGAGGGCACGCTGGTTATCGCCAATCCCGGCGTAGGCCAAGGCACGTTCCACGACGACTTCTTCGTTATCGGGTTTGCGGCTAAGACACGCATCGAAATCGTCTAGGGCATCGCGGAATTGGCCCAGGGCAGCCCGAGCCATGCCGCGCCCTTTATACGGTTCGGGACTATCGAGCCGCAACTGGATCGCGTCGGTAAAGTCCGCCGCCGCCTTATCGTATTGATCCAGGGCGAGGTACGCAGTGCCGCGGGCGTTGAAGATCTCCGTGCGGCGAAGCCCCAGGCTTATGGCCGTGTCGTAATCGTGGGTAGCGCGCTCGTACTGTTTCTCGGACAGGAAATAGTTGCCGCGCGCGGCGTAGCCTTGCGGATCAGCCGGTAACAGTTCGACGGCATGCTCCAGGTCGACCAGGGCTTTGGCTCGAATCCCGGCAGCCAGGTAGTCGTTGCCGCGCGCGCGCAGCGCGGCGATATTCGAGCTGTCTAATTGAAGAGACTCGGTGTATGCCGCGATGGCCTCGTCGCGGTGGCCGAGAGTGTCGGCCCGGCGTCCCCGCTCAAACGCGGCTTGCGATTTCTTTCGATCGGGTTTCGCCTGTGCCCCATTGGCGGCGAACAACCCGGAGTAGAGCGCGGCCAGGACCAAAAGTCGCGCCGTTCGGGCGAGTAAAGTGCACATCGACTTTCAGACATAGTGTACACTCGGAAACCGGGAAAACATGTCCCAGGAGCCATTTGATAAACCTCGGTTAGCAATCAACCGCGTATATACGCGGCGGGGCGACCAGGGAGAGACCGGTTTGGCCGGAGGCCAACGGGTTCCCAAGGACAGCCCCCGCCTGGAAGCCTATGGGACCACCGACGAATTGAACTCGTTCCTAGGGATGGCCCGCGCTACCGCGGACGAGGCCTCGGCTGCTGTGCCCGCCCTGAGTGAGCTGGTGGCCATCCTTCTGCGCGTGCAACACGAACTGTTTAATTTGGGGTCGATTCTGGCGACGCTTCCAGAGGATGTGCATCCCAAGCAAGCCCGCGTCACCGATGCTGAAATCACGCAACTGGAGACCGAAATCGATCGCATGAACGAATCCGTGCCGCCTTTACGTTCTTTCGTTCTGGCGGGCAGCAGCCGGCTCGATGCCGAGTTGCACGTTTGCCGCACAGTGTGCCGGCGAGCCGAGCGGGCTTGTGTGACCCTGAGCCGCACGGAAAGCATTCCGCCCGAGGCGGTGCGCTACCTGAACCGCTTGAGCGATGCATTGTTCGTCTGGAGCCGCTGGGTAAGCCACGTGACCGGCGCTGGCGAGACGCTCTGGGAGCCGAACCGGTCCGCTTCGGGCCAACGGCAGGAATAAGCCGCCGAAAATTCATCTGCCTTTGTCCCGTTCCGCGATATCATGAGCTTTAAGCATGGCGTTGATCGCCGTTTCGGGCCATCCGGGGTGCCGTTTTGAAGAGGTCGCGCGGCTCACTTCGCAGCGCCTCGGTTTCGAACTGTTGACACAATCCCGTATCCGTGTCCTGACCGAGGAGGAATTTGGCGCCGGCTACGAGATTCCCGATAAAGCCTATCCGAATCTGGTTACCTCCATCCTGGCGCGCCTCGCCACCAGCCATCATTTGGTTTATTGCGCCGTCGGGGGCGAGTTACAACCGCGTCATTTTCCGGGCGCGCTGCGCGTCCACGTGGTGGCACCGGAGAACGTTCGGGTCGGCAATGTAATGCTCGACAATCGCCTCGAACGGCCGGCCGCGCGTCAACTCCTGCTCGAAATGGAAGCCGCTGAACGCTCGGCTCGCAAAGCGAAATTTGGCAAGACCAAAGCGACCGCCGATCTTTTCGACCTGGTGTTGAATGCCGAGTCTTTGACGACCGAACAGATGTCCGAGTTGATCGCCACCACGTCCGGGGCAGTGGGGTTGACCGAGCGGGGGTATCTGTCCGCTGCAGCGGAGGCGCAGCTTCAGTTTCAGATGCGCCTCGGTCTGGCGCGCCACGGAATCGTCCCGCCTGACAAGATTACGCTGCGGAAGAAGGTTTTCGCCAACAACAGTGAGGAGATGTTCGCAAACCTCCTCGACTTTTACCGCATTGCCTGGGATTATGAGCCGCGAAGCTTTCCCGTGCAATACGATCGCGACGGCAACGTCCATGAGGCGTTCACACCCGATTTCTACCTGCCGGAGCTCGACCTTTACGTGGAACTGACCACCATGAAGCAATCCCTGGTCACCAAGAAGAACCGCAAGGTCCGCCTGCTACGGGAACTATATCCCCATCTCAACATCCAGGTCTTCTACCAGAAGGATTTTGAGAACCTGGTGTTCAAATACGGCTTGGCGGCGCAGCCGGTCCAGGCATGAGCACGGTTGCGATCCCCGGAGTGGAACGGGTTCTGTTCACCGAGGAACAAATTGAGCACCGCATACGCGAAGTCGCATCCGAGATTTCCCGCAACTACGAGGGTCGTTCCATCAAGCTGGTCGGCGTGCTGAAGGGATCGATCTTCTTTCTGACCGCGCTTGCCCGCTACATCGAGATTCCGCTCAAGATCGACTTCCTCGGGATCTCCAGTTTCTCAAACCGCAGCGGCGCTCCTGGCATAGTACGGATCGCCAAAGACCTCGATGACGGCATCGAGGGCGAAGATGTGCTGTTAGTGGAAGACATTGTCGATACCGGTTTGACGCTCCGCTACCTGCTGCAGACGCTCTCGGGCCGGGCACCGAATTCGCTTTCCGTTTGCACGTTCCTGGACCGCAACTCGCGGCGCCTGGTTCAGGTTCCGGTGGACTACCGCTGTTTCGAGATTCCCGACCGCTTCGTGGTGGGGTTCGGCCTCGACTATAACCAGCTCTACCGGAACCTGACGTACGTTGCGGTGATGAAGCCGGAGAAGAATTCTTAGCGGGCGGGCGGAGCTGCCTGCCAGCCGTTGCCGCATATCCAAAGATCGATATTTTTCATCGTTTGGTTATTGTGATTCAACGTGCGCGGGGCTAAGATTAAAGTGGATTAAGGCGAGAAGGAGCGCGCATTATGCGATCCCGGATTTTGTGTATTTCCGGGCATCCCGATGATGCCCGAAAACTCTCCGAAATGCTGCACGCGCTTCCGCTGATTCTGGATCAGGCGGGTTCGGTACGCGAAGGCCGTGCGCAGCTTCAACAGCAAGCGTATGACGCGGTGTTGACCGACGCCACTCTTCCCGATGGCAATTGGCTGGATGTCTTGCACCTGGTACGCGAGAGCCCACGTGACATGGCGGTCATTGTTACGGACCCGCACGCGGACATGCGGCTGTGGGCCGAAGTGCTCAACCTGGGCGCGCACGATTTGCTGACGCAACCGTTCGACGAACCGGAAGTGCGGCGCATTTTGTCCAACGCCTGCTCACGGTCGGCAGCCTCCATGGCCGCCGTATAATAGTTTCTCCGAGAGGGGAAACATTGTCCGCAGCTACTGAAACCTTCGTACAGCAGAACCGTGGCCGTTTGCTCGACGAGTTGAAGGAGTTTGTCCGCATACCGAGCGTCAGCACACTCCCGGAACACCGGTCCGATATCGACCGCGCCGCGTCGTTCGTGGCCGGGAGCTTACGCCATGCCGGGATGGAGCATGTCGAGATCATTCCGACCGGCAGGCACCCGCTGGTTTACGCAGATTGGCTGCATGCGCCTGGCAAGCCCACCGTGCTTTGCTATGGGCACTACGATGTCCAGCCAGCCGATCCCCTCGATCTGTGGAAAAGCCCTCCCTTCGAGCCCTCCGAACGCGATGGCAACCTCTATGCGCGGGGAACGGCCGATGACAAGGGACAGATGTACATGCACATCAAGGCGGTAGAAGCCTTGCGAGCGGTCAACGGCACGCTTCCACTAAATTTGAAATTTCTGGTTGAGGGAGAGGAGGAAGTGGGCGGGGCATCCATCGCCAAGTACGTAGCTGAACATCCGGACAAATTGGCCGCCGACGTAGCGCTGGTTTCCGATACCGCGATGTATGCAGAAGGAACGCCGACGCTGTGTGTAGGCCTGCGCGGCTTGATCTACGCAGAGATCGAAGCCACCGGCCCGATGCGCGATCTCCATTCCGGCCTCTACGGCGGGGCAGCACCCAACGCAGTCTACGGTCTCATCGAACTGCTGGCCAAAGCCAAGGATGCGAACGGCACTCTTCAGATTCCGGGCGTCTACGATGGCGTGGAAGAACCCGCGCCAGCGGAACTCCAAAGCTGGAAAAGCCTGCCGTTTCGCGAAGCAGATTTCTTGGAGAAGGAAGTAGGTGCGGCGGAACTTACCGGAGAGGCGGGGCGCTCGGTTTTGGAACGGATTTGGTCGCGGCCGACTTTCGAAGTGCATGGCATCGCCGGGGGCTTCACCGGAGCGGGCTCGAAAACCGTGATTCCGGCGACGGCCACGGCCAAAGTGAGCTTTCGGCTCGTTCCTCGACAGGATCCCGATCGGCTCATCCGGGCGTTTGAGGACTGGGTACGCAAGAACACACCCAAAGGGATCCGTACGCAAGTGCGCATCCTGACCGCGTCGCCGGGACTCGTGGTAAATCCGGAACATCCCGCGATCCGTGAGGCGGCCCAAGCCTTCGCCGACGTGTTTGGCAGGCCTACTGTATTCATCCGCTCCGGAGCCTCGATTCCGGTGGTCGGCGATTTTGCCGCACACCTAGGCATTCCCACGGTTTTGATGGGATTTGGCCTGCCCGACGATGGCCTGCATTCTCCTAACGAAAAATATAAGGTGGAGAACTACTATAAAGGCATCATGACAATTGCTCAGTTCTTCGAGCAATATGGTAAGTGACTATCAGCGGCGTTTGAGTGTAAAGAGAAAGAGCGCAACGAGGGTGATGGCTGTGGCGAAGGTGCCGGCCACCATGTAGTCGAAAGGCCGGCGATCCGCCGGGATCACCCAGACCAGTATGGCGATGAGAGCAGTGAGAATCAGGACGAGACCGGCGATCAAGATGACGGGGGGCTTGATCTCAATCGTCACAACGCAATTGTAATCCGAGTTAGTACCAGGACGCCTGGTAAATTAGTAAACAGCGTGCGCGACGGTTCCATAATCAAAGTTAGTATTCCGGGGATTCTAGCGTTATTCCTGGTCTCCTGCCAAAGCAGCCCCGAACGGCTCCCGCCGATTGGAGAGGCGTTTGTGGGCCCTGCTGTACTCAAAATCCGCAGTGACCTGCCGATGCAGTCGTCCGTCGTGGCCACCGTCAAGCACGGCGATCGGCTCGAAATCATCCAGCGGCGGCGCCGATTCTTCCGCGTCCGCACCGGTTCCGGAGCGGAAGGGTGGACGGATGAGCGGCAATTGCTGGCCGCCGAGGACATGCAGCGGTTGAAGGATCTGGCCGCCCGGGCGTCCAAGATGCCGGCCCAAGGCCAAGCCACCACCTTTGGGGTTTTGAATATCCACACCCAGCCCGCGCGCCAGTCGCCGAGCTTTCTGCAGGTGAAAGAGGGCGAGAAAATGGATGTGCTGGAGCATGTGAACTCGCCGCGAGTGGATTTGCCGCGGAAGTCGCTGCTACCGCCTCCGCCCCCGAAAAAGGCTGTGGAAAAGAAGCCGCCAAAGGAGGTGAGGTATCCTCCTTTGGCGCCGCTCCCCAAGCCTCCCGGACCGCCCTCCGATTGGCTCGAACTATCGAAGACCGAACCTGGAGATGAAGTGCCGGTCGAAGACGAAGTTCCAGCCAAGGGCGAAAAACCGGAGAAGCCCGTGGCGACCGATGATTGGAGTTTGGTCCGCGCCAACACCGGGCAGTCCGGGTGGGTGCTGACTCGCCGCCTCTCCATGGCCATTCCCGACGAAGTTGCCCAGTACGCGGAAGGCCGGAGGATCGTGTCCTATTTCCCGCTCGGCGAAATCCAGGACGGAGATCAGAAGAAACGCAACTGGCTTTGGACTACCATTGCGGACGGTGTGTATCCGTACGATTTTGACAGCTTTCGCGTGTTTATCTGGAGCCTGCGAAGGCACCGGTATGAGACTGCGTACATCGAGCGCAACATGCGCGGCTACGCGCCCGTGATCCTCCAGGACGTGGAATTGGCTGCACCGAAGGGCAAGGATGCGGCCACCGCCAAGTACCCGGGGTTTTCCATCTGCCTGGAGAAGAAGGATGGCCTTCGCTATCGCCGCAACTATGCTTTCCTGACGAATATTGTGCGCTTCGCCGGAGAGCAATCCTGCGAGCAGGCGCCCCAGGAAACCGTCATTGCCCAGGCGCCGCTTCCCTCCGGAGGTCCGGAACCACCGCGTACGGAGAGCCTGGGGCGACGCTTGCGCAACCGCTGGCATGCGCTCACCCGGCGCTGGTTTGGCGGCTAAAAGCGGCGCCGGATTCCGTTGCAGCCACCCGCCAAGTATGCATACAATGGGTTCAAGTCGGACAAATTGATCCAACTGAGAACCGTCTCGGTTATGAGGAGACGGGCGCTCATTATCTCTTCAAAGGATGGCATCCCGTGGAAGCTGTCAACCGCAAGCTTATTCGTCCGTCTCTGAATGAAATCAAGGAACAGATTACACCTCCGAGGCGCGGACCCCAACAGAAGAAGCCTGTTCCACCGGATCAAACCAACGCCGAGAATTTTTATTACGTGAAGCAGATGCAGGCGAAGACGCCGATGGTCTTCGTTCTGCGCGACGGAGAAACGCTGCACGGCACCATCGAGTGGTATGACAAGTGCTGCCTCAAGGTGAACCGTAACGGCGAGCCGAATATCCTGCTCTACAAACCCAGCATCAAGTACATGTACAAGGAAGGTTAGCCGTTTCTTCACGCGCGTTCGCGTAACCTGGCAGCCTGGCAGTCAAGGTGACCGTCACGCTCTACCGCTCCTCTGTGCTGCTCCTTGCCTGCCCCGATCATATCCCAGCTTCTTCTACAATCATAAGACTATAATCTCTGAAAATATGATACTGTCAAATCGATGGGCGGGAGTGGTTGCAGCATGGCTACAGCGTTGCTGGATACTCATCGCGCAGCTTTGTCTGCGTTCCACCGCGCCCAGGACCCATTGTTCGCCGGGGTTTTGCCGGACCACCCACGATTCGCCGAAGTACAGGAGTTACGCGCGAGAGCGTACCGCGCGTTGTTGAGAACGCGATTGCTTTACTGGAGGCACGTTCACGAACACGGCTGCCATTTCCACAAGCCAGTCAATACCGCGGGGTTAACCGAAGGCTCGGTCCACTCTCATGGCTCAAGCTGCTAGCTAATGACAAGGAGGGTTAGCTGGCGGCCTCGCCGCGGGTGCGGCTGCTGTGCGCCAGTCGATACTCCCGGCGTTCTCCCGCCTCACGGTAGCGGCGCTGCTCTTCTTCGGTTTCGGGAATCACTGGCACCACCGGGGTCGGCTCTCCGTTCTTATCTAATGCCACGAACGTCAAATATGCCGAACAGGTGTGCAGTTGCCGCCCTGTCAGCAGATGCTCAGTGGTTACCTTGACCCCGATCTCCATGGACGTGCGAAAAACCCGGTTGACGGATGACCGCAACACTATCAGCTCTCCGCTGTGCACGGGGTGCAGGAATTGGAGACTGTCGACAGAGAGTGTGACCACGGGCAGGCGGGCGTGCCGGATCGCCGCCAATGCGGCCGCCAAGTCCACCAGGTGCATGACTTTGCCCCCGAGAACGTTGCCAAGCGCATTGACGTCATTGGGGAGGGCCAATTCCGAGTATTCCGAAATGGATTCGCGTACCGGTTTGCCGTGAGTCATTGCTTTTTGAGATGCTGCTCAACGCTGGGACGCTTCGCTTTTGCGCCGCAGATAGCTTTCCACGTAAGCCTCTGCCTGCCGGGCTACGGTTTCGCCCAGCGGTTGCTGGAGAATCCTGCGGCTGCTGCGCGAATACTGTAACGAGCCGTGCGCGAACGGATGATGATCGCGTTCCTGAACGTAGTGGATTCCGATGGCGGCGCCATCGTCGCTTGCGATTGCGAAGCGGTCGGCATCGGGACCGGCGTCTTCTTTTGGGAAAAGCCCGCACCGCCCGCGGGCATAACCGAAATAGCAGAGCGGACGGAGTTGTTCTTCCGGCGGCTGCCGTGGAGGACCGGCGGCGCGGCAAACGCCAGACCACGCATCGCCGAGCGGCAGGATCGCCCCCGCCGGGCCAAGTTCCCCCGCGTGCCGCTCCACCGGGTAAAAATAGGGGCAGGCCATTTCGGAGGTATAGTAGCACAAGCATGGCGACCTCTCGGCTGGAAGTGCTCAAGAGCATGGTGGCGCACAACCCGCGCGATAGCTTTTCCCGCTATGGGCTGGCGATGGAATACCGCAAGGCTGGAAATTTGGAAGAGGCGATGCGCGAATTCCGAGCACTGATCGGCGTCGATCCGGACTATGTGCCCGCTTATTTCCACGGTGGGCAGACGCTCGAAAAACTAGGCGAGATCGAAGCCGCGCGCGAGCTGTATGAGGCCGGCGTAGACGCGGCCTCGCGCAAAGGCGACCATCACGGACAGAGTGAGATGCAGGCCGCGCTCGACCTGCTCAGCTGAGCGAAGCGTGTACAATAGAAACGTTCGGGCCGTGGCGCAGCCTGGCTAGCGCGCTTGCTTGGGGTGCAAGAGGTCCCGAGTTCAAATCTCGGCGGCCCGACCAGCCAACAACTCTATTTTCCAATTTACCGCGCCGCACTACTTGAGCCGGGTTCCCCGGTCGATGTCCGCTTCGATCTCAGCCTCCAGCCGCTCCAATTCAGACCGGACCGCCTTCAGGATGAACTTGTAATCGTCTCTGCCAGCGATGTCCGTTGACCAGTACGTCTGGTTGAACACGGCGCTGTAACGGTTGAGGATGTCTCTCGCCCGCGAAATCAGCCGATTGATTTCGTCAAAAGTGAGCACGAAGCTCTCCTTCTTGATCTTGATTCCCCCACTGGCAGTGTGGTCCCAGTTGATATGTGCAACAAAGTTGCCGCGGAGGCAGATGAGCTTCTTTACGAGCGGATCTTTGTTGTCTACCGATTCTATGTCCTGGCCAAGTTGGACTGGGTCAGTCGCCGTCAGGATCAAGTGCGGATGGTTTCTGATGGCCTTCAGCCAGGCCAGAAGGCTCAGTGCGCCCGTTTGGTTCACGTACACTCGACCGAGGCGATACAGTACGACCTCCGTGTAGGCTCGGAGTGAAAGAAACCAAAATGTGTTGCTTTCGTTGATTTCGCGCGAGTACTCCTCGATGGAGTCGTTTAAGCCAGCACGAAGCTTATCAAAAACCGCGGCATCGACGATGTCGTCAGCAAGCCGCCTTAGAAGGCGTTCAAATTCGTGACTACCTAAAAGGGGTGGCGACGGCACGTTGGATTCCTCCAGTGTCGCACTGGGAAGTCTGGCTGCGCTGGTGCCTCCCATGCCTCACCACTGGGGCCCGCCGCAACCCGATCCACCGGGCGCGAATCGGACGCGTGAAGGAAATGGGAGAATGGCCTACGGAGATGATGACCATAGAGTTCAGTTCTGGCGTGCGGAAGCGGATCAAGGCCGATAGCGGAGAGGTGCGGGATGGGGTGTTGATCAGTCTTGTCTATTCCAATGACGGCAGCTCGCTCCGAGAAAACGCTTCGTACCCCGTGAAAACGGTGGAATGGGCGCGCCTAGACAATGGAACGGTCCTTGTCGGCGACCCCAAGCGACGATTCATGGATTGATTGGCTCGCGCGTACGCCTCGTCGATTGCAGCAACCAGCACGCCAATCGGGTGGGCTCGAGTTACGCTGCGGATCCGGCGAAGCTGGCCGGCTGCCTGAAATCCCGGTGGCCCGACCAGCTCTCTAGTGTTTTAGGCGGCGGCCTTCTACCCACCCGCCGCCCTCGCGTATTTCGGCGCGTCCACGGACCAGCCCGGACCGCGGCTGGCCTTGATGGATTGGAAATCTGTCTTCTCCAAAGCCGCGCGATTTTCGGGCAGAATCAGTTCCCATAGCGGGAAAAAGTCGTCGCCGATTTCCAACCCCTCTACTGCCCCGCGGGACCCGTAGAGTATGGCGTAGGTGGCATCGATCGAAAGCTTGCGCAGATCTTCGGCGACCTGCACGAGATCGTCTAGTGGAAACATCATGGTTCCCCCCTGGACGGGAGTTGCTTCCCGGGCTATTGCGGTGAATGCTACTTGACGCCGGCCAGATCCTGTAGCATCCGCCAGTTTTCCAGGCGTTCCTCGTTCGCCGCGACGAGCGTGGGTGACGCCTGGCCGTCTTTATCGAAGTGTTTTGCGAACCGGCCTTCGGTACGCGCAAAGTAAATGAAATCGATCTGCTCGCCGGTCTTGGGGTGCATATACCAGTCGTCTTTCACATTCGGATTGCCCACCAGACTGAGGCGGTCGCGGAAGCGCGGTCCTTTCCGCGGATCGTAGATGAAAACCGGGAAGCTGCGGGAATCGGCCGCCAGCTTGGCCTGGTGCTCGGCCATGTTGTCGCCCACGCCGTGCTCGGGTTGGCACGTTGTAAAAACATTGACGATCGCCGGCCCCGGGTATTGGTTTGCCTCCATGATCGCTTTATAGAAATGGTTCATGTGGGCGCAGGTGGTCTGCGCCACGTACACGTCGCGGTGCATCATGCAGATGTTGGCGAGTTCCTTGCGGCTCTCCTTCTTCCCCGGAATGGCGGTGCCGTGGAAACTCATTTTGGCGTCTTGTCCCTTGAAAGAACTCGTAGACGATTGGCCGCCGGTGTTCGAGTAGACCTGCGTATCGAGCACCAGAACTTTGATATCCGATCCCGCCGCCAGCATGCGGGAAAGCGACTGGAAGCCGATGTCGTTCATGGCGCCGTCGCCGCCCACAATCCAGAGCCGCTTATCGCGCCATCCCAACTGGTCCCAGCGGGCGCGCACACCCATGGCGTCGGCCGGGGCATTCTCAAACAGAGAATTGGTCCAGGAGACGGCATAAGGATTGTACGGGTATGTCGAAGTGTAGACGGTGTTGCATCCGGTGGCGGCCACAATGCCCACGCCTTCCGGTCCGTACAAGAACCCGGTGGCGGCCAGCATCATGCGCAGCGCCGTGGCTTCCCCGCATCCCATGCACGACCCGGCCCCGCCCACATAGAGCAGCGAGCGTTCGGCCAGCATCATGTCGGCCAGGGCTTTTTCATTGATAAACCGCGCAGGCGTCTCGGGCAGCGACTTGTAAAACTGGAAGGTCTTCTTGAACCAGTCCAGATTCTCGTCGGTCTTGCGGATCATCCTGAGCGCATCATGATCGCCGCATGCCGACACGCATTCCGCGCATCCTTTGCATTTGGTGGGGTCGATGAAAATCCCGAACTTGCCGCCGCCCTGGCCCTTCTTTTCGGGCACGGTAAAGTACTTGGTCGTGTTGACCCACTGCGCGGCCATCTGCGTGCGCAGTGGTTCATCCACGATTCCGCCGAGCTTCGCTTCCAACTGGGGCGGTTCGGCAACCTTGCCCAGGATGGCGGTGTCCGGACATTGTGTCACGCACTCCATGCACCCGACACAGTTCTCGGCCACGAACTCAGGGATCTCGGGAGCGATGTAGCTGAAATCACGCAGCGCGCCGGTCGCAGCGGGCACTATGCTGCGCGCCGCCTGGTCATCGGCGGGCAGACCGCGTTCGGCCAGACCGCTGTTGTAAGCGCCTACCACGCGCTCGTTGAAATCAGCAATGTCGACGACGTTAGCGGTAATGTCCGCCAGCCGTACATCGAGGGGAATTGGCTGTGTCATGCGCCCTCCTGCATCACTCGCAAAGCTGCGTTGGCCCGGTCGGCTGCGGCCGTGGCCTCCATCGTCCCGCGCGGCACTTCGATCACCTCGCGGTAGCCGCGTTCGACGGCGAGCAGGTTATCCTGCACCACCCGGTCGCCGCGTTTTCCGAAATATTTGCGCAGCGACTTCTCCACACCGCGAAACACCGCGTCCTCGTTCAGCGCCAGCTCCGTCTGGAACGGGGTAACCCGCAGGAAAATACCGAGCAGCACGATACCCTGCATGCGCTGCTGCAAATCGGCGCGCGAAGATACCTCTTTGGCGATGCCAACCGTATCCAGCGCGAACAGGCGCACTTCCTTTTCCCGTATCGCGCTCCGCGCCCACGCCGGTATGGACGCCCAGATTTCGGCGGGATCCGTCCGGTGGCTTTGCACGAAGACCATACCTCCCTGGGCGATCCCCGCCAGCGGGTTCTCCAGGTTGAAGGCATTCACGTCGTTGAGCGCTACGAACTCCACGTGCTCCAGTTCGGAGTGCACGCGGATGTGTTCCTTGGCGATGGTCAGGTAGTAAGTGGTCGGCAAGCCCTTTTTCTCGGAACCGTACTTGGGATAGGCCTGCACATCCAGCCCAAAGACTTCGCCGGCAATGGTGGCGATCACTTTGTTGGTAGTGACCGAGCCGTATCCGCCTACGGAATGGCCGCGCATGGAGAAGGAGCCAGGCGAGCGCACGTCGGGGTCGTCCGTCACATGGAGCGCGGTCTCGTGTTTGATCCCCACGGTGAAGTAGTACCGCGGATGCGGGCTCCGCATGTTGTTCACAATTTCGAGGAAATCCCCCGCGCGCACATCGCGGCTGCCCAATCCGGCCGAGCCGCCCAGAAACTTGGGCATGCGCCGGACGGCCGGGTAACCCGGCGTTTCCGCTACGGCATCGGCAAAGGCGGCCTTGAGCTCGCACAGTTGCGGGTTCGACTGCATCATGGGAATATCCAGCCGCTCGATCACCGAGATGGCCTTCACGTGGCGCAGCGCGCGCACCACCTCCGCCGCCGGGAACGGCCGGAAGCAGGTGATGTGAAGGATGCCGGCCTTGATGCCCCGGTCGCGCATGTAATCCACGGCCGCTTCCGCGGTTTCGATCATGCAACCGGAGCCGACGATCGCGTACTCGGCATCCTCCAGCCGATAGGGAATTACCAGGTCATACCGCCGCCCCGTCAATTCGTAGAATTCGCGCATCACGTTGCGCAGCGTGGGCAGGACGCGATCGTAAAACCGGCGTTGCGACACCTTGCCCTTCATGTAGCTGTCCTGGTTCTGCACCACGCCCGACATTAGCGGGATCTGCGGGTCCATCAGGTTGCGGATGTGTTCGGAAGGATGCCCGACGAAACGCTTCATCAAATCGGGCTCGGGGAGGCGGACGTTCTCAATCGTATGGGTAGTGAGAAAGCCGTCCTGCACGTTGAGAAACGGAGTTTCGGTTTCCTCGGCGGTGCGCCGGGCGATCAATGCGAAATCGCCCGATTCCTGCGCATTCCGCGCATAGAGCACGCCCCACCCGCAATCCGCGACGCCATAAACGTCGTCGTGGCCCGCGTGCACATTGAGCGAATGCGAAGTGACAGCCCGCGCGCCGATGTGGAACACAATGGGCAGGCGTTTCCCGGCAATCGTGTACAGGACCTCCTTCATGAGAATCAGGCCCTGGCCGGAGGTGAAGTTGGTTACGCGCCCGCCCGCCACGGCGAAGCCTTCGCATGTGCTGGCTGCGCTATGTTCCGATTCCGGCTCGATGAACGCCAGTTCTTCGCCCCACAAGTTGCGCTTGCCGTTGGCGACCTCGGTCTGATACCCGCCGCCCATGGTGGTAGACGACGTAATCGGGTACGCACAGGCCCCCTGCGTAATATGCGTTTCCACCCAAACCACGGTGCCTGCCCCATCGGACGTGGTAGGGATTCCCGGAAACTCCGGCTTACGTTCGAAATCGAATGGAGAAGATTGATTGATTACGGATGCATCATCTCGGACAACTGTACCCATGCGGCCCCTCCTGCGGTGCCCTTGCTGGACGCCTTCGGCGGCACTGGGTCTACCTACCGAGAGGAGCCCGTTAATTGGCAAGAGCCTACCAGATTTCCAAGTGGGAGAAAAGGGGGGTTGCTCTACCGTGTCGGGGCTCAGTGCTGCATTTCGAACCGGTTGTGAAGAAAGCTCACGAGTCGGGCCCGAGTCAAAACGCCTTCCACGTGATGATCCCGCACCACCGGAAGTTGGTTCACGTTCTCTCGACCCATCATTTCCATTGCCGATTGGAGCGGTGTTCCGGGCTGTACCGCATGGATCTCGTCGATGGGACGCATGATGTCAAACAAGGTTGTGAACGGCCAGCGTGCGCGGTCCAGTGCCTTCACTTCGTGCGGCGTCACTAAACCTGCCAGTCCCGTGTTGTCGAGGACCAGAAAACAGCGGTCGCCAGTCCGCAGCAGTTGCTCTTCGACAAAGTTTTGAACCGTGAGGTTGCCGTCAACTATCGGACAGTCATGAGTCATCACGTCGGCAACCGTAATGCCCTGGAGGACACGGGTAAGCCCGGCCTGGACGGCACTCTCGCCGGCCGCCTGCAAGAGAAACCATCCGATGAAAGCGATCCAAAGACCACCGAATCCAGCTCCCGCAAAAGCTTCGATGATCCCCCACGCGATGAACAACGCTCCCACGATCTGACCGGCGCGGGACGCCAGCCGTGTCGAGCGGTCCACATCACCCGTAATCCACCACAGGATCGCGCGCAGAATGCGCCCGCCATCCAGTGGATATCCCGGAATCATATTAAAACCGGCAAGCCCCAGGTTGATGTAGCCCAGCCACGAAAACATGCCATAGGCGGGGCTCGCGGGCGCTCCTGCCACACGCCGGAGTGCCAGGCATACGACTCCAATTACGGCGCTGGTGAGCGGCCCAACGAAGGCCATCCAGAACTCCATCCGCGCGCTGGTGGGATTCTTTTCGATCTGGGAAACTCCGCCGAGCGCAAAAAGCGTGATCTCACGGACCGGCACTCCGTGCGCATTGGCAAAGACCGAATGGGATAACTCGTGTAACAGCAGCGAAACAAAGAACAAAATCGCGGTTGCCAGCGCCATCGCAAAAATAACTGGCCGGCCCCACTCCGGATTGGTTGC
>Ga0335077_10002104_pt1 | contig 23757 bp, 20 predicted proteins | sample Lox_Sample_31_FD_207151 | JGI IMG/M metagenome (GOLD analysis project Ga0335077, IMG submission 207151) | Soil microbial communities from Loxahatchee National Wildlife Refuge, Florida, United States - Lox_Sample_3.1 | ecosystem: Environmental > Terrestrial > Soil > Wetlands | place: USA...
GCGTCCGCGCACGCCTGCATGACCGTCTTGAACTTCTCCTCGTCGTTGCGTGTGATGCCCATCGAGAAGAACGCGGCCGATTTGCGTTCCAGTCCATGAAAGAAGCTCGTGTATTGCTCGGGCGCGTAGTACTTGTGCAGCGCCGTCGACAAGCCGAAGCGATCTAGCACGCGCGCCAGTTCCATCGTTCCCGTCGCATCCATGTTGGAAGCGATGATCGGAATGCCGTGGTACGCGATCCTGCTGTGTCTGAACGTGAAATCGCGTGCGATGTCCACGTCGGAGCGCGAGGTCAGGGTGGACCGCTTCGGCCGGATCAGGACGTCCTTGAAGTCGAGTTTCAGCTCGTGTTCGATGTGCATGCGAATCTCCCATCGGGGTCGGGCCGCGAGCCTCGGCCCGCGTCACTCCGCTTGCGCGCGCAAAAAACGCCGGAGTTGCCCGCGTGGCAACCCGGCGTTGACGAATTGTACCGAGGCGTGCCGCAGCACGCGGGGATCCGCCGCGATCGTGTAAGTTCGGCGCTCAGGCTGCGACCAAGAAACAATGATCGCCGGGTTCACCATGCTCATTCGCCGCTGCTCCGATATCCGCCCGTCCGAGATCACTCCGGCCCGCGTCTGGCGCCGTCGGCGCGAGTTTGTCCGGGCCGGCCTCGCCGCCGGGCTCATCGCGCCGATGGCCGGCGCGCACGCCATGCCCGCTGCCGGGCAGAAGCTCGCGACCCGGCCGGGTCCGTTCTCGACGATGGAAAGGGCGACACCGTTCGAACTCGTGACCAACTACTGCAATTTCTACGAATTCGGTACCGACAAGGAGGATCCGGCGCGCAATGCTCCGCAGTCGCTGCACACGCGGCCATGGACGGTCCGGATCGAGGGTGAAGTGCGCAAGCCCGGTGCCTTCGATGTCGACGACCTCATGAAGCTCGCCCCGCTGGAGGATCGGATCTATCGACTGCGCTGTGTCGAGGCATGGTCGGCGGTGGTCCCCTGGGTCGGTTTCGCCTTCGCCGAGCTCGTGAAGAAGGTCGAACCGACCGGCAACGCCCGTTTCGTCGAGTTCACGACGCTGGCCGATCGCAAGCAGATGCCGGGCATCTCCTCGTCCGTGCTCGATTGGCCATATACGGAAGGATTGCGCCTCGACGAGGCATTGCATCCCCTTACGCTGCTGACGTTCGGCCTGTACGGCGAGGTATTGCCGAGTCAGAACGGCGCCCCGGTGCGCGTGGTGGTGCCTTGGAAGTACGGTTTCAAGAGCGCCAAGTCGCTCGTGAAGATCCGCTTCACCGACCAGCAGCCGGTCAACAGCTGGCAGAAGGCGGCGCCGCAGGAATACGGCTTCTACTCGAACGTCAACCCCACCGTGGATCATCCCCGCTGGAGCCAGGCCACCGAGCGGCGCCTCGGGGAGGAGGGCTTGTTCAACAAGCGTCGTGCGACCCAGATGTTCAACGGCTATGCGGACCAGGTCGGCCAGCTCTACGCCGGCATGGACCTGAAGAAGTTCTACTGAAGATGTCAACCGTCGGCGGCGCGGCGGCGCGCCCGCTTTCCGTTCGCGATCGCTTCCTGGCGCTTGTGCCGGCCGCGCTGAGCCCGGCGGCGCTTGGCCGCGTTCGCGCATTGCTCTTTGCGCTTGCGCTCGTTCCGCTGGCACGGCTGTTCGTGCTCGGGTTCAGCGATCGGCTTGGAGCCAATCCCGTCGAATTCGTGATGCGTTCGCTCGGCACGTGGACGCTCGTCATGCTCTGCCTGACCCTGTCGATCACCCCCCTGCGCTGGCTGACGGGGTGGGCGTGGCTCGTCCGGCTGCGCCGCATGATCGGCTTGTGCTGCTTCTTCTACGTCGTGCTGCACTTCACGACGTACATCTGGCTCGACCAGTGGTTCGACCTCGCGTCGATCGGCAAGGACATAACAAAGCGCCCTTACATCACGGCCGGCTTCGCGGCCTTCTTGCTTCTGATCCCCCTGGCAGCGACCTCGACCAACGGGATGGTGAAGCGTCTCGGCGGGAAGAACTGGCAGCGCTTGCACCGGCTCGTGTATCTCATCGCGCCGCTGGCGATCCTGCACTACTGGTGGCACAAGGCAGGCAAGAACGACTTCGGTACGGTCTCGATCTTTGCAGCTGTGGTTGCAATGCTTCTCGCGGTACGGCTGATCCGCTGGGCGCGCGAGAGCGCGCGTCAGCCCTTCGGGGGAAGCAGCGACTCGCCCGCGTACAGGTCCTCGATTCGTTCGCGCCGGCGCACGCAGTAGTCGCTGCCGCCATCGACGATGACTTCCGCAGCGCGCGCGCGGGAGTTGTAGTTGCTCGCCATGCTCATCGCATACGCGCCCGCGCCGAGAATCGCCAGCAGGTCGCCGGGGGCGATCGCGAGATCGCGGTCGCGAGCCAGCCAGTCGCCCGATTCGCAGACCGGTCCGACCACGTCGTAGCGCGTGCTGGGCGCTTCGCGGCGGACGACGGGTTGGACGTCCATCCAGGCGCCATACAGGGTCGGCCGGATGAGGTCGTTCATCGCGGCATCCACCACGGCGAAATTGCGTGTCGCCGCGGACTTGAGCAGGTTGACCTTCGTGAGCAGGACACCGGCGTTGCCGACGAGCGAGCGCCCGGGCTCGAACATCAGCAGCCGGTCGCCGTGCCCGCGTCGGTCGACACGATCCAGCAGGGCTGCGATCAGCTCCGCCGCCGACGGCGGCGTCTCTTCCCTGTAGCGAATGCCGAGGCCGCCACCGAAGTCGATGTGGTGCAGGCCGATGCCGGCGCGAGCGAGGTCGTCCACGAGATCGAGAATGCGCTCGGCCGCGTCGAGGTAAGGCGCGACCTCCGTGATCTGCGAACCGATGTGACAATCGATGCCGACGACGTCGAGGTGGCGGTCCGCAGCGGCGGCCTTGTAGAGTGAAAGCGCGTCTTCGTAGGCGACGCCGAACTTGTTCTCGCGCAGTCCGGTCGAGATGTAGGGATGCGTTTTCGCGTCGACGTCCGGATTGACCCGGAGCGAGATGGGCGCGCGCCTGCCGAGCCCCGCGGCAACGCGCGCGACCTGTGCGAGCTCCGCCTGCGACTCGACGTTGAAGCACAGGATATTCGCGCGCAGTGCCGCCGCGATTTCCGGATCGAGCTTGCCGACGCCGGAAAAGACGATCCGGCGTGGATCGCCACCCGCCGCAAGGACGCGAGCCAGTTCACCTCCGGAGACGATGTCGAATCCGGCGCCGGCACGACCCAGAAGGTCGAGGATCGCGAGATTCGAGTTGGCCTTGATCGCGTAGCAGACCAGGGCGTGCCTTCCCGCAAGCGCGTTCGCGTAGGCGGCGTACGCCTGCTCGATCGCCCGGCGCGAGTAGACGTACGTGGGCGTGCCGTGGCGGCGCGCGATTTCGGCGAGCGCCGCCTGTTCGCAGTAGAGTTCGCCGCCGCGACGCTCGAAGGCCGGACCGGGGACGACTTCGCGGGGTGCCTCTGCAGGATTCACTTGGACTCGTCGGTCGAACCCGGCACGTCGTCGGGCTTCTTCTCGGGCTTTTGCGCCGGTGGCGTTTGCTTCGGATAGGGCCATGAAGTCCCGGCGGGCACGCCCGGAATGTAGAGATCGCCCTTCGTGCCGCACCCGACGATGAGTGCGCAGAGCGCGGAACCTACAATCAGGGCTGGCGACGATCTCATCGGCTCATGATCTCATCGGCTCAATCTATCACGCAGGCCGCGGCCGGCGCGTCGACACTCGCGCGATGAATGAATCGGACTTCCTGGCGCGAGCGGATGCCACGCTGGCGACGATCGAGCGGGCGATCGAAGCCGTAGGGCTCGACATCGAGGTCGATCGTTCGGGAAGCGTGCTCACGCTGGAGCTTGCGGACGCCGGCAAGATCGTGATCAACACGCAAGCGCCGATGCAGCAGATCTGGGTCGCGGCGCGCAGCGGCGGCTTTCATTTCGGCTGGTCAGACGGCGCCTGGCGCGACACGCGCGACGGCCGTGAATTGTTCACCGTGCTGTCGGCGATCGTCTCGTCACAGGGCGGCGTGCCGGTCGTGCTCGCCGCGCGCTGAAAGGCAGCCTCAGAACACCTGATCCCGTACGGTGTCCGCCTTCTTCTGCTCCTCGGGCGGCAAGCCGTCCTCGAGGCCGACCGATGCAATGCCCTGGCCGGGCGGAAACTCGGAGAAGTAGATTTCGCCGCCGCTCGTCACGACGCCTTCCGGCATCGGCAGGATCTGTTCGGGTCGATCCTTGAGAGCCTGGCTCATGTAGCCCATCCAGATCGGCAGCGCGAGACCGCCTCCGGTCTCGCGCTCGCCCAGCGGCCGCGGCTGGTCGAAGCCCACCCAGCCGACCCCGACCAAGCCGCCGCCAAAGCCGGCGAACCATGCATCATGCGAGTCGTTCGTCGTGCCCGTCTTGCCGGCGATATCGGCGCGCTTCAATGCGGTCGCCCGCGCCGCGGTGCCGATGCGCGTGACATCGCGCAGCATGCTATCCATCACGTAGGCATTGCGTGCGCTGAGGACCCGGTCGTCCTCGCTCGGATCCTTGTGGGGCGCGACCTCCATCAGGATCTTTCCGGTCGCGTCGGTGACACGGGTCACGAGATAGGGCTGCATGCGGAACCCGCCGGTCGCGAACACGCCGTAGCCCGTCATCAGGTTCCATGGCGTAACCGACCCGGCGCCGAGCGCCATCGTGAGGTAGGGCGGGTTTCGCTCCGGTTCGAACCCGAAGCGCGTCACATAAGCCTGCGCGTAGTCCGGGCCGATCGATTGCAGGATGCGGATCGACACGAGGTTCTTCGATCGCGCAAGAGCCTGCCGCATCCGCATGGGCCCTTCGTACTTGCCTTCGAAGTTGCGCGGTTCCCAGACTTGCCCGCCAGTGAGGTCCGGGTCGATGACCAGCGGGGCATCGTTGATGAGCGTGCTTGGCGTGAACCCCTTTTCGAGAGCCGCCGAATAGATGAAGGGTTTGAAGCTCGAGCCGGGCTGGCGCCACGCCTGCATCACGTGGTTGAACTTGTTGAGGTTGAAGTCGAATCCGCCGACCAGCGCATGCACGGCTCCGGTCTGCGAATCGGCCGCAACGAATGCGGCCTCGACCTGCGGCAGTTGCCCGATCTCCCATGCCCCCTTCGCATTGCGGCTGATGCGGATCAGCGCGCCGGGTGCGATCCGGCGTTGCGGCTGCGCCTTCGGGTCGAGCGACTTGGCGGCGAAGCGCAAGCCGTCGCCGGAGATCTCGACCGAATCGCCGCCCTGGATCGTGGCGAGCACCTTCTTCAGTCCCGCCTCGGTGACGACCGCGGGCAACAGGTTCGGGCTCTCGATTGCCTCGCCAAGCGCGTCTTCGATCGCCTGATCGCGCCGCGCGGCCTCGCCGCCGATGTCGATGAACGCTTCGGGCCCGCGGTAGCCGTAGCGGCGGTCGTAGTCCATCACCTGGTTGCGCAACGCCGTGTACGCGGCCTGCTGCTCGCCGCTGACGATCGTCGTATAGACATTCAGGCCGCGCGCGTATGTCTCCTCGCGGAAGATGTCGAACATGAGCTGGCGCGCCATCTCGGCTGCGTACTCCGCGTGCACCCGCGACGTGCGGCCGGTGTCGGCGACGGCCTGGGCAAAGGCGCGTGTGCGGATCGGCTGCGCGAGCGCCGCGTCGTGCGTCGCCTGGTCGATCTTGCCGAGAGCGAGCATGCGGCCGAGCACGTATTGCTGCCGTGCCTTGGCCCGGCGCATGCTGGAGATCGGGTTGTACGCCGAGGGCGCCGGGGCGATGCCCGCGAGCATTGCGGCTTCGGCGATCGACACGTCGGGGAGCTTCTTGCCGAAGTATGTCTGCGAGGCCGCGGCAAAACCGTACGCGCGCTGCCCGAGAAAGATCTGGTTCAGGTAGATCTCGAAGATACGATCCTTGCTGAGCCCGGATTCGATCTTCAGGGCAAGGGCGATCTCGTACAGCTTGCGGATGTAGGACTTCTCGGACGTCAGGTAGAAGGTGCGCGCGATCTGCATCGTAATCGTGCTACCGCCCTGGCCGCGCTTGCCGGTGACGAAGTTGGCCAGCACGGCGCGCACGATGCCGCCGTAGTCGACGCCCGAGTGCTCGTAGAAACGGTCGTCCTCGGCCGAGAGAATGGCGTCCTTCACGAACTGCGGAACGTCACGCAGGGCAACGAAGTCGCGTCGCTCCTCGCCGAACTCGCCGATCAGGATGCCGTCGTCGGTCCAGATGCGCAGCGGAATCTTCGGGCGGTAGTCGGCCAGGGCCTCGATCGTCGGCAGATGCGCGTACGCAACGGCAAACGCGAACACGACGAGGAGGAACGCCGCCGCCGCCCCGCCCACCAGGACAGCGCCTGCGGAGAGCCAGAATTGACGCGTTGGCGGCCAGGTCAGGAGTGGGCGCGCAGTGGAGTCAGGCTTGTCAGACACGGGGACGAAGCGCGAGAACGCTGCAGTATGGCGCGGTGCGAGCGGGGGGCACCATCAAATCCGCATGGACCGAGCCTATCTGTTGGGCCCCGATTATAGGCAGCCGTGCCCGCCCGACCGACGTGCAAGCGCGCCGTTACGTGGTCCGCTCCAGCGGCAAACCGCAACAGTTGATTTGATAGCCGAAACCACGGGCAAATCGTCCGTTTGCGGGGCTTGTGCCGCTTTCCTTTATGTTGTTAGGATTTTCAAGTACCCTCGAATAAGAATGCCATAAACACTCGAAAGATAAGGAAAATGCGCCGTTCGAACCCGCCTTTTCGGCGGCTCGCGCGGTGGCAGTCCTAGGCAAGCTTCGTTCCCTCTGCCCTAGCCCGGCTTGCACCTTTCGACCCGTCTATTGAATTGGGGAGCGCCACCTTGGCCTTCGAGTTGCCCTTTTCTCCGAAATCGCCGCCGCTGGTCGGGCTCGATATCGGGTCGTCCAGCGTCAAGCTCGTCGAGTTGTCCGACGTCGGCGGCACCATGCGCCTGGAGCGGTACGCAATCGAGCCACTGCCGCGCGGTGCGGTCGTCGACGGCAACATCGACAAGATCGACATCGTCGCGGAGGCGGTCAAACGCGCTTGGCGGCGCGCCGGCACGCGCATCAAGAACGTCGCGATGGCGCTGCCTGCCTCGGCGGTGATCACCAAGCGCATCGCTCTTCCCGCCAACCTGCGCGAGGAAGAACTCGAGATGCAGGTCGAGAGCGAAGCGAACCAGTACATCCCGTTCGCGCTCGACGAGGTGAGCCTCGATTTCCAGGTGCTCGGCCCGATTCCGAATGCGCCCGACGACGTCGAAGTGCTGATCGCGGCGTCGCGCAAGGAAAAGGTCGAGGATCGCATGGCGGTCGCGCAAGCAGCCGGGCTCAAGCCGGCTGTCGTCGACGTCGAGTCCTACGCCATGCGCGCGGCGCTGGAACGTGTCATCGAACAGCTGCCGAATCGCGGCGAGGGCCTGGTCATCGCGGTGTTCTACCTCGGGGCGAACACGACCAGCGTCAACGTCATGCACGACGGGGAGGCGATCTACGAGCGCGAGCAGCCGTTCGGCGGCCAGCAGCTCACGGGCGATATCGCGCGCGCCTACGGCATTCCGGTCGAAGAGGCCGAGCAGAAGAAGCGCAGCGGCGATCTGCCCACCAACTACGAAAACGAGGTTCTGCGGCCGTTCATCGACACCGCGGTCACCGAAATCACGCGCGCGCTGCAATTCTTCTTCACGTCGACGCCGTACACGCGCGTCGATCAGATCATGCTGGTCGGCGGCTCGGCGGTGCTTACCGGCCTGCCTGATGCACTGATGGAGCGTGCCCAGGTGCCGACCTCGGTCGCCTCGCCGTTCAAGGGCATGGAGGTCGCGGCGAGCGTGCGAGAGAAGCAGTTGCGCCTCGATGCGCCGGCGCTGCTTACGCCGTGCGGCCTGGCGATGCGGAGGTTCGACAAATGAGGATTCGCGTCAACCTGCTGCCGCATCGCGAGGCACGACGCGAGCGGCAGAAGAGGACGTTCTACTTCTTGACGCTGATGAGCGTCGCCGCCGGCTTTGTGCTGGTTGGCCTGGTGTGGTCGGTGCTGCAGGGTTACATCGGCGGCCAGCAGGACCGCAACAATTTCATCGCTGGCGAGAACCGCAAGCTCGACGTCCAGATCAAGGAGGTCGCGAACCTGCGGGCGGAGATCGATGCACTGCGCGCAAGGCAGCGCGCGGTCGAAGACTTGCAAGCCGACCGTAACCTGCCCGTCTACCTCATGGACGAACTCACCAAACAAACGCCGGAGGGCATCTACCTGCGCGGCTTCAAGCAGGACGATCGCAAGGTCAACGTCCAGGGATGGGCCGCTTCAAACGAACGTGTCTCGGAGTTTCTGCGCAATCTGCAAAACAACTCCAAGTACCTCGAGCGTCCCGAGTTGATCGAAATCAAGATCGCCGCCCAGAGCCCACAGGGCGTACAGCGGCGGCTGTTCGACTTCTCGCTCAATTTCTTTCTCAAACCGACGCCGGAAAGAGCCCAGCTGGCGTCCCAGGGGCAATCGCTCCGGTCCGCCACGGCTCAAAAGAAGTAAGGCATCAAGGGTTCGCCCTCCGAGGCAGGAATGGCAAACGCGCGCGATGTGATTTCCCAGTTCAAGGGTCTGACCCTGGAGAACGTCGGCTCATGGCCGCTGGCACCGCGTGTCGCGGTCTGGCTGATGGCGGTCGTGGTGTGTGCGGTGTTCGGGTGGTTCGTCTTCTGGAGCAAGCAGATCGACGAACTCGACCGGCTTCGTATCGAGGAAGCGAACCTCAAGGACCAGTTCAAGCAGAAACTCCAGCAGGCAATCAATCTCGAGGAGCTGCGCAAGCAGAAGGAGCAGGTCAGCCAATACGTGCTGACGCTCGAAAAGCAGCTGCCCAGCAAGGCGGAAATGGATGCCCTGCTGTCGGACATCAACCAGGCCGGGATCGGCCGTGGTCTGCAGTTCGAGCTGTTCCGGCCGGGCCAGACGAACCTGAAGGACTATTACGCCGAGCTGCCCATCGCGGTCAAGGTCTCCGGCCGCTATCACGATCTCGGCGCCTTTACAGGCGATATCGCCAATTTGCCCCGCATCGTCACCCTGAACAATCTCAACCTGCAGACGGCGAAGGACGGTTCGTTGACGCTGGATGCGACGGCCAAGACGTTCCGATACCTCGACGAAGAGGAAGTCGCCAACCAGCGCAAGGCCCGCCAGCCGGCGGCCAAGAAGTAGGCTCACATGAAACGCGTCCCGATATTGCTCTTGCCGGCCGCGATCGTGGCGATCACCGGCTGCACGGCGTCCAACGAGATCGAGATCCAGCAATGGATGGCGGAGGTGCGCCAGGGCATGAAGCCCACGACGCAGGCCGTGCCCGAGCCCAAGGAATTTGCGCCGTTTGCCTATGACGCGCGGACCCTGGTCGACCCGTTCGACCCGCAGAAGGTGGTGATGGCGGTCGCGCGACAGCAGCAGGCGCGCGTGAGTGCGAGCACCATCAAGCCCGATCTCGATCGACGGCGCGAGACGCTGGAAGGATTTCCGCTCGACCAGATACGGATGGTTGGGATGATGCGCCAGGCCGGGACCAACGTCGCGCTGCTGGAGACCAACGGCGCGACGCACCTGGTGCGTGTCGGCAACTACGTCGGGCAGAACTTCGGTCTGATCACGCGCATCAGTGAAAGCGAACTGCAGTTGAAGGAAATCGTGCAGGACGCCGCCGGCGAATGGGTCGAACGACCCGCAAAACTCGAATTGCAGGAAGCGACGACGCGTACGGCCCAGGGGAGCAAACGATGAGGTGGACCTTGAAATCGATCCGTAACGCGGCAACCAGCGCGTTCGCTGCCGTTCTGATGGCGGTCGCGCCGACGTTGGCCTGGGCCCAGTCCGGCAACAGCATCGAACGTGTCGATGCAACGCAGACCGGCAACAGCGTGGTGCTGACCATCCAGATGAAGCAGCCGGTCGCCGGAGTCCCGGCCAGCTTCTCGGTGGCCAACCCCGCGCGTATTGCGATCGACCTGCCGCAGGCGACCAACAACCTCGGTCGCAACATGGTCGAGATCAACCAGGGCGATCTGCGCTCGGTCAATGTCGTCCAGGCACAGGGGCGCTCCCGCATCGTGCTCAACCTGCGCCGCGCGGTGACACACGCGATCACGGTCGATGGCAGCACCATCCAGGTCGCGCTCGGCGCTACCAGCGATACCACCAGCTTCCGTGGCCAGGAGTCGGCGCCAGCCACCGCGGCTGCCACGTCGGTAGCCGCCGCCGAGGGTCCGCGCTCGTTGCGCGGCATCGATTTCCGCCGCGGCCCGGACGGCGAAGGTCGCGTCGTGGTCGATTTGAGCGATCCGAACACAAGCGTCGACATCCGTCAGCAAGGCAACCAGGTGATCGTGGACTTCCTGAACACCGCGCTGCCCGAAAGCCTGCGGCGCCGTCTCGACGTCACGGATTTCGGCACACCTGTCGCGCAGGTCAATGCATTCCAGCAGGGTGCGGCGACGCGACTGGTCATCGAGCCACGCGGACTGTGGGAGCAGAACGCCTACCAGAGCGACACGCGCTTCGTGGTGGAGGTCAAGCCGGTCAAGGAAGACCCGACGCGCCTGTTCCAGGGCACGCGGCAGGGTTACCAGGGCGAGCGCCTCTCCCTGAATTTCCAGAACGTCGACGTCCGTTCGCTGTTGCAGGTGATCGCGGACTTCACGAACCTGAACATCATCACGAGCGACTCGGTGCAGGGATCGATCACCTTGCGCTTGAAGGACGTGCCGTGGGACCAGGCCCTGGACATCATTTTGCAGAGCAAGGGGCTCGACATGCGCAAGAACGGCAACGTGATCATCGTTGCCCCGCGCGAGGAGATCGCGGCCAAAGAGAAGCTCGAGCTCGAGGCGCGCAACCAGATCGCCGACCTGGAGCCCCTGCGTACCGAGAACTTCGTCGTCAACTACCAGAAGGTCGACGACGTGCGCAAGCTGCTGGTGGACGACAAGCAGCGCCTGCTGTCGAAGCGCGGCAGCGTCATGGTCGATGCGCGGACGAATCAGATGTTCGTGCAGGACACGACCGCGCGCCTCGAGGAAGTGCGGCGGCTCCTGCAGCGGATCGATGTGCCCGTGCCGCAGGTGCTCATCGAGGCGCGCATTGTTGAAGCCAATGACCAGTTCAGCCAGAACCTCGGCGCCCGCTTCGGCTTCGCGCGGATCACCAACGGCGCGTGGATCAATGGCGGCCAAGGCAGCACGATCGGTCCCGCGAGCACTGCGAGCAGCACGGGCAACACGATCACGATCGGCAACACGACCGTCACGAATCCGAACTTCGTCAATCTCCCCGCTGCCGGTCTGGGCGGTTTCCAGCCCGGCACGTTCGGCCTGACCTTGTTCAACAGCAGCGTCACCCGCTTGCTCAACCTCGAACTGACGGCCCTCGAGGCGGACGGACGCGGCAAGGTCATTTCCAGCCCACGCGTGATCACTGCCGACAAGGTCAAGGCGAACATCGAGCAGGGCACGGAAATTCCGTACCAGGCTGCGACGTCGAGCGGCGCGACGCAGGTGCAGTTCCGCAAGGCAGTCCTGAGGCTGGAGGTCACCCCGCAGATCACGCCCGAAGGAGCGATCTTCCTGAACGTCGACGTCCACAAGGATTCGCCGAGCGCGGTCGCGACCGGCGGCGCGGGGGTCGCGATCGACACCAAGTCGGTGCAGACACAGGTGCTCGTCGAAAACGGCGGCACGGTGGTCCTGGGCGGCATCTACGAGCAGACCGAGACGGTGACGCTGACGAAAGTGCCCTGGCTGGGCGACATCCCGATCGTCGGGTGGCTGTTCAAGAACTCGGTGCGCGTGAACAATCGGACCGAGTTGATGATCTTCATCACGCCGCGCGTTGTGTCCGAGCGCGTGACGACGGCGATCCGCTAGCGCTCGAGCAGGGCAGACAAGGCCGCCTCCGGGCGGCCTTTTTGTTGCGACGGTAACCTTGCGAGCGTGGAGAGCGAACCCGGATCGGTGTTCCTGATAGGGATGATGGGCGCGGGCAAGTCGACGATCGGACGGCTGCTCGCGCGCCAGCTCGCCTTCGAATTCGTCGACGCCGATCGCGAGATCGAAGCGCGCAGCGGTGTGTCGATCCCGACGATCTTCGAGGTCGAAGGCGAGGAGGGATTCCGGCGCCGCGAGAGCGCGATCCTGGACGAGTTGACGCAGCGACGCGGCCTCGTGATCGCAACCGGCGGGGGCGCGGTCCTGCGTGAGGACAATCGCAGCAATCTGCGGTCGCGCGGCCTCGTGATCTATCTGCAGGCGAGCGCAGACGAGATCGCGCGCCGGACCAGCCACGACAAGTCGCGGCCGCTGCTGCAGACCGCGGATCCGCGTGCGCGCATCGTTGCGTTGCTGGCGCAACGAGCTGCCTTTTACGCGGAGACCGCCCATCTGACGTTTCATTCGTCGATGGCGAGTCCGAAGAAGCTCGTGCGCCGGATCCTCGAGAGCCCCGAAGTCCAGTCACTGCGGGCGGGTTCGTAGAATGACCGTGATGAAGACGCCCCTGCCAGCCGTGGTCGACGTGCCGGTCGCTCTCGCCGGGCGCCAGTACGTCATTCACGTCGGACCCGGCCTGCTCGACCAGCTCGGCGAGCGGGTTGCAGCGCTGCGACCGACGTCGATCGTGGTCGTGACCGACCCGACGGTCGCGGCGCTCTATCTCGAACGGGCGGTTCGCTCGCTGCAGCCTGTCGCGCGCACGGAGCACTTCGTGCTCCCGGCCAGCGAGGCTGCGAAGGACCTTGCGGCGGCGGCGAAGGTGGTCGACGCTCTCGTTGCAGCGCGTGCCGACCGTCGCAGCCTGCTGGTCGCACTCGGCGGTGGTGTGGTCGGTGACATCGCCGGTTTCGCGGCGGCGATCTTCATGCGAGGCATCCGGTTCGTGCAGGTGCCCACGACGCTGCTGGCTCAGGTCGACTCGTCGGTCGGTGGCAAGACGGGCGTCAATCACGCAGCCGGCAAGAACCTTATCGGCGCCTTCCACCAGCCTGGCATGGTGCTGGCCGATACCAGCCTCCTGCACAGCCTGCCGGCACGCGAGGTTTCCGCCGGTCTTGCCGAGGTCGTCAAGCATGGCCTGCTCGCCGACGCCGACTACTTTGCACAGGTCGAGGGCCTGATGCCCCGCCTGCTCGAGTGCGATGACGCCGCCCTCGGCCCGGTCGTGGCACGCTCCTGTGCGATCAAGGCCGGCGTGGTCGGGCGCGATGAGCGTGAAAGCGGCGAGCGCGCATTGCTGAATCTCGGCCACACCTTCGGGCACGCGATCGAGGCGATGTCCGGATATGGCCGATGGCTGCACGGCGAGGCCGTGGGCTGCGGGCTTTGCCTGGCCGCGGACCTCTCGCGCCGGATGGATCTCATCGATTCCGGCGACCTGCAGCGCATCGAGCACGCCGTCGCAAGCGCCCGGCTGCCGGTGCGGATTCCCGGCTTCGAGCGCGGCAGGGCGATCGAGCAGATGCGCGGCGACAAGAAGTCCGAGGGCGGTCGGATGCGGTTCATCGTGCTCGAGCGCATCGGCCGCGCCGCGCAACGCCTCGTCCCCGACGCCGTGCTGGACGCCACGCTGGTGGCCGGGGGTTATGTGTGAGCGCGGGAAGCGCCGAAGTCGAGTCGCTCCTCGAGTCGTACGCGGCGCATTCGGCCAGGTCGCGCGGACGCGTTCACGTCGAGGCAGAAGCGCCCGGGCGGACCGCATTCCAGCGCGATCGCGAGCGGGTGATTCACTCGACGGCGTTTCGCCGTCTCGAATACAAGACGCAGGTCTTCGTCAATCACGAGGGCGACCTCTTTCGCACCCGCCTGACCCACTCGCTGGAGGTCGCGCAAATCGCGCGCGGAATCGCCCGCGCTTTGCGGGTCAACGAGGACCTCGTCGAGGCGATCGCGCTCGCGCACGACCTTGGCCATACGCCGTTCGGGCACGCCGGCCAGGACGCGCTACACGAGTGCATGGCCGAGCACGGCGGCTTCGAGCACAACCTGCAATCGCTGCGCGTCGTCGACGAACTCGAGGAGCGGTACGGCGCCTTCAACGGGCTGAACCTGACCTTCGAGACGCGCGAGGGCATTCTGAAACACTGCTCGCTCGAAAATGCGCGCAGGCTCGGTGAACTCGGCCGGCGCTTCATCGCACGGTGCGAACCATCGCTGGAGGCGCAGATCGCCAACCTGGCCGACGAAATTGCCTATAACAATCACGACGTCGACGACGGTTTGCGCTCCGGCTTGCTGCAGCTGGCGCAACTCGATGGGATTGCCCTGTTCGCCCGCCACGCCGAGGCGGTGCGCGCCGCGTTTCCAAGGCTGCCCGAGCGAAGGACGATCCACGAGACCGTGCGCCGGATGATCAATGCGCTGATGGTCGATCTGGTGCAGGAGTCTTGTCACCGGATCGAGGCGGCGGCGCCAGAAACGATCGAGGACGTGCGCGCTTCAGGGCCCCTGATCGCGTTTTCATCGGCTGTCCGGCGCGAAAACGATGCTCTGAAGGGGTTCCTGCGCGAGAACCTCTACCGGCACTACCAGGTGACGCGGATGACCAACAAGGCGCGCAGGATCGTGCGCGAGTTGTTCGCCGCTTTCTGGGAGGACATCCGCCTGTTGCCCAACGACTATCGCGAGCGAGCCGCGTCCGATCGCGCTCGCACGATCGCCGATTACGTCGCCGGCATGACCGACCGCTATGCCATCCGGGAACACCGGCGCCTCTTCGCCGTCGGCGAGGTTTGACGTTTTAATGGGGTCAGATACCATTTCCGCCCGAACGCCCGGAACGGAAAATGGCGAGGCTTCCCCGAAGCCAGGCAGCGGGCTACCCGCACCACGTGATCCAGCGCGGCAACAACCGGCAGGCTGTGTTTGCCGACAATTCGGACTACGAGCGGTACCTGCTCTTGCTGGACGAGACCCGCACGGCCCATGCGATCGCTGTGCACGCGTACGTGCTCATGCCCGACCACGTGCACCTGCTCGTCACGCCCGAGACTGACGACGGTCTCAGTCGGTTCATGCAGGCACTAGGCAGGCGTTACGTACGCTGGTTCAACGACCGGCATCGGCGCACCGGAACGCTGTGGGAAGGGCGGTTTCGCTCGACCGTGATTGCTGCAGATCGATACCTACTCGCTTGTATGCGGTACATCGAGCTCAATCCGGTCCGGGCCGGTCTGTCCGGCGGGCCCGCCGACTATCGCTGGTCGAGCTACGGGCACCACGTTGGGCGATCGGTCGATCCGCTGATCACCGATCACGCGCTCTTCTGGGCGCTGGGAAACACACCATTCGAGCGGCAATCGGCGTACCAGCGACTGTTCGAGACGCCACTTACGGAAGAGCGAGTCGACGAGATTCGACATGCGACGAACCGAGGGTGGGCACTCGCTTTACCTCGCCAGGCGGCGGATTCGAATGCGCTTGACGGCAAGTTCCCAGTTCGACGCCCGCGCGGCCGCCCGCGTCGAGCCGCGTTGGATTAAATCTGTCCCTATTTATTTTTTGCGCCATCTCGGTGCGACTGAAAATAGTATCTGACCCCGTTTATTGTGCTTGAGCGGGGTGGTGCGACGCAGTAGATTCGGGCAAGTTATCCCGAGAGGGTCAAATGAGCGCTAAGACCGAGCTTTCGCTCGCTTTGGACGATGCTGCCCGCCATGGCCTCTATTCGGCCCAAGAACACGACGCCTGCGGCGTTGGCTTCGTCGCGAATATCACGGGCAAGGGCAGCCACGCGCTCATCCAGCAGGCCCTGCTGATCCTTCAAAACCTCGATCACCGCGGGGCGGTGGGCGCGGACCCGCTTTGCGGGGACGGAGCCGGGATCCTGATCCAGGTTCCGGATGCGTTCTACCGCGCCGAACTGGCCAGGGCCGGGGTCACGCTGCCGCCGCCAGGCGAATATGGCGTCGGGATGATCTTCCTGCCGCGCGAGCACGCCTCGCGCCTCGCCTGCGAGCAGGAACTCGAGCGGACGGTCCGGGCCGAGGGGCAAGTGGTGCTCGGCTGGCGCGACGTTCCGGTCGACCGCAGCATGCCGATGTCGCCGCTGGTGCGCGAGCGCGAGCCGGTTATCCGCCAGATCTTCATCGGCCGCGGCGCCGACGTGATGGTTCCGGACGCCCTCGAACGCAAGCTTTACATCGTCCGCAAGACCGCCAGCCACAAGATCCAGAAGCTGCGCCTGCAGCATGGCAAGGAATATTTCGTGCCGTCGATGTCGACGCGCACCGTCGTCTACAAAGGGCTGCTTCTTGCGGACCAGGTCGGCCGTTACTACCGCGACCTTGCCGACCCGCGCGTCGTTTCGGCGATCGCGCTTGTGCACCAGCGCTTCTCGACCAACACGTTTCCATCCTGGGAGCTGGCACATCCGTATCGCATGATTGCCCACAACGGGGAGATCAACACCGTCAAGGGCAACTTCAACTGGATGCGCGCGCGCGAAGGTGTGATGGCGTCGCCGGTGTTGCGCGACGACCTCTCCAAGCTCTGGCCGCTCATTTACCAGGGCCAGTCCGACACGGCCTGCTTCGACAACTGCCTCGAGCTGCTGACCATGGCAGGCTACCCGCTCGCCCACGCCATGATGATGATGATTCCCGAGGCGTGGGAGCAGCACACGCTGATGGACGAATCGCGGCGTGCCTTCTACGAGTACCACGCCGCGATGATGGAACCGTGGGACGGTCCGGCCGCGATCGCTTTCACCGATGGGGTGCGCATCGGTGCGACGCTCGACCGCAACGGGTTGCGCCCGGCGCGTTACCTCGTCACCGACGACGACATCGTCGTCATGGCCTCGGAGATGGGGGTGTTGCCGATCGCGGAACACAAGATCGTCAAGAAATGGCGCCTGCAGCCGGGCAAGATGTTCCTGATCGACACCGAGCAGGGCCGCATCATCGACGACACCGAGCTGAAGACCCAGCTCGCCGCGAGCAAGCCCTACCGGGAGTGGATCAAGCGCATTCGCATCAAGCTCGACGATCTGCCCGGGGGAAAGGACGCGGGTTCCGCCGCCCGCCTCGACGTACCGCTGCTCGACCGGCAGCAGGCGTTCGGTTATTCGCAGGAGGACCTCAAGCTGCTCCTCACGCCCATGGCCGCGGACGGCGAAGAGGCGATCGGTTCGATGGGGAACGATGCGGCGCTCGCCGTGCTCTCGGACCGCAACAAGTCGCTCTACAACTACTTCAAGCAGTTGTTCGCGCAGGTCACCAATCCGCCGATCGACCCGATCCGCGAACAACTCGTCATGTCCTTGGTGAGCTTCATCGGCCCGAAGCCCAACCTGCTCGATATCAACAACATCAACCCGCCGATGCGCCTCGAAGTGTCGCAGCCCGTCCTGGACTTCAAGGACATGGCCAAGATCCGCGGCATCAGCGAATTCGCGTCGGCGAAGTTCCGCAGTTACGAACTCGACATCTGCTACCCGATCGCCTGGGGCAAGGAGGGCGTCGAAGCGCGCCTCGCGTCGATGTGCGCCGAAGCGGTCGACGCGGTCAGAGCCGGCTACAACGTGCTGATCGTGTCCGACCGGCGCCTCGACGCGGAGCAAGTGGCCATCCCTGCGCTGCTGGCGACAAGCGCGCTGCATCAACACCTGATCAATGCCGGACTGCGAACCGCGACGGGCCTGGTGGTCGAAACCGGGTCGGCCCGCGAGGTGCATCACTTCGCGCTGCTGGCCGGTTACGGGGCGGAAGCCGTGCATCCGTACCTTGCGCTCGAGTCCCTTGCGGCGATGGCGCGCGATCCCGTCGCAGGACTGGATCCCGAAAAGGTGGTCAAGAACTACATCAAGGCGATCGGCAAAGGCTTGAATAAGGTGATGTCGAAGATGGGCATCTCCACGTACATGTCCTACTGCGGCGCGCAGATCTTCGAGGCGGTCGGCCTCCGCCCCGAGCTGATCGACAAGTACTTCAGCGGCACCCCGAGCACGGTCAGCGGCATCGGCCTGTTCGAGGTCATGGAAGAGGCGGTGCGCATGCACAAGGCCGCGTTCGGCGACGACCCGGTGCTCGCGAACTTGCTCGACGCCGGCGGCGAGTACCAGTGGCGCGTCCGCGGCGAAGAGCACATGTGGACGCCGGACGCGATCGCCCGCCTGCAGCACGCCGCGCGCTCCAACTCGTACCAGACTTACAAGGAGTACGCGCAGATCATCAACGACCAGAGCCGGCGCCACATGACGTTGCGCGGCCTGTTCGAATTCCGGGTCGATCCCAAGAAGGCCATCCCGCTCGACGACGTCGAGCCGGCCAAAGAAATCGTCAAGCGTTTCGCCACTGGCGCCATGTCTCTGGGCTCGATCTCGACCGAAGCCCACACGACGCTCGCGATTGCCATGAATCGCATCGGCGGCAAGAGCAACACCGGCGAGGGCGGGGAGGACCCGCGGCGCTACGAACGGGAACTGCGCGGAATTCCGATCAAGAAGGGAGAGACGCTCGCAGGCGTGCTCGGCAAGGATCGGGTCGAAGTCGATCTTCCGCTGCAGGAGGGCGACTCACTGCGCTCGCGCATCAAGCAAGTGGCGTCGGGGCGATTCGGAGTGACGGCCGCCTACCTGGTCAGTGCCGACCAGCTGCAGATCAAGATGGCGCAAGGGGCAAAGCCCGGCGAAGGCGGGCAGCTGCCCGGTCACAAGGTGAGCGAATACATCGCCGAGTTGCGATTCTCGGTCCCCGGCGTCGGGCTCATCTCGCCGCCGCCGCACCACGACATCTATTCCATCGAAGATCTGGCCCAGCTGATCCACGATCTGAAGAACGGCAGCCCGTCCGCCAGCATCAGCGTGAAGCTCGTTTCCGAGGTCGGCGTCGGCACGGTCGCGGCCGGTGTTTCGAAGGCGAAGGCGGACCATGTGACCATCGCCGGACACGACGGCGGAACCGGCGCCTCCCCGGTTTCTTCGATCAAGCACGCCGGCACGCCGTGGGAACTGGGCCTCGCGGAGACCCAGCAGACGCTCGTGCTGAACCGCCTGCGTGGCCGGATCGCGGTCCAGGTCGATGGCCAGATGAAGACCGGGCGCGACGTCGTCATCGGCGCGCTGCTCGGGGCCGACGAGTTCGGATTCGCCACGGCGCCGCTCGTGGTCGAAGGCTGCATCATGATGCGCAAGTGCCATCTGAACACCTGCCCGGTCGGGGTCGCCACCCAGGATCCGGTGCTGCGGAAGCGCTTCAACGGGCACCCCGAGCACGTGGTGAACTACTTCTTCTTCGTCGCCGAGGAAGTGCGCGAGATCATGGCGCAGCTCGGGATCCGCAAGTTCGACGATCTGATCGGTGCTACGCACCTGCTCGACACGAAGAAGGGAGTGGAGCACTGGAAGGCGCGCGGCCTGGACTTCAGCCGCATCTTCTATTCGCCGCCGATGCCGGCCGACGTCGCGCGCTTCCGCTGCGAGGTCCAGGATCACGGGCTTGCGCGGGCGCTGGACAACAAGCTGATCGAACAGGCCCGCCCGGCCCTCGAAAGAGGCGAGCGGGTGAGCTTCATCAGCCCTATCCGCAACATCAACCGCACCGTCGGAACGATGCTGTCCAGCCACGTCGCGCGGCGGTACGGACACGAGGGCCTGCCGGACGACACGATCCACATCCAGTTCAACGGCACCGCTGGCCAGAGCTTCGGCGCGTTCCTCGCCCAGGGCATCACGCTCGACCTGGTCGGCGATGCGAACGACTACACCGGCAAGGGTCTGTCGGGCGGCCGCATCATCGTGCGCTCGCCGAACGATTTCCGTGGATTCGGTCCGGAACACATCATCGTCGGCAATACCGTGCTGTACGGGGCCATCAGCGGCGAGGCCTACTTCAACGGCGTCGCGGGCGAACGGTTCGCGGTCCGCAACTCCGGCGCGAGCGCGGTCGTCGAAGGCACCGGCGACCACGGGTGCGAGTACATGACCAAGGGGACCGTCGTCGTGCTCGGGGGCACGGGGCGCAACTTCGCGGCCGGCATGAGCGGCGGCATCGCCTACGTCTACGACGTCAATGGCGACTTCGCTTCCCGGTGCAATACGTCGATGGTCGCACTCGAGCCGGTACTTACCGCCTCCGAGCAGAGCGAGCGGGTCGATCCGGCGATCTGGCACCTCGGTGAAAGCGACGAAGAACTGTTGCGCGCCCTCATCGAGAACCACTTCCGTTACACGGGCAGCTTCCGCGCGAAGGAAGTCCTCCACGACTGGGCCAACAAGCGCACCAGGTTCGTCAAGGTGTTCCCGCATGAGTACAAGCGCGCGCTGCGCCAGCTGTACGAAGCGCGGCCGGTCGCCGCACGGGAAAAGCTGGCGGCCTGACGTGGGTGCAACGAATGGAGCGATCGATGCCGCGCACCACCCGGCGGCCGCTGCTGATGGCAGTTTTCATCAGCGCGCCGGTTGCGCTGCTTGCACTGGGCGGGCGCCTCGCGGGGTTCGAGGCGATCGCGCACACAGGTGCGCTTCTCGCGCTCACGCTGGGGTTGCCTTGGGTCGTGCCGGGATTTGTCGTCGTCGCGGTTCTGTCGGCGCCGCTCTACGTCGCGTTGCATATCGCGGGCCTGCCACAGCCGCTGGCGCCGTGGCTCTCGTGGGCCGTATTGCTCGGCGCGGTCGCGGCCTGCCACGTCAACGCAGCACTGCTGATGAGTTCGCTGCGCAAGCGCGCTCGCGCACTCGACCGCGGACTGGCCGGCTTCTTGTTCCGGTCGCCCGCGCGCATCGTGTGACGGGTTTCTAGACACCCTTTCTCGAGATCACGGATGGGAAAAGTCACCGGCTTCCTGGAATTCGCGCGCTTGGAAGAGGCCGCCGAAGCGCCCGAGTCACGCAAGAAGCACTGGCGCGAATTCGTCGAGCATCTGACCGAACAGCAGGCGGCGCTGCAAGGCGCGCGCTGCATGGACTGCGGGATTCCGTTTTGCAGCAACGGATGCCCGGTCAACAACGTCATTCCCGACTTCAACGATCTCGTCTTTCGAAAGGACTGGCGGGAAGCGCTGACCGTCCTGCACAGCACGAACAACTTCCCCGAGTTCACCGGGCGCGTGTGCCCGGCGCCCTGCGAAGCGGCGTGCACGCTGAACATCAACAACGACCCGGTAGGCATCAAGTCCATCGAGCACGCGATCATCGACCGCGGGTGGTCGGAGGGTTGGGTCAAGCCACAGCCGCCCAAGGCGAAAACCGGCAAGCGGGTCGCGGTGGTTGGCAGTGGCCCGGCCGGGCTCGCTGCCTCCCAGCAACTAGCGCGGACCGGTCACGACGTGACCTTGTTCGAAAAGAACGATCGCATCGGCGGGCTGCTTCGGTACGGCATTCCCGACTTCAAGATGGAGAAGCTGCACATCGACCGCCGGATGGAGCAGATGCATGCCGAGGGAGTCACCTTTCGGCCGGGTGTGCTGATCGGCGACACGAAGGCTCTCGGCGCCGGTGTCGTCGACCTGGCGAAGGAGACGATCTCTCCCGCCACCTTGCTCGAATCGTTCGATGCGGTGGTTCTGTCGGGCGGCGCGGAGGCACCGCGCGATCTGCCGGTGCCTGGGCGCGATCTCAAGGGCGTGCACTTCGCGATGGACTTCCTGCCGCTGCAGAACCGCGTCGTCGCCGGCGACAAGGTCAAGGACCAGATCCTCGCGGCCGGCAAACACGTGGTGGTGATCGGGGGTGGAGACACCGGCTCGGACTGCGTGGGTACGAGCAATCGTCAGGGTGCGAAGTCGGTGACCCAGTTCGAACTGCTGCCTCAGCCGCCGACGAGCGAGAACAAGGAACTCACCTGGCCCTACTGGCCGATCAAGCTGCGTACGTCGAGCAGTCATGAAGAGGGGGTCGCGCGCGACTGGGCGGTCAACACCAGGGCCTTCAAGGGCGACGGCAAGGGCAACGTGCGGGCGCTCGAGTGCGTGCGTGTCGAGTGGAAGAAGGATCCGAACACCGGCCAGAGCAGGATGGTCGAGGTACCCGGGTCGGCGTTCGAGATTCCCGCCGAACTGGTCCTGTTCGCGATGGGTTTTCTATCTCCCGCCGCCGCGGTGCTGGAGGGATTCGGCGTCGAGAAGGATCAGCGCGGCAATGCGCGTGCGGCGACCGAGGGCCCGCGAAGCTACCGGACGAACGTCGACAAGGTCTTCGCCGCCGGCGATATGCGGCGCGGCCAGTCGCTGGTCGTCTGGGCGATCCGTGAAGGTCGCCAGTGTGCGCGTGCCGTCGACGAGTATCTGATGGGCGCTTCCGTCCTGCCGCGCTGATCGCAGAAAACTGCGCCGCGGAACCCCGACCCCTTCAACCGGTCTGAGATTACAAATGAAACGGCATGCGGTCTCGCTCCTCACGCTTGTCCTGCTTGCGCCTGCTGTCCTGGCGCAGACCGAGGCGGATTTGAAACGCTTCGCCGAACTCGACCGCCAATGCGAAGCGGCGCGCGAAAAGAAACTGGCGCCGCTACGGGCGGAAAAGATCGAGGTTTGCGTCAAGAACGACAAACGAACGCGAGCCGATTGCGAAGACGAGTTCGCCGAGTTCGGCAACACGAAAGGCAAGGCCGGCGGTGGTGCGATAAGCGGCCTGTTCTACGACCTGCCGGAGTGTGTCGCCGCCACGGCAGCCCGCAGCCAGTACCGGCAGTAGCCCCTTCGCCGGAAGGTGCACGCCGCGCGCGGCCCGAAGGGCCGGTCGTGTGCACGATGCTGTGCGACAATCACCGCGCGGCGCGAGGGGGAGCGGCGCCGCTGCACCCGGACGAGTCAACATGGGCACTCGCGCTGTGCCGCGTGTGCGCGGTCGGAATTGAACTCCGAAATCTTTCTCGATGTCGATCGCGTGACGTTCGGGTATGACGAACGCGTGATCCTTTCCGACGTCTCGCTGCAATTCCGGCGCGGCAGCGTCACGGCGATCATGGGTGGATCGGGATGCGGCAAGACGACGCTGCTGCGGCTCATCGGCGGCACGGTGAAGCCGCAGCGGGGGCGGATCACCTTGAGCGGTCAGGCGGTCGATCCGGATGACCGCGTGGCGCTGTATGCGATGCGGCGTCGCGTCGGGATGCTGTTCCAGTTCGGTGCGTTGTTCACCGACCTCTCGTTGTTCGACAACGTGGCCTTTCCATTGCGCGAGCACTCCACGTTGCCCGAGTCGATGATTCGCGACATCGTCATCATGAAGCTGCACGCGGTCGGATTGCGCGGAGCGGCCGACCTGAAGCCGAACGAGGTTTCCGGCGGCATGGCGCGACGGGTCGCGCTGGCGCGCACGATCGCGCTCGATCCGCAGCTGATCATGTACGACGAGCCCTTCGCCGGCCTCGATCCGATCTCGCTCGGCGTTGCCGCGGATCTCATCCGCCGCCTCAACGATGCGACGGGAGCCACTTCGCTCATCGTCTCGCACGACGTGCACGAGTGCTTCCTGATCAGCGACTACGCGTACCTCATCTCGTCCGGGCGTGTCGTGGCCCACGGCACCCCGGAGCAACTGCGCGCGTCGAACGAACCCGAAGTGCGTCAGTTCATTCAGGGCGAGGCCGACGGGCCGGTGCGGTTTCACTACCCCGCGCCGTCGATCGAAGAGGACTTCGGAGTTCCCGCATGACCTTGCCGGAGATCCCGCAACGAGTCGGCGCGGTTTCGCTGGCGGTCCTGCGCCGGCTCGGCCACAACGCGACATTCTTCGTGGAACTGATGCAGAGCCTGCCC
>Ga0335077_10002108_pt1 | contig 23744 bp, 22 predicted proteins | sample Lox_Sample_31_FD_207151 | JGI IMG/M metagenome (GOLD analysis project Ga0335077, IMG submission 207151) | Soil microbial communities from Loxahatchee National Wildlife Refuge, Florida, United States - Lox_Sample_3.1 | ecosystem: Environmental > Terrestrial > Soil > Wetlands | place: USA...
GAGCAGGCTACGCCCCCCGACGAACGGCGGGTCAAGACCGAGGGGCTCTGGACCAAGTGCACGGGTTGCCGCGCCATCGTCTGGAAAAAAGACCTGGAGGCGAACTCGCAGGTGTGCGCGAAATGCCAGCACCACTTCCGCCTGAACGCGCGGCAACGCTTGGAACTGCTGCTCGACGGACGTTGGATCGAACACGACGCGCAGCTCGCTTCGAACGATCCGCTGCACTTTGCGGATACACGCCCTTATGCCGACCGCCTGAAGGAGGCGCGCCGCAAACTGGGCATGAATGACGCAGTGACGACCGCGGAAGGCCTGCTCGCGGGCCGGCCGGTGATTTGCTGCTCGATGGAGTTTGGATTCATCGGCGGCTCGATGGGAGCCGTGGTGGGCGAGAAAGTGACACGGGCCGTGGAGCGCAGCGTCGAGCGCAAGATGCCGCTGGTGATTGTTTCCTGTTCGGGCGGCGCGCGCATGATGGAAGGCACGTTGAGCCTGATGCAGCTGGCGAAAGTGTCCGCGGCGCTGGCGCAACTCGATGAAGTCGGCGTGCCGTTTATTTCCGTGCTCACCGATCCAACCACGGGCGGAGTCACCGCCAGTTATGCGATGCTGGGCGATCTGAACATTGCTGAGCCGGGCGCCCTGATCGGCTTTGCCGGACCGCGGGTGATCGAACAAACCATACGGCAAAAATTGCCGGAGGGATTCCAGCGCTCTGAATTCCTGCTGGAGCACGGGTTCCTGGACGCCGTGGTACATCGCAAAGACCTGAAGGGTTACATCGCCGCCGCCCTCGACTCCTTTCTCGCTTAGGCTCGATGAACTACAACGAATCCGTACGGTACCTGCTGACCCTCGGCCGCGAGCTAGCCTCGCCGCAACAGGCCCGCGCGGCCAAGTTTGACCTGCACAATATCGCCGCCATTTGCGAACGGATGGGCCATCCGGAACGAGCCTATGCCTCCGCGCATGTCGCCGGAACGAACGGCAAGGGTTCGACCGCCGCAATGCTGGCCAGCATACTTCAGGCTTCCGGGCTGCGCTGCGGACTCTATACGTCGCCTCACCTGTTGCGCATCAATGAACGGATCCGGTTGGATGGAGCGGAGATCTCGGACCAGGAGTTCGCGGAAACGTTCACACGGGTGCATGCGGTGATCGAGGAGCTGCTGACTTCCGGGAAACTTTCAGCTCATCCCACTTACTTCGAGTGTGTCACGGCCATGGCTTTCGATTTCTTTGCCCAAACGGGCGTGGAAATCGCCGTGATTGAGGTGGGCATGGGCGGGCGCCTCGATTCCACGAATGTGATCGTTCCCGAAGTCGCCGTCATTACCCAAATCGATTTCGACCATGAGAATTTCCTGGGCCACTCGATCGCTGAAATTGCCGCGGAAAAGGCGGGTATCATCAAATCGGGCGCTTGGGTGGTCAGCGCGGCGGAAAATCCCATCGCGAAAGAGGTCATCCGGCGCCGCGCCGCAGAACAGCACGCGCGCCTGGTGGAGATCGACAACGCTTACCTCATGTCGGACCTCAGCGCGCGGGACGGATTTTACAGCTTTGGGTTGGCATTATCGGGTGAACTCGCCGCCGGTTCGAACTCGGAACTGCAAATCGCTATGCCCCTAGCGGGCCGCTTTCAGGTGCGCAACGCAATCACGGCGATTGCGGCTGCCCGCTTTTTGGCGCAGCGCGGCTTTCCGATCACACAAAAAGCTATAGTGCGCGGAATCGAATCGGTGCGCTGGCCCGGACGGCTGGAGCGGTTGCAGGCTCGGCCCGCCGTCTACCTGGACGGCACGCACAATCCGGCGGGTGCGCGGGAACTGCTGGCCTTCTGGAACGAGCACCTAGCCGGCCACCGAATTCACTTGATCTACGGTGCCATGCGCGATAAGGCCATTGATGAAGTCGCAGGATTGCTGTTTCCCCGGGCGAGCACTGTGATCTTGACCGAATCGCCGCAGCCGCGTTCACTCTCCGCAGAGGCATTGTCTCAAATGACCTCCCATCTCGCGGATTCCGTGGAAGTGGTTCGGGAGCCCGGCGCGGCGCTGGAACGCGCCATGGAGATTGCCCAACCCGAGGACGTCGTCTTCGCCGCGGGCTCGCTGTATCTAGTGGGCGACCTGCGCAGGCACTGGAACGCCCGCTCGGCGGCGGAACGCGCGGAGGCAGCGCCGAACCTGGCCGCCCGATAAACGGCGCCGGCGGTTTGCCCCTCCTTCCAGGCGGATGCTACGATACGCCGCAGTGAAATCGAGGAGAAATCGGCGGCCTCGGATTGGCGTGCCCTGGCGAACGTCCGCGGAAGAGCGTCATGGCCGGCGGCAACCGTCCCAAAAATACCTTCGTGCAGTCGAGCAAGCAGGCGGCGAAGCGGTAGAGATCTCGCTCGGTCTTTCCGCGGCCGAATTGGCGCGTATGGCGGAGTCTCTCGACGGATTCGTCTTGCCCGGGAGTCCCGCCGATGTAGAACCGCGGCGCTTCGGCTCCGTCCGTCATCCTCGAGAAGCCCCTCCCGATAAGCAGCGGGAGCATACCGATGATGGATTGCTCGATCATGCTTTCGCCACCGGCAAGCCGGTGTTAGCCATCTGTTACGGCGCGCAGCTCCTGAATGTGCATCGGCATGGCACCCTCGTACAGGACGTTCCGAGCGAAGTGCCGGGCGCGATGGACCACGATGGCGGCGCTGGTCTGGAAGAATCGATTCATACCATCCGCATCGCAAGCGAGCGTCTGGCGAAACTCGCTGGCGGGGCGCGCGCGCGCGTGAACAGTTCGCACCATCAATCCGTGCGCTCACCCGGACAGGGATTGCGCGTGGCCGCCCGCGCACCCGACGGGATTGTCGAGGCGGTGGAGTGGGCGGGGCCGGGCTGGGTGGTTGGCGTTCAGTGGCATCCCGAGCGCATGCCGGGCGACCCCTTCGCGGAAGCGCTCTTTGGGAGGCTGGTGCAGGAAGCGCGAAATGCGGCCCCCGCGCCGAAAGCATCCACTCGTTCGGCGGGAAGCCGTCGTAAGCGGCCCAAGTCCCGGCCAAAGCGTAAGCGATGATCTCGCTGGCCGGCAAAGCTGCCTTGGTGACGGGCGGGTCGCGCGGAATCGGTGCGGCCACGGTAAAGATGTTCGCTGAGGCGGGAGCCGACGTGATCTTCAATTTCCGCCGCCAGCGTGAACTTGCGGCCAAGGTCGAGTCGGAGGCGCGAAAGCACGGCACCCGCGTGGAATCGCTCCAGGCCGACTTGGGGCGAATGGCGGATGCGAAAAAGCTCGTGTCATACGTCGCCAGACGCCTAGGCCGGCTCGATATCCTGGTGGTGAACGCGGGGATCTGGAATGTGCAAGACGCGCCCATAGAGTCCTTGGGCGAGCACGAGTGGGACGAAATGATTCGCATGAATCTGAAGAGCGCCTACAGCGTCGTCCATTACGCGGCAGCCCAGATGATCGCCCAGAAAAGCGGCAGGATCATCGTGATCAGCTCGACGGCGGGCCAACGCGGTGAAGCTTTCCACTCTCATTACGCAGCGAGCAAGGGAGGCGCGATCAGCTTTGTGAAATCGCTCGCGACCGAGCTGGCCCGCCACGGGATCCTGGTGAACTGTGTGGCCCCTGGGTGGGTCGATACGGATATGTCCCGGCCTGTGTTGGCAACCAAGGCCGGGGCGAAGTTCGCAACCTCGCCAATTCCGCTTGGCCGCGTGGGCACGGCAGCCGAAATTGCGGGACCGATTCTCTTTCTGGCTTCGGACCTGGCAACCTTTGTGACCGGGGAAGTCCTCAATGTAAATGGCGGAGCGGTGCTTTGCGGATGAAACGAGTCGATTTCGTTGCAGTTGCGGCGATGCTATTGGGCGCGGCCGTCTTGATCCTAAGTCCCGGCGCGCGGGCGCAGAATCCCGACGAAATGCTGCCCGCGGCCAGCGCCGCGAAAGCGAAAGCGTTATTGCAGCAAGCGATTGACGGGCTGGGCGGCGCCGCCTACTTGAATGTGCACAATTCGGATTGTTCGGGCCGCTACGCGCAGTTTCAACATTCCGGAGACGTCGGCGGCTATATTGAAATTCGCGAGTACCGCGAGATGCCCGACAAGCTGCGCGTGGAGTACGGCCCGAAAGCGAATATCATCAATACTTATGCGGGCGAAAAGGGCTGGACGCTCGACCGGGGCGGCGTCTCCGACGTTCCGGCCACGGATATGAGCGAGTATCAGGATTCGCTCAAGATGCAGATGGGCAATCTGCTGCGGAATCGCATGAACGACGAGACCTTGTTCTTCCGCTACGGCGGCTACGACGTCGTCGATTTGAAGCAAGCGGACTGGGTGGAGATCGGCGACCGCGAAGGACACACGCTGCGCATCGCCATCGGCCGTAACGACCACCTGCCGATTCGCTCGGTGCTGACGGAAAGAGACCCGAAGACCGGCGAGAAATCCGAGCGTAGCACCTACTATACGACCTACCACCTCATCTACGGGATCCAAACGCCCTTCCGGGAGTCCCGATATTTGAATGGAAGGCAGACCTATCAGGCGTTTCTCGACAAATGCTCGTACAATGTCGATCTGCCCGCAAACTTTTTCACGCGCGAGTCGCTGGAACAGCGCTTCGGCCAACAGAAAAAGAAAAAGTAGTTGTTGGGCACGCCGTTCTGGCGCGGGGTATAATTTTTGAATGCCAACGGAGCGATCGGACGCGCGGATGCACGGCACGACAGTGTTGTGCGTGCGGCGCGATAACAAGGTAGTGATGGCCGGGGACGGCCAGGTAACCATGGGCCAGCAGGTGATGAAGCATTCGGCGCGCAAGATACGCCGCCTGTTCAACGACAAGGTGCTGGCGGGTTTTGCCGGCTCGACTGCCGATGCTCTCTCCCTCTTTGAGCGATTCGAAGGCAAGTTGCAGGAGCATCACGGAAATCTGGCCAAGTCGGCAGTGGAACTAGCGAAAGAGTGGCGCAAGGACCGCGCTCTTCGCCACCTGGAAGCGTTGCTGGTGGTGGCCGACGCAAAAGCCACCTTTGTGCTTTCGGGCGAGGGGGATGTCATCGAGCCCGATGACGGGATATGCGCCATCGGCTCGGGCGGGCCGTTCGCGCTTTCCGCGGCGCGGGCGCTGACCAAGCACAGCAAACTGGGCGCAAAGGACATCGCCCAAGAAGCGATGCGCATCGCCAGCGAAATTTGCATCTATACCAATAACAGTTTCACGATAGAAGAATTGTGAAGCCCTCGGGACATAAGGACATGGTGATCTATCTTCCCGGCGAACAGCGCACCACGGAACCGGAAGCGCCGCCGTCTTTCGACGAACTCACTCCTCGCGAAATCGTAGCCGAGCTGGACAAGTACATCGTCGGCCAATCGGCGGCGAAACGGGCGGTGGCCATTGCGCTGCGTAATCGCGTGCGGCGGCAGAAACTTACACCCGAGCTCGCGGAGGAAGTTCTTCCCAAAAACATTCTGATGATCGGCCCCACCGGCGTGGGGAAGACGGAAATCGCCCGCCGGCTGGCGCGGCTGGCCGGCTGTCCTTTCGTGAAAGTGGAAGCCTCGAAATACACCGAGGTTGGCTACGTCGGACGCGACGTGGAGTCGATGATTCGCGACCTGGTGGAAACGGCCATCGACATGGTCCGCGAGGAAAAGCTCGACGAAGTTGCGGAACGCGCGGAACAGGCCGCCGAGGAACGATTGCTCGATCTCCTGTTGCCGCCTTCGCCCACTCCCGGTGGGGATTCAGGCCATGCAATAGCGGAGGGTTCGCGGAGAGAGACGGATCGAACACGCGACAAGCTGCGCGCGCAGCTTCGCGAGGGCAAGCTCGACCAGCGCATGGTGGAAGTCGAGGTGCGCGAGCGCGCCATGCCCGCCTTTGAAATCGTCTCCAACCAGGGTATCGAGGAGATGGACATCAACGTTAAAGACATGCTCTCCGGCTTTTTCGGCCAGCAAAAGAAAAAGAGAAAGATGACGGTGTCGGAAGCTTTCGACTACCTGATCCAGGAAGAAGAGAACAAGCTGATCGATATGGATCACGTCACGCGCATCGCCACCGAGCGGGCCGAGCAAATGGGCATCATCTTCATCGATGAGATTGACAAGATTGCCGGCCGCGAGAGCGGGCACGGACCCGACGTCTCCCGGGAAGGCGTGCAGCGGGACATCCTGCCGATCGTGGAAGGCACCACCGTGAACACGCGCTACGGCATGGTGCGCACGGACCATATCTTGTTCATCGCCGCCGGCGCTTTTCACATCACCAAGCCTTCCGATCTGATCCCGGAACTACAGGGCCGCTTGCCGCTGCGCGTCGAACTCAGCGCGCTGACGGAGGAAGACTTCGTGCGCATTCTGACGGAGCCGAAAAATGCTCTCATCAAACAATACGTGGCGTTGCTGGAGACCGAAGGAGTCAAGCTAAGCTTCAGCGACGACGCCATCGCCGCACTGGCAAAATTTGCAGTGATGGTTAACGAGCAGACGGAAAACATCGGCGCCAGGCGTTTGCATACCATCCTGGAGCGCGTCCTCGATGAAATCTCCTTCGAGGCTCCCGAACTGAAGAAGAAGACGGTCAAAGTGGATGGGCCTTACGTGGCCAAGCAGCTTGCCGATATCGCCAAGAACCAGGACTTGAGTCGCTACATTCTCTGATCTCCGCGCCGATTATGTCCCATGTCCCCGACCCGCGAACTATGGAACGGAGCGCGCCGGACGGGCTTCCTATAGGCGTAGCCTCTCCGATCTGCAAGGGCGCTAGCCTCCCGGTAGATGCGCGCCTCTAGATCAGCGCTCGCGATCCTGACCGGTGCTCTAATTGTTGGCTGTGGCTCGCCGGAAGTTCCCACTCCCCGGCATCCTATCATCCCGGTTCCAATAACCAATCTGAGCGCCCGCCAGATCGACGACACAGTCGTTCTGGATTTCACGCTGCCGGCGAACTCGACCGATCAACAGCCGCTTGCTGAGACGCCTTCGGTGGCCATCTACCGCCGCAGGGCCGCGCTAAGCGCGCCGCCTGCTTCGAAACGTCCCCCGAAGAATAAGAATACGGGACAGCTCGTTGATTCGATCCCTGCGGATTCCCTGCCGCAGTATCAAACCAGTGCTGGCATCGAATTTCCCGACAAGCTGGACGCGAGCGAACTATCCGATGCGAACGGAAATGAGCTGGTCTATACCGTACGCACCGGCATCTCTGCTGCGAAGGAGTCCGCCGATTCGAATCCAGTCGTCCTGCGCGTTTATCCGCCGCCGGCGCAGGTTCGGGATTTGCGGGCGAGCCTGACCGAAACGGCTCTGGTGCTCGATTGGAGCGCTCCGCAAGGGCCTCAAAGCACAACGGCCAAACCCATCGCTTTTCACGTTTATCGCGCAGAAGTCGATCCCGCGACGGCTCAGGCGGCGGTTGCAAACGCTTCTCAAGCAAAGCCGATCGCGCCGCCGATGTTGCTCGCCCAAACGACGGAAACGCAATACCGGGACACAAGTTTTCAGTTCGGACATACTTACCTCTACAGTGTGCGCGAATCGGTTCAATTCGGGAGCCAAACCGTGGAGTCGGCCAGCTCGGCGCCTGCCATTCTGGCCGCAAAGGATATTTTTCCCCCCGGCACCCCGCTGGGGTTGGAAGCGGTCGTCGTGCCGGCGCTCAGTGGCAAGCCGCCGTCGGTGGAGTTGACCTGGGCGATCAATACCGAAGCAGATTTGGCCGGATACAACGTGTATCGAAGCGAAGGCGCGGACACGCCGGGGGTGAAGCTGAACACTGAACCCTTGTCAGCGCCCACGTTCCATGATATGTCCCTCCTACCCGGGACGAGCTATTTCTATCGAGTGGGAGCCGTAGACCGATCCGGTAACGAAAGCGCTCTCAGCCCGGCTGTTGAGGCCCAGATTCCGGGTGCATAACCCTTTCAGAGGCGAGGATCCCATGCCCCCTTCGCCGCATATTGCGGACGTCCGCTCGACCCGAGAAACGCTGAAGGCGGGCCTAGTGCTCGGCGCCGCTTTATCGGGTGTCGCCGTTGCCTGGCTCTTAATCGCCAACCGCGTTCCCGCGCTGGAGGGCATCGCTCTATTCCGAAATCTCGCGGCGGGAGCGCTGGGCCTCCTTCTGATGCTGGTAGCGGTTTACCGGTTTCGGAGGCATCCCTCACATCTGTTCGGCTGCACGTTGACGTCCTGGGTAATCCTGACGGCCATCTATTCCCTGTTGCAAATACCATTCCCGCGGCTCGGAATGCGCTTGGGAACCTTCCACTTTTTTATGCTGGGCGCCGTGGTCATCGGTCTGGCTTCTTCGGTGGTATGGGTGATCCATCTGCTTTTGCTCTTGCGAGCCGAGCCCGTGATTGTGGCGCGTAAGCGCTTGCCCTAGCCCGGCATAAAACCCAGCAAAAGTTGCCGGGCCGGAACCGGGCGGCAATCCGGGAGTTGCACCTGGCGCGGAACCGCGCAAAAATCAAAGCATCAAATTGATGAGACGTTGAAAGCGGAGCGCAATCTATGAAGATATTTCTGGACACGGCAAATCTGGACGAGATCCGGCAGGGGGTTTCCCTCGGCCTCGTGGATGGAATCACCACGAATCCTACGCTGGTGGCCAAAGAGAACCGGCCTTTTCGCGAGCATATTCTGGAGATCTGCAAGATCGTGAAAGATGGCGTCGTAAACGCGGAAGTCGTGTCCACGGATACGGACGGGATTTTGAGGGAAGCCCGCGAGATTGCCACTTGGCACCCCAATATCGTGGTGAAGGTTCCGCTGATTCCGGACGGAGTTCGCGCGCTGAACATCCTGGCCAAAGAAGGCATTCGCGTAAACGTGACCCTGTGCTTTTCGGCGACGCAGGCGCTGCTGGTGGCCAAAGTGGGCGCCTACTTTGTGAGTCCCTTCCTTGGGCGCCTGGACGACATTTCGGAAAACGGGCTGACCCTCCTGAAAGACATTATGGAGATCTATCAGGCCTATGGCTTTAAGACACAGGTGCTGGCCGCCAGCTTGCGCCACCCGATTCACGTGGTGGAGGCTGCCAAAATGGGCGCGCACATCGGGACCATGCCCTTCAAGGTCTTCCAGCAGTTGTTCCAGCATCCCCTGACGGACAAAGGACTCCAGGGATTTCTGAAAGATTGGGAGAAGTCGCGCGCAGTGCTCGGCAACATCGTCGAGCCGGCCACACAGAAGGCCGCGCGTTGAAGACTCAATTTGACTGGCGCATGTGGTTTCTTGGCGGGACAGCGTTGGGCGTCCTGGGCGGCGCTTTTATTTCCCGTTTACTGGGACGCTCGGCGGACCCGGACGAAATGGAAAAGCAAAGGCGCGCTTACCTGAATCAGGTGGGTCGCATCGTCGAAGGGCAAATTACCGACTTCGTTGAAATGGCCGAGAGTGCGCTCGAGGAGACCAGGGGGCGCTCGAAGCCCAATGGGCATCGTAAGCTTGTCTATTACAGCTATTCGATTTCCGGAGTCAGCTACGAAACCGCGCAGGACATTACCACCCTCGATGGTCATGCCGGCATGGACCGCATCATCGCCGGGCTCTCCGCCAGCGTCAAATACGATCCCTCCAATCCCAGCAACTCCATCCTCATCGCCGACGACTGGTCCGGCCTGCGCTGAATCCTCGCCTCTGACCGCTCACCTTTTCTCAGACAATTCAGATTGTTCCGGCCGCTAGGTTAGAATCCTTCCCGGGGTGACCGGATGGCTACCAAGCAAGAGCGGCAAGAGATCGAAGAATTGCGCCGCCGCAACGCGGCTGCGGAAGCCGGTGGAGGAGCGGAAAGGCGCGAGCGCGAGCGGAAAGCGGGAAAACTCTCCGCCCGCGAACGAATTGCTCTTTTGCTCGACGAAGGAACATTCGAGGAAGTAGACAAATTCGTCACTCACCGCTGCGTGGATTTTGGCATGGAGCAGCAGCGGCCACTGGGCGACGGATTTGTCACCGGCTATGGCCGGGTCGATGGCCGCCTGGTGTACGTTTTTGCCCAAGATTTCACTGTTTTCGGCGGATCGTTATCGGAAGCCAACGCCTCGAAAATATGCAAGATCATGGATCTGGCCATGCGTGCCGGCGCACCGATCGTAGGGCTGAACGACTCGGGTGGAGCGCGCATTCAAGAAGGAGTCATGTCGCTGGCGGGATACGCCGATATCTTTCTCCGCAACACGCTCGCGAGCGGCGTAATTCCCCAGATCAGCGCAATCATGGGTCCCTGCGCGGGCGGTGCGGTCTATTCCCCGGCAATCACCGATTTCATCTTTATGACCGCGGAAACTTCCTACATGTTCGTTACCGGTCCCGACGTCATCAAGACGGTGACCCACGAAGAGGTTTCCAAGCAAGAACTCGGCGGCGCCATGACCCACAATGCCACCAGCGGCGTGGCCCATTTCGCAGCGCATGACGATGCCGATTGCCTGGCGTTGATCCGCGAACTGCTCAGCTTTTTGCCTTCGAATAATCTTGACGATCCGCCGCGGCGCGCCTGCCAAGATCCGGCCGAACGCGCCGACGCCCTTCTGGACGACCTGGTCCCCGCCGATCCGCGTCAGCCCTACGATATTTTGCAGGCCATAAACGCGGTCGTGGACGATCATTATTTTTTTGAGGTGCAAGAACACTTCGCCAAGAATCTAATGGTTGGCTTTGCCAGGCTGGATGGCAGGCCGGTTGGCATCGTGGCGAACCAGCCGGCGTTTCTCTCGGGAGTGCTGGACATCAACGCCTCGGTCAAAGGCGCGCGTTTCGTGCGCTTCTGCGATGCGTTCAATATTCCTCTGATTACCTTTGAGGATGTGCCGGGCTTTCTTCCCGGCACACAGCAGGAGTTCGGAGGCATCATCCGGCACGGCGCCAAACTGCTTTTCGCTTTTGCCGAAGCCACCGTGCCCAAGCTCACGGTAATCACGCGCAAAGCCTATGGCGGCGCCTATTGCGTCATGGCCAGCAAGCATATTCGCACCGACGTAAATCTGGCGTGGCCGACCGCGGAGATTGCCGTGATGGGTCCTGAGGGGGCCGTAAATATCGTTTACAAGCGCGAGATCGAGAGCGCGCCCGAAGCCCAGCGCGAGCGGCTTCGCCAGGAAAAGATTGCGGAGTTGCGCGCCCGCTTCGCCAATCCCTATATCGCCGCGGAGCGCGGCTACATAGACGCTGTGATCGAGCCGCGCGAGACGCGCGCCCGGCTGATCGTGGCCCTGCGCGCGCTCGAGAACAAGCGCGACTCGAATCCCAAGAAGAAGCACGGCAATATCCCGCTTTAGCCGCATGGAAGCAATCGGACTGCTATCATTCAACAAGGCCCGGAGTCGATTGCTGGCGGCTCGGCGCATTCAAGACACATGATCCAACTCTCCGAAGCGGGGAAACATTTTGGCTCCAAGACTCTTTTCGAGGGACTCAATTGGGTCATTGGCGATGGCGAGCGCGTCGGCCTTGTGGGCGCGAACGGAACGGGTAAATCGACCCTGCTGAAAGTGCTGGCGGGCATGGAAACGGTGGACGAGGGATCGTACTCCGCCACCAAGGGCACCACCACCGGCTACCTTCCCCAAGACGGCTTGTCGCTCTCCGGCCGCAGCGTACAGGACGAATGCCTCTCGGTTTTCGGGCGTCTGCTAGAGATCGAAAAAGAGATGGAAACGCTCACGCACAAGATGGCGGAGCTCGATCCCTACGGCGCCGAGTACCAAAAAGTTGCCGACCGCTATCATCGGATCGAGACGGAGTTCCAGCAAAACGATGGCTATTCGCTGGAAGCCCAGGTTGGCGAGGTGCTCAACGGCTTGGGCTTTTCCCGCGAGGATTCCGCCCGGCCTGTGGAGGAGTTCTCCGGCGGATGGCAAATGCGCATCGGTTTAGCCAAGCTGCTTTTGACCAAGCCCAACGTCCTGCTGCTCGACGAGCCCACCAACCATCTGGACCTCGAAGCCCGCAATTGGCTGGAGCAATACCTGAACAATTATCCCTTCGCCTTTGTGCTTGTCTCGCACGACCGCTATTTCCTGGACGTCACGATCAAGAAGATCCTGGAGATATGGAATCGCCGCACGTATTTTTACACCGGCAATTACGACCGTTACCTGGAACAGAAAGCGCAGCGCCTGGCTCAGTTGGAGGCCAGTCAACGCAACCAGCAGGAGCGCATTCATCATCTGGAAACGTTCATCAACCGCTTCCGCTATCAGGCTACCAAGGCCCGGCAGGTGCAGAGCCGCATCAAGGAACTGGACAAGATCGAGCGCATCGAGTTGCCGGAGGAAGAAAGAACCATTCATTTCTCCTTTCCCCAGCCAAGACCCAGCGGGCGCATGGTCGCGGAGTTTCGCGGCGTGGCCAAGAACTACGGCGACAAAAGAGTTTTCGAGGGAGTGAGTTTCGTCTTGAACCGCGGCGACCGTGTCGCCTTGGTTGGAGTAAACGGCGCCGGAAAGTCCACGCTCATCAAGCTCCTGTCCGGAGTGGAGCGGCCGACGCAGGGCGAATTTCGCCTGGGGCATAACGTCGAAGTCGATTACTTCGCGCAGGACCAATATAAGGAACTCGATCCCGATGCGCGCCTTCTGGATGACCTGACCAGCTTCGCGCCTACGGCCGTGAGCAACCAGACGCAGTTGCGCAGTTTGCTCGGATCATTTCTCTTTTCCGACGACGATGTTTTCAAGCGCATTGGCGTGCTTTCCGGCGGCGAACGCAACCGCTACGCACTGGCGCGCATGCTTCTGCGCCCGGCGAATTTCCTGCTGCTCGACGAACCCACCAATCACCTCGATCTGCGAGCCAAGGACGTTTTGCTCGAAGCTTTGCGGAAATATACGGGAACGGTCGTATTTGTTTCGCACGATCGCTATTTCATCGATCACCTGGCGACTCGCGTTTTTCACATCGAAAGCGGCAAGCTCCAGGATTATCCGGGCAACTACGAAGACTACCTGTGGCAAAAGGAGCGGCGCGAGAGTGGCATGGCCGTTACGCTCGCCGGTCCCAATGGCCACCAACCAGCGCCCCCTGAAAGCCGGCTTGAGCCGAAAAAACCGGCAAAAAAACAGAACCCCATGGCCATCCGTAAAATGGAAAAGGAACGCGAGGAACTGGAAGAGCGGATTTCCCGGGCAGAGGAGGAAATTAGCGGTCTGGAACTCGAACTCGGGCAGTTCAAGAGCGCGGAGGAGTCCATTCGCGTGAACGCTCTGATCGAGGAACGCCGCGCTCGCTTGAAGGAGATGACCGCGCGCTGGGAAGAAGTCGTGGCCAGGCTCGAAAGGGAGGGCTCTCCGCCCCAAGAGCCTCGTGAATCTGAAATCCCCTCGACGGAACTGGATTAAGTTTCGGCACGACCGGCGGTCCCAGCGTCGCACCTTCAGACACCTGTCGCAATTTCGTTTCTGAAGTGACGTCATCTGACAAGCCGTGCTGGCTATCCGTGGTACCCAATGTATGCGGTTGTAGTTCAAAAAGGTGCACCGTGTATCGCTATCGAGCGAATCTACTGCCGTTGATTCTGACCACGGCAGTGGCCCTCCTCCTGATTGTCAGTTGCGGCAAATCCAGTGAGTCAAACACTAGCCCAACCAATGGGTCTGGCAGCGGCTCAGGCGGAGGCTTTGGCCCCGGTTCGAATCCTAACCCGGGGTTCACATCTTCCTCGGTCGACGTAGTTACCTACCACTATGACAACCTGCGCACCGGCCAGAGCACCAGCGAGAACATTCTCACGCCGGCAAATGTGAACTCCACGAGCTTCGGGAAGCTGGGCTCCTTTCTCGTGGATGGCGCAGTGGATGCGCAGCCGCTTTACTTGTCCAATGTCACGATTCCCGGCGTCGGGGTGCGCAATGTGCTCTATGTGGTCACGGAAAATGGCACGGTCTTCGCATTCGATGCCGACAGCGTAAATGGCAACACCACTACACCCCTATGGATGAAATCGACGCAATCGCCGGGCGAAACCGCCAGCGACAATCGCGGCTGCGGCCAGGTATCGCCCAAAATCGGTATCACCTCGACGCCGGTGATCGACCGGAGCCGCGGCGTTATCTACGTCGTCGCAGTCTCCAAAGATGCCCAGGGAGGTTACCACCACCGCATCCACGCGCTCGATTTGACTACGGGAAACGAGGCGCTTGGCGGGCCGGTGGCCATTACAGCGACATTTCCGGGCAGCGGCGCGGGCAGCTCCAACGGAACTGTGGTTTTCGATCCTTCCCAATATAACGAACGAGCCGGCCTGCTGGAGGTGAACGGCACCATCGTCACGGTTTGGGGCTCGCACTGCGATATTGGCACGTATACATCCTGGGTAATGGCCTTCAGCGCCGGCAATTTGCAGCAGACGGGAGTACTCAATCTCGTGCCCAACGGAAGCGAAGGTGGAATCTGGATGGCCGGCGGCGCTCCGGCCAGCGACGCGGCGGGCAACGCTTATTTCATTATCGGGAACGGCACGTTCGACACCACGTTGAATGCGGGGTTCCCGGCGCAAGGCGATTGCGGAAATTGCTTTGCCAAGATTTCGGTGCCTTCGGTTGCCCTGCTGGATTACTTCACCCCGCGGAATACGGTGATGCTTTCGGACGATGATTTCGATTTAGGCTCGGGCGGACCCTTGCTCCTCCCTGACCTTACGGATGCGGGCGGCGTCACCCGGCATCTCGCCGTGGCTTCGGGAAAGCAAAACGCCAGCATTTACGTGCTCGACCGCGAGAACATGGGAAAGTTCAATTCCAGTGCGGATGCGATCTACCAGGAGATCCCAGGGGGGATTGGAAGCGGCGGCGAATTCGGCAAGCCTTCTTATTTCAACAATACCGTTTACTACGGCGGCGTGGGCGATACGCTCAAAGCCTTTCCCATTGTAAATGCCACACTTACTGCGACGCCTTCATCCCAAAGTTCGATCCAGTTCGCGTATCCGGGAACGACACCCAGTATTTCCTCGAACGGCGCCACCGGCGGAATCGTATGGGCTATCGAGAACGCTGCCTCGAGCACGGGCGTCCTGCATGCCTACGATGCGGCCAATCTCGGCACTGAACTCTACAACTCGAACCAGGCCGGGAAGCGCGATCAGTTCAGCGACAACAAGTTCGTCACCCCGATGGTCGCGAACGGGCGGGTCTATGTGGGAACGCCCAACAGCGTAGTGGTGTTCGGTCGGCAGCAATAAAGAGCCAAGGATCTACCGGTGTCGGCAGGCGCACTCTTACCGCGCGGATATCTCTCTTTCCTGAGCGGGCGCCTTCTGTTTCAGTACGGCAATAAATTCGCGCATCCACGCCGGGTGATCCGGCCAAGCCCGCGCCGAGACCATGTTCCCGTCGACTACCGCCTCGGAGTTCACGAACTCCGCCCCGCCGCCCTGAACGTCGGGCTGCAACGCCGGATACGCCGCTGTCTTGCGTCCTTTCAGCACCCCCGCCGCCAGCAGGACGAGCGGCGCGTGACAAATTTGGGCCACAGGCGCCTGCCGTTTGAAAAAGTTCTGGATGATCCGAACACAGTCGGCGTCATTGCGGATATATTCGGGCGCCCGGCCCCCGGGAATGACCAAAGCCGCATAGTCCGCCGGATTAACCTCCGCGAACGCGAGGTCTGCGTCCCAGCTATAGCCGGGTTTCTCCGTGTAGGTGTCGAAGCCCGGCTCGAAATCGTGCACCACAAAATGCAACTTCTTCCTGGAGGGCGCAGCGATCTTCACGTCGTAGCCCTCCTCACGCAAACGTTGATATGGGTACATGACCTCGAGCGACTCGGCGGCATCGCCGGTCAATATGAGGATTTTCGGTCTGCTCATGATGCACCTTCCGGTTGAGAATATAGATCGATTGGAACTGGCATTGACTTCCGCGGTTGCCTGCACGCGCTCAGCGGCTTGGCGGCCGGCTATCTGTTCGCAGTGTCCGGCCGCGTCAGCAAATTTCCGACGCCCGCCTTGTTCGCCCAATACTCCCAGGCTCTCCAGGTTTCGGGCGAATAGGGTCCGTAGCCGCGATTGCGCGCGTCGATCTCCCCTTGCGAAAGATACTTGATCGGGCCGCCGAGTTGCTTGGCTCGCAAGAGGGCTCGCGCGTTGCGCGGCAAAAAGACGGACATGCGCACGACTTCGATGAGCGAACGCCCGGCCGCCGTGAAACCATGACCGCGCATCAGGGCCACGTTGGCGGCGCCGAGGCATTTCGCCAAATCCCGCGCCTGCTCGATATTCGCGACCAGCAGATTGGTGTCGCCGAATTTGTCGGCGATATCCCACACGGGAATATGCAAGCCGAGGAAGCTTCCGGAATGGATCACCGGCTTCAAGGGCGTGGCGCTGGCCACGCCAAACGGCAGGATATCCTCGGCATGCGCGTGCACCACCGCCATCGCTTCCGGGCGCGCTTCGAAAACGCCGCCGTGGATAAAGCGCTCGAGATAGAGCGCACGCTTCTCCTCCTTCACCGGCTTGCCGTCGAGCGTAAGCTCGACAATGTCGTCGCGGGTGACCAACTCGGGAGCCAGCGAACGGGCGAGAAAGAAATGGTCCGGCTTTTCCGGATGACGCACGCTGACGTGTCCGTACGCGTCGACGATATCTTGATTGGCGAGGATGCGGTTGGCGATAACGAGATCGTTCAGCAGAGCGTCCAGATCGGCCATCACAGTTCTCCGGGAACCTTGGGTCGACGAATTCGGGCCATAGGTTAGCATGAAAGAAGAACCTTCCTCGCCGGGCGCAATGCGACGACAAGCGAGAGTTACGCAATTGACGACAAGGCTTTCGAGACATAGCATGCTTGGGTCTTCTAAAATCCGATGAACCAAGCGAGGGGATCGGGAATGTCAGCAGGAGTCGATCGGTTGAAGGGTTCGATTTGTCCGCTGGTCACGCCGTTCAAGAACGGCGAAGTCGATTACGAAAGCTATGGGCGGCTGGTGGCGATGCAAATCGAACGGGGCAGCCATGGGATCCTGGTCAATGGAACAACCTCGGAACCTGCGACGCTCACCGTCGAGGAACGGAACAAACTCGTCGATCTCGCTTTAAGCGTGACTGCCGGGCGTGTGCCGGTCGTGGCGGCCACCGGATCGCAATCTCTGGCGGAAACGGCGAAACTCACCGAACATGCCGCCAGAGCGGGCGCCGACGCGCTCCTGATTGTCACGCCTTACTATACGCGCCCGCCGCAGCGCGGCCTCGTCGCCTACTATCTGGAGATTGCCAAAATCAGCGACCTGCCATGGATGGTCTATCACATTCCTGGGCGCACGGCGCTGAGCGTCACGTTGGAGACGCTCAAGGAGCTGAAGGCGAAATCGCCGAACTTTGTGGGAATGAAGCACGCCGTGAACGACCTTGGTTTCGCCTCGGAATGCCTTGGTTCCTTCGGCCCGGATTTCAAGATTTTCGTAGGGCTCGAAGAGTTATCGTTTCCGATGATGGCTATCGGCGCCTGCGGTCTGATGAACGCCGTCGGCAATCTTTGTCCGAGCGTTCTGCGCGAGATGTGCGAGGCGGTCTGGAGAAACGATTTGGCCGCGGCGCAATTGCTGCATCAGCGGCTGTTCGAGATCAATCGCGCCGTCTTCTTCGATACCAACCCGATTCCGATCAAGTACATGATGAAGCGCCTGGGCATATTGGCCGCAAACGAGCATCGTCTTCCGATGGTCCCGGCGACGCCCGAACTCGAAAAGCGGCTCGACGCTGTTTTGCGTTGCGCCGGCCTCCTCGAAGCAGATCGAGCGGCATGAAGCTGGCCACCTTCGAGGTGAACGGGCGCGCTTCGTACGGGGTCATAACGGAAGCGGGCGCCGTTGATGCGGGTGTGCGCCTCGGCGGCCAATTCCCCGACTTGCGTTCCGTGATTGCCGCCGGCCAAATCAACCGGCTCGAAAATCTCGCAGGCCAGCCGCCGGATTTTCCTCTTGGAGAAATTCGCTGGCTGAAACCGATCCCCAATCCCGGAAAGATCCTCTGTGTCGGCGTCAACTATCCGGAGCGGGCCGGCGAGTACAAAGACAACGCGGACGCGCCAAAATATCCGAGTATTTTTGTGCGCTTCCCTGCCTCGCTGGTCGCCCACGAGGCGCCGATTCTCCGGCCTCCGGAATCGAAGCAACTGGACTACGAAGGCGAGGTCGCGCTGGTCATCGGCCGCCCCGCGCGGCGGGTAAGCGAAGACGAGGCAATGTCACGCGTGGCGGGATATACGATTTGCAACGAAGGCACCATCCGTGACTGGCTGCGGCACGGCAAATTCAACGTAACGCCCGGAAAAAATTTCGAAGGAACAGGTTCGCTGGGGCCCTGGATGGTGACCTCGGATGAGATCGGGGCGGACCCGCTGCGCATCGTCACGCGCGTCAACGGGGAGATACGTCAGAGCGATACGACGAACCGGATGATCTTCTCGATGTCCTTCCTGATCTCCTACATCTCGCGCTTCTGCACATTGGAACCCGGCGACATCATCGTCACCGGGACGCCTGCGGGGGCCGGTGCGCGTTTGGACCCGCCGCGCTACCTCGTTCCGGGAGACGTGGTCGAGGTCGAAGTCAGCAAAATCGGCACGCTCCGCAACCGCGTGATCGACGAGCCGATCCCGCACGAACCCCGCTAGAGCGCCTCTTCTTTGTAAAAGCCAAGCGTCTTCAAGAGCGGAACGTCCTGGACAGAAAAGAGAATGGCCGGCTCACCGCTTCTGTTGGCATGTTTGTGAACAGCCGACGGAGCGACCACAAGCACGTCGCCCTTCGACCAGCGGTACTCCGTTCCATTCACATGTGTGGTGCCTGAGCCCTGCCATGCAAAATAGATCGCACAGCTATTGTGCCGGTGAGCGCGCGTTTCGATACCCGGACGAATCATCTGCAGATAGGCGCTTATGCAGGGAAATACGGGACCCGTGGTGCGGGGGTCGACGTATTCAAGAATGACGTCGTCGAAGGGGTCGCTCTCGACCTCGGCAAGCCGCAGCAGCGCCTCATGTGCGTTGTCCCACCGGTAAGTCAGCATGCGCTCCTGCTTTTGGGCGTCATGCCCGGCAGGGAGCAGACCTGCCTCGGAATAGCGGCGCTCGGATACCTCCTTCTTGATTCCTTCGATTTGCTTTTCATGTGGATACGGCTCCATGTTGAGCGTCTCCAGAAAGCGCACCACCGGCGAATCGAGAATATCCATCCACATCACCGGCTCCGCGCCTTCATTCCCGTGATCGTGCCAGGTGCCGGCGGGCGTCAAAATCAAATCGCCGGGCCGCATCACGCACTTGTCGCCGTTCACCGTGGTATAGGCGTTCTGCCCATCGATCATGAAGCGCATCGCGTTGGGGCTATGGCGGTGGGCCGGAGCCACTTCGCCGGGCAGCAAATATTGAAAGGCGATGGACATCGTGTGCGTGGCCGTAAGCTCCGCAACGCCCGGATTGGCGATGCGCAGAATTCTCCGCTCGGCCCCCTTGCCGGGATCGACAAAACTCGGCGTGCTCCGCACCAAATGCTCGATGGTGTCCCATTTCCAGAGGCCCGATTGAACCTGCGACTTCTTCTGCTGGATGAGGGGGCCAGGATGAAACCAGGGCGCATCCATATTCGCCGCGCGAACATCGTGTTCGAACTGCTGCGCATCTTTCTCCGAAATCTTGGTTATCGTGGCCATCCCGTTCCTCCCTGATGATCGTATCTTCGGATATTCGCCTATTCAGGCGGTGCCGGCAATCATTTTCCTCGCGAGACCCGGTCCGCCAAGACTTGGGGATTCATCGCCCCCGCCGGCACGTGGCCATCCAGGTAAGACTCAATGTTTTCAATGGCCTGCCTGAAAAACTGGGTGTAGGACTCCTCCGTGACGTATCCCATGTGTGGCGTCAGGACCACGTTTTCAAGGGAACGCAGCGGGTGATCTGCGGGCAAGGGCTCGGTCTCGAAGACGTCGAGAGCCGCTCCGCGAATACGCCCGGCGCGCAGAGTGTCGACCAATGCGGCCTCGTCGACCAGCGGACCCCGAGCCGTGTTCACGAAGCATGCGGTCGGTTTCATGAGGGCGAACTCGCGCGCCGTGATGATGCCCTTGGTCCGTTCCGAAAGCCGCAAATGCATGGTGATCACATCGCTCTGCCGCAAGAGATCGTCCAGCGTCGCGTAAGTCGCTCCCGCCGCGGCGGCCTTTTCCGCGGTGAGATTGGCGCTCCAGGCAAGCACCCGCATACCCACCTGATTGCCAAACTGAGCGATGCGCGTGCCGATCCGCCCGAGTCCCACCACACCCAGCACTTTACCGGAAAGGTCGAAGCCAACTCCCGTTTGCCAAAGTCCCATACGCATCGCGCGATGCTCCTGCGGCACCCGATGCGCAAACGAAAGTATAAGCGCCATGGTCAGCTCAATTGCGGACGGCCCGGAACCCTCGGTTTGCGTGACCAGAATTCCCTGCTCCGTGGCGGCGGCGACGTCCACATGGCCTGAATTCTTGCCCGTCAATGAAAGCAGCTCGAGTTCCGGTAACTGCCGGAGAATCCGGGCGGAAAAGCGGGTCCGTTCGCGAATCGGAACCAAAACTTGAAAGGGACGCAGCCGTTCCACGAGCGCGCCTTCGTCGTGCAGGGTGTCGCGAAAGGCTTGGAGAGCTATCCGGCCGCTCAGCCTTTGCCAATACGGCTGCGCCAAGCCCGCTCCTTGATAATCATCCAAAACCGCGACTTTCTTCACTAGACCGTTCCTCTCGCTCACGGAAAGTGCACAATTCCGACTCAGAAACATACTAAATGAAGTGGCAGCGGGTAGAAAGGCCGGCGCCCGGCTCGAATCGGTTCTCCGGCCAACCGGCTAGATCGCGCGTTCTTTCACAATGGAGTGCAGATTGTTCTTGCGGAACGCAGCCGTATTGTCGATCTCCTGCACTTCCAGGGAGATCGCCAGGGGCGACGTGTCGTAGACACCCCGAAGAAATTCGCACGCTGCGTCGAAAATCTCCTGCCCCAGACGCTTGCGTGTTTCGGCCGGGCGGCCGGGCGCGATGCGGGCGTTGATCGCCACGAAGGCATTGTCGGCGTGGCCGTCCGCAATGGCGTAGACGTCGCGAGCCGCGGCGCGCGTACGCACCGCCGCGACCTCGAACACGCCCGTGCGCAGCGCCGCTTGGTGCACGGCTTCCACCAGCTTGTGTATATCGATCTTGTCTTTGAGATTTGCGGAATATTCGATGGTGATATGCGGCATTTCGCGCCTTCCTATGAGCTCCTATGAGCTAAGATATTTCGGGTTGCGTACACATACCAAAACTATAAGCATACCGCGATTGCGTTATTCTCCCGTGCTCTACCTTTGTCCTCGGAGAGAGGGCCCTCGTCGCCCAGATAGAATAATCGACGGGAATAACTGATGGCCCGCAAACCACTTCCGGCGCCCTACGCAGGCGCGCTGATCATTAACAAGCCGGCCGGCCGAACGTCTCACGACGTGGTCGAGGCCGTGCGCCGTATTCTGGGCTTCCGCCAGATCGGGCATCTCGGAACGCTCGACCCCCTGGCGACCGGCGTGCTCGTTTTATTGCTCGGTCGTGCCACGCGTCTGGCGCAGTTCTACGCGGGCCGGCGAAAGCGCTACGACTGCGGCTTCCGCTTCGGCTTTGCGACCGATACCTATGACGCCGACGGCACTCCTCTCGGCCCGGATACGAACCCGCGCTTGGAGAAGGACGTCCTGGAGCGCCTCGCCGCCGAATTGACCGGAAGGTTCATGCAGACGCCACCTCCTTTTTCCGCAAAAAAGATCCATGGCCGTCCCGCGCACGAACTCGCCCGCAAGCACAAGCCGGTGGAACTCAAGCCCGTCGAGATCGAGGTCTTCGAGTTCAAGCTTCTTGGTATTGAGAGGCCGCTGGCACGCTTCTCGGTTGAGTGCGCGGCGGGCACCTACATCCGTTCTCTCGCGCAGGAAATGGGCCTGCGCATCGGTTGCGGAGCTCACCTTGCCGAGATTGTGCGCACCGCCGTCGGCGAATTCACCCTCGACCGCGCCGTGACTCTCGACGATTTCGCGCGTGCGGCCGCGGCCGACCGCGCTGCGGACTGGATTGTGCCGCTTGAAAGTCTATTGACGGAGTTGCCCCGGGTGTCCGTCCTGCCCTTTGTCGAACGCCGCGTGCGCCATGGCTCCCGTTTCCAGGTTGCGCTTTCGCAGGTTCAAGTGGGACGCAAGGAAATTCCCCCGGGGGCTCCTGCGGAGCTTGATTCGGGAGAATGGAAGCCCGCGCGCGTGCGTGTTTTCAACCAGCAGGATCAACTCATCGCCATCGCTGAACCAGTCGTGCCACGCACCTATCAGCCGGTGCTGGTGCTGGAAGCGGAAGGCTGAGAACCGAGGAGATTCGGCTCGCGCCGAGCGGAAGAATTGACGGACAATTCCTCAGCGCCCGTTTCAAAACACTCTCCGCGCGGCTTTGAGGTAGTTCCAGCAGACGAGCACGCCGCGTTTGGATTACGGGCAACCGCACCAGCCGGCAGGTTCCGCCGTCTCCAATCCATCGACGGGATAGCCGTCATACCGCCAACAATCGAGGCCGCCGATCAACTCCTTAACGCGGAATCCGAGCTGCAGCATGTTCAGCGCCCCTTTTGTCGAACCATTACAACGGATCCCATCACAGTACGTAACGATCAAGGCTCCTTTATCCAGGTGGGCCGTCGTGGCGTTGCTCATCGTTCGATGCGGGATATTCATCGCGCCGGGAATATGGCTTTTCCGGTAGGCTTCCGGGGATCGTGTATCGACAAGAAGAATTTTGTCTCCTCGCCCAAGAGCCTCGTTCAGATCCCACGGATCGATCTCATACTCGAGCTTCGCTTTGTAGTGTCGTAGTTGGTCGTCCATAGGTGACCCCTATCAGGATTCGTAGTGGTGCACTCGAACCACTGACCTCGTGCGTTCAAATCCTCTCACGCCGACCATCAACCCTCAAAAACATTAACAGAGTGTTTTGAAACGCGCTTTTCTAGCGCTCGTCTTGCGGCGGCCCGGTAGGTTGCGCGGGAGCTGGCGCATTGGGCTCGCCACCAGGAGCCGGCGGCGCGGCATTCCCAGGCGTCTGGACCGGCGGAACGCCAGGAACGCCGGGCACAGGGACGACGCCGGACGGAGCGATACCGGGCTGAATGGTCCCCGGAGGCACCACGCCAGGCCGAGGAACTCCGGGCGCGGGCGCCCCGGGAGCCGGGGCTCCCGCAGGTTGGGGCAGGCCTGGGCCTACAGGTTCGGGTGGAGCAGCAGTGCCCACTCCGCGTCCTGCGTAAAAGCTGTGGTCCTGATGGGGCGTAAGGCGCAACTGGCGAGGCGTGATAGCGATGACGAGTTCGGTTTCTGCCTCCTGCTTGTCATGATCTCCGGTCAGGGGGCCGAGAAAGCTTAGGCCAGGCCACCCGCTAACGCTGCGAAGCGTGCTTGTCTCGATCAGGCCGGAAAGAATGCTCGTCTCGTTCGCGCGCAACCGCACCTCCTGCTCAATCGTGCGGTTGCTCAAAATGGGAATGCCATTCACATTTTGCCCGCTGAGCGCGCTCACATCGAACTCCATATTCAGCGACACTTCGCCATCGGGATGCACCCGCGGCGTGGTGTGAACCTTCAGTCCGATATCCACATACTCGGAGCCCGGATAGAGCGTCGAGGGTACGCTCGAAGAATTGGCTGGATTCGCGCTATTGAGAATGACGGAAACCGTATTCGCGGATTCATCCACAAC
>Ga0335077_10002110_pt1 | contig 23740 bp, 26 predicted proteins | sample Lox_Sample_31_FD_207151 | JGI IMG/M metagenome (GOLD analysis project Ga0335077, IMG submission 207151) | Soil microbial communities from Loxahatchee National Wildlife Refuge, Florida, United States - Lox_Sample_3.1 | ecosystem: Environmental > Terrestrial > Soil > Wetlands | place: USA...
ACAAAGCGGCGCGAAGCCCTCCAAGAGCCGCAGATACGCATGCTCGATCGAAGAGGGTTCGCGGGTCGTCGCCGAGGTCAAAAGCTGGCTTGACGCGCAGGGGTTTGACTCCCAACAGATGGCAACCGAAGAGGACGGTATGCTGCTGCAGATCAAGAAGCGGGGCGCATGGCGGGACTTCGTCGGAATGTCCACGTCGCTGAACGTGGCCTTCCATCAGCAGGGCGATACCTTGACGGTAGACATCGGCGCGGGAAAGTGGATTGACAAGGCTGCGGCGGGCGCGGTGAGCATGGTCATTCTGTGGCCGCTGGCCGTCACCGCGGGCTTCGGCGCCTGGGAGCAGATGAAGATGCCGGACAGGATCTTCGACTACATTGGCAGCCGCCTGGCTTACAAATAGCCGGACGAACAAAATGGGGCGCTCGTCGCGCCCCCATTTTCCGAAAACCGAATACTGGCTACTGCCTAGTCGTGCACGCCGTCCATAAAGGCACGCAGCTTGCGCGAGCGCGAAGGATGACGCAGCTTGCGCAGCGCCTTGGCCTCGATTTGGCGAATGCGTTCGCGGGTAACGGCGAACGACTGGCCGACTTCCTCGAGCGTGTGCTCGGAGCCGTCCTCCAGCCCGAAGCGCATCTTGACGACCTTTTCCTCGCGCGGCGTCAGCGTACGCAGCACCTGCGCCGTCTGCTCCTTGAGGTTGACGTTGATCACCGCTTCGGCGGGTGAGACCACGGCGCGGTCTTCGATGAAGTCGCCCAAATGGGAATCTTCTTCTTCGCCGATGGGCGTTTCCAGCGAGATCGGCTCCTGCGCGATCTTCAGCACCTTGCGCACCTTGGCCACCGGAATGTCCATGCGCTTGGCGATCTCTTCTGACGTCGGTTCCCGTCCAAGCTCCTGTACAAGCTGCCGCGAAGTGCGGATGAGCTTGTTGATGGTCTCGATCATGTGCACCGGAATGCGGATGGTGCGCGCCTGGTCGGCGATGGCGCGGGTGATGGCTTGCCGGATCCACCACGTCGCGTAGGTCGAGAACTTGTAGCCGCGCCGGTACTCGAACTTGTCCACCGCCTTCATCAGTCCGATGTTGCCTTCCTGAATCAAGTCAAGGAATTGCAGGCCGCGATTGGTGTACTTCTTGGCGATGGAGACCACCAGTCGCAGGTTGGCCTCGATGAGCTCGCGCTTGGCGTACTCAGCATCCACGTCGCCCTGCACAATTTCGCGCTGGGTGCGCTTCAGCTCGGCGAAGGTGGCGCCGGCGTCGCCCTCCATGCGCTCCAGATCCGCACGGATCTGCCGTGCCTGGCGGCGGAATTCCTTCCGCTGGTCCTCGGAGCGCGTCTGCTCGGCCCGCTTGTCGAAGTTTCCTGCCTGGCGGTCGAGCCCGCGCATGCTGTCAACGGTCTTGTTGACGCGATCGATCAGGCGCTTGCGCTCAGCGTTGGTAAAGCCCAGCTTGCGGATGACGCGCGAGATGGCCACCTGTTCGCGGCCCAGCGCCCAGCGCGTTCGGCGAAATCCCCGGGGGTTCTTTTTCTGCGGGATATTGGTCAGCTTCTCGATGAGCTGGCTCGACTTGCGGTAGTGGCGGCTGAGTTCATCAATCTTGCCGGTGATGTCATTCAGGCGGTTCTGCACTACCTCGTCGGTAATCTCTTCCTCGTCGAAGAGCACCACTTCCTTGATGGAGCGCACACCGCGCTTGAGGTCCTCGCCGATAGCGATAATCTCGCGGATGACGATGGGCGAGCGCGACAGCGCCTTTAGAACGCGGAGTTGGCCGCGCTCGATGCGCTTGGCGATTTCCACTTCGCCTTCGCGAGTGAGCAGCGGGACGGTTCCCATCTCACGCAGATACATGCGGACGGGATCGTTGGTCTTCTCCAGGGCGCCCGGAGTAAGGTCAAGTTCCAGGTCCTCGCCGGCTTCCATCTCGCCGTCGAACTTCTTGTCTGCGAGCTTGGGGCCTTCGAGCACATCGATGCCTTGGGTGCTGATGGTGGTCAGCAGGTCGTCAATGTCGTCGGGCGAATGCATGTCGTGCGGGATGAGCTCGTTCACCTCGTCGTAGGTGAGGTACCCCTTCTCTTTCCCTGCATCGACCAATTTCTTGATGTCGTCGAACTTGTCGTCTAGAGCCAAAACGGAATTCCTTACGCGGCGCCGTTCTCACGGACGGCCGCTATAGTGTGTACACTTTAGGCGGGACCGGTACTGGGGAAACCGGCAGACACAGAAACCTTTTAATGTTAGCACAAGCCAGGCCCGCCCCCTAGCTTTTTCTTGAGCCGACTGGAACCTTAGTAACCAACGCTAGGTAACGTGCGCCGGTTCCCAAAACCCGCATGCCTCAATAAACTTAGATGTTTCGCTCTCGACATTGGGTTCAGCCCTTTGGGATCAATCACTTGCGCCGATAGATGCCATTGGCAGCAGACTAGGCGGTTTCGCCTGATGCCGTCATGGCTTTCCGTAGCCGGACCCTCTCCTGGAGCAGCCTCGCCGCAGACGCCGGATCCTGACGCTTCTCGGCATCCTTCAACTGCTGCTGCAAATCTTCCATCTGCCGCCGCAGGACACGGCGCCGCAGCGAGCGGATTGCACCCTCCAGCAGTTCCGGCGTCAACTCTTCTCTTTCATCCATGAGCACGCCCGCAAGCAGGTTGCGGTCAGCCTCTTCCAGCGGCAGCGACATCGGGTCCAGGCCCTGTTCCTGAGCAAGCAGGAGCGCGTCAATCAGGGTCTGCGACGCTGATCCCTCGTGAAGCCGTTCTCGCGTGAGGGCGAAATGCGCCTGTCGTTCCGGCTCGAAGTCGAGGTCCTGGCCGACCCGATCGCTGATGGGGCTATGTGCAAGTTCGCGGCTGGCGAGCGCGCGGATGAGCACGCGCTCGGCATCGGCCACGGCCCCACCGCTGGCGGCGCTCACCTGTGAAGCCGATCGTGAGCGCGCAGCGTGGCGTAATTCCTGGCGCAGCACCGCCGAATCGATACCCAGCCGGTGCGAGATTTCGTTGGCCAGTTCATCACGCACAATGCGGCTCGGCACACGCTGAACGTGCGGCAGCAGGTAGTTCAGCGCCTTCACCTTGCCCTCTGGGGTACGCGAAGGGAACTGCGCCCGCGCCCGCTCGATGAGGTAGTCGAAGTATTTCTGCGATTGAGCCAACGCCTCGCCATAGGCCGCCGCCCCCTTGCGCCGGACGTAGAGATCGGGGTCGAAGCCGGCCTCGAGCGTCAGGACCTTGATCTGGAAATCTTCGCTGACCAGCAGCGCCAGCGAGCGCTCAGCCGCAGCCGCGCCGGCGGTGTCAGGGTCAAAGTTAACGACAACATTCTTGCTGAATCGGCCCAGCAGCCGGGCCTGCAAGTCGGTGAATGCGGTGCCCGAGCTGGCAATCACATTGCGAAAGCCAGCAGCATAAACCGAAATGCAGTCCATCTGGCCTTCCACCAGGATGGCGTATTCCAATTTGCGGATGGCCTCCTTGGCTTTGTCAAGATTGAACAGCACGCGCGACTTTGAGTAGATCGGCGTCTCCGGTGAGTTCAGATACTTGGGACCGGCCTTTTCGTCGGTTGAGAGGGTGCGCCCGGTAAAAGCGATGACTTTGCCCATCTCGTTGCAGATGGGAAACATGACACGGTTGCGAAACTTGGAAAAAGCAGTAGCCAGCAGCCGGTTGTCAGTAGTCAGTGTCGCGGAGTCGCCAGGAACAGACCCTTCGGAAGGCGGCGCTCCGGCAACTGGCGACTGACTACTGGTTACTGACGACTGCTTCCATGAGAACAGGCCCGACTCGCGCAGCAGGTCTTCCTCATACTCTCTGCGCAGAGTTTCGCGCAGGGTGTAGCCGGAGTCGGGCGCGAAGCCGATGCGGAACTCTGCAATCGTGGCGGGCGTAATCCCGCGCGAGGCTAGATATTCGCGCGCATGTGCCGCTTCTGGCCGCCGCAGTTGCTCCTGGAAGAAGGTGCAAGCCCGTTCCTGGATGTCCAGCAGCCCCCCGCGCAGTTTGGCGACGCGCTCCTCCTCCGGCGAGGAGAAGGTCATCCTAGGCATTGGAATTTTCAGCTTCTCGGCGATTAGGCGAACGGACTCGGGGAAGGTGAAGTTCTCGATCTTCTGCACGAAGGCAAAAACATCACCCGACGCGCCACAACCGAAGCAATGGAAGAACTGCCGCGACACGTGTACCGAGAAGGACGCGGTTTTTTCCTGATGAAAGGGGCACAAACCGATGAAGTTCTGCGCGCCGGCTTTGCGCAAAGTGACGTATTCGCCCACGATGCGGACGATGTCCGCCTGCTGCTTCAGGGTGTACGCAAAATCGCCAGGGTTCGCCATGCTGGTCTAGTGTAGCGATGTTGCGCCGCTGCCCCAGGACCTATCGCGCAATCGCCAATGAATTCTGAGGAAAAGACTGTGCGAGCTTGTGCAAATTAAGATTTAAATGTGAGCCGTCCGTGAAACGAACGCCACTCTGGAGAGTCATCCGCCCTTCTATCCAACCGCGCCCATCAGGAGGATCGGCGAGGTTGGCTTTTCGGAGCCGGCTTCGTCCTCCAGCGTAATGGCGAAGGCTTTGGCTTGTACGCCCTCGGGTACGGGATGGTCCATCATCATGGCATCGCCGTGCTCGTCGGGTTTGAACATGCCAGCCGGCATGGGCGCGCCCTGCATGGGGATGATCCACAACTCATAGGCCTTGCCCTCCGGTACAGGCGGCAGATTGCTGGCCATTAACATCATGCGCTTCTGCATGGGGCTGTAGATGGCCGTGCCGCCAGGCCGGGGACGTGCCTTCATCGGATTGAGCGAAACGTGAACCGCATCCGGGGCCTGGAGAAGCCGGAGCTCTCCGGCAACGCGAGTGAGTTGGATCGCCAGGTCGTGATTGCGAGTGTCAAGCTCGGCGACCACATTCGTCATGTGGCGGTTGTCGCGCCACATTCCAAGCGCCAGGAAGAACATGGCCACGGCGGCAAACGCCGACACCCAGGCCCACCATAGGCTGTGCCGCGGTGATTCGACTGGCAGCGACGCGGGGACGCGCGGCGGCTCAGCGGCGATGGCCCTCATCAGGCGCTCTTTGGCGCGAGCCGGAGGCTGCGGGCCGCTGCTGGACAAGCCCAGCAGTCCGAGGTCGCCACGCAAAGCCTGTAATTCGCGACGGCACGCGGCGCAGGTGTGCAGATGTTCCTCGAGCTCCTGACGCTCGGCGCCGGAGAGCTCGCCTAGCGCGTAGAGTGCCATGTCGTCGGCGAATTGTTCGTGCGTCTTCATCATGCAAACTTGGCCCGCAACTGCTGCAGGCCGCTGCGAATCCTGGTCTTGATGGTGCCCAGCGGCTGGCCCGTCTTCTCCGCGATCTCAGAATGCGTCAGCCCTTCAAAGAACGCCAGCTCCAACGCCTGACGCTGATCGGGATTCATCTCGGCCAGCGCGCCCCGAACCTTTTCCACCACCAGCGCGCGCTCCGTCTCGTCCCGAAGATCGGGCCCGCTGGTGATGACACATTCTTCGATCTCAGTCTCCGGCCGCCGCTTGCGCACCCGGTCGATGGAACGATGCCGGGTGATCACCGCGAGCCATGCCGCCAGACTGCCCCGGCTGGCATCGAAAGCGTCCGGGTTCCGCCATAGCTGCAAGAATACGTCTTGCAGCACGTCCTCGGCAGCAGCCGCATCCTGCAACACCCGCAGTGCTACCGAATACACCACCTTGCCGTACCGGTCGTAGAGCTCGGACATGGCCTGCTGGTCGCCGGAGCGGATGCGGGCAACGAGACGCATCTCCTGCGCCGCTTCGCTGCGCGAGCGCGAACTCTTTTCGACAGGCTCCATACTTTAATACGTTGAAGAATGGCTGACAGATTGCATCGACGCAAAACCGGCAAAAACATGCTTGCAGAAATTTTCTGCCGGTGTAAAATCCGCTCGCGGTTCTGGCCTCGTATTTGAGGTAGCAGGCGGAAACCACGAGAACATATCAGTAAATGCTTCGGCAAACAACTGGGGTGAGGTGAGCCGTCGGTTTCTTGGTTGTGTGTCTCTGGGTTGATGTTCCCCATTATTGCGATCCGTTGCCGGCATCGCGGTCCGCCTGCAATTCAAGAACATGGAGAGAAAGTGATGAAGCAGTTGCTTGCAACCCTGTTGGTAGCTTCCCTGATGTTGGTCAGCGCCGCGCCCTTCGCAGTAGCCGCACCTCCACAGCAGATGGGTGGGGAGAAGTCGCTGTACACCCGGCTGGGCGGTTATAACGCCATCGCTGCTGTAACCCGGGATTTCATTGGCCGCCTGGCGACGGATCCCTCGCCGGCGAGATTCTTCACTGGCCTGAATGACTTTTCCAAGGCGAGGGTCGAGGACCATGTCATCGACTTCCTGTGCAAGGCCACGGGCGGGCCCTGCATCTACACCGGCCAGGACATGAAGACCGCGCATACCGGCCTGCACATTACCGAAGCCGAGTGGAATGCCTCCGCAGCGCACCTGACCGAGACGCTCAACAAGTTCAAGGTGCCGCAGAAGGAGCAGAGCGAGGTGATGGCCGCGGTCAGCAGTCTGAAGAGCCAGATCGTGGGGCAGTAGAACCCGCGGATAGTGCCTAGTGGCCAGAACTAGGTTGCAGAGCTCTCTGGCGTGAACCGGATAGTTGATGGAACGTAGTATGCTGTGTCGCTCCGGCATGGTCATGGTTAGTGGAGTTCTAGCCACTAGCCACTAAACCGACTGCTACGGCCGTTCTATACGCAGGCCCTTGATGCCCTTCAGCGGCGACACATCCCTCACCATCGTGTGGCTGAGGTCGAGCGCGGTCAGGTTCTTCAGAACAGACCAGCCGGAAGATCAGCAATGTTATCGACTTTGCCTATCGTCACCTGCAAAGGTTGGGAGGTGCGCTGGAGCGCCTTGAGGGTTTGTTGTGGCGGAGGGCCTTCGAGATACAGCTCCAAACCCTTGTCCGTTTGGTGTCCTGTCCAACCCAGCTTTGTTAGCTCCGCGATGGGATCCGGTCTCCAGTTTGCCGCCACAAGCATGGCCACAACCGTGGCGGTGGCCGCGATCCAGGGCAGCCAGGAGCGGAGCCGTCGCCAGAAGAGCATTCTCCAGCGTGCGACGATGGAATCGAGCAGGGGGACAAGGAAGTCGTGGGAGATTTCCCACGTCTGCTGTTCCTCATCCAGCGGCCGCACGATGGCGCTGTCACTGTGGCCGAGCACGCGCAAGCAGCCGCGCACCGCTGCCGGGTCGCTCGCTGTATCGCTTGCCAACTCCGCGACCGTGCGCGGTCGCTTGGTGGCGTAGCTGGTAATCAGGTGCGGAACGAGCACGGGAGCGATGTCGCGGATGGAGGGAAGCAAGACCGACTCGCGCAGAAAGCCGCGGATCAAGCTGCCGGGCCGGAAGCCGCGTGGCAGGCCGCTGGCGAAGCGTTGCAGAACCAGCCCGCAAAGATTGATGGTGACCGGACGAATGATGCCCTTTGTGCCCTCCGTTTCGGCCGCTTCGTGCAGCACATCACGCAGAATGTCGTCACGGACCTGCACTCCGGCCTGCACGAAGTCGCGGGCAGCGCTCTCGGTGAAGGGCGGGACTTCCTGCCAGTGGTGTTCTGGTTGAGAGGCGGCAGGGCAAGCTTCTCGATGAGCCCGATGTAGTCGCTGCGGAAGACGAAGAGAAAAGTGAGGTCGGCGATGGGCTGCCGGCGCAGCGCAGAGATGAGTTGCTCAAAGCGCTGCTGCTTGTCCGCGTCTTGAAGGATGACAAATTCCTCGAACTGATCGAGTACCACCAGCAGGCGCTTGGGACGAAGGTAGCGGCAGGCGCGCTCGAGCATCGGCCGGACGCCGCCGGCTTCCGCCGTGGGTTTCTGCCAGATCACCCCCGGCCGCAGCAACTCCTGTTCGAGGACGGCGACGGGGTCCTGATATCCACGCAGGCGAATGACGACCGTGTCCTTGCGCTCCAGCCGGGGAAGGACCCACGCGGCCAGCAGCGAACTTTTGCCCGAGCCGGAGAGTCCGGTGAGGTACAGGATAGGACTGGTGCGCTGCTCGAGCCAGCGCAGGATCTCCTCATGCTTGCCGTCGGCGCGTTTGAAGGTGGCTTCGTCCTCGCGCGGCGCAAGCTGGAAATAGCCTGCCCGCAGATGGCCGGTAATCTCGGTGAGCCGCTTCCTTCGCCTGCGGTCAATCAGTTCGGGAATGGCCTGGAAGACCAGTGCGACCACGAGCGGAGCAGCGAGAAAGGCTAGCAATATCCAGCGAGACGACCCTTTTAATGGCTCAGAAAATTTCTGAAATGCGACCACCGCTGCTGTGACCGCAACCACGTACGCCGTCAGCACCGACCCACGACTTGGCAAGGCCGAGAGTGCGTTGAATGAAGCGGTCAAGTCCGGTGGCGGCAGAGTCGGCAGCCGCTGGCGTGGCAACAGGGGCGGGCGCGGGACTGGCAGCGGCCATGTTGCGCCGAGTTTACCGCAGGTATGGTCTGGGAAGTAGGGAAATGTGTGTGTCAGCGGTAGGCGTCGCGGCGATGTTTTTCGGCAGTGATGCGAACGGTATCCCCGTCCTCATGGAAGCGAACGCGGTAGTCGCCGACCCGTAGACGGAATTCAGGTGGCTCTATGCCCTGGAGGCGCCTGACATCGCCTTCGCCGGTGTCCAGATAGCGGGGCCAGCGCATGCAGGATATGGAGGGCGGCGGCTTGATCGATGGCGCGGAACTGGGCCTTTGCCTGGTCCTTCCAGACAACGCGCTTGCCCATGCTTATCGCCCGGCCTTTGGCGGTTCCAGCGGGATGCCGCCCATGCGCTCGAAATCGTCGGACGTAAGGCCGAATTCGGCCAGCACTTCCTCGTGAGGAACAATGCCTCCGCCGCGGTCGAGGGCCGCGCGCGTAGCCGCAATCTCGCGGGCTTCTTCCTCCGTGACCGGCTCATCGTCGAGGGGAGCATGGGCGAGACTGTGGGCCACGGGGTCAGTCATCACCTGGAGCAAATGGACGACGGCCGCGAGCTGGCCGGCGTCGAGCTGGTCGAGGAGCTGGTGCGCCTGCTGCTGTTTTTCGGTCGTGGGTTCCATCAGGAATAGTTTACTTCACGACGCAACCTTCGCCAGCATCGCCTCGACCTTTGCGTCCAGGTCGCGCGCGACTTTCGACGCCTCTGCACTTCCGTACGGGGCGAGGAAGCTGGCCATTCGGTCGTAGGAGAGATGCACGCCGTCTTCTCGTTCATCTATCAGGATGGTGACCGGAGCGTAGGAAGCCGCATCGGGGACATACTTCGCCATTTCCTTCATGATGAGCGGATTGCCGACCAGCGGACGCAGGCATTGCCTCGCCTTATTCCCTTGCTCCTTACGTAAGACCATGCCGATGTCGAGACGGGCGAACTCCATCAGGCCCGACGGCCCGATTGCTTGCTGGACTGCCGATTCCAGCTCGGCCATCGTTTGTGATTTGGCCATCTGTTGGGAACATGCAGCGATGTCCGGACGCTCGATTTCGCGCTCGAGGCCGGACAGAATCTTCTCGAAGAGTTGGGAGGACACGACGCTGACCCGCTCGACGCTGACTTGCACGGTTCGAGTATTCACACAGCACTCCGGCGTCAGTTCTTGCTGGTATCGACCATAGGAATTATCGCGGACAACTGCAGGTTGATGAGCAGGTCGATGCGGCGATCGATCTGGTACCACAATGCCGTCTTCTTGGCCGAGATGACCTTTTCGAATATCGGAACGTATCGCATGCGCAATGCGAGCAGTTGCGCGTCAACGTCGTTTGCTCTCTTTATGTAGTCCTGCGCCTGCTCCTCGGTCATGGTGTTGTAGTTGTCGGCATACTCCTTGATCACCTCCCAGCGCAGGTCGTTGGGTTTGACGGCTTCCTTTCTGTACTGGTCAAAGATGGGCCAGAACTTGGTGGCCTCGTCGGGGGTAAGGGTCATGTTCTGGGCCATGATCTCCTTGCGCTGCTGACGCAGGTTGGCGCGAAGCATCTCGATGTCCTGGTCCCTGACGTTGTTTGGCTGGGCGCTGGCGCCGCTCTGGGCGGCGGGCTGCGCCGCCTGGGCGAACATGGATGCGCTGCCCACGAGCAGCGCGCTGGCTAATACCAGTACAAATAGGACACTGTTCTTCATGGTTGTCTCCTCGGATTTCGATCAAATGCTCTGCGTGATTCGTTTGGCACGCCGTTCGCGCACAAAGAAACAGGGCGTGTACCTGTGGTCACTGATTTTACTAGTCGTGACACCTAATTCCGTGACCGGTGGCACCTGGCCCCACTACGCTTCAAATCGCAGCGCCTCGATGGGATCGAGCTTCGCCGCCTTGCGCGCGGGATAGACACCGAAGAACACGCCCACCGCGGACGAAATCGTGATGGCGATGATGACAGCGAAGATCGGCACCGACATCGGCACCGGTGTCGCGCTGCGCACGATTATGGCTAGAATCCACGCCGTGGTGACGCCGATGGCGCCGCCTACCGCCGACATCACCGTGGACTCCACCAGAAACTGCATGAGGATATCGCTGCGCTTCGCGCCCAGCGACTTGCGAATGCCGATCTCGCGCGTGCGCTCGGTCACCGCGGCCAGCATCACGTTCATGATCACCACGCCGCCGATTATGAGGAAAATGGAAACCAGTGCCACCATGCCGGAGGCGAGCGTGCCAGTGAGATTCTTCCACAAGCTCATCAGGCTGTCGCTGGCCACGATGCCGAAGTTGTCCTTGTCGTTGGGCGAAAGATGGCGGCGGGCGCGCATCAGCGTGCGCGCCTCCTCGCGGGTCTGCTCCATGTACTCCGCACCGCGCGCCTGCACGTTGATGCTGAGCGACTTTCGCGCGCCGTACATCTTCAGCCAGGTGCGCACGGGAATGTACACGAAGTTGTCCTGCGATTGTCCGAAAGCGCTGCCCATAGGTTTGCAGACGCCAATGACGGTGAACTCCTGGCCGTCAATCAGTACCGTCTTGCCCAGCGGATCGCGCGCGGGATAGAGCTTCTTCACCACATCGGCGCCCAGCAGCGTGACCATGGCATGGTGCTGATTGTCGCCGTCGCTGACGTAGCGCCCGCTGGCGACTTCCTCGACGTCCATCTCGGCGATGTTGGCGGTGACGCCGCGGATGTCCACTTCCTCCAGATCGCGGTGCTCGGCGCGGACCTTACCGGAAGTACGAACCTCGACTCCGACCTCCTTGGGCAGCTTCAAGCCGTCGTGCAGGGCCTCGAAGTCTTCCCAGGTAACGTCACGGTTGCGCCGCAAAGCGTTGATCTCATCCTGCCAGTCGGCGATGATGCCGGTCTTGCGCACCAGGAAAACGTTGGAGCCGAGGTTGGCGACGCGTTGCGCGAAATAAAGGTTCATGCCGCTGATTAGGGCGACCACCAGAATGAGCGTGGCGACGGACAGGATGATTCCCAGCAGGGTGAGAAACGAACGCAGCTTGTGCGCACGCATAGTCTGGAGTGCGATGAACGCCGCCTCACGCAGGAAGTGGCGGGAACGGCGGCGCGGGCGCTTTTCAGGGGCGGGGTCCATAAGGCGAGTTCTTATTGTATGCGTTGGTTGCGCACGGGGAACTGGTTTGGGACGAACGGGTGTCGCTATGAGTCGGGGCTTTTCCCTTGTTGTCGAGTTCAATCGGCCCGCAGAGCCTTAACCGGATCGGTCGAGGCAGCGCGCTGTGCCGGCAGGATGCTGGCCACGGCAGCGCACGCTCCCAGGGACAGGATGGCCAAGGCGAAGACCTTCGGGTCCCAACTGTGCACACCGAAGAGTTTCGCGGTCATCAGCCGGCCGGCCCCGATGGCCAACGGGATACCGATCAGCAGTCCGATGGCAACCTGCAGGAACGCTCCGCGCAAAACCAGGCGCACGATGTTCATGCGGTCGGCGCCGAGGGCCATGCGCACGCCGATCTCGCTGGTGCGGCGTACCACGGTGTAGGCAGTCAGGCCGTAGAGCCCGACGCCGGCCAACAGCAGGGCAATCACGCCAAAGGTGCCAGCCAGCTTCGCCACCATGCGTTCCTGATCGAAGTTCATGGCCACCTGCTCGTCCATGGTCTGGACCGAGATGATGGTCAGGTTGGGATCAACTTCGCCCAGAGCGCGGCGCAGTTGCGGCTCCAGGTTGGTGACCGAGCCACGCAGGCGCAACTGCATGCCGCCGGCGAAATGCGACTTCTGCTGAAAATCCTCCATGAGCTTGTCACTGTAGTGGATTGACTGCTCCAGCGGCAGGAAGAACATGGAATTCGCAGGCTTTTCGGCGTCGTTGTATTTCGCGTCTCGCACCACGCCGATGATTTCGTAGTCGCCGGCATACTTCGAGTTGTTCATGCCAAAGTGCCTGCCCAGCGGGTCCTCGTTGGGAAAGAAGCGTTTCACGAAGGTTTGGTTCACGATGGCCACAGAGCGCGAGCCGGTCCGGTCGGACTCGTCGAAGTCGCGGCCGCGGACGATGCTCTGGCCTATGGTGGCGAAGTACTTATGGCTGACCCGGTCCCAGGAAGCACCATTCTCCTCGGTGGGCTTGGGATCGCCCTTGCCCTCGACCGCGACGTACTCGCCCCAGTTGTCGAAACTGAGCGGGCTGTAGAGCGCGAAGCTGACGCTCTGCACGTTGGGCAATTGCATCACGCGGTCCTCGACAGCGCGATAGAGCGAGTCAAGGGCCTCCAGTGTGTGGCTGGGCAGCGGCGGATTGATCTCCACCAGAACGCGATTGGCAGTGTTGAAGCCGAAGTCCTGGTGTTCCAGATTTCGCAGGCTGGCGACCAGCAATCCGGCGCAGGCCAGCAACACCAGTGAAAGCGCCGCTTGCCCAACCACCAGCAGCTTCTGCGGCAGCGAAGAAGCCTCGCGCGTGCTGCGATTGACCCCGTGCAGGGCCTCGGCCGGATCGGAATGCGAGGCGAACCACGCAGGCACCACGCCGAAGAGGATGCCGGTCAGTAGCGAGAGTAGGAATGCGAATCCCAACACGGGCCATGATGGAGCGGGACTGATGGGCAGGATGGGAGCGTCACGGAATGCGAGAGCGAGCATGATGCGCGCGCCGTAGTACGAGACAGCCAATCCCAAGACGCCACCCACCAGAGAGAGCAACACAGCTTCGGTGAGGGACTGGCGAATGAGGCGCTTTCTGGTTGCGCCAAGCGCGATGCGCACAGCGGTCTGCATGCGGCGGGCAGTGCCGCGCGCCAACAAAAGGTTCGCGATGTTGGCACACGCAATGAGCAGCACCGTCGCGCACACCGTCAGCAGAATGCGCAGGCTGGTGCCGTAGTTTTCCTTCATCCTGCCTATGCCGCTGCCGGCGGGCACCAGCTTGACATATTTGTGCGGAATCGTGGGATCGAGTTGCGGACGCATCTCCGCAGGCAGGTCGTCTTCGTTGCGCAGCCACTGCTGCAAGACGGGAGTGAGCCGAGCGGCGAGTCCATCGGTAGTGGCACCGGGGCGCAGTCGACCGATCACATAGAGCCAGTTCGAGTGATTGGTGTGCATCAGCCCGTTCTTGCCGTCAAACAAGAGCTCCTGCTGGATGGGCAGCCAAAAGTCAGCAGGATGGCCCCGTAGGGTATCGCCAAAGAAGCCGGGCGGCGCGACGCCAATAAGAGTGGCTGGTTGACCATCGATGAAGAATGTACTGCCGATGAGTGATGGGTCCGATCCGTAAGCCTGCTGCCAGGTGCGATAGTTCATCACGGCAACCGGGGGCGCGGACTGCTGGTCGTCGGAGGGCATGATGACGCGGCCCATCAGAGCGCCAACGCCGAAAACCTGGAAGTAAGTGCCGGTCACGAATTCGGCACGCAGCGGGCGGGCCTCGTGGTCGCGCGACTGGCTGCGAATGCCGTAGGTGCTGGGTGCAGCCTGGAAGGCCGTGACCTGTTCGAACTCGGGCGCAGCGGCGGCCAGGCGCTCGTAGAGCTGGTGCGAGAACAGGCTCCAGTCGTCCTCCTCCCATCCCTCGACGCAGCACTCCTTTGCGTCACCAATGCTGTAGAGGCGAGCCGGATCGGTGACCGGCAATGACTTCAACATGATGGCGTGCGTCAGGGTGAAGATGGCGGTGGTGGCCCCGATGCCGATGGCGAGCGTCAGAATGGCAGTGAGCGTGAAGGCAGGCGCCAGCCGCATCTGCCGCAGCGCATAGCGCAGGTCTTGGAGGAAGGTTGTCACGCGAAGCTCCCCTTGGAAGGGATGTACGGAAAAGGGATTACGATTGTTCCCGAAGGAAGGCGGGATAAGGTCTGGCTTTTGGATCGGTCGTTTAGACAATAATGTCTGTCGCGGAAAAAACGGAGATGCCTCTAACTGTATCGAACTGGCGGTCATTGGTTGCAATTCTGGTGATTCCGTACTCCCTCATTGCGCCAACCAGAACAGAATCGTTAGTGAGCAAGCCTGCGTTCTCGCGTTCCACCTGTGCGCCTCGCACTATATGTAATTCCATTGGAAGGAGTAGCACATTCAGCGCCAGCAGTCTGACCGTATTTCGCCAATAGTCAACAAGCGCTTTGACCTGTTCAGGATGTCTGGAAAGATATCTGGCGCCCTTCTCTTGTTGCCCCGCAAAGAGGCCTTTTTGCCGCGCTTCACCCATCATAAATACATGGGTTGCCTCATGCAGCACCTCGTAGAGGGTCACACCGGTAATCTGCTCGCTGGAACAGCGCTCAAGGAGCGTTTTGCATTGCTTGGACTTGGAGGTAAGGCCATAAACGAAAACGTTTGTGTCAATCAGCAAATCGCTTCCGTCAGGAACTGAGTCTAAGGGCTCAGCCATTCGTCAATCCTCATCGTCAATTTCTGCGAGTATCTCTTTCCATTGCTCCAATGGCAAATCAGTGGGCTGAGGTGCATTTATCGCCGCCAAAGAGTCCGCAATGCGCTTCTCCCGTTCTTCGGGCGTAAACTTCTGCCGCTTCAAAGCCGCGAGTTTAAGATCGTCTTGCGGAACATCAGCGATGTTAAGTTTTTCGTGCATTCGTGTTCACTTCAAGCATAACAGCGTATTATCTCAGAGCGAGACCCGTTACGCTGTCCGGCGGACCGAAAACGCTCACTCCGCCCGGCTCAGTTGACCTTCGACAGCAGCCGCAAATTTCGGATCAAGATCCAGCTTTTTCCCCTGTGGGCTGAAGCGCGGCAGGCGGGCCAGGCCCCACTTGCTCAGCGTGAACTGAAGGCTGGTGAGCAACACCCCGAAGCCGTACTTCACACTGCGCCGGAAGTTGATGGAGGAGGCCTCTTCGAAGTATTTCGTCGGACAGGACACCTCGCCGATACGGAAGCCGAAAAACACGCACTGGGCGAGCATCTGGTTATCGAAAACGAAGTCCTGCGAGTTCTCCATCAGGGGCAGCGTGGTCAGGACTTTGCTGCTGAAGGCGCGATAGCCGGTATGGTACTCGGAGAGTTTGACACGCAGGAACATATTCTCGAAGGCGGTGAGGAAGCGGTTGGAAATGTACTTGTAGAGCGGCATGCCGCCGCGCAGAGCCCCGCCGCCGATGATGCGCGAGCCCAGCACCACATCATAGACATCGTAGGCCACCATGCTGGCCAGCGCGGTGATGAGCAGCGGCGTGTACTGGTAGTCGGGATGAACCATGACCACAACATCGGCGCCGGCAGCCAGGGCCTCGCGGTAGCACGTCTGCTGGTTGCCGCCGTAGCCGAGATTGCGATCATGAACGATGGGGGCAAGTCCCAGGCAGCGGGCCACCTCGACGGTCTTGTCGCGGCTGTGGTCGTCCACCAAGATGCGGATGTCCACCAGCTCGGGGATCTCCCGCACCGTAGCTTCCAGCGTGTGTTCTGCGTTGTAGGCCGGCATCACCACGGCCACGCGTTTCCCGTTGATCATCGGATGTCTTTGTCGAAGGGCTCCACTATATTTCCATCATAGCGCGGTTGTGCTCAGGATATCGCGCTTCCTCTGCTAAGCTGAACAACTTCTGATGCCTGCAATCCATATTGTCATCGCGGTCCTTTGCTCTGTGCTGGCCATCGCCGGTGCAGCGTACTTCGCGATCGCCATCTGGGCGGCAGGGCAATGGCAGCGGGAGCGCTCGCGACGAGCGCGGACGGCCTTCACACCGCCGGTCAGCATTCTGCGCTCGCTGAAGGGTCTTGATTCCCTCATGTATCTGGCCTTCCGCAGTCACTGCCTGCTGGATTACGACGAATACGAGGTGCTGTACGGCGTCAGCGATCTGAATGAGCCTGCGCTGGATCTGGTGCGAAAAGTGCAGGAAGAATTTCCGACACGGCAACTGCGAGTGGTGCATTGTCCGCAGCTTCTAGGACCGAATGGCAAGGTCAGCAATCTGGCGCAGATGCTGCCGCAGGCGAAGTACGAGCACATCGTCATCAACGACAGCGACATCGTGGTGCCGCCTGATTATCTGCGCAGCGTCATGGCTCCGCTGGCGCGTCCGGACGTGGGCATGGTTACGGCTTTGTACCGTGGCATCGCAGGCAAGACCCTAGGTTCCAAGCTGGAAGCGCTTGGCCTTAGCGCCGACTTCATGGGTGGTGTGCTGGTGGCGCGCGCGCTGCAAGGTATTCGTTTTGCGTTGGGCGGAACGATAGCGACGACCAAGACGGTGCTCGCAGCCATCGGCGGACTGGAGCCGCTTGCCGACTACCTCAGCGACGACTACGAGCTTGGCTCACGGACTGCCGCAGGCGGATACCGCATCGAGCTGGCCGACACCCTGGTGGAGACTGCCGTGCCGGATTATCGCTTCGGCGAATTCTGGACGCACCAGACTCGCTGGGCGCGCACCGTCAAGGCGTGCCGCCCGGCGGAGTATTTTGGGTTGATCGTGGGCTTCGCCTTGATCTGGGCCGCGCTGGCCGTGCTGGCCGCGCCGCAAGTCTGGTGGACCTGGCTGGTGTTGGGTGTGGCAGCGGTCGCGCGGTTCGCATCGGCCATCGTGGTTGGGCGGGGCGTGATGGACGATCCGCAAGTCGCGCGCGATCTGTGGCTGCTGCCACTGCGCGATCTGCTTGCGCTCGCAGTGTGGATTATGAGCTACGCCGGAAACGAAGTTGAGTGGCGCGGGCAGCGATTCAAGTTGCACGGTGGGAAGCTGGAGAAGACATAGGGTAGAGCCGGCCTGAGGCCGCTCCACCCAGCTCAGCTTCCGAACATGGCTTCGCCGCGCACAGGCGAGATCACGAGCGTCAGTATCAGCATGACCACCGCGGCCAGCGCCAGCCAGCGGCGTGCGGGATCGAGTCCGGGCCACTTCGGCACCAGCGGGTGGCGCATGCCGGTGAATCCCAGGATCACCGCCCACACCAGCCAGCCGCGCCAGAAGAAGAGTCCCGCCGGGACAAGTGCGGCGATGCTGGTTCGGGTCACCCACTTATGCCATCGCGGCGCCACGGCGTAGAGAATGTGGCCACCGTCGAACTGCCCTCCGGGCAGAAGGTTCAGCGCAGTCGCAAACATTCCCACCCAGGCCGCAACTCCCACAGGATGCAGATACAGGTTGCCCAGCGAAGTGGCGTGCGGCGTGAACGGCGCCAGCAGATCGTGACATAGCCGGAAGATCAAGGGGTAGCCGAATTCCAACGCCGAGCGCGGCATGTTGACGGGCATCGGCTTGGAAAGCGCCAATCCCCAGAGCAGCACCGGCACCGCCACCAGGAACCCGGCGATCGGTCCTGCGATGCCGATGTCAAATAACGCGCGGCGCGAGCGAATGGGCGACTTGATGCGAATGAGCGCTCCAAACGTGCCGATGAACGTCGGCGCGGGAATGAAGTACGGCAACGTGGCGTGAACGCGGTTCTTCTCGGCGAGCAGGAAGTGTCCGAACTCATGCGACAGCAGGATACCGATCAACGTAGCCGAAAACGGAATGCCCAATGCGAGCCGAGCCGGCTTTGCCCAGATCCACATTACCGGAAACAAATCGGAGAAGGTCTCAAAGCTGAAGGCCGGCAAGTCGTGCGTGAAGTTGTATTGCAGGCGCGCACCGACGATGAGCGTGGTCGCGATGGTCAGCAGCAGCAGCAAAACGTGCAGCCAATACGGCCTGGGCTTGCGCGAAGGAGGAGCGAACCCTTGGGGATAGGCCGGGACCTCGAAGGTATAAGAGATCGGTGGTCGTGGGTCGGACATCGTCTGCTTAGATGATAAAGGAAGCGAAAGCGCGAAGCACGATCGCAGCTTCCAGAGTCTGCAACCAACCGGTCTCGCCGGGTAACAGCGCTTCCCGAACCTACTCGATGGACTGCAGTTCCTTGCCGGGCTTGAAGCGGACGGCTTTGCCGGGAGGAATGTTGACCTCCGCGCCGGTACGCGGGTTGCGTCCAATGCCGGTCTTGCGCGGGCGCACGGTGAAGACCCCAAAGCCGCGTAGTTCGATGCGGTCGCCCTTGGCCAGTGACTTCTTCATGCTTTCGAAGACGGTTTCCACGGCCAACTCGGCCTTGGTTTTGGTGACGCCGGTCTTTTCGACGACTTCGTTGATCAGGTCTAGTTTGATCACAAGTGTCTCCGCTATTTGCGCTCGCCGGTGCCGCGAGGGACCGCGAGTCTTGCAGCGATTCTATCCCACTTCCCCGCCTGCCGTAAGTCTTGCCTCGAGTTTGGGTTACCAGGGGATGCGCGCATCCTAGTGAACGCCGCGCCCATTGTCAACCGGTAATGCATTCCGTAAGATGGCATTTCGTTTTCGCGAGATGCATCAGAGAATCGGGGCTAGTTCATCCCAAGGAGCCGCATGTCCATCAAGAGTGACCGTTGGATCCGCAAAATGGCCACCGAGCACGATATGATCAACCCTTTCTCGGAGAAGCAAATCCGCGAAGGCGTCATCTCCTTCGGCCTCTCTTCCTACGGATACGACTTGCGCGTGGCCGACGAATTCAAGATCTTCACCAACGTGAACAGCACCATCGTCGATCCCAAAAAGTTCGACGAGCGCTCCTTCGTCAGCGTGCAGACCGACGTGGCCATCATTCCGCCGAACTCGTTCGCCCTGGCGCGCTCGGTGGAGTACTTCCGCATTCCACGTGACGTGCTGACCATCTGTGTTGGCAAGTCAACTTATGCGCGCTGCGGCATCATTGTCAATGTAACGCCCTTCGAACCGGAATGGGAGGGCTTCGTAACGCTGGAAATCTCCAACACTACGCCGCTGCCGGCGCGCATCTACGCCAACGAAGGTCTCTGCCAGATTCTCTTCTTCCAGTCCGACGAAGCCTGCGAAACCAGCTATAAGGACAAGCGTGGCAAGTACCAGGGACAGAAAGGTATCGTGCTGCCGAAGCTGTAGCGCGTGTCTGGTGGGCAACCCGCGACCCATGGATGAGGACCTGCGAACGCAAGTCGAAGCTTATCTGTCTCAGCTCAATGAGCTGATTTGCCGCGGGCGTCAGCTTCGCGACACGTTGGCAACGGATCCGTCCCAGAGTTCCATGATCGCGGCGACTCGCGCGTGGCAAGAAGAGTGTGGCGCGACGATCAGTCAACTCTCCGGAGGAAGCAAGGCCCATTGGCTGGCACGGTCTTTCAGCGAGGCTTTTCTGGTGCGTTCGGCAACTGGCGGCGCCGTCGAGGGAGTACCGCCGGATGAGATCGTCAAAGGAGTGCTCGACGTCCTTGAGCGGGCCGTGGGCTCGCTTACGCAACTGGAGGCGTCGCCGCCACCCCAGGGGCCGTCACCCCAGCCGTCTCCCCGCCGCTTCGATTTCGTTCACGATCCCGAGCTGCGGCCCGTGCTCGAGCAGGCGTACGCCGAGTCCCGGCGTGCCTTCGATCTTGGGGATTACGATGCGGCTCTGCGTTCGTCATGCGGAATCATCGAGGCCATCGTGACTGACGCGTTGCAACACAAGGGGCTGAGTGCGCTGCCTATTCCAGGAGTGCCGGCAGGAGAGATTGCCGATTGGTCATTCGAGACTCGGCTTGCCGTGGCAGAAAGAGCGGGGCTCATTCGCGGCGGGTGGGTCCGGCTGTCGACGGTCGCGCGGGAATATCGGGACTCCAGCGGCGAGAGCGGCCCGAAGGCGACGATTTCCGCGCGCGATGCGCGAGTGGCTGGACAGGTACTTCATGTTGTCATGAGGGACTTGAATCCCAGCCGGTAGGAACGAGCTATTCGTAAACTTCGCGCCGGTGCCCAATTCGAGTCGCACTGATAAGTTTGGCCGCGTCGTCGATCATGTACAGCACCCGCCAGTCACCCACTCGAATGCACCACTGGTCCCTGTAGCCCTTGAGTTTCTTGCATCCCGGAGGCCTCGCGTCGTGGCTGAGAGATTCTAATTTGGCGATGACGCGGACCAGCACGTGGTCGGGGCAGATCTTCCAGCTCTTTTCGCACTGAGGGCTTGATCTCGACGACATAACTATCCACGAAGCCGCCCACGCTTGATGAGGTCTGCCTTTACCTTTTCCCGCGGTATGCCCTTTTCCTTGCGACGCGATTCCGAGATTAGCCCGTCCCAGAAGTCCTGCAGTCTGGCTCCATGCTTCTTGAGATCGATCAGCACCGCAACCTTGCGACCCTTGTGATTGGTGACGAACTGGATTCCAGTCATGGTTGTCCTTAAGGTGATATCGCTCATTATTCTACTCTCCGCGCGTTGCTCTTTAATCCTCCAGGTCCTGGCGAAATACCGGCTGCGATGGATCGAGGCTGCCATCGATGACCGCCATCAGCAGCTCTTCGTAAGCGTTCTCGGCTTCCGATTGCAAAGCATAACCGCGTTCCCTTTGCAGCGTTCCACTGGCGGAGTAGATAAGCGTGAAATACCGCCCCGACGAATACTGAAGCTCGAGCAGTTTGTCAGGCATGTCGGGATCACCCTTCTGCCCCAGGACGTCCATCAGCGCAAGAGTCCATTGCCTGCCCTTCGGATCAGTGACGGTCTCGCGCTCCAGGTACTGCCAATCGTCCATGCTCCACAACGGCATAGTTATGCAAGCAACTGGTCGATTGCTCTCGCCACTTGCGACCCCGTGAATGGTTTTGGGACCAACAAAACTCTTCGCGCATTTCGCGCGCGGAGGCTGGCGTCGGCTTCGCGCTCCGTGTCACTGATGATGACGACAGGGAGTTCGGCGTGGCCCGAGTGGCTACGCAGGATGTCGAAGAGCGCTTCACTCATGTCGTAGGCAGAGCAGTCAAGCACGACCGCATCGGCGCGTTGCTGCAATACCAGCTCGTTGAGGGCGGTGGTATAGCCGGCGGCGAAGACCTCGTGGCCGAGGTCACGCAACGCAAAGGTCAGGAGCTCGGCGATCTCCGGTGTGTCGTCGATGAGCAGGATGCGGGACAACCGTGCCTACTTCTTGCCGGCTCCGGCACCGGGCAGACGCGGTTTCTTGCCTTCGCATGGTTCCAGGTCCATGACCCAGACTCGTCCACCGGCAGTGTAGTAGGCGCGATGGTCGTTCTCCACGGTCGCGCCCCAGGCTTCCAGGGTGCGCATGGCGAAGGTGTAACCCTCGAAGTTGTTGCGCGTGTGCTCCAGCACCTCGTTGGTGTGCCAGTTGTCCGTGAGGAGGGCGTCGCCTTCGTGCACGCGCAAGACGGTGTAGTAGCGGTCGAAGGCCGCTTCCGGCCGCACGTCGCGAGTGGCGCCGCGCTTCTTGCCTTCGCTGACGATGTAAGTTTCCTGCGCTTCAGGAGCGGGCGGATTTGTAGCTTTTGTACTCATACGGTTTGTGCCACGACGGCGGCCGCTTCTGCAGCCGCCATGTTAGCCACGTTCTTCACGTCGGCAGCCTGGATCAATGCCTCGGGCAGCTCGACCCCCATCATGCGCCACTGCTCGTTGGCGAACTTCTGCAACGTTGCGACGTGCTCAGCGTGGAGGTGACCGAAACGCCCCTGTAGTTTCAAGTACTCTGATACCGGGCGCATGTTCTGCGGGCGGAAGCTGTAGTCATAGGCGCGCTTCTCGGGATCCCACTCCCACACGGGAAAGAGTCCGCTTTCGACGACCAGCCGGCCCAGATCGATGGAGCGCGGCGTCTCGTACACGAAGCCCTTCTGGCATGGCGTGTACACCAGCAGATAAGCAGCGCCTTTGTGGTTCAGGCCCTTGCGCACCTTGTTCATCAGGTCGATCGGATAACCCACGCTTGTGGTTGCCACATAGCAGTGGGGATGGCCGGCCGCCATCATGCGGGCCAGGTCCTTGGGAAACAGCTTCTTTGCTTCGGGAACTTTGGGGCCGGGAGGAGAGAACGTCGTCATGCCTCCGTAAGGCGTACGCGACGACGCCTGAATCCCGGTGTTGGCGTACTGCTCGTTGTCATAGCAGATGATCAGGCAGTCGTGGTTACGATAGAGCGCGCCGGAAATCGAGGCGAGTCCGATGTCGGAGGCGCTGCCGTCGCCGGCTTCGCAAATGATGTTGGGGAAAGCGCCCTTCCACTTGCCCTTGCGGATCATAGCTTCGTATGCGGCGGCAACGCCGGCGGTGAAACTACCCGAGCTGCCGATCTGCGTGTGCGCCCAGGGAACGTTGTAGGGCGTGCACAGGTACGAGCTGTTCGCCACATACATGCAGCCCGTCGGACCGACGAGGATGGTGTTGTCGCCCGCTGCCTTGCTGGTCATGCGGTACTGAATAGAGGGCCCACAGCCGGCACAGGTGCGGTGGCCGGGGACGAACGGTTCGCTCGACGGCACATCAGGGTTATAGAAACGCGCTCCCTGGTTCGGGCTGTCAAGAATGGGCAGCATCTGCCGTTCAACTACAACTGTCGCCATGATTGTGCCTCCCAATCGCAAGGCCGCGTTGCGGAGCCTCGCGTCTTACTCTTCGAATCCCACCCAGTGCGTACGTTTCTCGATTTTCCCGCGTTTCATCGCTTCTGTCATTTTCTGGGTCATCCAATAGAATTCCTTCAGCACGATCGCCTCACCGCCCAGACCGGCCATAAACGACATGACGAGCGGGCGGGTTCGACTCTCGTACAAAGCTGCGCAGACCTCGGCATACAGTGAGCCGCCGCTGCTCACGCTGCCCAGTCCCATGTTGGTTTCGATTACACCGACTACTTTGAACTTGCTAAGGGCCTCGTTCACGCGATCGGTTGGATAAGGCCTGATGGTGCGCAATCTGACGAGACCGACCTTCGCGCCATTGTCTCGCATGTGCTGAATGGCGAATCGCGCCGTGACGGCGTGCCCCCCCTGCATGAAGAAGGCGACCTCGGCGTCATCGGTCATGAACTCCTCGACCCAGGGGTCGTATCGCCGACCGAAGATTCTGGCGAAGTCGTTGTGGACTTCTTCAATGACCGGCATCGCCTCTTCCATGGCGCGCGCGCGCTCCAACTGAAGCGGCGGCCCCTGCTCGGGCATAATCTGCGGACCGTGTGAGACCGGATGCCGTGGGTCGAGGGGATACGGATGCTTGTAGGGCGGCAGGAATTCCTTCACCTGGCCCGGGTCTGGCAACTCGACGTCGCTGGTGATGTGCGAGACGAAGAACCCGTCCTGGCAGACCATCTGCGGCAAAAGCACGCGCGGGTCTTCGCCTATGCGATAGGCCATCAAGTGGTTGTCGAATGCCTCCTGGGCATCGCAAGACCAGCCCATCAGCCAACCCATGTCCCGTGTGGACAGTGCATCGGTATGCTCGGAGCCGAAGTCGCCGGGCGGATCGAGCGTACGGTCGGCGATCATCATCTGCACCGGCATGCGG